>WNFC01005129.1_pt1 | contig 14333 bp, 11 predicted proteins | sample 5400541 | NCBI WGS metagenome assembly WNFC01 (sample SAMN13153342, study PRJNA577476) | soil metagenome | isolation source: 120 cm saprolite under Douglas fir tree site 2 hole 2 replicate 1 | place: USA:California | collected 2015-04-18
GGCTAACCGACATCCCGTCCAGAACCTTCTCGACCTCCGCGTCCGAGAGCATCGCGCCCTCGATTCGTGTCGATGACCCTGCCGACTCGATCGTCGCCACCCGCTTGAGTTGTTGGAGCGAGTCAGGGCTGAGTTCGACCAGCCGGGCGAAGCGCCCATTGAACTCACCGATCTCGTGAAGGCGCTGGACAATTCGCGGCTGAAGGCGAGGCACCACGATCATCGGCTCGGGCGCCTGCCAGGGAGGCCTCTCGTATTTGTCTTCGAAGGTTCCTTCACTCACCCCATGAACCTACCATATATCGGCAACATAACGGCAACTCATCGGCAATCGGCAAGATGCCGGCAAGCCATCGGCAAGGGAAGCTGGCGATCCTAGGGGGCTTTCCTGACGAAGCGCTTGGCCGCTGTGCTGATCTCTGCTCCGACACTTTGGCCAGTGGCCTCCAGCGCCTTCGTATGCTCAATCCTCGCTTCGAGGTCTCGGATGACGTCGTTCAAGTAACGAGGCAGCCGATCGATGAACTCCTCGTAGTCCTCGTAGCTGGCGAGGGCGATCCGTCGGTGCGGACCTGGCTCGTCCGAATCACCAGGGTCCAGTTGCGCCGTCCTCAATGCCTTCTTTGCTGACTCGCCACCGCACAGGACGGCGTAGCGATAGTGATACTTGTCGCCGACTTCCTCGAGGTACGCGGATGCCAGGCAGGTTTGCCCATCAACGTCGAAGGCGTGGATCCCAATGTGAACTCTGTGGTGATGGTCACCTTGGTGCATTAGTGCTGCCAAGCCCCACGCCAGCTGTTGTGCCTGCCTCTTGATCCGGCTCTCTTTCTTGCGCAGCTCGCCCTGCAGCTTCGCTGCGCGATCGAAACTCTCCTGCAGGTGGCGTGGATTGAGGTCACGCTGCACGTCGAAGATCATTCTCCCGAAGGCGTTCCGGCTGCGCATTCTTCCAGACCGTGCGGGCCGAGAAGCCAGCCAGCTCGCCGAGATGGGTGGCCCATTGGCTCGTCAGGAAAGTCGCCGCCTCCGATTGGACCTCAGCCGCGGCGAAGTGCGACTTCGGGCATGTGTCGTCCAAACGGTCAGGACAAAACGACTTCCGAACGATTCCATATTCACGCGAGGTCGTCCAGATGAAGGCAGCCAAGTGCGCCAAGATTTACCCGGCATGATCCGGTCGCTTGGCGTGGACGGCTGCCCCGGAGGGTGGGTAGCGGTTGAGTTAAACGATGGCTCCTTCGCTCAGGCCATGGTTCGCAGCTCGTTCGCGGACGTGCTGACTGCGTTTCCGGAGGCTTCGGCCATCGCGGTCGACATCCCAATTGGCTTGCCGGAGAGCGGGCAACGCCCAGCCGATAGAGCCGCGCGGGAGTTTATCGGAGTCCGCCGCTCGAGCGTGTTCCCGACTCCCACCCGCCAGTTGCTAGAGACACCGTGGAGGTCGGGCCTCGGGATCACGAGCCAGACTCACAGCCTTGGACCGCGGATCCTCCAGGTTGAGTTGGCTCTGAATGAGAGCGCCATGGCGGACCGGATCTACGAGGTCCATCCGGAGGTCTCCTTTGCCGCCATGAAGGGCTCACCTCTTGCTGAGCCGAAGACATCCTGGAACGGACAGCAAGTTAGACGGCGCCTACTCCGAGCAACCGGAATCGAGCTCCCCGATGACTTGCCATCAGTCGGCATCGTCCCGGCCGACGACTTGCTAGATGCTGCTGCGGCAGCGTGGAGTGCCAACCGCATCGCTGCCGGCAAGGCTGTGACCTTACCGTCAAAACCCCCTGCCGCCAGCCGCGGTCGCGTTGTAGCTATCTGGTACTAAACGAAGTCGACTTGCGTGGGGCCAAGCTCGAGGCCTGTAAAGGCGTTGGCGCCACAACCCTGTTCACGCCACACTTGCTGGATGGCTGGCCCAGCTCAGGACTTGCCACACGTATCGAAGGACTCGAGCGGGCATCGGAGGCGGTTACGGGAGCGATTTGAGCGTGGCGGCTTCGCGGTTTTCGCACCTCACGAGCGACTGGAGCTCCTTCTGACCCTCGCGATTCCCCGTAGCGACGTCAAGCCGCAGGCCCGCGCGCTGATGTCCAGATTCGGCTCGCTCCGGAGCGTGCTCGATGCAGCACCTGACGAGCTGCGGCGAGTCCCCGGAATCGGAGCTGCAACTCCGACCGTGCTTCGAATCATCCGCGAAGCAGCAGCACTTTACCTCCAGGAGGGAGTTGAGGAACGCCGTGTACTGGACAGCCCGACCGCGCTTGCGGCCTTCTGGCGAACACGCCTGACCGGTCTCGACCACGAAGTCTTCGAGGTCGCACACCTCGATTCTGGCCTCCGACTGTTGCGTGACGGCGTGCAGACGCTCCAGCACGGTACAGTCGACCGCGCGACTGTTTACCCGCGAATGGTCGTGGAAGCGGCTCTTCAGCGTGGCGCCTCGGCCGTTGTTGTCGCACACAACCACCCGGCTGGTGATCCGACCCCGTCGCAGGCGGACATCGACATTACCCGCGCGTTGTCCGTGGCTTGCGCCGCTCTGCAGATCCGTCTCCTAGAGCACCTCGTGATCGGCCGCGATGGCGTTTTTAGCATGCGGGCCGCAGACCTGCTATGACGATCGCCGGACAGCTGCTCGCTGCATTCCCGTCGCTTAACGAAGATCAGAAGGCAGTAATCGCCCACGACGACGGCCCGCTCTTAGTGATCGCGGGCCCTGGGTCGGGCAAGACCCTAGCGCTTGTGCTCCGAACGATGAACCTCCTGATACGGGACCGGGCGCAGCCTGACGAAATCGTCCTATGCACGTTCACAGAGAAGGCTGCTTTCGAGTTGCGCGACCGGGTGCAGTCTGCCGCGCGGGAATGCGGATATGTCCGCGACCTTTCAGACCTCCGTACTGGGACTATCCACGGCATATGCAACCGCATCCTGATGGAGCATCGCCACCGGACGCCTCTTGGTGTCGGCTTCGAGACGCTCGACGACCTGACTCAGCTGCTATTCATTTTCGAGAACTTCGCCGAGATCGCTGCCGGCTCGCCGCCCTATCTCGGCCGCTGGACGACGAAATGGCGCGCGGTGGAGGGCCTGCGCGACCACTTCAACAAGATCACAGAGGAGCTCGTGGACCCCCAGCGGCTCGTTGAGGACAGGGATGACTTCGCCAAAGGTGTCGGCGAAGCGTATGTCCAGTACCGCAAGGCACTCTTCGCGGCAAACCGCATCGACTTTGCCCATCAGCAGCGTCTGGTCTACGACTTACTCGCAGAGGGTTCGGTGCGGGACCGCGTGGTATCCGGGATCCGCCATGTAATGGTCGACGAGTTCCAGGACACCAACCACGTGCAGGAGGAGGTGGTCGCGCAGCTGGCTTCGGGGTCCGGAAATCTGGCCGTTGTCGGCGATGAGGATCAGAGCCTGTATCGCTTCCGAGGCGCGACAGTGCGCAACATCCTGGAGTTTCCGCAACGCTTCCCGGGAGCCACGCAATTCCGTCTCACCACGAACTATCGCTCGCATGCGGCGATCGTCCACGCCTACGACCATTGGATGCGCTCGGCCGATTGGTCCAACTCGAAGGGATCGTCCTTTAGATTCGACAAAACGATCCAACCGGACCCGGCCACCCTGCACCCCGACTATCCGGCTGTGGTCTCGATCCGGGGCAAAGGCGATAGAGACGAGGCTGCTCGGGTGGCCGACCTGGTTACCTTCTTGAAGGACGAGGGAGTAATCGCCGACTACAGTCAGTTGGCGGTCCTCTTGCACAGCGTCCGTTCGGAACACAGCGGCCCGTACATTGCGGCGCTTTCCGCTCGCGGCATCCCCGCGTTCTGCCCGCGAGCGCGGGCGTGGTTCGAGAACGATGAGGTCCGACTGATGGTCGGAGCATTCGCGGTTCTCTTGGGCTACCACGGTGCAGGTCGCGGCGATCTACAAGGCCGCGCCCTCGCACAACTTTCTTCTTATGTGGACGCCTGTATCGTCGAGTTGGGCCGCCGCTGCGCGCCACCTCACCCCTTTGCGACATTACTGCAGCAACTGACTGCGCAGATCGCAGACCTGAAGCCGGGGCAGTCTCTCGACCTTCGTCCTGCCGACTACTTTTACCGCTTCCTTGCTTTGGCGCCGTTTCGGGATTTTGTCAAGGATGAGAACCGAGCCCGCAACTTAGCAACCCTGACGGAGCTACTCAACGTCTTCCAGACCTACTACCACTACTCCGTCGTCACGCACGCGAATCGCGATTCGCTGCGCTTCAGTTTGTTCAACAGCTTCCTGCGGCTGCTGCACGACGGCGGCATCAACGAGTACGAGGACCCAAACCAGCCGATGCCGAAGGGCTATGTGCAGATCATGACCATCCATCAAGCCAAAGGTCTCGAGTTCCCAGTGACGGTCGTCGGGAGCCTCGACGCCCAGATCTCGACGGCCAAGCAGGTTGACCGCGATCTCGCTCGTTTCTACGAACGGCCGCCTTTTGAACCTGAATCGCGAGTCACGATCTTCGACCGAATGCGGCTCCACTACGTCGCCTTTTCGCGCGCAGAAAAGATCCTGATCTTGACCGCTGGCGATACTCCGAAGCCGTATTTCGCCACAATCGTCCAAGGGCTACCGCAGTGGCCATATGTGGCGAAAGACCTGCTCGGTGCCCAGCGCTTCGCCATCAAGGAGAGGATTCCGCTCAAACGGCGGTTCAGCTTCACAGGCGACCTCAAGGTCTACGAGACGTGCCCCCGGCAGTACGAGTTCTTTAGGGAGTACGACTTCACACCCTCACGCTCTGCAGTCATCTTCTTTGGACTGCTCGTCCATCAGACGATCGAAGAGGTTCACCGCATTGTCCTGGACGGAGGGATCGACAGGCTTGACGAGCCCGCGGTCGTAGCACTGTTTGACCGGACCTTCGCCTTGCTGTCGCGCTCGGACGTGCGCCCCATCGGTCCCGCCGCCCGGGCCTCGGCGCTGGACCAGGTTCTGAACTACTTCCGGCAAAGCCGGGAAGAGATGCGACGAGTCATCGAAACCGAGGTCGACGTGAGCGTGGAGAAGCAAGGCTACATCCTCGCCGGCAAGGTCGATTTACTGCTCGGCGGCGATGGCAAGTTGGAGCTGCTGGACTTTAAGACGACGCCGAAGCCAGAGGAGTCGGATGATCTTATGAAGACCTACGAGCGCCAGCTGTGCATCTATGCGCACATCCTGGAGCGCCGCCACGGTAAGCGGCCCGACCGGCTTCTCGTCTACTTCACCGCGGAGCCTTCAAGGGCGATGGCCTTGGTGGAATTCCCGTACCATCCGAGCCTCGTCGAGGAGGCAGGCCGCCACTTCGACGAGGTAGTCGCCAAGATTCTCGACAGGGACTTCCGAGTGATTACCCCACCCGAACGCAAGATTTGCAAAGAATGCGACCTCAAGTTGTATTGCGTCGTCGGCGGCCTCATCCGAGACCCGGATGTCACGCCGGCAGGAGCCCGCCGGTGAAGATCTCGGGGACTGAGCTGGTCTGGCCAGGCAAGTACGACGAAGAGGGCAACCGCCTCGAACCGCCGCGGGTATCGCTGCCGTTCCAGGTGATAGAAACGGTGAATGTAAGCCGGGCGTCGCGCGAGGCGGCCGCCAAGCCAGAGCAACGGACGCTGTTCGACTACTGGGACACCAAGGAGGGCGTTACTTTCGCTGAGGGTTGGCGGAACAAGTTGATCTGGGGCGACAACCTGCTCGTAATGAACTCGTTAATGGATCGGTTCGGGGGCAAGATCGATCTTATCTACATCGATCCCCCATTTGCAACCGGTGCGGACTTTTCGTTCAGTGCCGAGATCGGCGACTCGGGTGATGAACTGTTTAAGGAACAATCCGTCATCGAGGAGAAGGCGTACAGCGACACATGGGGGGGAGGGCTGAGTTCGTATTTGGCGATGATGTTCCCACGCTTGAAATGCATTCGACACCTGCTGTCTCCAACTGGATCCGTCTTCGTACATGTCGGCTGGCAAGCCAACTCGCACCTGAGGCTGCTGTTAGATGAGCTTTTCGGCGGCAACGCGCTGGCCGATGAAATCATTTGGCACTACCAGACGTCCAGTGGAGCCCCTACGTCTTCACTAATTAAGAATCACGCGACGATTCTCCGATATGCCAACGGCCCAAGCGCGACGTTCAATCAGCTCCGCGAGCCGTGGCCTGAAGATACGCTGAAGAAATGGCAGAAGGATGATGACGGCCGCATTTATCGTGTGCAGAACAAATTCGGAAAGCGGTTCTACATTGATCCAGCGGGCCGCCTCATTGATGACATCTGGAAGGAGACGCTAGCGTCCCGTTCTCACGAGCGGGTGAACTATCCGACTCAAAAGCCGCTCGCCCTTCTGAAGAAGGCCATTGAGCTCTGCAGCAAGCCGGGGGACCTGGTAGCTGACTTCTTTGTCGGATCCGGGACTACCCTCGTTGCCGCAGAAACGCTCGGCCGCAGATGGATTGGATGTGACCTGGGCCGTTATGCCGTGCACACGAGCCGGAAGCGACTACTGGATGTCCAGGATTGCAAGCCCTTTGAGGTGCTGAACCTCGGCAGGTATGAGCGGCAGTACTGGCAGGGAATCACTTTTGGGAAGGTCGGCCACGACATCACGGAGCAGGCCGTCTTCCAATACCTCGCTTTTGTTCTAAGGCTTTATAAGGCCGAGCCGGTTGCAGGAATGGAGCACCTCCACGGTCGCCGCGCTGGCGCTATGGTCCACATTGGAGCTGTTGACGCGCCGGTCACCATCGACGAGATCACACGTGCCCTTGACGAATGTGTTTCTCTCAAGCAGAAGGAGCTGCATGTGCTTGGCTGGGAGTGGGAGATGGGCCTTGCAGGCCCCAACAACGATGTGAAAACCGGCGGCCTCATGCACCAGGTCGCCAAACAAAAGGGAATTAAGCTCATCCTTCTTCAGATCCCGCGCGAGGTTATGGAGGAACAGGTTGCCCGGAAGGGCGAGGTGCAATTCTTCGAGCTCGCATACCTCCATGTAGCGGTCAACAAACCGAAGAAGCTAACTGTGGTTATTGGGCTGAAGGCTTTCGTTATTCCTAACACAGACCTCATACCCGAGGTCGTTCGGGCCAAAGTCACCAAGTGGTCGGATTACATCGACTACTGGTCCGTAGATTGGGATTTCCAGAACGATACGTTCATTCAAGGCTTCGTTACCTACCGAACGCGGAAGAACCGCAAGCTTCTACTCGGTTCCGATCCACATACGTACGAGAAGCCGGGTAAGTACCGCGTTGTGGTAAAGGTCATCGACATCTTTGGTAACGACACATCGCAGGGCTATATGGTCGAGGTCTAGTGGCGAAGTCTGTCATCGGCTATGACAAGGACCTGCCTGAGGTACCGACCCGGGCCGGTCAGGCCCATCTGCCCCCGGAGGCCTACCTCCGGAAGAAGTCGGAAGACGACTTCGAAGTCGTGCCCCATCGCAGGCCTAGCCAACAGCTGCTGGTCAACAAGCTTCGCGCAGCCGTCGACGAATGGCGCATGACTTACGACGGGGTGTCGGAAACAACCCGTCGGCTCCTCCAGTTTTGGTTCGATGAGGACCATCTCATCGACGACAAGCCGTGGCGCTTCTACTTCGGCCAGCGCGAGGCGATCGAGACACTGGTCTACCTCTACGAAGTCCGAAGGCTTTTCGACGCCAAAGACCTGATCGAGGCATTTGGTCAGATCTTCTTCCTGGAGAAGTCACAACTGCCCCTTACAGGGGCAGGCATCGGGTACGAGACCACCGTGGACGGCACTCGGAAGGTCCGCCGCTGGATCCCCGAGGAAGAACGTGAGCAGATTCAGGATTTGCCGGCGGAAGGACTGCCCCGGTACGCCTTAAAGATGGCAACGGGCTCGGGCAAGACAGTCGTCATCGCGATGGCGATGATCTGGTCGTATTTCCACAAACGTCGTGTGCGAGGCTCTCAGCTCTCCACCAACTTCTTGCTGCTTGCGCCCAACGTGATCGTGTTCCAGCGACTGGAACGCGACTTTGGGAACGGCGCAATCTTTCGCAACCTGCCGCTATTGCCTCCCGAGTTGCGGGACGAGTTCCAGCTGAAGGTCACCAAGCGTGGCGACGCGACCGAGCCCGACTCCAGCGGAAATCTCTTCTTCACCAACATCCACCAGCTCTATGAATCGCGTCGTGAAGAGGCACCCGCCACAAGTTGGGTCGAAGTGCTGCTTGGGAAGAAACCTTCGAAGGATCTGTACCAGGCCCGACCGATGCTGGACCGGGTGCGCGAGCTACGTGACCTTCTCGTTCTGAACGACGAAGCCCACCATGTCTGGGATGAGGATCTCATGTGGCACCAAACCTTGATGGGACTGCATGAGAGGCTGCCCAAGGGGCTTTCGGCGTGGCTCGACTTCTCGGCAACACCGCGAGACCAGAATGGGGCTTCGTTCCCCTGGATCGTCTGCGATTACCCACTTGCGCAGGCGGTCGAGGACAGAATCGTCAAGGCTCCGATCATCGTCCACCAGGTCGACCGGGCCGACCCGCTGAAAGTTACGCGCGATAACTTGATCGACTCTTACGAGGACTGGATCCGCGTTGCACTCGAACGGCGCCTGGAGCATGAGAAGGTTTACCGGAAGCTTGGCGCGAAACCCGTACTGTTCGTCATGGCTGAGAAGAAGGTCTACGCCGATGAGATCGGCGCTTGGCTGGAACAAACAAAGGAACTGGGCCTGAAGCCTGGCGAAGTACTTGTCATTCACACCGATGAGAAGGGGAACGTTCGCGAGTCGCAGGTCGAGGAGGCTCGAAAGCAGGCGAACGAGATCGACCAGCCCGGCAGCAAAGTAAAGGTCATCGTCAGCGTACTGATGCTCCGAGAGGGGTGGGACGTGCAGAGCGTGACCGTTGTGCTCGGTTTGCGGCCATTTGAAGCGGCCGCGCAGATCCTCCCTGAGCAAGCAATCGGACGCGGCCTGCGCTTGTTGCCTGGGATTGGCCCCGACCACACCCAGACGCTCGAGGTGATCGGCACCCGAGGATTCGAGGCCTTTGTACGCGAACTCGAGAAGGAAGGCGTGGGTATCAAGACCGTCACGAAGGCACCCAAGCCACCAGTCATCATCGAGCCTGTGCGAGACAAGATCGACCGGGACATCGCGATCCCGCTCACGTCTCCGGCGTACGAGCGCTCGTATCAGCGGCTAACGGAACTGGATCCCCTAAAACTGAAGCCCATTTGGGATCGGCCCGAACTGCCTGAGCCCAGGCGAATCACATTGAGGGCGCAATTCGGGATGCTCGACGTCAACGTTGGGGAGATTCAAGTCGACCTTGGACCGCCCAGACCAGTCGAGGAGATGCTCGCGTCGATCACCAACCGGGTGGGCGAGATCACCAACCTGTCGGGGCAGTTTGCAGAGCTATATCCGATCGTGAAGACATACGTCGCCCAGCGATGCTTCGGGCGAAAGGTCGATCTAGCAACTGCATACGTTCATGAAGCCTTGAGAACACGAGACGTGCGTGATGCGATTGCGGATTACCTCGCACAGGAGGTTGGCAACGTTAGCGCAGAGCGCCGCGACATCGAGTTGGCCGGGGCGAATCTGAAGCTGTCGCAAATGAAGGGTTTTGCGTGGCGGCGTGACCTGCCGCCGATGGCGAGTGCCAAGACCGTCTTCAATTTTGTGGCCACCTACAACCCGTTCGAGCGCGCTTTTGCGAAATTCCTGCACGCAGCGTCCGATGTCGATAGGTTCGCCTCGCTCGGCCACACAGAACAGGAGCCGGCCACCACGTTTCGGGTCGATTACGTGAAGGCAAGCGGTGCCACGGGCTACTACTTTCCTGATTTCGTCGTGGTGCAGGACACAGATGCCGGCGAGGTCAACTGGATTATCGAGACCAAGGGCAGACTTTGGCCCGACACCGCGACCAAGGACGCGGCCATCGCTCACTGGTGCGGCCGGGTGTCGGGTCTCACCGGCAACCCGTGGCAGTACAAGCGCGTTGACCAGGCCCCGTTCGAAAAGCTGAAGCCAAAGACGTTCGCCGAACTGATTTCAGCCACTGATGGAGTTGGCTTTTTCACTAGACCTGACGACGGCGCCGCCGTTTTGTCGGGCGCCTATGAAATTGCGGACCCGGCAGTGGATGCGTTCCTAGCCTCGAACCTGGATCTCGTCCCATTGCTCCGCGATGTCCGACGTGCCATACGTGAGTACTTCGGCCCCGATACGCAAGCTGCTATCCACATCACTCACGACCTGGAGTCAGAAACGGAAGCACCGGAGTTGGTTGTGTCGATCATGAGTGACTCGCCCGACCGGCTTGAACTACTGCACAGGTTCGATGAGGGCTGGTGGCTGAGCCAAGCGGCCCGAGAGCGTGGACGCGTCCTGATCGACCTCGCTTATCGTTGATGTTCGACTGGGGTGAGTATCTCAGTCAAGCGCAACGGCTCGCCGCTATCGGTGACGAAGCTGGCTACCGCTCTTCGATCAGTCGAGCCTACTACTCGGTCTTCGGGCTCGCCCGGCGACGTCTAAGCGACGTCGAGCGACTACCGGTTCCGAGCACAGGACGCGCGCATGAGTACGTGTGGACGACCTTCGGCGCTGCGTGGGCTGATGTCACGCGAGTAGCGATCGGAGCTGGTGGTCGGCGTCTTCGAAATCGTCGCAATCTAGCGGACTACGACGATGTAGTGGCCGATCTGGCCCTGCTGAGCAGTGAAAGCCTCGCCGAGGCACAGCGGGTCATCGCGCTGATTGGCACATTGCCGTAAATGGCAGCGCGCTTCGTGACGCAGCCGCCAATGGCGCTGTTACGAGCATAGTCTGGGCGGGGGTGACCTTTCGAGGGCATCAGCCACAGGACGCGGCATTTCGCCAACCGTTGACTGCGACCGGGGCTGTAGCCTAAAGGCGATGCCGATCGGCGTTTCGGTGTGGCGGATACAGCAGGGGAAGGCGATCCCCGTCGAACGTGCACCACTTGCGAACGAGAAGCTGCTCGAGGACATTCTGGAAGCGGATATCGCCCTTCTCGGATTGCCAAAAGCACTGATGGTGCTCGGTCGTCAGGTTCAGACTGACTTCGCCGGCCGAGTCGACCTGCTGTGCATTGACCAAGAGGGCAAGCTCTACGTGGTCGAGATCAAAAAGGAGCGTACACCGCGCGAGGTTGTAGCCCAGGCGATGGACTATGGCTATTGGGTGCGCGACCTGGCTTATCAGGACGTGCGTGACATCTGGTCTCGCACTCACGATCAGGGCGATTTCGATGAGGCTTTCCGGAGCACCTTCAAATTGGAGCCGCCAGAAGCAATCGATGTCGAACACCAGCTTGTGATCGTGGCGAGTGCGCTTGATCCAGCCAGCGAGCGCATCGTGCTTTACGCGCAAGGCTACGGGCTGCCCCTGAATGTGGTCTTCTTCCAGACGTTTCAGCAGGATGGGACTCAGTACTTAACCCGTACCTGGCTCATAGACCCGACCGAGGAGGTGCCGGTTCGCAAGTCGAGCCACCTCAAGAAACAACAGGAGCCGTGGAATGGCAAAGACTGGTATGTCAGCTTTGGTGAGGGAGAGACTCGGAATTGGGAGGATGCCCGCCGCTATGGCTTTGTCTCGGCTGGCGGCGGAGCGTGGTACACGCGGACGCTCAGGATTCTGCCTCTGGGAGGCCGCGTTTTTGTCAACCTACCCGGGCGCGGCTACGTCGGAGTGGGCATTGTCACAGGTACTCCGGCTTCCGCCCGTGATTTCAAGGTCATGGTCGATGGTCAACCGGTTCCGATAACTGAGGTCCCGCTCAACGCACCCAACTTGGCTGCCACGGCCGCACTTGAGGACGACGAGACCGAGTGGTTTGTTCCGGTTTCTTGGATTAAGACCCTGCCGGCTCAAGAAGCGATTGGATTCAAGGGCCGATATGGGAACCAAAACTCCGCAACCAAGCTTACGCATAGCCTGACGCGCGCAACGGTGCTTGAGAAGCTCGGCATCAGTGAGGACAACATGGATGGTCAAGAACCGCTAGGCGGTCAGACCGAGGGGAAAATGTGACTGTGGATCAGACAGTCAGCGACACGTGCGGCATTTGCGGCGAACCCGCGGTCTCGGATTTCGTCTACAGGTTGAATCCTGGCGCTGAGCTTGCGAGGGACCCGTCGCGGGTCAACACCGTCTCGCTTTGCAAGGAGCACGACGATGAGCGGAAGGCGATTGGGGACCAAGCGTTCTTCGATCGCCACATTCTGAGATAGGTCCGAACCCGCAGCAGGGGACAGGAAGCCTTGGCCTTAGTTCTGGACGCACGACGGCGCGCTCCGTAACCTGGACGGGATGCGGACCGGCGTCGCCTACCTACTCGTGTATCTGGCGGTGGGTAACCAGGATGATAAGTGGGCCGACATTGGCAAGGACCCGGATTTTCGTGAGCGGCCATATACCTGGGGCATATGCCGCACAAATGTCCGGGGCTGGGCGCAACCTGGCGACGATCTTTTCTTCATCGCGAAGCAGCCAGCGGGATCTGTCGACGACCGCTACTTCCTACGGGCGCGTTTTCGGGTCGCTAAGAAACATGATCATGCGGAAGCTCGACGTCTCCTCGGACCCAGGCAGAACGTCATCATCGACGAGCTCCCTGCCGGCCGAGATGTGCGGTCAGGTATCGCCGACTATGTCGCCCTCTATCGGCACGAGCTCCAGTGGAACGACGGTCGGCCAGGTCTTTCGCGCCTGGAATCTGGACAGTGGGCCGAAACTGACTTCGCTATGAAAACGGCCACCCGGTGGTACGTCCATTCGTACTGGGATACTCACGTCGATTGGGCGAATCGTCTGCGATCCCCGTACCTAATCGCCGATGAATCGCTTAGCAGCGTCCTTTCAGAGCCCCTTCGTTGGGCGGATGTCGCAAGTCGCGGCGATCACCTGCCGGGCCCAAGCGAACTGACAAACAAATCGAATCGCCATGCGGCACAAAGGGTCTGGCAGGCTTCTGATCGGGAATTGCTGTCGAGCATATTTGATAGGGAGACGATCAGACTCTCTACGGTGGCGGATGCCATCACGCTAGCGGTCTGATATTCTCTGACGTGCCTGCTCGGACGAAAATAACCGTCAGGCTAACGGCGCAAACCGTTATGGGAAATGGCCCAAAGGCCGTTTCTGAATTCAAGAACGGGATCGGTCATAGAGTCGAGCTCGAAAACCGTTATGGGTCACTGGCCCATCGAGAGTTCGAATCTCTCCCTCTCCGCCACATCTTCCTGGCGTTCCGTCGCCTCTGCACAGCCGCGATTGCTAACCATGCCCGGCAAGGCCCCGGTGCTTCAGGGACTGGAACTTGGGTAGGCGTAGGCCGCGTCAGCCGGTTCCGCGCTGTAAATCGTGTAGGCGCCGTCGGCTGGGTCGGTCTGCACGGTCATAGTGCCGCGACAGTTGAAGTCACTCTGCTCCCGCCAAAGCAGATGTGCCCCATCATCGGCGATCGTTCGCAGTTCAAATACGTAGTTAACCTGCCCCGCTCCGGCGGCGTAGAAATATGTCACCGTCGCTGCCGGAGCCTCGACACGGAAGACGGAGCCGTGCCCGTCGGGTGTCGAGCCGACGTAAAGCGTTTGGGGCGGTCCGTACTCGGGGAAGTCGCCCGGTATATGGAAGTAGGTGCCCCGGTTACAGATCGCGTGAGCTGAGCTCCCCTGATTCGCGTGCGGCGCGCCCGGGCCGCCCGGCAGCGCGCAATTCACAGCTACAAGCGTGAGGCTCGTCAATGCCGCGCCGCGAGCCCAGCTGAACCAAAAGCCGCGCCAGGACCGATCAGGCGACACCGGGGCCAGCGTAGCGGTTGGATCACTGAAACTGACTACTCTTGCTTGAGCTGCGACCGCGACCCGACAGTGCGCAATCCCAGCGGGAGAAGTGCCGCAGCCAGAACGACGACCGCAGCCAATCCCGTTACGACTGCCGCCCTGGAAAAGGCGGGATCGCTCGGTGCGTTGCAATCGAGGCAGAGCGGTGGGCTGGCCAGAAACACGGCCACAGCTGCAGCGAACAGGCTCGCCGCCATGGTCAGTACCGACCTGATCCTCAGCCACGTCCACCCGACGCGGCGAAACCCGAGAAGGTTTCCGACTAACACCATGAGTGCGCCCACCATGACGGCGGCGGACCCCAGGTCGGCCATCGAATAGGCGGAATCGGGTGCATTCGAGAAGCAGACGATCCCGTTCCCCGGCCAGATCGTCTGGTGATATGCGGCGGGGCAGCGACACGGTGTGGTGGACACGCCGGGAGTGAGCGCACCGCA
>WNFC01005130.1_pt1 | contig 14332 bp, 16 predicted proteins | sample 5400541 | NCBI WGS metagenome assembly WNFC01 (sample SAMN13153342, study PRJNA577476) | soil metagenome | isolation source: 120 cm saprolite under Douglas fir tree site 2 hole 2 replicate 1 | place: USA:California | collected 2015-04-18
CTGAACGTCGTTCCCGGCCTGCCGCCGTTGGTAAACGACCGGAAGACCGATGCCGTGCTCGGCCCGGATCGGGAGAGCTTCAACTTCCAGATGCCGGCCATGAGCGAAACGGAAAGAGTTTCGCCGGTTGTCCCGGCGCTGCCCCTGGATCCGGCCGCACCTCGATTGTCCATGAATCTGCAACAAGCATCGGTTTTCTCCGCGACACCGGTGCAGCTCGCGGTTGTTGACCGAGCCGCGCACTTGGTGCCGCCTGCTGATCAGCTTTCCGGCCGCGAGTTCTCGATCGGCTTGGGAGCTCCTGACCTGGCGACTGCGCCAATGCCGAATGCGGTCGAGGAAGTGCAAGGGGATGATTCGCCCAGCGCCTCGGAAAAAGCCGGTACCCCTAATTCGATTCCATCAGCGAGCGGATCCATCCGTTCGAATGAGATACCTGTGAACCCTCTGTCCAGTGAACCGATTTGGAACGACCTGTCGAACTCCTTCCTCGATGATGAGCAAGCGACCGGTTCCTTCCGCGACACGTTGAATCCATTCGGCGAGGGCTTCGACGGCTCAGCCATCATTCCGCTGGCCGCACTCGCCTGGCTTATGCCGATGCGGGGAGAGTTTAGAACGACCCAGGAAAGGGAAAATGGAAAACTAGGTATCCGTAGGAGGAGAACTGAAGGGGCATCCGGGCCGGGCAATTGGCTTTCCGGGTGGGAGCTGTTCACCGATGGGTTTGATCCGTTTGCATTGTTGGCCGGCAAGTTTGCATTGACGAAATGAGTTTGGGCCGGCGGCCGGTGGTCCCGCGCAGGCCCATACCTGCGCCCGTCCTTGCCAACTTCGATTGAAACTTTGGCAGGGACGGCGGGCCGGGTGAACCGCCGCCTCCAAGATCCCTACTCACCAACGCTTGATTAGTGTTCAGTTAACTCATTCTTGTTTCTGTTGCTGCTCATATCCTGGCTCCCCGCAAGAAATTAGTTACCCCCCGCGACCTTGGGATTGCGCAGGTTTCCTATCTTATTGCCTGTGCAAGCACCTTCGACAGGATTCAGGTTGCCCAGTCCGGTTTGGATTCGTATCTTCCTTTCCCTTAGATTGCGACCCCAGGAAAGTCCAGATTCACGTGAAATCGACCCGATAATAATTGAAGTCCCATCACCCAAAGCAGCCCGCGGATTGAACCAACCGGGATGCTGGTAGCGAAGTTAGCGACTCATTCGTGCATTGCACCTCCTGATTTCTCTCAGAGTAGTGAGTGGAAAGTAATTGAGTGGTGAGTAGTCGCAAGCAATGCATTACCACCCGACACCGCCTTACCCACCGCTTAGTCCCTTTGCTGCTTACTTGATACATCGGTCAGCGCTTCGCGAACGCGAACCGACGTATCAGGAGAGCCGTTAGCGAGGAACGGAGTATTGCCATGGATCGCGAATATCGGCGGATCAGGTTAGGCCTCGGCCTCGAGGCTCTGGAAGATCGAAATCTGCTTTCCTCCGGCCTGGTGAGCATGGACAACTCCGGGAATGCCACGGGGGATTATTTCTCAGACAAGCCCTCGGTTAGCGCTGACGGACCATATGTGGCCTTTGAAAGTGCTGCTGATAATCTGGTGACCGGCATTTCCGACATACCGAATACGCTGGATGTATTTGTTTATGACCACTCCATGGGTATCACCCGAATGGTTAGCACGAATTCTAGCGGAACCGCGGCCGGCAACGCACCTTCCTTCAATCCGGTGATCAGCGGCAATGGCCAATTTGTCGTTTTCCAGAGCTATGCCAGCGACCTGGTGTCCGGAACCTTGGACGGCAACGGTCTGCCCGACATTTACGAGCGAAATCTGCTGACCGGAATCACGACGTTGGTAAGCGTCAATAAAACGGGGACGGCGGCCGGCTCTGGAACTTCCGACCAAGCCGTGGTCAGTCCGGACGGGAGATTCATCGCCTTTCGCAGCACAGATCCGGACTTAGTCGCCGGTGATAACAATAGCGTGGCGGATATTTTCATCCGCGATACAAAGCTTGGCATCACCACTCTCGCGAGCGTGACCCCCTCGGGCACAAGCGGCAATGATCAATCCCTTACTCCAGTTATCAGCGCCGACGGCCGATATGTCGCTTTTGAAAGTTTGGCCAGCAACCTGGTCGCGGGAGACGCCAACGGCCTCCCGGACGTCTTTGTCCGCGACGTGGTCAGTGGGCGAACGATCTTGGCCAGCGTCAACAGCAGCGGGACGGGAAGCGGCAATAGCGACGCGGAGTCGCCGTCCATTAGCGCCGATGGCCGATTTGTTTCCTTTTCCAGCTCCTCCACCAATCTCGTCCCAGGATTAACCGACAATAACGGCACCAGCGACATTTTTGTTCGCGACCTGACAAGGAACACGACCACACTGGTCAGCGTCAACTCGAGCGGGGCCGCTGGCAATCGATTCTCGGATCTTCCCATCATCAGCAGCAATGGGAATGTGGTTGTATTTCGGAGCGCGGCCTCGGATTTGGTCTCGGGTGTTACTTACACCACCAACGCTTACAACCTGTTTGCCCGCGACTTGGTCCATGGCACAACGGCGCTGGTGAGCGCCGATCCCAGCGGCAAAACGGCCGGGAATGCATCCTCCGATACACCGGCCGTAAGTGGTGATGGCCGATTCGTGGCTTTTCAAAGTCTCGCCACTAATTTGGTCTCCGGAATTACCGACAGCAACAATAACGAAGACGTGTTTGTCCGCGATATGCTGATCAATCAAACCGGCCTTGCCAGTATCAACTACACGGGCAAGGCGACCGGAAACGGGGCATCGACCACTCCCTTTATCAGCGGCGCCGGCAGTTTGGTGGTTTTCCAAAGCGCCGCGTCCAATATGGAAATCTCCCCCGACAGCAACAATGCCACAGATGTTTTTAGTCAACCCTTGGCGGGCATAGCGGCGCATTTCCAATTAACCTCGGCCGCCACCACCGTCGCCGGCTCGTCCTTGAGTCTAACCGCCAAGGCCGTGGATTTTTTCGGCAACCTGGTAACCGGATACCTGGGAACGATCCATTTTTCGAGTTCCGATTCAATCGCGACGTTGCCCGCCAATTATACATTCACCAGCTCCGATCAGGGTGTCCATACTTTCGTCAGTGGCGTGAACTTGCGTCATGCCGGCGCCCAAACGGTGACGGCCACGGATACTGTCACCGTTTCAGTCAATGGTATCACCACCGTCACCGTGAATGCGGCTGCGGCCAACCACATCTCTGTCTCCGTTCCGTCAAGCGTACTGGCGGGCACGCCCTCCAGCATGACGGTGACGGCCCAGGACCCGTATGGCAATACCGCCGTCACCTATTTTGGCACGATTCATTTCACCAGCTCGGACAGCACGGCCGTCTTGCCTGCAGATTTCACGTTTACCACCACTGAATCGGGCAGTCATACTTTCAGCAACGTGACTCTCCGGAAGGCGGGGAACGCGACCGTCACCGGCACGGATACGATCGATCACGCAATCGCCGGCCAAGCTTCCGTCACGGTCAATGCCGCGGCGGCCACCCATTTCGCGATTAATCTTCCTTTTGCCGTGAATCCCGGAACGCCGTTTACCTTCACTGTGATTGCCCAGGATCCGTTTAACAACCAATCCGGCCTTTACCCAGGGACGGTTCATTTCACCAGCTCGGACGGATCGGCTACATTGCCGGGCAACTACACCTTCTCCTCTTCGGACAAGGGCCTCCATGTTTTTAGCAATGGAGCGCTTCTCCGAACTGTGGGCGCGCAAACCATCACGGCCACCGACACCGTTCAATCCACGATTACCGGCGCGGGCACTGTCCAGGTGGGAGCCGGACCCAGCCGATTGTTCGGTCGTGCATCGGTCAATGGACAATGGTGGTTGGCCGTATCGAACGGCTCGGGGTCGTTCACCTCCAGCTTGTGGGCGACCTGGTCTAATTTGGTGACTTGGGTCGATGTCCAAACCGGCGATTTCAATGGCGACGGCCAGCCGGACATCGCGGGCCGAGTGCTCCAAACCGGCCAGTGGTGGGTGTCCCTGTCCGCGGGGTCGTCCTCGGTTACCAGCCTTTGGACAATCTGGTCGACGGCTGGAAACTGGGTGGATGTCCGCGTCGGCGACTTCAACGGAGATGGCAAGACGGATATCGTCGGCCGATTCGCGATCGGCGGCCAATGGTGGGTGGCTCAATCGACCGGTTCCTCGTTCATCAATAGTCTTTGGTCCACCTGGTCCACGGCCGTGAGTTGGGTGGACGTCCAAGTCGGGGATTTTAACGGTGATGGCAAGGCAGACATCACCGGCCGAGCCGCGCTGTATGGCCAATGGTGGAGCGGCGTGTCGACTGGCTCACAATTCACCACGGCTTTGTGGGCCGCCTGGTCCCCGGCCGTGACTTGGACCGACGTGCAGGTGGGCGATTTCAATGGCGACGGCAAAGAGGATATCATCGGTCGCGTCTTGCAGTCGGGCGCTTGGTGGGCGGGCCTTTCGACAGGAAGCGCCTTCACCTCCGTTTATTGGGCGCAGTGGAGTCCACTCGTAACCTGGGTCGATGTCAAGGTAGGCGACCTCAATGGCGATGGAAAAGACGATATTATCGGACGAGTTTTATCCGGCGGCCAATGGTGGGCCGGGCTGAGCACCGGCTCGACTTGCCAGACGAGACTGTGGGCTGCCTGGTCGCCTGCCGTCACCTGGGTGGACGTTCAGATCGGAGATTTCAATGGCGACGGCAAAGCCGATATCACGGGCCGAGTCCTGCAAGGCGGCGCCTGGTGGACCGGAGTCAGCAGTGGTTCCTCTCTATTAACTTCTTGGTGGGGAAGCTGGTCCCCGGCCATCACTTGGCTTGATGTCCAGGCAAGTTAGTTGGCGGTCATTGCGCAATCGCATGCGCGTGGGCGAAATTGTCATCGAAAATTTGGAGAATTTAAGCGGCGAACGATTCGACCAAGAGTGGGACGATCAGTCTCAACGATATCGCGGGGACAAAGCCAAAATATTGGCCTGGTGGCAGAAGGCTCAAGGCCAGAGTGAAGAGAACTACCTGGTGGACCATGCCTTGCCCACGATGGGTGATAGGCTGAATGACCATATCGTGTGGTTGATAGCAAAGAAGTATCCTCGTCAACTGCCCAATCTTTACCGAAAAGTTTTGGAGAGGAATCCAGAGATAACCAGCTGGCCCCTGGCTCAGATTGTCGGAAAAAGCTCACTGCCGAGAGAGGAAAAGCGAGGTCTCTTCTTGCAAGCAGCCAAATACAAGGACCTTCACCACCGAAGCGCAGCCTATTGGGAATTGAAAAAAGTTGATCCGGAACAGTTCGTTACTTTGCTCGTCGATACCATTCATTGCTTTCCCAAAACACCCGATAAGGAATACTGGAGTTGTCCCGAGGTTGGAGTGGCATGCTTGGTCGGAGCAACCGACGATCCCCGGGCCTGGCAGGCTCTTTTGGAGGCGGCAAAGAGATGCGATGTCGGGATGCGCATGCAGTTTCTAAACTTGATGTCCAATGGTCACCAATCTGAGCGCCGCAAGATACGCCTAGAATTCTTGGCGAGCTTCTTGGACGACAGTTCCATTAGGGACATCCAATCTAATCCGGAAAAGTATGGCGGACCTTATGCTGGATGGGAATTTGACCGGTTGGCCGTAGGTAACTTTGCCGCCATGCAGATGGCCCGTATCCTGAAATTACCAATCAAGTTCCTCCGTGGAAGGTGGGCGGAATCGTATGAGGACTGGAGCCCCGAACAATGGGCGAAACTTCGAAGCCAGGTCCGGGAAGCACCGAAGCGAGACGCCGGTGAGGGGTAAGATGGCAAACGAAAGTGGTATTCCCTTTAGCATAACTCTTGAGCAGCTACCAACCGCGACTCAATAGCATCTCTGGAATAGAATGATGGCGTGCACGGGCTTGCTGACTCAAAAAGGGGTTGTTGTCTGGAACAGGCAACATGCCGCGGATGTGATCTCAAGGCTATAGTGACAGTGGATAGGCCGAATCGGCAGAACAAGCAGTGTCACCGACAGGAGATAGAAGATGGCTCGAACACAAGATTTTTCGCGCCGGACTTTCTTGAAGAATGCTTCAGCGGCTGTTGCTCTCCTAGCATCTGCCAAGGGGGGCTTGGGGGCGTTCAACTATCGTTCCCTGGCCAGCGGAGAACAGAAGACGCCTGCCCTAACTCAGCCAGCGGTGGAGATCGAAGAGGACGTTTACCATTTTGAGCCGTCCAACAATGGTTCCGGACCGATGTGGTGTCACGGCTCGACATGTCTCGTGCGCATGGGCGATGACTGTTTTGCCAGTGGCATCGAAACGCTTCCGGGCGTGAAGCCGCTAAACAATTGCCGTTGGCTGCTGTTTTGGCGTGGTCCCGATGGCTGGAAGCAAGTCCAGGCAGATCCGGAGGCCCGAACCCGTGAGCCGAGTCCGCTCGTGGCCTTTCCTGATGGACGTTTATTCCTCTCGGCCAATCCTACCGAGAGCACCGTCCGTGAATCGGGTGGCGGGCCTGCCCGGCCTGAGATCTTGCAATTCTCGGCTGCCCGGCCGCGGAGGCCCTTCGTCAAACTCACGCCAGGCTGGGATGGGACGCCCGCTTTTACGGAGCACTCGTACCGAAGTTTCGCGGCGGACGGACCCAACCGGGAGTTCATTTTGTTTCAGAACGTTGATTACACCCACGCGGAATGGACTTTCTACGATCGGCACGGTCAATGGAAAGCCAAGGGCAAGCTGTCTTGGCCCTGGGGCGCCGACTACGACAAGCCCCAGCCGATTCGCGTCTGTTATCCCACGGTTGCTCTCAAAGACCGGGCAGTGCACTTCTGCGGCGTTAGCGACATTCTCGAACCAAATGCTGCCTGGCGCGCTTACAAGAAAGAGCTTACAGGGCAGGATTGGGATTATGATTTCCGCCGACTCTTTTACACGTGGGTGCCGGACGTGCGTACGGGCAAGTTCTCTACCTGGGTGGAGATCGCCAGCCGCGAGAAAACTTGTGGCGGGATCTTTCCAGGCGACCTTTGGGTAAGCCCGGATGGCGCAGCTCACCTGGTATGGACAGAACGTGCTCTGGATGAACGCCTGCGCAAACGCTTCTATCCCGGCTTGCCCCAGACTCATGCTCTCAACTACGCAGTAGTGCGCGCAGGGTCGGTGGCGGATCGACATAGTTTAGTGGTCGCCCGCGAGGGAGAATCCGCTGTGATTCCCTCTTACCCGCGCTTTCAAGTAACCCCGGACAATCGACTGTTTGTTTTCTTCTTTGCCAGCGGAACGGATACCAAAGGGCACAGTGTTGCCGAGAACCGAGTGATTGAAATCTACCCCAGTGGCTCTTGTAGTGCCCAGGTCAAGGTGCCGCTTCGACATCCGCTCACAAGCTACTTTACGGCAACCGTGCGTGGCGGTTCCCCGTCGTCCAACACGCTCGATCTCCTCGGACATCGACTGGCAACGGCCTCGACGATCAGTTACGCTCGGGTCCGGCTCAGTTGAGTATCATCCCGATAATCGGCCGCTCCGTTTGCTGGCAAAGCAAGGCCCAAAAGCGGCTCGGCCACCTTTTCGCCGATGACGAAGGTGATGCCTGAGTGGGCGCGCTTGCCAGTAGTTGCCTCGAAGTGGCCGACCGCTGCGGCAATAGCAGATCGCTTACGTCGGCGCCTCAAGCCATCTTGATAGAATCGGGAGCATACCGTCTCCCCCATGTCTGCCGTCTAACGACCCAATTCTCCCGCCGAAATGACTCACAAATGGGGGTGGCGCTCAACTTGAAGGAAAGATGACAAACAAACTCGTCATTACCGTCGGCATAGCCATGCATACGATAGTTCCAAGAGGTGATAGCGTCGACTACTCGCTTCTTGCCCATCGTACGGTACCCATGCCTTGGGCCTAGGGTGGTTCGAGGTGAACCTCGGAGAAAACCATGTACAGTCTTCTGAAGCGCTTGGATTCTCCCCGCTTTTTTCTTGTTGCTCTCTGCTCGCTAGTAGGGTCTGGAACGCTGCACTCGCGTGTTTCCCAGGCCCCCATTCCGGAGTCGAAGAAGGGCGCCACACCTGCGCCCGCGAGCGCGGAGCAGGTCGCGCCAGAAAAACTTCGTGAAGACTTCCGCATCCTTCGCCAGGCGCTGGAGCAAGAACACCCTGGGGTTTACAGGTACACACCCAAGGCAAAGTTGGATCATGCGTTCGAGCGCGCGGAGAAGGCGCTCGATCGGCCCATGAACGTTTACGAGTTTTATCGCATCGTCGCGCCCGCAGTAGCCGAACTCAAGTGTGGGCACACCGGAGTACACGTAAACCCTAGTCTGAATAAAGGGAAAATGCTGCTGCCTCTCGTAGTGCGTGCGCTGGACTGTAAGCTTTATGTCCTGCGTGACCTGTCCGGCAGGCAGGAGACCCTGGTGGGCAACGAGATTCGTGCCGTCAACGGCGTGGACGCCAGCAAGATCGTGCAGACCATGCTCACCGCCATGCCGGGTGACGGCGACGTGCAGACATCCCGGCTGCGGCGCATGGGCGGCGCGAACTTTGCCCGCGAGCTCATTGATCTCCTGGGCCTCGAAAGCCCTTACACGATTGCCCTCTGGGACGACAAACGCGGTCTTGTGCACACGGTTCGACTGGATGGCATCGAGGCCTCGAAGCTCCGAGAGCCGCGCCCGAGAGATTCGGCCACGCTCACCTTCTTCGATGACGGCCAGATCGCGGATTTGAAGATCAATCAGTTTGGCGGTACTGCGAACAAAAAGGACTTGGGGGTCTTTTTTCAAGAGTGCTTCAGCGAGCTCGACAAGAAAAAGAGTGCCGCGCTTATACTCGATCTACGCGACAACGGGGGCGGGGCCGACGAGCTCGGCAAGCTTTTGCTTTCGTTCCTGATTGACGCGCCGTTTCAGTATTACGACGACTTGGTCCTTAACGGGCTCGACTCCAGTTTAAGCAAGTATTCGGCCCAGGATCTCGAAGTCGGGTGGAAACGCGCGTTGAAAGACGGCATGGTGGAACGTCAACCCAACGGCAAATACCGGAATGTGAAGCACCCTAACTGGGGCATCCAGCAGCCGAGCAAGCCAACCTTTACGGGTAAGGTTTACATCTTGATCAACGGCAATTCCTTTTCCACGACCTCGGAGTTTTTGTCGCATGCGCACGCGCGTAAACGGGCGACATTCATCGGTGAAGAATCCGGCGGCGGCTACTATGGAAACACTTCGGGACCGGGGGCCCTGCTGACCCTGCCAAACACGAAGCTGCAGGTCTACGTGCCGCTCATGGCTTATTACATGGCCGTGCGCGATTACAAGTCTGCTAGCCATGGCGTTGTGCCGGAATACCAGATCAAATACACCGTCGACGAATTGCTGGAGGGAAAAGACAAGGAACTAGCAGTGGCTCTCGAACTCGCTCGCAAGCGGCCCTAACAATTTACGCCCAGAAACGACCCCTAAGCCTAACTCCACGGTGAGAGGAATGGCAAACAAAACGTCATTACCGTTGGCATATAAATGGCCGAAGAAACAGTTGCGACCGATTGCCAACTAGGCCTCAATCGGGTCCGCCGCCCCCTCAACCACAGGTTAATAATGTCTCGTGATCTTCGGCGTGGAAGCGACGATGTTACCGTTACTATCAGCCACCGGGAAATAGCTGTGGGCGACCTTGACGGAAGCAGCATCTAAGCCGACCAGAATGTTCACCCGGTAGTGATCCTCCCACAGGTGTCGAACTTGCACCTCGTGCAGGTCGCCTGGCTGGCCCAGGGTGTGTATTACATGTTTGCCGATTACGTTCTTCCGCTCCTGACGCGCTTGTTTCTCCTGCTCCCTGTGCAAGTTATATTCCTGTTGCGTTGACATCGTTTTTTCCAAATCGTGGTGGGGAACGTGCAACCATGAGAGGAAGCTGTTCGGATCGATCAAACTAGCGTAACTAATCGACCTCCAGTTCCCGAAGATGATGGATTTCAATCACGTCGTTGGACTACCCGGGCACACTCGACGCAGTAGCTGGTGAAGGCTAGGACAAGGAGCCGGGCCTTGGGGATTTCCTTCCCGCATTCTTCGCAGCGGCCAAAGGTTCCTTGGTCGATACGATCCCAGGCAGCGGCGATTTCCTTCAGAACCTGTTCTTCGTTTTCCATCAGGCTGAGGGTGAATTGCTGCTCGAAATTGGCGGAACCGAGGTCCGCCATGTGGATTGGCACATGGGACAGGTTGCAGGTGGCTTCCTCTTCTGGTTTGCCCAAGGCTTCATCTGCCAGGTACGCTACATCCCCGTTTAGGCGGCTCTGCAAAGCGAGCAGTTTTTGCCGGTAGTGTTCGAGGTCGGCATTGGTCATCGTCATCCTCCGATGAAGGCCCCCGCACCAGTGCCTCAGCATCTCACGGTATCCCGTTGCCGCTAGCCGGTCAAGCAGTTCGATAAAGAAGACTGCCTGATCGGTGAGAAAGGCTTTGAGAAAATGGTCGAACAGGGCGCCGCCATCGAGAAGCAGTTGGGCATCTACTACCCTCCCAATTCACTCCAAAATGATTCTCTTTCTTACGCGGTGCCGGCAGCGGCAGAATTCATTGTTCAGAACAGGTTAAACGCGGGGCTCGTGGTCAAGGGAACTCCCCGCCGCTGGCCTGACTGGTTGGGCGGGTCGCCGAGAGTGCCGAAATGCTCCTGGGCCGGAACTCCTTCACGTGCCGTGCGGTCCAAAGTGAGCGTTTCCGATAAAGCAGGTGACCTAGTCGATCCAACGGTCAACCGCTAATCAGCCCCTGCTGCCTCTCGTGGACCAGGATGTAGGTGATAACGGACGTGCCCGCAGGTCTGAGCTTGCCACTCGCCGCGTGATACCTGGACGCGAGTTCCTGGAGTTCCCCCCGGCCCGCCGGGGTAGCGAGTAGCGACCGCAGTTCCTTCTCTCTTTCTTGGAGGCTATGCTTCGCAGTCATCGGTCACCCTTATCGAACAGATAGAGGGAAGCATCGCTTGGAGCCCTGCCATGCAATCCGTCTTATCTCCCACCTTTGTTTTTGCCCTTCGGCTTGCGGTTCCGCCACGGCTCCTGCGGTGAAGGCAATTGCATGGTGCCACGCAATGCAGTGCCCAGCAAGCCTGACACAAGCGAGAGGCGGGCACGAGCCATTTGTTTGGATTCAGGCTTCTTGCGAGTCATATTGTGCTCCCATTATCGCCTTAAGAATGGTTTTGCTGCGACTTTCACGCTTACGCCGCCTTGAAGGCAGGGGGCAATGGAATACGCAGAGGGAAAAAGCACGGGGCAGGCATTGATCTGCCCCGTTGCGGCGGGTTGAGTTGCAGGGGTAGGATTTGAACCTACGACCTCAAGGTTATGAGCCTTGCGAGCTACCAGGCTGCTCCACCCTGCGATCAGTGAATTTGATAGTACAGGCTAGTTGTCGGCTCCACAAGGGAAGACTTCTTCGGAAGTGTCCGGCTCGTAGCCCCGGCGCCTCACTCCCTTCAAAGGGGAGGCCACTGACGGTCCAGGCCCTCACATTCAATTCGGCGGATTTGCCTATCGCTCACCCGGAACCGCTTGGCAATCCACAGGCGGGACTCCACGACGCCCATTTTGCGGTCCTGCGCATCTACCAAAGCAAGAAAGATCTCCCGACGACGGGTTTCAGAAAGAAGTTGATCCTCTTGGCGTTGGTCCATGGTATTCCTTAGGGTTCCAAGGCCTTACAGACTGCCGACGGGTGACAGATGCCCAGAGCGCCCCTAGGGGACCGGCCTCTCATCTACCACCTTTCGATTGGGCCGCCGGGCACCGGAATAAGAGATTCCCTCCTCTGCCTGAATTGGTTGTCTTCAAGATCTTGTCCGATTGCCTGCAATTGCTTCACTATGGTCAGGAAGTCCGCGATCCGCTCGATCCGAACCATCTGTTGTTGAATGACCCGGCCAGGCCGCAAGACCTTGCAGTACCAATTGGCGACCTTCCGGAACTGAAGACATCCCAACCGCTCCCCTCGCAAATCCGTCAGCAAACGAAAATGGCGGGACATGAAGAGCAACCGGTCCCGATAGGTAGGTGACGGGCCGGGATCACCGGAAGATTCCCAACGCTCAAGCTGGGCGAAAATCCACGGATTGAGCAAGGCTCCCCGGCCAATAGAGACAGCCGCACAACCAGTCAGGGCCCGCATTCGGATCGCGTCCTCAATGGTCAGCACGTCGCCGTTGCCCACCACGGGGATCCTTTCGACCGCTTCCACGACCGTCCGAATGCCGGCCATGTTAACGGCGCCGGCAAAGCCTTGAGCCCGCGTTCGGCCGTGAATGATTACCGCCGCCACTCCGACTTGTTCAAATTTCCGCGCCAGGAGGGGGGCGGTCAGGTTAGCTTCATCCCACCCCAGCCGCATTTTGACCGTGACGGGAATGCTCACGGCCTCGACCACGACACGAACCAAGCCGACCGCGCGGTGGGCGTCGCACATTATAGCCGATCCGCCGCCGCCGCGAACGACCTTGTGGACCGGGCAGCCCATATTGATATCCACGGCCGAGACGCCCGAGGATTCCAGCCACTGAGCGGCGGCTATCATTTCTTCCGGCTCCGTTCCGTAGATTTGAACCGCCAGCGGCCGATCGGCCAGGCAGGTCTGGACCAGTTCCATGCTCTTCCGCCCGCCCTGCAGCAAGGCCCGGGCATTGACGAGATCCGTCGTTGCCAAACCCAGCCCACCCAGCTCGCGAACGGCCAACCGAAACGCCAGGTTCGTATAGCCTGCCAGCGGCGACAACCAATACCGCGTCGCAATCCCCAGCGCCCCGAGGCAAATTGGGCCGGCTGAACAAACCGGCGCCTCCCGCCCTCCTGTTTGGCTCTTCAAAGGATCTATAACCATTTCCATTCCTTGCTCCCAATTGATGTCGCTTGTGGCTCAGCCGCAGCGCGCTCCCCGTGGTTTTCTCGCGATTTGAGGGTTGCCAAGAGGGAAAACAGAACCGAGGTGACAAGTAGGGAGTTGGTCGCAAGGAAGCCATCCTAACCGGTGACGCACTTCATCCCCTTTGAAGTGTTCTGTCAGTTCTGCGGACTAAACTCCATGTTGCATTACTCCTTAGGCAATGTCTTCCTGGAGCGCTGGGGCACTGTTGGAATCTTTGTCCTTTCATCAGCGATTTTTCAACCCCGCAACAATCGGAACGGTAAATCCCCGGAACCTGATTGACTTCTCCGGTGTGCACCATGATAAGCGCTCCTTTCGCGAATCGCCTGTGGTGAAAATGGGACCTCGGTCGACTCAAGAAGCTGATAGACCGGATAGAAACAGCTAATCCATGGATGGGTCCATCCACAGCTGGGGCAAGAGCTTTAGGTGAGCCTCCAGCATAACCAGGCGAGACTGCCGGGTCTAGGGAGGAACGCACCCCATGGCCATTTCCAGGTTCTCCTCGAACGACTATCCGAAGCTTGGCGTTTTTCAGATTGTCGCCAACCAAAGCAGAAAGTTGGACATTTGCCGGTCATTGAATGAAGGGGGGCGCACCGCTCCTTGTTTCCTGCGATTCCCGCAACGGGAAAAATATCAACTCTGCCCAGATGGCAAACAAAACCGTAAATATCGTTGGCATAAAAGACTGGCCTGGTTGGAGCATTCCACCACGATTCGAATACAGGTTTGCCGAACAGGTTTCGGCAGGATAGGCCAGGCGGCAACAAGGCGAGACAGATCGGGGGCGGTTTTCCAGGGCGGCTTGCAAAGCACCAGCCAAATCGACCTTGGGACTGCCTATTCCCGCTCGCATTGGCTCCCAAATTGACATTACCCGGCTACGGTACCTAAGGTGATTACTTAACTAATGACGGCACAAGCGGTTATGGCCAAAAACTGGATCCCCCCAGGGGTATCGGAGTGATGACGGGATAGGCGGCCGCATCAAGCACGGAAAAGCTCACGAGAGTCCAGCTGCCTTCCGACACACCTCACAGGCCGGCGTGCCCAACCGCCGGCAGCGCTCGCACCACTTGTCTCTCGAAGCCATAAACTGCTGCACTTTGTTCGTGGCTTCACGAGAGGGTATGTCTTCAACCGTGGCGGTTTCGTCGATTGGGTGCTTCAACGGCACCGATTCTACCTTTGGAGTTCGTCTGGCATTTACGGCATCCCGGCACCTACCCCTAATCCAGTCCGAGAGCGACTTGCCTTCAGCAGTGGCAGTCTTCATCCATTCCTGCCGCTCAAACTCCGGCACCCGCACCTGTATTACCACTGATCTCTTTGTCATCCGATTCGCTCCAGCAAGGCTGTAGTACAGCAAAACACCGTGTTAAG
>WNFC01005700.1_pt1 | contig 14330 bp, 9 predicted proteins | sample 5400541 | NCBI WGS metagenome assembly WNFC01 (sample SAMN13153342, study PRJNA577476) | soil metagenome | isolation source: 120 cm saprolite under Douglas fir tree site 2 hole 2 replicate 1 | place: USA:California | collected 2015-04-18
TTTTCGGTGGCCTGCCAAGCAATGCCCAATCGCGGGCCCCAATCGTCCCACTCCGGAGCCGGTCCCCAAGCGCGCCCGTAGGGTGAAAGCTGAATTTTGTCGCCGTTCGGGATGCTCGCCAAGGTACCGTTGCCGGGGATACAAGGCGAGACTCCGGTCTGGCTGCAGGGCGGCGGCAGTTTGTCTGCACCGATCCACCAGTGACCATCTGAATTAGGGCCGGCGTCTAGGGTCCCAGACGACGGGTCAAACGGACGCCGATGGTCAAACCGCAGTCCGTAGGTGAGCGTAAGATTTCGGCGTACCTTCCATTGGTCCTGGAAATAAGACGCCCAAGTGGAAACGCGGTTATGGATGGATAGTGTGGTCGTGTTATTCAGCTGAGAAGGAAGCCCCAGCAGTGCTGAAGCCAAAGATGAGCCCGTCACTTGCCCGACCAGCAGGGGATTCGAAGTAGTACTATCAGAAAATACGTACCCGCCGTATGGAGGGCTGTCGCTGTCATTTCCCTGCTTGAAGTACTGGAAGCCGAACTTGAACTGGTGCCCTCCGCGGATCCAGGTCAAACCGTGAGAGAAGCTGGTAACTGGGCTCTCGATAGTGTTTGCAGTCTGGATCCCTGGGCTTGCAGTCAGCACTCCACCCCCAAAGGGGGCTGCGAGGCTGATTAGGGTTCCACCCGGACTGGCAAATCCCAACGCTTGCATCGGTCCGAGTCCATGCGTATCCAGCTGATCGCGCGTAAAAGGCCGCTGCGCGCGTCCAACATGATTCTCCAGCAACAGGGAAGAGCTAAACACGTGCGTCCACCCCACCCCAATATTGAGGGCCGGCACGGAGTCGTCCTTATACCCCGAAATGTCAAAGGGCGCGATGTCAACCACGTTAAGCCGATCGTAGCGGAAAAACACGTTGTCCTTGCTGCCGATCTGCTCGTCAATGCGAAAATTATAGTGATGTAATTGCTAGCCGCTGGATTGGAGGAGGCGACGAACTGAGTGCGGGGGTTGGTTGCCGGGTCAAATATTAGGGGTATTGGATTCGTCGGGGTGGAGTTCGAGAAGTCGCCCGCGAGTTCCGCATTGGTGGGCACCGTATACCTTATCTGAGACGCCTGACTGAACCGCCAACCCTCGTATGCAAAAGTGAAGAATGTGCGGTTACGTCCGTTGTACAGCTTGGGAAGAAACACTGGTCCGCTAATCATTCCACCAAACTGGTTCTGCCGAAAAGCGGCCGGTGCGGCCGGCGAACCGTCGGGGTTGACGTCCTTGAAATGGTCGCGCGCGTCGAAAATATTATTGCGATCAAACTCCCAAGCCGCCCCATGCAGTTGGTTGGTCCCACTTCGGGTCACTACATTAACCACCCCACCCAGCACGCTGCCATACTCCGCTTGATCGTCGTGCGACTGCACTTTGAACTCCTGCATCGCATCAATGATGGGCGGAATGATAAACGCGCTGGTATTCAGTTCCGTGTTAATCACTCCATCCAATAAATATAAGTTGGACCGGTTCCACTGGCCCTGGATTGCCGGCTGGGCGACGCTTGCGGTGGGTACGCCCAAATTATCCAGATCGTTTACGCCGACGCCCGAACTCTGTGATGTGCTGACGGGCGTTGCCCCAGGGGTCAAGGTCAGGAGTTGACTAAAACTTCGTCCATTCAACGGCAACTCGAGGATGGCCTTCTGACTTATCACGGTGCCCAGGTCAGAGCTGGTGTTCTGGATCAGGTCGGCTCCAGCTTCCACGGTTACCGACTCTACCGTGGATCCGATCTGCAATGCGAAATTGCGGGAAAGGTTTTCCTGCACGTTGAGTGTCATACCCATGACTGAGACAGTCCGAAATCCCGGCTTGTTTACCGTCATCACGTAATTGCCTGGATTCAGCGACGGCACGGCGTAAACCCCCTCCCCATTGGTCTTCACCGTCGCCGTGACGCCGGTATCGGTATTCTTGATTTGGACTTCGGCATCCGATACAGCGGCGTTGTTCTGGTCGGTGACGCGTCCGGATACGGAGGCTTTCTCAGTCTGTGCGATCGCGCGCCGCGAATCCAGACCAATAAGCAAGACCCCAACACCAAACAGTAAAACAACATACCAACGCAAGCGAAGACGAAGTTCATTTCTCACGGCATTCCTCCTGTTTGCCCAAGTATTCCTGCCGTGTGCGCAATTTGTCCCAATCGATCAAGAGTATTTCAGAAAAGGATGATTCCATTCGCAGAAGCGATGGAAGAAGCGCATTGGCCCATGATGTGCGAACGAACTAGTTTAAGGGTGGTTCGGCTGCCCGTGCAGGTAGGCATACATCAGGCTCGAACCCTCGGGACGCGAAGGATCGCCATCCGGCCGCCCGAAGGTGACGAAGACGGAATCAATCTCCCGCAGAATCTTCGCGTCGTCGCATTTAAAAACCCATCGGCGCTGGGCCTTGTCATCCGCATAGAAAATGCCCAACCTTTGGGCTTGCCGGTTTGGTCCTTCCTTTTTTGCCCAGACCTGGTACTGATAATTGGCCTTCTGCATCTTCGCTTCGTTCAAGTCGTACGCGTAAAAAATGAGTGACTTGCCCTCAGTGAAAAAGATCCGGCCAAAAGCCGGGCGCGCCTTCCCTCGGCCATCCGTATCCACCACATCCACGATGTGAAGATTGCGCGCGCCCATCAGGTCCGTAACGTCATGGCCCAGGCTGAGCAGTTGGTGTTCCTGATCCAACGCGGCCGACTTTTCCTTTAGCCCGGACTCGAGATCATGGAGCTTGACCTGATCAGCAATCAGCGCAGCTTCCGTGTCAGCGGCACGCTGGTGTTGCGACATGGCTTCCTGCTGTGCGTTGGCGGCCAAAGCTTGTGAATTCGCGAGTTCTCGCTGAATCTGTTCTAGCCTTAGCTCCAGTGCGTCGCGGTTTGATGCCAGCGATCGGCGGTCCTGGGATGTGGCTTTCAAATCCGTCTCACTCGCAACCAGTCGATCATTCGCTTTTAGCAACTCACCACTTAAGCGTTCCACCTCGGATTGGAGCTTCAGATTGGTGTCCGTTAGCTCAGTGATACGTGGATCGGCGGCGATGACATGACCCGGTGTCATGGGCACACCACTATGTCGTGACTCCTGTGCAATGCGGGCGCGATTGAATGAATTTCTCCAGTACAAATACCCACTCGATGCGGCTACCGCGAAAAGCATGGTAGCCGCGACTGCCGTTGCCGGCATCCGCCACCACACGTTTCGTGAAAAGGCGAACGGAATAGGTGCGGGCAGCTTCACAGTTTCTTCCACATCGCGGGAGAACGTGATCCCTTCCCGCTCGGCGCGATCCAGGAAGCGGCGGATGAAGAGTTCCGAGTCGATACATTCTTCAATCGCTTTCGGCGAGATGGTCGGGTCTTGCTTTGCCGTCGCAAATTGTTGAGCAGCAACATTCAAGTAATTGACATAGGCCTGCCTGCAACGGCCACATTCCGAGGCGTGTTGCTCTAATTCGACGAGCTCCTCGCCTGTGGCTTGCCCAACGCTAGCGGCAGCGCAGATTTCCTCGAAATGTTCGTGTCTTAACATGTCTTGCCTTCCTCAATGAGCAATAACTGGTCTCGCCCCCTCTGCTTGCGAGTCATTTTCCAGGTAGCAGCGAAGTCGTTGCAAACCTCTGTAATAATGATGGCGCACGTTCGAGAACTTCTCATTTCTTCGTCGCGCAATTTCCTTGAAATCCAAACCCTCGAAAAAGAACATCTCGATCGTCTGCCGCTGCGCCTCTGGAAGAGACTCAAGTGCTTCGCTTGCAAGCCGGCTACTCTCCTGCGATTGAAGGCGGCCTGGAGACCAGAAGCTTGCCGCTTCATCAACGGCGCTTACGTCAGCCTTGTTGTACAAGTGCCGCACCAGTAGATAGTTTCGGCGATTGGTGCTGCGGCTGTACGCGTATTGGAGAAGCCACACCTTAAGAGTCCCTCTTGCAGAGTCGAATTGTCCCGCTTTTCGATAAATCTCCAGGAAAACGGATTGCGCGAGATCCTCCGCTTCCGCGGCATCTCGTAAAATGTGCAAGGCGGTCACGTGGACCAGGCGATGGTAGCGTTTAAAAATCACCGCGAACGCATCTGTATTACCCCCTTGAAGGTGCCGCATTACGCGCTCGTCATCGAGCGTTAGCAGATCGGCATACGACGCGCGGTCGTCGCAGTCGCCGGAACTAACTTCTAGAAGATGCATAGGGCTACGTGGCCGTTCGTATATACCACATGAACGGACGTAAGATCACGCATGAAATTTATTTTTTTGAGTGGGACAAGACCCCTCTCCACGGGGTATACCGAAAATGGGGGTTGGGATGGTATCGCCAGCCGCGTTAGCATTCAAAGCTGTTTTAACGAGTTGAGCGGAAATCCGGCACCCGATGAAGCGGCCCATAATTAAAGCTCAGATGAAGCTAGTTGGGCTAGTTGCCGTGCTGGCTTGTTCGCAACTACTGGCGTCAAGGCAATCGAGGCTTGAGACGGCGAGAGAACTAGTTTCCAATGGCTCTTTTGATAGAGCGGACTCCATGCTACGCCAGACTATCGCAGCCGACCCGAATAATGTTGACGCACGAGTATTGCTCGGCTCGACGCTGGCCGTGCAAGGGATTCGGGGCGAGGCGATTGAACAGCTAGCCGAGGCAGTGCGACTGAATCCAAACTCGGCGAACGTACACAATGAATTTGGCATGGTCTTGAGCCGGTTTGTCGAGGTGAAGGCAGCTCGCCAAGAATTTGAGAGAGCTCTTGAACTTGACCCACGCCTGGCGGAGGCCCATGTCAACCTGTCACTGATCTTGGCACAGGCTGGAGAGTTGGCCGCATCCGGTGAACATCTCGATCGCGCCATTGAACTACAAGGCAGCAGCCCAAAGGCCGCCTACGCACATTACCTGAGAGCAAAAATCTGGGGCGCACAGGACCAAATAGACAAAGTGATGGATGAACTTCAGCGGGCGGTACACTTGCGGCCCGACTACGAAGAAGCCTGGTCGGATCTGGGTGGAATGCGACGTCTAGCTCTGGATAATCCGGGTGCTATACAGGCGTTGCAAAGGGCAGTTGCGCTGAAGCCGGGCGACGCATTGGCTCAATATCGCCTGGGGCAGTTGTACCTGCAAGGCGGACACGCACTCAAGGCTGTCGAGCATCTCAAGCAGGCTTTGGCCTCTGCTCCCGACGATCGCGCCACGCTCTACAACCTGATGCTTGCCTTACGTAAGACGGGCCGGTTGGAGGAGGCGAAACCTGTCGAGAAGCGAATCGCTGAGCTGCAGGAGCAAGGTGATCGGGCGTCCGAAGTGGGATTTGCCGCATCCGGTCTGAACAACGAAGGAATACGACTGGAAAAATCAGGGGACATCCGGGCAGCTCTGGCGAAGTACCGGGCGGCTCTCGATCTGGATCCCACCGGCTCCGGCTTCCGCTTAAATTATGCACTCGCGCTTTGCCGGCTCGCCCGCTGGCAAGATGGAGTTGTGGAGCTGCGCGAAGTGTTGCGAGTCGATCCCGACAATGCGGACGCCGCTAGGGCTTTGTACATAGCAATCGAACAAACGAAGGCGCGGCCTGAGGATGTTCGCAAGAGTCCTTGAGTTCCATGATGGCGGTTCAGTTCTCAGCGCCAGCTCAATACGATACTCGCCCGCTACTCAGAAGGATAGTCTTGGCGTCACCAGCCTGAGTCGCTCTTCATCGGCCAGCTGGAGACGTACCGCTGACATCAGCTACTCTTTCAGACGACCGCTGAATGTCGTTGTGCACTTGTTGCAGGCGAACACTGGAACGCTGATTACTGAGTCGTTTGCGATGTGGCCCGGATCGAGTGTGAGTGGGCTCTACTTTGCCGGAGGGCGGCCTTGTGGAAAACTTGTGTCCCCAAAGTGTCCCTTCCCCGGAATTGGCAAATGGCAGTAAGTTACTGAAAAGGTTTGGCGTCCCCGACGGGATTTGAACCCGTGTTACCGCCGTGAAAGTGCAACGAAGTGCTTTAAGTAACTGGAATCAGGCGGCATGGATAGCGCCGTACCGCCCTTTTGGATATCGCATGGACACCTTATTGGACGCGTAGCGGACGCGCCTGCACGCAGGACTATCAACAAACCAGTTTCCCCTTTTAGCAGCTCGTTCACGCGCCGAGCCTTGGACCCGAACGGTATAAGCAGCTCACAACCGAGGTCAATGACTGAAATGGCGATGTTACAACAGCCAACATATTGTCCAAGCTTCACTTAGCGGTGGAAGTGGCGGCCACCTGATCGAGATCGTTCATCAGCACGCTGATTTCGACTCGGTCGCCGCTGGCGCGATTGGCCACGCTTCTGGCTGTCCCGTCCAAGGGAGCGTTACCCATGCCCACCACGAAGATGCGGTAAGCCGGGATTTCATGCTTGAGCACCCAGTAGCGCACGACCGGACCCGCCATGTTTCGCGAGACGGCAATCGCAACTTGACCACGGCCCGACGAAAAGCCTTGCACTTCGATGACATAACCGTGACGGGATTTAAGCGGAGCAGCTATCTCGTCGAGCGTATGCTTGGTATCCTCACTCAACGCGTTCTGGCCGGGACGAAAGCGTAGTACGATCTGCTTCGTCGCCTTGTACGAATCAATACTTCGAACCATTCTCTCGGCTGGGGTCAGGCGCGTGTTGGCCCTGGTCGCGGACTCCTGGACAGTCTGCGCCTTGTTAATGGCATCGATCGCGTGTTGATCGGCGTCATTGGCCTTGTCAGACGGCAGTTGAATGCCTTGCTGGGCACTGCTACCCAATTCCTTGATCGTCTAATCAAGTGACGCAGTATTTCGGAGAACTCGTCGATCGCGCTTAACATGGAATGACATTCGGAACCAGCTGCACCTTTGTTGCACCCAGATTCAAATGTCCGAAGTCGTAAGCGATGGAGAGGAACGGGGAACGACAGGACTCGAACCTGCGGCCTCTGCCGTGACAGCCTATGTTCCAGAGGTAATTACTTGAAAAATCACGGGCGGATCGCCCGATTTAGCGCCAAAAGGAATCGTGGGGAAGCATTACTGCACCCATTTGCACCAAATTCGAGAACCCCGCTTCACTACTGAACATTCTGGTTGGCGCTAAAAGCGTCCCAAGCGTACGCGCACGACTTCGGGTTTGTCGTGAAAACAAAGCCCACGATCTGTTTCGTCGCCATTCCACAACTTTTGAGGCCTCCATTCACCGTTCTGATACGCACCTTGCTCAGCGCTGATAATTTCGCTGCGCACCCAGGGTAACTTTCCGGGCAGATGGAAACTAATGCTGGCGTCCACTCCAGTGACGAGGAATTCGTCCGGGCCCAACTGAGCGATCAGCGCAGCCGCATGGGCATCCTTGGTCCCTGGGGCCCTGCGGCCATCGGGCTGCGGAAATCCAAACGCCACCGTTGCCTGCCATTGACCGAAGTCCACCTCCTGCGCGGTTTGCCCGGGTTCTTCCACGGCGGTCTTGAGTTTGCCCTCGAACTCCAGTTGAGCAATCTCGCGGCTCATGGGCGCGATCAGGGCAAAGTTGCGCGCGTGTGCGTGCCAGCCTTCGTCGCCAAAGATGTTCCATCCTGATTGATCCACGCCAAATGGAGAAAAGCCGATAGCGCCATCGCCGAGGGCGTAGAACAAGAATTTGGCGAAACTGTCGCCACGGCCGGTTTCTGGAACCAACAGCGGATTATCTGGACGGTGATAGACACGCATCGTCTCTCGATAGAACTGGGAGTCGTCGGCATAGATATCCGGCCCAATCATATCGATGGAAGTTGCTAAGGCACGCCACAACCCGACCAGCTTTTGTACCGCGCCGCCGCTGGGATAACCAATGCCAGGCAGATCCAACTGGCGCTGGGGGAGTTCTGCAGCCGGATAATCAAGCCATACGTTAACGTAGTAAGGAATCGGAAACTCGGCCTTGCCGGCCGCGGCGATCTCATTGATATATTTCGCCTGATAGTAGAACTGAAACATTTCGTCCGCATCGGCCGCGAAAACTTTGCTCCACGTTCCCGGTTGTTTGTGGGCGGCCGCCAGCAGATCGGAGGGAACTGCTCCTGCAAATTTGCGGTTGGCCTCTGCGGAATTGTCGCGGACGCTCCCGATGTTGCCAGATTCATTTTCGACTTGGATAAGCAGAACTGTGTGCTGTTCGCCGTCAATCTGTTTCAAATGGCGCATCAATGCGACGAAAGCCGTTTTGTCGGCCTCGAGAGTGTTGCGCGAAAGTGCTGACAGAACGTCGATCGGTTCGCCATCGGGACGAATAACACGCGGAAAGCGTTTTATATCGGCCTTCACCCATGCGGGTACGTAGTGCATGTTGCCATTCTTCCAGGTGCCGAACCACAGCAGCACTACCCGCAGATTGTGAGAATGAGCCCCTTCCACAACTCGGTCGATTTTATCGAAGTCAAAGTGTCCCTCCTGAGGCTCCAACTGCTCCCAGTAAACCGGTGCCTCGATCGTATTGGCGTGCAGGGTGGCCATGGATTCCCATACCTGTGGTAGTTCGATAGGCCACGCACTGGAATTATGAATTTGGCCGCCGAGAATCACGTATGGGCGACCGTCAACAATCAGGGCGTAACGGCCATCCTTCTGTATAAGTTTCGGGGCTTCCGCAGCGAAGGAATGCGAGAGCAGCGCAAAGCCCCAAAAGACGAGAAGAACAGGGCGGAGATACGTTTCGTATCTATGGGAAATCTTCCACTTTAATAGCGTTTTCTTCATCAAGCTTCCCCCTTTTGTGAATAGGCTAATTCATGCACGAATCGAAGGACCTGTTTCCGGTTTTTCCATAGTCGCTTGATCTGCCACGGACGCGCAGCGGAGGCGTTCTGCCGCGGACTCAGGGGTTACGTCTCGCTGCGGCGTAGCGAGCATCTCATAGCCAACCATGAATTTGCGCACCGTCGCGGAACGCAGCAGAGGCGGATAGAAGTGAGCATGTATGTGCCACTCGGCGTGTGGCTCCCCGTCGGTCGGCCGCTGGTGGAAACCCATTGAGTACGGAAACGGAACCTGAAAGAGGGCATCATACTTCGCTGTTAGACGTTTCAGCATGTCCGCCAGACTGTCCCGCTCCTGTGCACTCAACTCCGGCAGGCAGGTGGCGTGACGGCGCGGAACCACGATAGCTTCAAACGGCCAAACAGCCCAAAACGGCACGATGGCCGCGAAATGTTCGTTGTCGCAAACCAACCTCTGCCCGGATGCCTCCTCTAGCGACAGATATTGGCAGAGTAGACAGCCGCCATGTGAATCAAGATGACGTAGCTGGGCGGCCTGCTCTTTGGCCGGCTCGTCCGGAATACTGCTGCTGGCCCAAATTTGTCCGTGGGGATGGGGGTTGCTGGCCCCCATCATCGCGCCGCGATTCTCAAAGATCTGCACATAATTGATGAAAGGACGTTCGCCCAATTCCTGCCACTGTTGCGCCCACGCACCTACCACGCGACCAAGATCTGCCATCTCCATGCCGGAAATCGTCAGATCATGCCGAGGCGAAAAGCAAAGTACCCGACAGATTCCCGCTTCGCTCCTCGCAACCATCAAACCATCCAGATCAACTCCCGCTGCGGGAGTGTCAGGCAGCAACGCCGGATAGTCATTGTCAAAAACAAAGGTGCTCTGGTAATCCGGATTGTGCATGCCGGCAGCCCGCTTGTTGCCCGGGCACATGTAGCAGCTTGGGTCGTAACTCGGGGGAGTTTCCTTTTGAACTCGCTCCAACTGGCCTTGCCACGGGCGCTGAGTCCGATGAGGCGAGACCAACACCCATGCCCCCGTCAATGGATTGAAGCGGCGATGCGGTGTTCCTTTCAAATCCAAGCTGGTCATATGCGATGCTCCACTCAGTGTTGGTGTCCGTGAGGATCAGCCTGAGCCGGAACAAGACGCACGGCATATCCTCCGCCCGGGGCCAGCGCTGCTTGCAGGTGAGAACTGCGCGTCACGAGTTTGCTCTCGATGTGAACGTTCTTTGGATGTTCGACCGCGTCGTTTGCATCGGAATAGATCTCTGCTGTGTAATTCCCTGGCCCCAAGAAATCTAGCGGCAGATCAAGTTGTCGCGCATCCCAGTTGTTGAGACTTCCGAGGAACCATTCATTCCAATGGCGGCGCGCAACCGTGACGTAGACGCCCGGCCTGCCATTCAGCACACGAGTTTCGTCCCACGTAGCCGGCGCATCTTTGATGAATTGAAAAGCCGCTTGATCGTCGTATGCGTAGGGCACATCTGAAACCATTTGAAACGCGCATTGAAACACGGCATACATGGCCAGCTGATGGGCCCGCGTGCCCATCACCATGGGAGCTTCCATGCGCGGCATGAACTCTTCCCGCGTACTGTTGTCGAATGCGCCAGGCGTTTGATCCATCGGGCCGGCAAGCATGCGCGTAAACGGTATGGTGGTGTGATACTCAGGATTGTCCCGTGTGCCGACCTTTGAGTTCTCCATTCCTAATACCGCTTCATAGCTGAGTATGTTGGGATACGTGCGTTCGATGCCACTGGGTTTAGTCGCCCCGTGGAAGTCGAGCATGAGATGGTGTTCGGCGGCTTTCTTCGCCGTGCGATAGTAGAAGTTCATGCCATGCTGATCATCGCGCAAAATGAAATCAATTTTTAAGCCGGCAACGCCCCACTTTTCATATAGGGGCAAAGCTTCATCCATCTGCCGTTCGACCTGGTTGGCCAGAAGCCAAATCCAAACCTTTACGCCTTTCTCTTTTCCATAGCGAACCAATTCCGGCACATCCACAGTGCCATTCATCTTGGTGATGTCATTGTGGTCGGACCACCCTGCGTCCAACATCATGTATTCGAAGCCCGATTTCGCCGCGAAGTCCACGTAGTATTTCATCGTCTCTGTGGTGTAGGCCCGCTTTCCATCTGGACCAAGGCTGCCGTTCCACCAATCCCAGGAGGCGCGTCCCGCGCGGATCCAAGACGTGTCTGCAATTTCGCTTTCGGGACTCAAACTAGTGATGACATTGGATTCCACCAGCCTTCCGGGTTTATCACTGACCAGCAGCACCCGCCATGCGGAAGAGTGAGGCAACGTGCCTTTCACGATGACATCTGGATCTTCCACGGAAGGCGCAAGCACCGACTCAAACCAATGTCCGGTCCAACTTCCGGAAGGATTCGTCAGGTACATCGAACTGTAATCACGCAGGTTGGCCTCGGTGATTCCCATCCAGGCCACGCCCGGGACCTCCATAAGCAGTGGCAGCCCGATCAGGACTTTGCTTGCTACGCCACCTTGATTGCTAAATGCGCTGATCGGCAGTTTGATGTATTCACTCTCATAGCCGGAACGAAAATTGGGGAGGACAAGTGCATACGTGGTCGCATCCTTGGCAATCCGGAACTCCGTTCCTTCTTTTACAAGGCGGAAATCACTAATTGCATTTTGTTCGGGGACCAGATAGCGGAAGGCGGCCGCGTCGTCATAGGCGCGCGCTTCGATGGTCAGCCTGCGCTCCATGCCACCGGGATCTCGAAGGTCAACGCGAAGTGCGTTGTAGTGATCGCGCACCTGGCTGGCTTTGCCGGTCACGAGCTTGTAAGTATGGTCTTCACTCGACGACGTGGTATTGACGATCTGCATGTTGCTGCCAAGCGGAGGCTGGCCTTCCAAATCCAGCCGCAAAGCTGATGGTTCGACCAGTAACTTTCCTCGGAATGACAACTGATAAACCAGGTGCGCTGTTGGGGGATTTGCTCCGTCAGTTGTGGTCTCAATCGTAAGAACCAGCCGTCCATCAGGTGAAGACACCGTCACTGCGTTTGCAGGCGATCCGAGGGCCAAGAAGAGGAAAATTGAGAATCCATATTTGCAAAATGATTTCCACGTCAATATTTCCTCCCGCAAGCTCATTATGTCCCCGAATCCTTCAATTCATGAGATTTGGCACAAGAACCCAACTCTAATGCGGTTCCCGCTTGCAGCAACCCGACATCAAATCACCGGACTACTCTTTACATCGCACTTCCGCCGCGCCCCCAGCGGCGCCGCAGACAAAAATCTGTGGCGATAGTCCCGTCAGTTTCTCGTACTCGCGACCTATGGTCGTCTGAAATTCCAAGGTCATTTCGCTTTCGACTAAATTGATCGTGCACCCCCCAAATCCTCCACCCGTCATGCGGGCGCCGTAGACTCCTTCTAGATTCCGAGCGAGATCGACCATGATATTGAGTTCCCTACAGCTCACCTCATAGTCGCGGTCGAGGCTGTTGTGGGAGAGGTACATCAGCTCTCCGAATCGTGCGAGATTGCCGCTCTCTAATGCCGCTTTGGCATCTTTGACGCGGTCGTTCTCTGTGATCACATGCCGGCAGCGTCGAAAGTCGACGTCGGAAATCTGGTTTCGATAATGTTCGAGGTCCCCCTGCGTCAGGTCCCGTAACGCACGGACCTTGGGACGAAACTTAGCGATGGTCTCGGCTACTCGTTCGCACGATGCCCGGCGCTCGTTGTACTCGCCTCCTGCGAGTTCGTGTCTCACCATGGTGTTGCAAATCACCAAGCGAACGTTGGGAGGCAGTTGTAAGTACGTGGCTTCGAGCGACCGGCAATCGAGCATCAGGGCATGGTCTTCTCTGCCGAAGCACGAAACAAACTGGTCCATGATGCCGCAACGCGCGCCGGTGTAGGTATTTTCCGCGCGCTGACATAGCCTGGCTACGTCGAGCAATGAAATTTTCACGGTGCCAAGCGACTTCAACGCGAAGGCGGTCGCGACTTCAATCGCCGCCGAAGAACTCAACCCCGCGCCAATTGGCACTTGTCCATCGATGACGAGATTGGCGCCCTTCAACGGATAACCTTCCTGTTGCAGCACCGCTGCGACTCCACGAACGTAGTCGCTCCAGTGTTTGCGTGGAGGTCCTGGCAGCTGTTCGGGGGTGAACTCTACCGTTTCGTGAAACTGCTCAGAGTAGATCGAGAGCGTACGGTCAACCCGCTCCCCGATTGCCGCATGGGAATAGAAGTCGATGGCAGCGGGCAAGACGAAACCATCGTTGTAGTCCGTGTGCTCGCCAATCAGGTTCACGCGCCCCGGAGCACGGAAGATCCCGCTCGGACTTGCTCCATACACTTCTCGAAACTGTTTCGCGACTGCATCTGACCGATTCGATAAATGGCTACGATCAATCATCGAAGTTGTCATTGGCGCGAGTCGTCTTCAGTTCCACGAAGCCTCGATTTGCTCGAGGGTCTTGCCTTTGGTTTCTGGCAAACGCGCTCTTATGAAGAGGAAACCCGCCGCGCAAATTGCGGCATAGATCCAGAATGTCTTAGCGGCGCCCAGCGAGTGGTTGAAGATTGGGAAAGTATAGGTAAGGATAAAACTTGCCACCCAGAGCGCCGTGACCGCGATCGATATGGCAGCGCCGCGGATACGGTTCGGGAAGATTTCTGAGATGACGACCCAGGTCACTGGAGCAAGTGACATCGCATAACATCCGATGGCAGCCACCACAAGCACCAGCATGTGGATCCCTCGACTGTGCGTGTAATAGAGAGCTCCCAGGCAGGTATAGATGATCGCAAGGCCCGCCGAGCCAATGAGCATCAAGACCCGCCGTCCGTAGCGATCCACCAACCCAATGGCAACAAAAGTGAAGACGAGATTGACGGCTCCCGTAACCACAATGTTGAACAGAATGTCGGAAACGTTGTATCCGGCCGCGGAGAAGACCTCTTCTGCGTAGTTGAAAATTACATTGATACCGCACCACTGCTGCAGCACCGCCAACCCGATCCCAAGCAACAGCACCCTTAGCATCCGACGATCAAGTAGCATCCGCAGATCCATTTGTTTTGTATCTTGGGTGACGGTGGCCTCAATCTCGCGCAAAGCCTGCATTCCGTATGATTCTCCGCCAATCCGGGATAGCACATGTTTGGCCCGTTCATGCGCACCATTTTTTGCCAGCCATCGCGGGCTTTCAGGCACCACAAACATCGCAACGAAGAACAGCATGGAAGGAATTGCGGTCACACCGAACATCCAACGCCATCCGACTTGACCATTCCACGATTGAAGAATCTGGAGCGAGGTGGCATTAGCAGGAACCGGTTTGGCGATCAGCCAGTTGACGACCTGCGCCAGCAGAATGCCGATCACGATTGTCAGTTGATTGAGCGAAACCAGTTTGCCTCGGTACTGGGCAGGCGCCACCTCCGCGATATACATGGGAGAAAGACTCGATGCCATTCCAATGGCAAATCCGCCCAAGATTCGCCAGGGCACAAAGGCTGCAAACGAAGGCGCCAAG
>WNFC01008238.1_pt1 | contig 14329 bp, 14 predicted proteins | sample 5400541 | NCBI WGS metagenome assembly WNFC01 (sample SAMN13153342, study PRJNA577476) | soil metagenome | isolation source: 120 cm saprolite under Douglas fir tree site 2 hole 2 replicate 1 | place: USA:California | collected 2015-04-18
GTCCCACATCGTCGGCTTTTCCATCATCCTGGCGGGAACCCTGATCGGCGGCAGCGCCGTGCACATCGTGCCGAAATACGACCCTGCGGCCTTCGTCAACGCCGTGCGCGATCACGGCGTCTCGCTGATGTTCGGCGTGCCCACGATCTATCAGCGCCTGCTGGAATACAAGGCGACAGCCGGCTTGAACGCCCTGCCGCGCGGCCGCCTGCGCGGCCTCTATGTCGCGGGCGCGCCGCTCGATCCGACACTGAAAGCCACGATCGAGAAGGAATTCGGCCAGCCGCTGCTCAACGCCTACGGCATCACCGAGTGCGCGCCCGGCATCTCCGGCGTCCGCGCCGAGGAGCCGCGTCACGATACTTCGGTGGGCACGATCCTGCCCGGCATCGAGGTGCGCCTCGTGGGCGCTGATGGCACGCCGGTGGCCGACGGCGAAGTCGGCGAGTTGCACGTGCGCGGTCCCAACGTGATGCGCGGCTACTATCGCGCCGCCGAGGCCACCGCGGCGGCGATCGACGGCGAGGGCTGGTTCAACACCGGCGACCTGGCGCGCTTCGAAGGCGAGGCGCTGTTCATTGTCGGCCGGACGAAGGAACTCATCATCCGATCGGGCTTCAACGTCTATCCGGCCGAGGTCGAGGCGGTGCTGAGCGCCCACCCGGCGGTCGTCCAGTCCGCCGTCATCGGCCGCGCCGTCCATGCCAACGAAGAGGTCGTGGCCTACGTGCAGTTGCTGCCTGGCGCGAGCGCCACCACGGATGAGCTGATGGCGCACGCCACCCGTCACCTGACGGCCTACAAAAGACCGAGCGAGATCGTGATCCTGGAGGCGCTGCCGGCGTCGTCCACGGGCAAGATCCTGAAACATCGCCTGACGGCAGCGGCAGCCGCCGAAGGCAAACACCAATCCACACCGGCGACTGCGTAGGAGGATCAAGTGGCAGCAAGAAATGCGACGGCAGCGGTCATCGGCGCGGGCGACTTCATCGGCGCCGCGATCGCCAAAAAATTCGCATCGGAGGGCTTCACCGTCTTCGCCGGCCGGCGCAACGGCGACAAGCTCGCACCGCTGGTCACCGACATCGAGAAGGCCGGCGGAAAGATCTCCGCTCGCTCGCTCGATGCCCGCAACGAAGCCGATATTACCTCATTCCTGCAGGAGGCCGACCGGCACGCGCCGCTCGAGGTCTGCATTTTCAACATCGGGGCGAACGTCAATTTCCCGATCCTCGACACGACGGAGCGCGTCTTTCGCAAGGTCTGGGAAATGGCGTGCTACTCGGGCTTTCTCGCCGGCCGCGAGGCGGCTCGCCTGATGCTCCCGCGCGGCAAGGGCAGCATCTTTTTCACCGGAGCAACCGCCAGCATGCGCGGCGGTGTCGGCTATGCGGCCTTCGCCGCCGCCAAGGCCGGCCTGCGGGCCGTCGCCCAGGCGGCGGCGCGCGAGCTCGGCCCCAAGAACATTCACGTCGCCCATCTTGTGATCGATTCGGGTGTCGACACGGCGTGGGTCCGCGAGCGCATCAAGGAGCGCGAGGGAGCCGAGGCGCTCGCCGCCCTGCCGCCGGGTCGGCTGATGCGGCCGGAAGCGGTCGCCGAGTCCTATTGGGCGCTCTACCAGCAGCCGCGCGACGCCTGGAGCTCGGAAATGGAAATCCGTCCCTTCGGCGAGAAATGGTGAACCATGGCAAAGGTCGAATTCCTTTTCGATTTCGGCAGCCCCAATGCCTATCTCAGCCATCTCGTCATTCCCGAGATCGAGAAGCGGCACGGGGTCAAATTCGAGTATCTGCCGGTGTTGCTGGGCGGCGTCTTCAAGCTGACCAACAACCGCTCGCCGGCGGAGACCAACCTCGGCATCAAGAACAAGCCGCAGTACCAGCAGCTCGAAACCGAACGCTTCCTGCGCCAGCACGGCATCACGCGCTTCCGCTCCAATCCGTTCTTCCCGGTCAACACGCTGATGATCATGCGCGGCGCCGTGGCGGCGCGGAAGCTCGGCGTCTTCGAGCGCTACGTCGACGAGGTCTACCGGCACATGTGGGCCGATCCGAAGAAGCTCGACGATCCGGCGGTCCTGAAGGCCGCGCTGCTCGAATCGGACTTGCCCGCCGAGCGCCTGTTCGAGCTGGTCCAGACGGCCGAGGTCAAGGACGCCCTGATGGCCGAGACCCAGCGCGCGGTCGACCGCGGCACCTTCGGTTCGCCGACTTTTTTCGTCGATGGCGAGATCTATTTCGGCAAGGACAGGCTGCGCGACGTCGAGGAGGCGATCGCGAACGGCAAATAGACGCCCGGCGGCTTTCCAGGGGGAGGGAAAAAATGCTTCGCAGATCGCTGCTGGCCTCGGCGCCGGCGTTCCTGTTTCCGTCGATCGCCCGCGCCGCCGACGACGAAATCAAGATCGGCAACATCATGCCCTACAGCGGCCCGGCATCGTCCCTGTCCGAGGTCGGCAAGGCCGAAACCGCCTACATGAAGATGCTCAACGACCGCGGCGGCATCAACAAGCGTCGCATCAACTTCATCACCCTCGACGACAGCTATAGTCCGCCCAAGGCGGTCGAGCACGCACGGCGGCTGGTTGAGCAGGACAACGTCGCCCTGATGTTCAGCCCGCTCGGCACGCCCAGCATCAGTGCGACCATAAAATACTTCAATGACCGCAAGGTGCCTCATCTGTTCGCGGTCAGCGGCGTTTCGCGGTTCAGCGATCCGAATCTCTATCCCTACACGATCACGGCGCTGGCCAACTACCAGGTCGAGGCGCGCATCTACGCCAAGCTCATCGCCAAAGAGCGGCCCAACGGCAAGATCGCCGTCCTCTACCAGAACGACGATCTGGGCAAAGACTATCTCGCCGGCCTGCGCGGCTTGTTCAAGGATCGCTACGACTCCCGGGTCGTCACGGCCTCCTACGAGCTCACCGATCCGACGGTCGAATCGCAGGTCATAAGCCTCAAAGCCACCGGCGCCGACGTGCTGCTGGTCGCCGGCACGCCGAAATTCGCTTCCCAGGCGATCCGCAAGGCTTACGACATCGAGTGGAAGGCGATGATCATCCTGAACTACCCATCGAGCTCGGTCATCGGCACCCTGCAACCGGCCGGCTTCGAAAAATCGATCGGCGTCATCACCGGCGCCGTCAGCAAGGACCCCGACGACCCGCGGCTCGCCAAGGATCCGGCGGTCGCGGACTATCGCGCCTTCATGGCCAAGTACATGCCGGCCTCCAACCCGTCGGATTCGGCGATCGTGTTCGGCTACAACCTCGCCATGGCGCTGGAACACGTGCTCAAGCAATGCGGTGACGATTTCGGCCGCGAGAACATCATGAAGCAGGCGCTCAACATCAAGCAGCTTGCCTTGCCCATGACCCCACCCGGTCTACTGATCGATACCAGCCCGACCAACCACCAGATGCTGACGCAACTCCAGGTGCAGCGCTGGAACGGCAAAAGCTTCGACGTGATGGGCGACGTGATCAGCGGCGCGGGTGACTAGCCTTTCGGCGCGGTCGTGGCAACGCGCACGACCTTGCCGTCCGCCAGGTCGTCAACTTCCGCCGCCGTGTAGCCGAGCTCGCGCAGGATTTCCTGGCTGTGCTGCCCGATCACCGGCGCGGGTGACGGCGCGCGCGCCGGGGTGCCGCCGAACTGGGCGGCCGGCTTGGGCTGGCGGACGCGGCCGATGCCGGGGTGGTCGAATTCGGCGATCAGCTCCCGCGCCACCACTTGCGCGTTGGACATCACCTCGCCGCGCCGCAGGACGGGCGCACAGGGCACATCGGCGGCATCGAGACGGCTCAGCCAATCGGCGGTCGTGCGCTTGGCGAGAATATCCGCCATCAGATGGATGCGTTCGGTGGCGTTGGCGGCGCGAGCGCCCGGGGTGTTGAAGCGCGTGTCCTGGTCGAGACCGGGCGATTCGGCGGCCCGGCAGAAGCCCTGCCATTCGGAGTCCGAGATGGTCCCCACCGTCATGTAGCCGTCGACGGTCTGGAAGATCAGGTCGGGCCGCGCATTGGGATCCGTGGCGGAGGCTTCCTGACCGACCACCGTGTACTGCATCATGGCCTCGGGCCACAGATAGGCGATCATGGCGTCGAGCATCGCCACCTTGATGTGCTGGCCGACGCCGGTCTTCTCGCGGGCATAAAGCGCCGATGCCACCGCTTGAGCGGTGACGACCGAGGTCGTCTTGTCGGCGACGATGGTCCTGATCATCTGCGGCCGTCGCGTCTTGGCGTCAGCCTGCACGTCGGCGAAGCCCGACAGGCCCTGGATGATCGGATCGTAGATCCGCTTCTCGGCGTAGGGGCCGCTGTCGCCGGCGCCGCTGATCGAGACATAGATCAGGCGCGGATTGAGCGCGCGCATCGCGGCTTCGCCCAGGCCCAGCCGGTCCATCACCTGCGGGCGGAAATTCTGCACCAGGACATCGGATTGGGCGATCAGCTTGCGCAGGATCTCGGCGCCTTTCGCCTGCTTGATGTCGAGCGATATCGAGCGCTTGCCGCGGTTGGTCGATATGAACAGGGCGGAGAACTGGCCGGTCGGGTCGATCGACTGGCGGCTGCGGCGGGTGATGTCGCCGCCCAGCGGTTCGACCTTGATCACGTCGGCGCCCTGATCGGCCAGAAACATGGTGGCGAACGGGCCGGACACCACGCTGGTGAGGTCGATGACCCGCACTCCCGACAACGGACCTGCCATGGATCACTCTCCGGTTTCGTTTCAGAACGTATATAGAGGCGCCGTCCCATCGACAACACGCTGCCGCAGCCCTCGCCGTTGGAGATATTATGATGTTGCGACCAAAACTAATCCCACGGCCGAGGGGGGATGGTTTTCTTATTGAACCTACGCTAGACTGCGGCCACGTGTATTCTGCCATCCAAGCGTTCGGAGAGCGTGGTCATGCGTTGGAACAAGCTTGAGGACGAGGCGTGCTCGGTGGCACGCACCGTGTCCGTCATCGGCGATCGCTGGACGCTATTGATCCTGCGCGACTGTTTCCTGCGCGTGCGGCGCTTCGAGGAGTTCCAGGCTCGTCTCGGCGTGACGCGGCCGATCCTGGCTAGCCGTCTGCGCAAGCTGGTCGACGATTTCGTGCTCGCCAAGGTGCCCTATCAGGAACGGCCGCTGCGCTACGAATACCGCCTGACGCAAAAGGGGCTCGATCTCTATCCCATCGTCATGGCGATCGTTCATTGGGGCGACGTGCACATGGCGGGGAAGAAGGGTCGTCCCCTGCTCCACCAGCACATGAATTGCGGCAAGACTTTCGACCCGGTGATGATCTGCTCCGAATGCGGCGAGCCGCTCAGCCCCAAGCAGGTCCATGTCCATCGCGGCCCCGGCGCGACCAGTCCGCGCCACCTGCCGCCCAACCTGCAGGCTGCCGAAGGCAAGCGGCAGCGGCCGGCCCGAACCTCCCGCGGCCAACACTAGAAATCCGCTTGCGCGTCGCGGCCAAACGAGTCAACACTTGTCGGTGTCATTTTAACACGGACCATAGAGCTCCGGCACAGGCGATGTAATCCTCGGAGAGGAAGCGAAGATGCACGCGAACGGACCTGTCGCTTTGCTGGTCGGCGCCGGCGATGCCATCGGCGCCGCCGTGGCCCGTCGCTTCGCGGCTGAAAAGTTCCAGGTATGCGTCGCGCGGCGCGACGCGGCCAAGGCGCAGAAGCTGATCGACGAAGTCTCGACCGCCGGCGGCAGCGTGCGCGCCTTCAGCGTCGATGCCCGCCAGGAAGGCGAGATCCAGGCCCTATTCGCTACCGTCGAGCGCGACGTCGGGCCCATAGAAGTCTGTCTCTACAATGCCGGCTCGAACGTGAACACGCCTCTCGTCGAGACGACCGGCACGCTGTTCCGCAAGGCCTGGGAGCTTGCCTGCTATGGCGGCTTCCTCACCGGCCGCGAGGCCGCGCGCTACATGGTGCCGCGCGGGACGGGGACCATCCTGTTCACCGGCGCCACCGCCAGCATGCGCGGCGGGCCGGGGTTTGCCGCCTTCGCCTCGGCGAAATTCGGGCTGCGCGCGGTGGCCCAGTCGATGGCGCGCGAGCTCGGCCCCAAGAACATCCACGTCGCCCATCTCGTGATCGACGGCGGCGTGGACAGCGAAGCGATCCGCAAGCGCATGCGGGCCCGCATCGGCGACGCCGTCGATTCACTTCCGCCGGACAGCCTGATCCAAACACGGTCGATTGCCGACGCCTACTGGACGCTGCACACCCAGCCGCGCAGCGGCTGGACGCATGAACTCGATCTCCGCACCGCGGTAGAGAGGTGGTGACATGACCAACGACCCGCCGCGGCTCATTCTATGGGGCGTCAGCACCGGCCGTACACTACGGGCTCTGTGGGCGCTGCATGAACTCTCGCTCGACTATACGATGCGCCCGATCCAGCCGCGCACCGGCGAGACGAAGAGCGCCGAATTCACCCGCATAAATCCCCGGCAGAAAATTCCCGTGCTGCAGGACGGCGACTTCACGATTGCCGAAAGTCCGGCGATCATCGTCTACCTCTCCGAGACCTACGGCACATCCGAAAACCGCCTGGTCCCGACAGATCCAAGACAGCGCGCCCAATGGCTGGAATGGTGTTTCCATATCGCGATGGAACTCGACGCCACCAGCCTCTACGTGATGCGCCGCCATCGCGAGCTCAAGCACATCTACGGCGAGGCGCCGACGGCGGTCGAGAGCGCGAGCGAATATTTCCAGACTCAGTTGCGCCATGCGGTGCACGCGTTGAACGACGGCCGGACTTTCCTGGTCGGCGATCGCTTCAGCAGCGCCGATATGCTGCTCACCACCTGTCTGGTGTGGGCCATCGGCTATGGCGTCCCCGTGCCGCCGGTGTGCTGCGACTATGCCGCCCGCATTGCCACGCGACCGGCCTACCAGGCGGCGCTGCGCGCCAACGTGCCCAAGCCTTCGACGGCGGAGACCCTTCAATGACCGATGCGGCCAAAGCGGGAACAGTACGGACGGAAGTCAACGGTCGGATCTTCACGATCGTCGTCGACAATGTGGCGAAGAAGAACGCCTTCACGCCGGACATGATGGCGCGGCTCTCGGACGCCTTCACGGCATTCGACGGCAGTGACGATCTTTGGGTTGCCGTTCTCGCCTTTGCCGGCGAGCACACGACGGCAGGACTCGATATGCCGAAATTCTTCGGCCCCAACGCCGAGCGTCGCGACAGTCCGCCCGGCAACGTCGATCCCTTCGCGCTCAAGCGCCGAACGCTGAAGCCAGTCGTTGCCGCCGTTCAGGGACTCTGTCTCACGGTGGGCATCGAGATGATGCTGGCGGCCGATATCGTGATCGCAGCCGACACTTCGCGCTTTTGCCAAATGGAGTCCAAGCGCGGCATCGCGCCCCTGGGCGGTGCCCATTTCCGCTTTTTAACACGCACCGGCTGGGGCAACGCCATGTACCACTTGATGCTGTGTGACGAATTCGACGCCCAACGCGCCTTGCAGATCGGCCTGGTGCAGGAAGTCGTGCCGGCCGGCCAGCAGGTCGCGCGGGCGAGCGAAATTGCCCATCGCATCGCCGGCAACGCGCCGATCGGCATTCGCGCCATGAAGGAAGCGGCGTTGAAATTCATCCAGGCCGGCGAAGCGATGGCGATCGCCGGCATCCCCGCGATTCACGCCGCGGTCATGGGCACGGAAGATGCCAAGGAAGGCATCCGGTCGTTCATCGAGCGCCGCGAAGCGCAGTTTCAGGGTCGCTGACCCGCCGTCGTCCCGGAGGAATCGATGTCGCAAGCTGAATGGCACAAGACAGCGTGCAACCTCTGCAAGTATTTCCAGGACAAGCCCGCCCTGCGACCATAAGGGAAGGCGCAACAGAGCGAGACCATGAAGACCAAAATCACCGAAATGTTCGAGATCGAGCACCCGATCATCCAGGGCGGCATGCACTATGTCGGCTTCGCCGAGCTGGCGGCGGCGGTGTCGGCGGCCGGCGGGCTGGGCATCATCACCGGCCTGACGCAGCGCACGCCGGAGGCGCTGGCCAACGAGATCGGTCGCTGCCGCGAAATGACCAACCGGCCTTTCGGTGTCAATCTTACTTTCCTGCCGGCCGTCACGCCGCCCGACTATCCCGGCTATATCCGGGCGATCATCGACGGCGGCATCAAGGTCGTCGAGACGGCGGGAAACAATCCGCAGAAATGGCTTCCCGCGCTCAAGGAAGCCGGCATCAAGGTCATCCACAAATGCACCTCGGTGCGCCACTCGCTGAAGGCCGAATCGATCGGCTGTGACGCTGTGAGCGTCGACGGCTTCGAATGCGGCGGCCATCCGGGCGAGGACGACGTGCCGAATTTCATCCTCCTGCCGCGGGCGGCCGAGGAGCTTAAAATTCCATTCGTCGCCTCGGGCGGCATGGCGGACGGCCGCTCGCTCGTGGCGGCCCTGTCGCTGGGCGCCGACGGCATGAACATGGGCACGCGCTTCATCGCCACCAAGGAGGCGCCGGTGCACGAGCATGTCAAGCAGGCCCTGCTCGCCGCCACCGAGCTCGACACGAGGCTGGTCATGCGCCCGCTGCGCAACACCGAGCGGGTGCTCAAGAATGCCGCCGTCGACCGCCTGCTCGAGAAGGAAAAGGCGTTGGGACCGAAGATCAAGTTCGAGGACATCCTGGGAGAGGTCGGCGGCGTCTATCCGCGCATCATGAGAGAGGGCGATATGGATGCCGGCGCCTGGTCGTGCGGCATGGTGGCGGGCCTTATCCATGACATTCCGACTGTGAAGGAGCTGATCGATCGCACCATGAGCGAGGCGGAAGCCATCATCGGCCGGCGTCTGGCGAGCTTCATGCAAGCTTGAACGCCGGAGCAGCGACACTGCGCAAGCGCGCCGAGGGACGATGACGACAAGTTCCAGGATCAGCGAGAGGTGAAGTCGCGCACGAGGGGCGTGTCGAGCTTGCTCACATACTCGGGCGTCACGCCGCCCGGCGCGCCCCAGCCGGTGACGGCTGCGGCGAAAAACTCCGTATTGGCGGCGATGAACGGCTGTTCGACCAGCGGCACGTCGACATCCTCATAGATCGCCTGCACCGGGCAGACCGAGACGCAGATGCCGCAATTGATGCATTCATCGGGCTGGATGTACATCATGCGGCCGCCCTCGTAGATGCACTCCACCGGGCAGACTTTTTGGCAGATGCCGTCTTTCACATCGATGCAGGTCGAGGTGACAACATAGGTCATCAGCGACCCTGCCACTGCGGCGGCCGCTTCTCGACAAAGGCTTGCACGCCTTCATCCTGGTCGGTCGACTGAAGCGCGGCGACCAGGGCCGGCAGGCGTAGCATCTGCGCCTCCTGCGGCGAGAGGCCGGCGCCGCGACGTACCATCTGCTTGACCGCCTTCACCGAGAGCGGCGCACAGGCCAGGATGTCGGCGAGCCAGCGCTCGACGGCCTGATCGAGTCCGGCTTGCGGCACGACTTCGTTGACCAGGCCGAGGCGCAACGCCTCCGCCGCTGTCACGCGCCGGCCGGTCAGCAGCATGCCCATCGCCCAGACATGCGGAATGCGCCGCGGCAATATGGCGATGCCGCCGTCCAGCGCCAGCCGGCCGACGCGCGGCTCGGGCAGCCCGAAACTGGCGTTGTCGGCGGCGACGACGATGTCGCAGCCCAGCACCATCTCCATGCCGCCGCCCAGCGCGTGACCGTTGACGCGAGCGATCACCGGCACGTCGAGCGTCTCGCGCAACGACAGGCCGCCGAAGCCGCCGGGGCGCGCCGCGGCCCAGTATTCCAGCCCGGTCTTGTTGCCGCTCTGCTTCATGTCGGCGCCGGTGCAGAAGGCGCGCTCGCCCGCGCCGGTGAGCACGACACAACGCACCTGCTCATCTTGCTCGATGGCGGACCAGATGCGCATCAGCTCGGCCTCCGCCGCCTGGTCGATGGCATTCATGCGGTCGGGCCGGTCGATCGTCACCCGCGCGACGTGATCCGCCACGGCGAAGCGGATGGTCATGAAAGCACCTTGCCCTTGCGCAGCTCGGCGATGCGGTCGGGCGCGTAGCCCAGCTCGCCCAGGATCTCCGCGCCGTGCTCGCCCAGGCTGGGCGGTGCATGGCGCAGGCGGAACGCCGAGGCATCCATGGTGATCGGCGAGGCGACCAGTTTTAGCGGCTCGTTGCGGCCGCCGCCGTTGGCGTCGAGCGACACCACCATGTTGTTCACCGCGGTCTGCTCGGAGGCCAATGCCTCGCCCAACGTCTGCACCGGCGCGCATAGAAGGTCCTGCTCCTCCAGCTTGGCAAGCCAGTGCGCCGTCGCGTCGGTCGCCAGCCTGCCGCGGAACAGGCGATGCAATTCCGCCTTGTTCTCGGCCTGCTTGGCGAAGGTCGCGTAGTTCGGGTCGGCCGACAGGTCGGGGAGGCCCAGCGCGCGGCAGATGTCCTGCAGCGGATTGGCCTTGAAGGCGCCGACGATCACGACCGCGCCGTCCGTGGTCTCGAACACGCCGGTCAGCGGGAACGCCCCCCAGTTCAGCTCGCGCTTGCGCTGCAGCCACATCGCCGCTTCCTGCATCTGCATGGCGAGCATGGAATCGTAGAGCGACACCGAGAGGGACTGGCCGACGCCGGTCTTGTCGCGCTGCATCAGGGCGAGCAGGATGCCCTGCACGAGATGCATGCCGGCCGAGTAGTCGGCGAGCGCCGTGGCATAGATCGAGGTCGGCAGGCTTTGGTCGGCCTTGCGGGCCATCACGCCCGACATCGCCTGCGCCAGCACGTCCTGGCCGCCCTTGTGCGACAGCGGCCCGCTTTGCCCGAAGCCCGAGCCGAAGGCGCAGATGATGCGCGGATTGATCCTGGAGAGGGCCTCGTAGCCGAAGCCCATGCGGTCCATGACGCCGGCGCGGAAATTGTTCACCACCACGTCGGCGGTTTTGACGAGATCGTAGATCACCGCCTTGCCCGTCTCGCTGCGCAGGTCGAGGGCGATCGAGCGCTTGTTGCGGTTGAGGCTGCGGAACACCGGATTGTTGAGCCCGTCCGGATCGTCGGCCAGCGAGGTGCGCGACAGGTCGCCGGCGCCCGGCCGCTCGATCTTGATGACGTCGGCGCCATAGTCGGCCAGCATCTGCGTGGCGCACGGCCCCATCATGACCTGCGTGAAGTCGAGCACTTTTACGCCGCTGAGGGGTTGAGCAGTGGCGTTCATTCGGCGGCCCTCAGCACGGTGGCGTTGGCTGCCGGCCTGTCGCCGGGATCGGCGCCGCGGCTGCGCAGGCGCGCCTGCAGCTTGCCGACATCGACCCTGTCCAGCGCCACACCGCCTTCCAGCGCCAGGGCCGCCGCCTCGCCCGCCGCCTCGCCCATCGCCATGCAGGGCGGGATCTCGCGCGACATGCGCTGGGCCGACGAGGTCGCCGAGTAATGGCGGCCAGCGACGATGAGACCCCCCACCTCGCGCGGCAGCAGCGAACTTGGTCACGACATAGAGCCCTTCGAGCAAACGCGTCTGGCGGATGCCGAGCTGCGGCGCCACGTCGACCACATAGCAGTCACGGAAGCCCGGCATTTTGGCGTGCAGGAATTCGATCAGGTTGGCGATCCGCTTGCGGCCCTCGAAGTCGGCGCGGGTGAGGTCGTCAACCTTGAGGCCGTCGTAGTTGGCCATGTGCGGGCAATTGCACCATACGACACCAGGCAGCGGCGTCTTCAGCCACCACTTGTCCCACGATCCGCCGATGACGCGCTTGGCCTCGCGGTCGATCGCCTTGAAGGTCTCCGGCTCCTCGTACTCGAAGCGCTCGGCCTCCTCGAGGTTCACACCGCCCAGGCGAAACACCGTGGTGACGATGTAGGCGCCCTCGATGAACGGCGCGCCGGCCGAGGCCGCGACGTCGAGATCGCCGGTGGCGTCGACGACGATCTTGCCGAGGATCGCCTGACGCCCCTCCTTGCTCTCGCAGATGACGCCCTTGATCGCGTCGTCCTCGACGATGGCGCGGCTGAACCAGCTGTGCAGGCGCAGATTGACCTTGGCCTCGGCGATCATGTCGTTGGACACGCGCTTGAAACCGTCGGGGTCGAAGGCCGCGGCATAGACGATGGGCTGCGGCTTCTGCTGCGAGGTGAAATCGAAGACGCCCCAACGCGACCATTTGCGCCACATCGCGGCATCGGAACGGCGATCGGCCTCGGGGGGAGTCACCGCCAGGCCGAGCCGCTCCAGGCGCGCGATCAGGTCGGCGCAGAGGCCGCGCACGGCGATTTCCTGGCCGTTGCACATGTCGTCGAGCACCAGCACCATGCCGCCAGACGCGAGCCCGCCGAGATAGGGATAACGCTCGAGCAGCGTGACGCTCAGCCCATTGCGTGCGCCGGCCAGCGCCGCGGCGATGCCGGCCGGGCCGCCACCCACGACGACGAGGTCGGACGATGCCGCGACGGGCACGCGGCCCGCGGCTTCGGCGATGAATTGGGGAGTTGAGGTCATGACGCCTCCTTTGCCGAAATGAAGGGGATCAGGCGTTGTGCGCCACGTTCCAGCGCAGCAGGCGCTTCTCGGCGAGCGAGATCACGCCGAAGAACAGCGCCGATCTTGAGCGCCGAGAACAGGTAGGGCAACGCATTGGGCACGCGGATGCGCAGGAACACCTCGCTGGGCGTCGCCGACAGGATGCGCATCAGCTCGAGCTGCTCGGCGCGCACGTCGCGCAGGCCGCGGGTCATGTTCACCAGGGTCGGGAAGAAGCAGATGATGGCGGCGATGGCGATCTTGGGCTCCATGCCGTTGCCCAGCAGCAGCACCAGGATCGGCGCCTTGGCGACGACCGGAATGGTGTTGACCATCACGGCGATGGGAAACAGCGCCTCTTCCATGGTCTTGCGGTAGACGAACGCCGTGGCGAGGCTGATCGCCGCCAGGTTGCCCAGCGCGAAGCCCGAAATCGCCTCGATCGCCGTCGGCAGCAGATTGGTCATCAGCATGTCGAAGCGGTCGTAGAGAACTTTCGCCACCGCCACCGGCGAGGGCGCGATGAAGGGTTTTATGTCGAAGATCTCGACCGCCTGCCACCACAGCAGCAGGAACACGATCACGGCGCCGACCGGCAGCAGGCGGCCGCGCCGCCAGCAGCAGCACATTCTGGCCGACGAAGGCCGCCTCGTAGATCGAGTGGGTGACGAACACGATCGTGGTGCCGGTCGATTCCCAGACCTGCAGCAACTCCTCGTTCAAGCGGTCGCGCGTGATCTCGTCGAGGGCGCCGAACGGTTCGTCCATCAGCAGCAGTCGCGGGCCGGAAACCAGGGCGCGGGCGATCGCCACGCGCTGGCGCATGCCGCCCGAGAGCTCGTGCGGATAGGCGGTCTCCCAGCCGGTGAGGCCGACCAGACCCAGCAGGTCCTGCGGCGAGCGCGCACCGGGCAGCGCCCTGCCGCCGCCGACCTCGAGCGGCAGCGTGACGTTTTCCAGCACGCTGCGCCACGGCAGCAGGGCCGGGTCCTGGAACACGAAGCCGATCTCGCGATTGTGCCGGGCGATCGCCGGCAGGTCGCCCAGCACCGCGACCCGCCCGCTGGTGGGCTCGATCAGATCGGCCATCACCCGCAGCAGCGTCGACTTCCCGCAGCCCGAGGGCCCGAGCAAGGTCAGGAAGCTGCCGCGCGGGATCGACAAGTCGATGTTCTCGAGAGCCGTCACGGTGCCGCGCTCGGTGGTGAAGCGCACAGTGACGCGCTCGCATACAACGGCGTCGGCACTGGCAGCCGGTGCGGGATCCCTGCGCGCGAGCGCGACGGCCATCGCCCGGCTCAGCCGACCTTGGCGCGCACGCCCTTGGTGGCGTCGAGGATCTTGGTGGTCATGACGTCATCGAGCTTGGGCGCGCCGGCGGAGAACTGCTTCAACTCGTCGTACAGCGCGATCTGCTCCAGCCACACCGCCGGATCGAAGGCGCCCCAGCCATTGGCCTGGGTATTGGCGTTGAAGGCGAAGGTGAGCAGCACCTTGCTGCCCTCGACCTCGTCGGCGAGGTTGAGATTGGGATATTCCTTGACCAGGAACGCCGCCGCCTTCTCGGGGTTCTTGAGCGCGTATTCCCAGCCGCGCGAGGCGGCGCGGGTGTAGGCGGCCAGCATATCGGCCTTCTTCTCGATCGTGTCTTTGGTCGCGTAGTAGGGCAGCGCGTAGAGCCGGACGCCGGCGTCCCACAGGCGCAGGTCGATGCGGTCCGGGCCGAGCGGCTTCAAGGTCGTGGTGTTGGTGATCCAGCCGCTCACCACGTCGGTCTGGCCGGTCAGGATCGGCGTCATCT
>WNFC01020702.1_pt1 | contig 14329 bp, 7 predicted proteins | sample 5400541 | NCBI WGS metagenome assembly WNFC01 (sample SAMN13153342, study PRJNA577476) | soil metagenome | isolation source: 120 cm saprolite under Douglas fir tree site 2 hole 2 replicate 1 | place: USA:California | collected 2015-04-18
TGACCGAGATCACGTCTTGAACGACGTCCCGGCGGATCTTGATCGGCGTGGGGTCCAGGACTGCCGGATTGCCCTCGAGCTGCCGTAAGGTTAAGACCGCGAAGAACAGCGGCCAGAGGCAAAACAGCCGAATCCCGGTCTCCTCCGGCGGAATCAGAAGGGCGTACTCGAACGCGACATCCGCCTCGCGGCGCGCCACGCGGTTCAGCTCGTCGAACAGCTCAACGGCCGCCTCGCGCCGATCCGGAAGAATCAGCGTCTCCACCGTCAGCCCGTGCCTTTTCATTTCGCGTCGAGGCAGGAAACAGCGGCCCTGGTCCAGGTCCTCCCGGGCATCGCGGAGAATGTTGGTGAGCTGCAGCGCCCGGCCAAAGGCGGGCGCGCGGATCATCAGCGCGGAGGAACGGGGCTCGATGCGGGGGGAGAACCCGGCGAAAAGCTCGGTGAGCATCTCGCCCACCACCCCGGCGACGTAGTAGCAGTAGGTCAACATCTGATCGAGATCCGCCAGCCCTCGAGTCTGGCCGACGGCCTGCTTCGCCTGCATCAGCTCGGACATTCCGCTCGTCATCACCCGGATGCAGCGGGCGATGCTCGGGCGCGAGAGCGGCGCCAGCGAGGAGAGGGCCTTGAGCACCAGGGGCGTGCCCTTAAGCAGGTGGACCTCGGCCGCAGGCGCATTGGGCCGCAATGTTTGCCGCGCCGCCTTGGAGAAGCGCGCCGAGTCCGCCCGCCAGTCCAGAGGCAATTCGCACAGCCTGGCGAATTCGAGCAGCAGCGCTCGGCGGTCGGCGGCGGTTCCCCCGCTCTCGTCCTCGATCGTGTCCGCGATGCGGCAAAGCAGGTAGGCGACGGAGACCACGAAGTCCAAGGGCTCGGGAAGGACCGGGATGTTCAGAGCAAACGTCCGCGAAACCGCGGAGAGGTTCTCGCGGCAAAATCGCTCCGCTGTGTTCACCAAGGCCGCACCCCCACGGGGGAACTCATGCGATGCTCTAGGGCTGGTATATAGACCATCGACTGGATCATCGCTTGGGCGATTTTGATGCACTCATCGCGGGCGCCGGACCGGCGGGCTGCGCGGCTGCCGCGGCGCTGAGCGCGCGGCTGCCGCGGCGCTGAGCACGCTTGGGCTTCGCGTTCTTGTGGTGGACGCCGGGGCGGACCTCCAGAAGCAGCTTGCCGGCGAGCTCATCCATCCCTCGGGCGTCGAGGACCTCATCTCCTTGGGATTCGCCGGCGCGCTGGAGAGCGTAGGCGCGCAGCCGGTCCGCGGATTCGCGGTGATCGATACCCACGAGGCAGCGCTTCTGCCCTACCGGGTAGGCGAGGGGATTGCTCTGGAGCACGCCCGTTTGCGGCAGGCGTTGCTTAAGGGCCTGGAGGGCCGGGCGGGCATCGCGATCCAGCGCGCCTGCCGCATCGCCGAAGTCGAGAGCAACGGCCCAGACGGCGCGGTGGTGGCGATCCGCCAGGAGGGCGCGGGCGGCGGCGGGGAAAGGATCGCGGTCCGCCTGCTCGTCGCCGCCGACGGTCGGGCCTCCCACCTGCGCAAGCTGCTCGGCATCGGAGAGTCTCGAGCGCGCCTCTCCTCGATGCTCGGCGTGCTGGTGAAGGCGGATCGGCTCCCGCACCCGGGCCATGGCCATTTGTTCATCGGCGGGGCGGCGCCCGTCCTCGGTTATGCGATCACAAAGGAAATGGCGCGGATCATGGTCGATCTGCCCGCCGGCCAGGGGGCTGCCGAGCTCTTGAAAGCGCCGGAGCTTCTTGCCGGGTTGCCGGTCGAGCTTCGCCAGGCGGTGCTCGAAGCGGCCGGGACCGGGGAGGTGCTGATCGCCGCCAATGAGACCCGCCTCCCCGAGGCAGTCGCGGTCCAGAGCGCGGTGCTGATTGGCGATGCTGCTGGGTGCTGCCACCCCTTGAGCGCGAGCGGACTCGCCTCCAGTACGCGCGATGCCCGCGTCCTTCAAGAAGCGGTCCGGCTTTTCCCTTCGGATCTGCCCGCCGCGGCCCGATGGTACGCGGCGCAAAGGCGAGCGCCGCAGCGAACCCGGATCGCGCTCGCCTCGTCCCTCTACCGCACATTTGCCGAGCCCAGTCCGGAAATGGCGGCGCTCAGGGTTGGCCTGTTCCGATATTGGCGGGAAAGCCGCTCCGGTCGGAGCGTTTCGATGGCGCTGCTTTCGACCCGGGAAGCGCGAATGTCGGTCATGGCGCGGGAATACGCTCGGGCGGTGTTTCACGCCTTGCTCGCTTTGATTTCCTCCAGGTCGGCTTCTCCCCGGCCCCGGCGCGGTTCCATCCGGACCGCCCTGCGACTCGTTCGCTCCGCGTTTCCCCACGTTCGCGAGGCCATCGCCGGCGCGCTGGAGGACTTTCGTTCGCGCGCTCATCATCTGCTCACCCGACCTTCGAGGGGGCGCCGCGCTCATGAGCCGGCGGCCTCGGAGCCCGAGCCCAGCCGCGCCCCTCTCTCGAGGATGTAGCTGCGGCCGCGCCAATTCACGCGGCGGGAGATCCGCGTGGAAAGCGCGACCCCCGCTCCGATGATCGGCATCAGCGGGGCGATCCAGAGGTATCGCAGCGGAACCGAAGGCCCGCCGAAATGCTTTTGAAGGCGCAACTGGCTCGCCGCGAACGCCGCGATCGCCACCGCCGGAAGGATCGCCGCCGCCGCATCGCCCAGAAGAAGCGCCGCGGCCAGTCCCAGCCACGCTCCCCAGCCCAGGATGCCTCGCGCCCAATTGAGGCGGGTAAAATCGCGGGGCAGCCCGCCGTGCGAGAAGAGGATCCAGCGTCTAAACGTAATCAGGAACTGGAGCATCCCCATCCCGCCGATGAATACAGGTAGACGCTCTTTGATCATCACGTTGAGCCAGCCTGCCTGCGCCACGCGCTTGCCGATGTACATGTCGTCCACGAGCTGGCCCTCGGCGCACCCGATTCCGCCGATTGCCTCGAGGGCCTCGCGCCTGAACACCATGAACTGGCCCATGATGAAAGGCAGCTCGCCTTCGGCTCCCGCGACGAGAGCGACCGCCGGGCTGTACCAGGCGTTCACCAGAAGCGCGTACCCCACATCGCCGGCGCCCGGGGCGTCGGCGGTGGCGACGATCGGGGCAAACGCCGAGCCGGCGCGGGGATTCGAGAGGAGGGCATCGACCAATCCGCGCAGCAGATCCGGCCCCGGTCGGGTGTCGGAGTCGTTGAACGCCAGAATCTCGCCCCGGGCGTGCTGGGTACCCACGAGCATCGCGTTCAACTTGCCGGTGCGGCCGGGAGGCGGCGTTCCAGCGATCAGGACTTCGACCCGGCTCGCCCGATGGTTCCCTCGCCCATCGATGAGAGAGCGAACGAGTGGATAGGCCGGGTCGGACTCCGAATCGAGGACGCAGAAAAGCTCCCACTCGCCGGGGTAGGCGATCTCGAGGAGCGCCTGGAGATTCTCCTTCGCCCCGACGTCGAGGCCACGGATGGGGCGGATGACCGTCACCGATGGATACGTCGACGGTTTGGCTAAAGCGGGAAGCGAGCGCGACAGGGCCCGCATCAGCGCCGAATGACTCTTCGCGAGCGCGAGGAGGAGCAGCACCCCGAAGAGCGCAATCAGAAGTCCGGTCGTGGTCACCGCGTGGATCCAGGTCGAGGCCGCCGCATGGGCTTTTTAGTGCGCGGGTGGGCCCGCTCTCCTCGCCGCGAAGAAGCGCGCCACCGGGGCGGGGGCCCACCAGTTGAAATCTCCGAACAGTCGCATCGTCGCGGGAACGATGAGCACGCGCACCAGCGTCGCGTCGATCGCCACCGCGATCGCCATCCCCAGCCCCATCGCTTTGACCACCACGACCGTGGCCAGGGCAAAGGCCGAGAAGACCGCCACCATGATCGCCGCCGCGCTGGTGATCAGCCCTCCGGTTCGCTCGAGCCCCTCCGCCACCGAGTGGGTGTTGTCGCCGGTGCGCCGGTATTCCTCCTGGATGCGGCTGAGCAGGAGCACCTCGTAGTCCATCGACAATCCGAAGACGGCGCAGAAAAGCAGGATCGGAAGCGAGGGCTCGATCGGACCCGGCTCGAAGCGAAGCAATTGTCGCAGGTGCCCTTCCTGGAAGATCCAGACCAGTGCGCCGAACGAGCCGGCGATGGACAGTAGATTCATCGCCAGGGCCTTGAGCGGCAGCAACACCGAGCCCAGAAGGAGGAAGAGAACGAGCCCGCTGAACGCCATCACGAAGCCGAGCGCCAGCGGCGTATGAGACCGGATATAATCCATTGCGTCGATGTTGTTCGCGGTCTGACCACCCACCCAGACCCTGCCGTCGGCGACGGACCGTTGGGCGCGAATCCGGCGAACGAGCTCCTCCGCCTCGGGGCTGGTCGTGGGGGCATTGGCCAGGACGTATAACACCGTGACTGTCCCCGAGAGGAAGGTTCTCTCCGCGATTTCGAAGTCGGGCGGCAGGAAATTGCGGGGCAGCGCCGCGAGCTGCAGATACATCTGCCGGGTAAGCGACGGATCTAAGTCCACCAGGCTTTCCACCGCGACCACTTTCGGCAGCGCGGCGAGCTGCCGGCTGTAGTCATAGAGCGCCCCGACCCGTTCCGGGGTGAAGGCGTCCCCGGAAGGAAACTCGACCGCGACCACGATCCGGTTGGCGGCCTCGCGGGGGAAGAATCGGGTCAGCTCCTCCGCGCCGCGGCGCGCTTCGGAGCTTGGGGGAAGCGCGGTGATGTCCGTCGCCGCCATTCTCAGGCGGAGGAAGGGAGCCCCGATAGCCAAGAGCAGGGCGAGGACCGGCGCGAGCACCCACCAGGGATGTCGCATCACCCAGATCGAAAGCGAATGCCACAAGCCCGGCCGGTCGGCGAACGGCGGAAGGGGAACGCGCCCGCGCTCGATGTTTCGCCCCAATATCGCCAGAAGGGCGGGCAGAAGGGTCAACGCGTAGACGACCGCGCTGGCAACGACCAGCGCACCGGCGATCCCCATCGCGCTCAAGTAGGAGCCTCGATAGAAGAGCAATCCGGAAAGGCCGACGGCGACCGCCAATCCGGAGAAGGCGACGGCGCGACCGGCAGTATCCACCGCTTTGACGAGGGCCTCCTCCACCGTCGCTCCGCCGCGCAGCTCGTCCCGGAATCGCGAGACGATGAAGAGCGAGTAGTCGATAGCGACTCCCAGCCCGATCAGCGTCACCACGTTGATCGTGTACTGCGCCATATTGGTGACCCGAGAGAGCAGAAGGACGCTGGCAACGCCGGTCATCACCGCCATCGCTCCCACGCCGACAGGCAATGCCGCAGCGACCGAGGTTCGAAACACGAGGAGCAGGACGAGGAGCGCCAGCGGAAAGGAGACCAGCTCCGCCCGCACCAGATCCCGCTCGAGAAGGGTATCCAGATCCCAGAGGAAGGCCGGCTTGCCGGTGAGCGATGTCTGCAGCGGACTTCCCTTCAGCTGTTCGCGCAGCCTTGGGAAAGCGCTGGCCGCGGCGCGAAGGTCCCCTTTCAAGCTGACGACAACCAGCGCGTGGTGGCCGTCGCTGGAGAAAAATCGCATCGCCAGCTGCGGAGGTCCTTCCAGAGGGGAGGTGACCGACTGGACATCGGGATTTGCTTTCACGCGTTCGACGACCGCCCGAAGCGCCTCGGTGAAGAGCGGATCGCCGGTGCTCCATTCGGGCGAGCCGTAGACGGCGGCGACGACCGAGTCCCCGGACAGGCCGGCCATGCCTTCGACCAGCCTCTGCGTTCGCGCCGATTCGGTTCCTTCGATCGCGCCGGTGGTCAGCGTTCCGCCTCTTTGCAGCGCGGCGATGACTCCGAGCAGGGCAACGCCGCTGAGGGCGATGACCCACCAGCATCTGCGATACATCACCCGGGCAATGGCGATGAACATCCTTGGGGGCGTTTAACACGCCGCTCGCCGGGGAGTGCCAACTTCGAGCGCAGTGCCGATTTTCGATCGCAGCGAGGAACGCCGGGTGCCCCAGACGCTTCGAGGCTGGAGCGGTCGTCGCTCCGATCGCGCCATTTCACGACCTGCTGCCCGCACCGACCCACGGTGGGCCCGCGCACAGCCGGCGGGCTCGAACTGTATGACAATTTGGGTCCTCCCGGCACTTAAATGTCAGTCACTTCCCCCAAAATGAGCGAATTCGTACGAAGGACCTAGGAGGAGGGTAGCGGGTTGAGAAATTTAGGCCCGAAGCGGCTGGTGGCGATGGCATCGAAGCAATTCGGCGTCGTGACGTTTCAAGACTGTCGGAAGTGCCGGGTTTCCAGCAGGTGGTTGCGACGTCGGATCGAAACAGGAGAGTGGACTCGGCTGCAGCCGGGTGTGTACAGGCTCGGTTCGAATAGCCCGAGTCTGGATGAGCTGGAGATGGCGGCAATGCTCGCCGCGGGCGACGGGGCCGTACTGTCGCACTTAAGCGCGGCGAGAAGGCTGGGACTCGATGTCCCGCGAGAGTCTTCGGTCCAGATCACGATTCCCGCTTCGCGACGCATCCCCAGGCTCCGAGGCGTGCAGGTGTGCAGTTCGAGGGATTTGATTGAAACCCAAACCACCAAACGAGGACCTTTTCGGCTGACTCATCTCGCCCGCACGATGGTCGACCTTGCCTCGGTACTGGATACGGCTTGGCTTCGAGCAGCGCTCGACTCGGCGCTGAGGCAAAGAAATACAAATCTCGCTTGGATTCATCGAGCTCTGGATAACCTGGGAAGAGGTCGCCGGGGGACGGCCTTCTTGCGAACGCTTCTGACCGAACATCAGCGGGAGGACGAGATCCCCGACAGCGTTCTTGAATCCATGGGCATTGAGCTGGCGCAGGCGACGGGACACAAGCCGGAGCTGCACTGGAAAGTTATCGAGGGTGCGCGGCTGATTGCCGAGGTTGACTTTGCCTGGCCCGAAGCACGGCTCTGCATAGAGCTCGATGGCTGGACGCAGCACGGCACCCGCGCTGCGTTCGTGCGCGACCGCGCTCGCGATCGGGCTCTGGAGCTCGATGGCTGGACGCAGCACGGCACCCGCGCTGCGTTCGTGCGCGACCGCGCTCGCGATCGGGCTCTGTTCAGGCTCGGCTGGATGGTTCTCCGATTCACTTGGCAGGACGTGGTTTCCGACCGGGAGTCGGTCATTGCCGAGCTCGTGAGCACCTATGAATCCCGAGCCGGTTCACGTCGACCCCGAGCCCGGAGGCTGCCCGCAAACCCCGCCCCGTTGATGGGAGGGCCTCGCCTCACCTGACAAGAAGCGGACGGTCGCCGATCGCTTGAGATATTGCTTGGCCATGAAACGATCGGCGACCCGAATACCTGGCGCGCGCCGAGGTAACCAGTTCCGTTATTCATTTCGCGTCAGTGGCAGGCACCGCCCGGCTGTTGCGGAAAGGCGTACCCGAGTCCGCCAGCACGGCCGAAAGGTGGAGCTGATTGCGGTATGGCGTGGCGGTGGTGGCCTGGGCCACCAGGTCGGGAAGAAACTGGACGGTGGGTGGTGGTCCGGGCCACCAGGTCGGGAAGAAACTGGGCGGTGGGTGGTGGTCGGTGGCCACCAGGTCGGGATGAAACCGCGCGGTGGGTGGTGGCCGGTAGCCACCAGGTCGGGACGAAACTGGGCGGTGGGTGGTGGCCGGTAGCCACCAGGTCGGGACGAAACCGGGCGGTGGGTGGTGGCCGGTAGCCACCAGGTCGGGACGAAACCGGGCGGTGGGTGGTGGCCGGTGGCCACCAGGTCGGGATGAAACTGGGCGGTGGGTGGTGGCTCGGGCCCACCAGTCGGGACGAAGCAGAGAGGGAAATGCGCCGTACACGCGCATCCCACCGCGTGCGGGCCGGTGGTCGATGCGGCGCCAGGTTGCGCCGGACGTAGGCGTACGCTCAAGGGAGCTTCGCCCGGGCGAAGCGCGCCGTCCGGACGGACGCGCGATCCGGCGCGACACCCACTTCCCCGAGCAGGTTGTCCGCTGGTCAGGATCGCTGCGCCGTGCGGGGCAAAAGGGATAGACTCGAAAGCGGTTCAATGCCCCTTCGCCGGTCCAGCCGTGCTCTTTGGCGCCCGTCTGATCTGCTTCCCGCGATCGCCGGCCTCTTCGGCGGCACCGCCATCGTGCTCAACCATTTCGCGGAACGGCCGGCGATCCTCTACAGCGGTCAAAGGGTCATCGCCTCCGTCGCGCTGAGCGCGATCCCAAGCGCCCTCGTTCTGGTGATCAGCCATCGCGGGATACTCCGGTGGGTGGCTCGCTCTGGGCTGTTGGGCTCAAACGAGCCGGCCGGCTTTGCCCGACTTCAGGCGCTCACCTATCTCCCCTTCATGCTCTTCGGGCTCGGCGCCACCGGTTTTCGCCTGCCCGGCGCGGTGTTTTTTGCGCTGGTCCTGGCGCTGTTCGCCGCTTGCAACGCGGTGCTCTTCTTCGTCGCGCTGCCCTCCCCACGCCAAGGCACGTCTTCATCGCCTTTGCGGATGGCCCTTTTGTTCTTCGTCTCCGGGATCGCGGCCCTAGTGTATCAGGTCACCTGGCAGCGCGCGTTGTTCGCCTGCTTCGGGGTGAACATCGAATCGGCCACCCTGGTGGTCACCATCTTCATGTTCGGGCTCGGCGCGGGGGGCATCGCAGGCGGCCTGTTTTCCCGCCGCGCGGAGTCGAAGACGCTGATCAAGGGCTTCTTGAGCTGTGAATTGATCATCGGCGCGTTTGGTTTGGTCAGCCTTCCCCTCATTCGAGAGGTCGGCAATCTCACCGTCTTAAGCTCGCTGCCGGTCACCGCGCTGGTGATCTTCGGTCTGCTGTCGATTCCCACCCTTCTGATGGGCGCAACACTGCCGCTCCTGGTCACCTACGCCCACCGACAATTTTCGAATGTGGGCCGGTCGGTCGGGCTGCTCTACTTCGTCAACACCATCGGCTCTGCCCTGGCTTGCTACCTCACCGCCGATCTCTTGTTCGTCGTCGGTGGAGAGCGCGCCGCCACGGTCGTCGCCGCCGGCCTCAACTTCGCCGTGGTGATCGCCGTCCGTCGAATGCTTCGCGAGATGCCGCTTGGCCAAACCCCGGCTGAGTCAGCGGTCGGGCAAGCCCCGGCCATCTCCGAGCCGGAGTCGGTTCTTTGAAGACCAGCGTCGCGATCGCTCTGTCGACGCTCGCCGGCTACATCTCGCTCAGCCAGGAGATCCTCTGGTTTCGACTGATCTCCTACGCCACCGGCGGTTCACCCTTCGCCTTCGCCCATCTGCTCGGAGGATTTTTGATCGGCCTGGCAATCGGGGCGCTGGGGGCGAGCGCCTTGTCCAAAAGAGCAAATCATCGCCCGGGGCTCGTCCTTGCCGGCTTGTTTCTCGCCTCGGGGTTGATCGCCTTTTTCACCGTCCCCGCGACCGCCAGCATGTACACGCTGATTGGCGATGGCGCCCGCTACTACGCCTATTTCGCGGTTGCGCTGATCGCGTTGCCCAGCGGCCTCATCTTCCCTCTGCTTTGTCACTACGCGATCAATGCGTTCGGCTCGGTGGGCCTGTCGATGTCCGGGCTCTATCTGTGCAACGTGATCGGGGCGTGCCTCGGGCCTTTGGTGACGACGTTCATCCTGATGGACCTCTTTCCCTTTGGCACGATCGTCCTGATTGTCACCGGCGCGGCCCTGCTCGCGGCGACTCTGTCGCTGCTCGCGCTTCCATCTCCCAATCTCGCTCGGATGGCCCTGCTCGGGGTGACCGGGGTGGCCGCATGGTCGGTGTTGCGATGGGAGCCGTCCCTTTACGCCATGCTCTTCGAGAAGCTCCATTTCAAGCAGGAGATGTCGGAGGGGCGCCCGTACCGATTGATCAACGAGTCGCGCAGCGGAGTGGTGGCGGTGGGAGGGCCGGAAGGGGACGACATCATCTATGGCGGCGGCATCTTCGATGGAGGGTTCAACCTCGACCCGGCGAAGAGCTCGAACGGAATCTGGCGCGCCTACCTCGTCGCCTCCCTGCACCGGAATCCGCAGGCGGTGCTCGAGATTGGCTTAAGCAGCGGTTCCTGGACCCGCGTCCTCGCCAGTCATCCGGCGATCCAGTCGCTCACCGTGGTTGAAATCAATCCCGCCTACTCCACGTTGCTCAAGGCCTATCCGCGCCAGTCCACGCTTCTGGTCGATCCGAAAGTCGCCATTCACATCGACGATGGCAGGCGTTGGCTCAACCGCAACCCCGATAGGAAATTCGATCTGATCGCGATCAACAACACCTTTCATTGGCGAAGCCACAGCACCCAATTGTTGTCTTTAGAGTTTCTGCGCATCTGTCAAAGCCATCTCAACCCCGGTGGCGTCGTCTATTTGAACACCACCGGCTCGAGCGATGTGCGCTTTACCGTCGGCCAGGCGTTCCGATACGTGGTTCCGGTGGGGAACTTCGTCGCCGCGAGCGACGCGCCCTTCGACTTGAGCCCCGATGAACGCCGGCGGAGCATGCTCGCCTTCGACGCGCCCTGGGGCTCGGAGAGCGAGGCCCTGACTGCCAAGGCGCGGGAACATCTGTTGGCCCTGGCGAGCAGACCCCTGGAGGACGAAGGGCCGGCGCTCCGGGCTCGCCGCGACTTGAGGGTCGTTACCGATGACAACATGGCCACCGAATTCAAGTCCGACTGGAAGCTCTTCGATCCGGCTCGGAGCTGGAGAAGATTGGGCGCCCGGCTGTTTCGCAGCGAAATGTAGGTCGACCCGTTGGCCACTCTGACGCTGATCGCGCGCTTCTTTGGACGGACGGGCGGCCGTTGGGCCGTGGCGATGGCCGCCGCATTCCTGATCGGCTTGCGGCTTTTGGCTTTCCATGGCGCCCGGTCGGACCTCGCCCTCAATGAGCCGCTGGAGTCATTGAAGCGCGAGCCTTGGCTCTTCCTCGGGGTTGCCCAGTATTTTGTCTTGTCACTTTCTTTCGAGCTGGGCTCGCTCCTTCTCCTGGGTTGGCTCGCGCGGCGCGGGAGCATTGGCCGCTGGTCGGCGCGGATCGCCCTTGCTCTCCTCCTCTGGGTGAACCTCGCCGGAACGATGGTGTTTCTGGTGCTGCGAACCTATGCGAAAGGATTTCAGCTCACCGGCCTCTCCTTCCGGGAAATGCAATCCGTCGTCCTCGCCTTTGTGACCCCGCTCACGCTCGCGGCTTTGTTGGCTCCCGTCGGGATGGTCCTGCTCTTCGGGCGAGGCGCTTCGAGACAGCCGGGGGCAAAGCGCAGCGGGGCACGCTTGCCGCTTGTCGCGCTGGGTCTGGTTGCATTCGCCGCGGCCGCGCAGCTCGTCCGCGATCCAACCCGGTTTCCATCCATCGCTCACTCGCCGGCGACGCTGCTGTTCGTTCGGACCCTTCCCCAAGCGGGGGTGACCGCTTCGATGGGCAAGGCAGCTGCCGAAGATTGGATTCCCGCCCAGAAGCTTGCCGGCTCCTGGGCGGGGCTTGGCGAGGTGGAGCGGCATTTCAATATCGTCGTCGTCGTCCTCGAATCCGTGCGCGCGGAGGTCTTCTGGCCATCGGCTCAAGCGCCGCCGCTTCCGCGCCTCGCCGCGCTTGCGCCCCACGCCGCCGTCTTCACCCGCGCCTACGCGCACGAGCCGCTCAGCATCAAAGGGCTGGAGGCCCTGCTCTTCGGTATCTACCCGGCTCCGTTCTGGGAATCCCTCGCGGGAGGCAAAGAGCGGATCGCGCTGGATTCGGTGCCCGAGCGCTGGAGCCGGCTGGGGATGCGAACCGCCTTCATCGGCTACGGCGAAATCCCCTTCATCGGCGAGCGAGACTTCTTGCGGCAGCGGGGATTTTCGGAAGTCTTCGAAGGGCGCGATCTGCAGCGCATCGACGCTCAATACAACGATCGCACCCTCGTCCGGGCGCTCGACCGCTTCATTTCGGCTGCGCCGGAGAGCCGATTCGGCGCGTTTCTCTGGCCGCACCACACGCACATGCCGTATCAACTCCCTCCGCCGATGGCCAATCTCCATCCGGCCAACTCAATCGAGGCCTACCGCGATGCGGTGGCCTCCCAGGATCTGGTGATCGGCGATCTGGATGCTCTCCTCGAGCGGCGCGGGTTGAAAGAAAACACGGTGATTGTCTTGGTCGCCGACCATGGCGAATCGTTCGGGGAGCACGCCGAATCGGCCCGGGGCCACGGGGACTGGCTTTTCGAGGCAACCGCCCACGTCCCGCTGATCTTCATCAATCCCCTGCTTTTCCACGGTGAGCGCGACGAAAGAATCGTCCAGCAGAAAGACGTGGCGGCGACGATCGCGTGGCTCGCGGGGGATGCGCACCCCGACTTGAATGTGGGGAGCACGGTATTCTTCCAGAAACCCTCCGAAGCGGCCTATCTGCTCAGCCACCTGGATACTTCCAGCCTGCGCGGAGCCCTGGTTCGCGGTCGCTTGAAATACGTGTTTCGCGAAGCGTCCGAGGGGTTGCCGGACGATGATCGCTTGTTCGACATCATCTCCGATCCCGCCGAGACGGCGAATCTCTGGCGCGACCGGCCGATCGAGGCCCGGCAAATGAAGGAGAGATATTTCGGTTGGCTGAGCTACTGGAACCAGCGCTGGCTGACGGTGCAGCTGAGTACCCAGGTTTCGGATCGCAGATGGATGGATGCAACCTTGCTCGGCAGGAAGACCCGGTGACCGAGGCATCCGTGAAGCTGGTTCCGGTGAGGCCGTGGCAGGTCGCCCGCGGGAGGCTGGGCTCCGAAGCGGCGATGGCGCTTCCCCTCGCCGTGTGCAGCCTCGCGCTGTTTGGCCGCGCCCTTTTCGGCGGCGAAGCCCTCTACGCGCGCGACGTGCTGCACTATTACTGGCCGATGCGCTCGGCCGCGGCGCAGCTGATTGGAAATTTCGAGCTTCCCCACTGGTCCCCGTTCGCTCAGTCCGGCCTTCCTTTTCTGGCGGATATTCACGCCGGCGTTTTTTATCCGCCGCATGCGCTGTATCAGCTGGCGTCATTTCCCAGGGCGTATGCTTGGCTTGTCTTTCTTCATCACCTGGCCGCCGGCGTCGGCGCGCTGGTATTTTTTCGTCAATTGGGCGCCGGAAGAGTGGCCGCGGTGTCCGGTGCCCTGGTCTACATGTTGTCGGGCTACGTTGCCGGCTTGAGCAATGCGGGATCGTTGATCGCAGGCGCCGCCTACGTGCCTTGGGTGTTGGCGACGTTGGCCGGAAGATGGGATCCGAAGTGGAAGGTCCTGCTCCTGGGGTTTTTTATCGCGCTGCAGGGGCTCACCGGCGACCCGCAGTCGGTCCTCTTCTCGGCGCTGGGCTGCGCCGCGTTCATCGCCTGGAGCCAGCGCCGAAAAAGGGAAAGCGCCGTGCTGATCGGCGGGTTTGCGCTCGCGGGGTTGCTCGCGGCGGTTCAATTGGTGCCCGCCTGGTACTTGTTGGGTGAATCCAACCGCGCGGTGGTCAATCCCCGATTCTTCGAACAATTCGCGCTCCACCCGGTACGACTGTTGGAGCTGTTCGCGCCATTTCCGCTGGGTGGCTATCTGGTGAAACCTCATTTTTGGGCGGCGTTCGCGGTGAACGGCCCCGGCATCTGGCCGTTCGCCTTGAGCGCATACGTGGGCGCCGCCTCCACCACGGTGGCTCTCCTCGGGGCTGGGAAGGATCGCCGGACCGGCTTTGGGTTGAGCCTGCTGCTGATCGGCATTCTTTTGGCGCTCGGGCCGCATGGGCCGCTGGGTCCTTTACTTCTCCTTCCGCCGTTCCGGTTCTTTCGCTACCCGGAGAAGTATCTCCTCCTCGCGTCGCTGGGGATGGCATCCCTCGTCTGCCACGGCATCGACCGGCTGCGCGCGCGTCAAATCAGCGGGCGTCGGCTGGCCGCGGTCGGCGCTGCGATCTCCGTCCTTGGGGCGATGGTCGCGGCGGCGTACATCGTCCGCCCGGAGGTCGAGGCTATTCTCGGGAGCATGCTTCGCCGGGTGGCGCCTCGCGTGCAACCGGCGACCGCGCTGGCCACGCTTCTCGACTCGGGGGGGTGGGCCCTGGCGTGCGCGGTGGCGATCTGGCTCGCGACCCTGCTCGCGGCGCGTTCGCTTCCTGCCTCTCGCATCGCGATTGTCGCAATGGCGTGCCTGGTCGGGCTGGATCTTCTCTTCGCCGCCCAGGCGCTCGTCTTCACGACTCCGATCGAGATGTTTCGCCGGCGCCCCGGGATCGTCGCCGAGTTGAACCGGTCGGCGCCCACGCGCCCCTACCGTTTCGTGCGCGATTGGTCCCAGGCGCGGACGTTCGATCGCGACTCCGAAGAGTCGTACTTGCACCTGCGAGACTGGGAGCTGGAAACCCTCAAATCCAATCTGGGAGG
>WNFC01005133.1_pt1 | contig 14328 bp, 12 predicted proteins | sample 5400541 | NCBI WGS metagenome assembly WNFC01 (sample SAMN13153342, study PRJNA577476) | soil metagenome | isolation source: 120 cm saprolite under Douglas fir tree site 2 hole 2 replicate 1 | place: USA:California | collected 2015-04-18
GGCGCAGCAGCGCAGCCAGGATGCCCATGGCGAACAGCGCCCCGCCGTGGTGATCGACCGCGGACGCGCCGATCGGACGCGGCCCGGTCGCCTTCTCGCCGGTGATCGCCATCAGGCCGAACAGCGCCTGTGCCAAGAGATCCTGGCCGGGACGCTCGGCGTACGGCCCGTCCGGGCCATAGCCGGATGCCGAGGCATAGATCAGCGCCGGCTTGCGCGCTTGCAGCGCCGCATAGCCGAAGCCGAGCTTGTCCATCACGCCAGGACGGAAATTCTCCGCGATGACGTCGGCGCCGTCGACGAGTTTCAGCGCAATCTCCTTGCCCCTGGCCGACTTCAAATCGAGCGCGATGCTGCGCTTGTTGCGGTTGGTGCACAGATGCAGCATGCCCTGGCCGTCGTGCCAGATGTCGCCGCTCGACCAGTGGCGCTGCCACGCGCCCTCCGGCGTCTCGATCGCGATCACGTCGGCGCCGAGATCCGCCAGCGCCTGGATGCCCATCGGGCCGAACAGGAAATGGTTGAAGCTGACGACGCGAATTCCTTGCAGCAGGTCGAGCATGCGGGCTCCCGGGGCGGACTGCGGGCGCACTATGCGCGATGGGCGCGGCGGATCGCAAATGGATCGGCCTTGCGCGAGTTGCTCGTCGTCCCGGCCGAGGCCGCGCAGCGGCCGCGAGCCGGGATCCATGCCCACCGATCTCGCGATTTCCCCGCAATCCGTGGTCATGGGTCCCCGCTTTCGCGGGGACGACGAGGGCAATCGTGACTTCGGTGGCTGGCATTCTCACCGGTGCTGGAAGCGCGGCGGTTGCTTGGCGAAGAACGCGCGTACGCCCTCGGCGCAATCCGCTGTCCGGAAGGCGCGGTCGCTCAGCGCCAAGGTTGCCTCGACCGCCTCGCGCTCGGGCCGATCGAACGCCATGGCGATCGATTGCTTGCACAATTGCAGCGCCACGTTCGGGCCGGCGGCGAGCTCGCGTGCCATCGTGAGCGCGGTCTCGACCGGCACCGGCTCGCCGAAGAACATCAGCTGCTTGGCGCGGCCTTCGCCGATGCGGCGGGTGACGCGGATGGTGCCGCCGCTGCCGGGGAACACGCCGAGCTTGATCTCGGGAAGCGCGATGCTGCCGCCCGCCTCGGCCACGATGAGGTCGCAGCACACCGCAAGCTCGAGCCCGCCGCCGAAGGCGAGGCCGTTGAGCGCGGCAATGGTCGGCTTGGGAAATTCGGCGACCCGGCTGTAGGCCGCGTTCTCGTGCGCGAGTTTTTTCGGCACGACCGCATCCGCGACTTGCGAGAATTCCTTGATGTCGGAGCCGGCGCAGAACGCTCTTGAGCCCGACCCGGTCAGCACCATGACCCGAACGGCCGGGTCGGCGGCGAGCCGGCTCAGGAGCGCGTCGAGCTCGCGCGTCATCTCCAGCGTCACGAGATTGAGTGGTGGATTGTCGAGGGTGACGAGGGCGACGCCGTCCTCGTGGGTCGATGTGACGGATTGGGTGGGCATCGATCTGGCTCGCTCGTTGGCCGCGAACACCGGCGCTGCATCGATCATGAACCCGGCCGCGGCGGTTTGAAAGCCTGGGTTCGCTTGACACCCCCGGAGGGCACGTCGATCATGCTCGATCGAAAGAAATACGCGAGTAAGCAATAGGGAAGGACGACGGGAGGGAAACATGGTGCACATCGTTCGCGCGCTTGTTGCGGCACTGGCTTTTGGGGCGGCCGGTTCATGCTGGACCGCCGACGCGCTGTCACAAGACGTCAAGCGCTTCAGGTTTGCCTACGATCAGCCTCGCACGACCGGCTACGGCGTCGCCGCGGACGTTTTCGCTGCCAAGCTCGCCGAGCTCAGCCGGAATACCTTCGTCATCGAACAATACCCGGGTGCTCAGCTGGGGCAGGAGCCTCAGGTTCTTCAGCTTCTGCGATCCGGCGACCTTGATTTCGCGATTACCTCGTCGGCCAACACCGCGACTCTCTCGCCGCAGGCAGGCGTCTTTTCGCTGCATTTTCTGTTTCGCTCGGACCAGCACCTCACCAAGGCGCTCGCCGATGCGCAGGTGTCCAAGGCCGTACGGGATATGATCGACGAGACGGTGCAGGGTGTCCACGTGTTGGCCTTGGCCACCCTCGGCCTGCGGGACATGTACAGCAAGCGAGAGATTCGCAAGGTGGAAGATATCAAAGGCCTGAAAGTTCGCGTGCAGGCCACGGCGACCGAGGACGCCATGTTCCCGGCCTACGGAGCCCAAACGGTCCATATGCCGTTCGGCAGCGTCTACACGTCCTTGCAGACCGGCGTCGTCGACGTCGCCGAGAACGGCATCAATGTCTACCTCGTCAACAAACATTACGAGGTGGCGCCGGTGCTCTCCATCACCGAGCACGAGGCCAACAACAGCCTGGTATGGGTCAGCGACAAGCTCTGGCAAAGCCTCACGCCGGAACAGAAGACGTGGGTCCAGGCCGCGGCGGATGAAGTCGCCCGAGTCGAACCAGCCAAGGCTCTCGAGCTGGAGAAGCAATCGCAGGCCAAGCTCGCCTCGATCGGCGTCAAAGTCGTCACCGACGTCGACAAGAGCAGCTTCGTGAAGATCGCCGAGTCGTATCTCGACAAATTCGCCACCGAACTGGGGCCGCACGCGACCAGGATCGTGAAACTGGTTCGCGCGGTCCAATAAGCGGAGCAGTCGCGCGGCCGGCCGGTCCGCCGGCCTCGCTTCGGGATCGGGCGCCATGGCATTCGCGCGGGAGCTGCTCCTTCCACGCCAGCGGCACCTCAAATGGCCGGCGCTCGACTGGCTCGAGGTGACCCTGATGGTCATGTGCGGCCTCACGCTGTTTGCTTTCTCGACCTCCGTGATGTTCGACATCGTGACCCGGCTGATCGGCCGGCCGTGGCTCTGGCTGCAGGAAGTGACGTCGACGTTCTTCATTTACGGCATTTTCATCGGCGCGGCAGTGGCAACCCGGCGCAACGATCACCTGTATCTGACGGCCCTCTCGGAATCGTTGCACGGCCGCACCCGGCAAGTCGTCGACACGATCATTCGGACCGTCGTGCTCGGCGTCGCGCTTTGCATGGTCTATTTCGGCTATCTCAATTTTCTGCGCGGCTTCGGCAGTTTCCGAATGCCCTCCCTGACGCCGATCGCCTCGTTGTATGCCGCGATCCCGCTATCGGGCCTGTTGATTGCGCTGTTCACCATCGAGCAACTGGTGAACGGCTGGCGCAACGGGTTCGATCATCCGCCCGATCCGTTCGAGGATAGGGATGCGGGTCGTCCAGGCATCGAACAGATCGGAGGTCGAATTTGAGCGCGCCTTTGATCCTCGCGCTGATGACGTTCCTTTTCCTGCTGTTCGGGTACATGGGCGTGCCGGTCGCATTCTCGCTGATGGCGGGCGTGCTGGTCGGCACGCTTTTCACCGACATTACCTTCCCGACCATCATCCAGAAGATGTTCGACGGAATGGATTCCGAGGCCCTGCTGGCGATCCCGTTCTTTTTGCTGGTCGGGGAGCTCATGAGCTCCGCCAACGTGGTGGTCCGCATCTCCAATCTGTCGCTTGCCCTGGTCGGACACATTCGGGGAGGCCTGTCGCAGACGGTAGCCGTGTTCAGCATGTTCTTCTCGGAGATGTCGGGCTCGACGACCGCGGACGTCGCCGTCATGAGCCGCGCGCTCGGCGGGCCGATGAAGCGGGAAGGCTACGAACCTGCGTTCATTGCCGCGTTGATTGCCGCCGCTTCGACCATCGCGGCTCTGGTGCCGCCCAGCATCACCGCGGTGGTCTACGGCGCCGTCGGCAATGTGTCGATCGCCGGCCTGTTCATGGCCGGAGTGCTGCCCGGGCTCATGATCGGCTTCGGCCTGATGATCTACTGCTACTTCTTCGGTCCGCTCGGCATGCAGCGCAAGCGCGCGAGCCTCGGGCAGCTCGGCCTCGCCGTCAGGGACGCGTCGCTGCCGCTGATGATCCCGGTCATTCTGCTCGGCGGCATCCTCACCGGCTGGTTCACGCCGACCGAGGCCGGCGTCGTCGCCGTGGTCTGGATCCTGTTCGCCGTGATCCCGTCGCTCAACCGCAAGCACCTGGTCAAGCTGCCTTACGATTTCTGCCAGGCAGGGTTGATCTTCTCGCTGCCGCTGATCACCATCGGAGCGGCGGCGGCCTTCGGCTGGATGCTCGCGTATCTGCGCGGCGCGATCGTGATCGCGGAATGGATCACCGGAATAGCCGGCAACGATCCGCATCTCATCATGCTCCTGATGGTTCTGCTGTTCACCATCATCGGCGATTTCATCGAGCCGGTACCGACCATCATCATCTTCATGCCGCTGGTAAACGTGCTCACCGAGGCAGGCGACATCAACCCGGTTCACATGGGCGTGGTGCTCATCGCCACGCTGGCCTTCGGCTTGATTACCCCGCCCTACGGGCTCGTGCTGCTGATGGCGTCGAAATTCGTCGGCGTGCGCTTCTCGCATGCGATTCGAGCTGCGCTGCCGATCTATGTGGTGTTCCTCATCACGATCGGATTCATCATCTATTTCCCCAAAGCGGTCTTGTGGCTGCCGAAACAGGTGATCCCCGAATCCGTCGGGTGCTTCAAGAATCCCAGCGGCACCGGGTACATCTGTCCTCAGCGGTGAGGGACTAAGCAAGTCATTCACCGCTCATCGGATCAGGACCGCTCGTCTTTCGGCTGCTCTCGCTTATGGGCGCGGAGCGCCGCGAGCCTGCGGTCGCGCCAGCGCGAGCGCGCTTCGAGCCGCTCGCGGCCCGCGTCTTTGCTCCATTGCGCCAGCATGCGCTCGATGTTCTCGGGCGCGAACACCCCCGGTCCGGCCGGCGCGGCCTGCAGCCGCCGGTAAAAGCCGGCATAGCGCGCGCAATAATCGGCAATGCCGCCCGGCGCGTTGAGCTCGATGGTCTCGAACGGGCCCAGGAACGACCAGCGCAGACCGAGCCCGTCCTTCACGGTCTTGTCGAGGTCCTGCGGCGAGACGTAGCCCTCGCCCACCAGCCGGAACGCTTCCGCGACCAATGCGCCTTGCAGCCGGTTGAGGATGAAGCCGTCGATCTCGCGGCGCACGACGATGGGAACCTGGCCGATTTGTTCAAAGATTTCGCTCGCGCGAGAAATCGCGTCCGCGGCGGTCCAAGGCGCGCCCACGAGTTCGACCAAGGGGACGAGATGCGGCGGGTTGACCGGATGCGCGACCAGGCACCGCGCGCGGCCCGGCAGCGTTTCGGTGAAGCGGCTCGCCACGATCGCGGACGTGGAAGAGGCGAGCACGATATGTTTCGGCGCCAGCCGGTCGAGCTCGCGGAAGATCGCTGCCTTGGCTTCGAGCGTCTCCGGCAAATTCTCCTGGACGAAATCGGCGCGCGCGACGGCGTCGGCCAAGTCCGCCGCCACCCGCACGCGCGCGGCGGCCCCGTCCGGGTCGTCGAGCAAACCATCGGCGGCAAGCTCTGCAAGGCCGGCCTTGACCCAGGTCTTCGCACGCTCCGCCTGATCTGGAACGGAATCGCAGAGCGCGACGTCCCATCCGGCGCGCGCGAACACGATCGCCCACGAGCGCCCGATCAGCCCGGCTCCGATGATCGCCACCTGCGGCATTCTCGTCTCTCCATGAGCCTGTCGTGTCGACTGGATCGACGCTATCGCATATGTTGCGACCGTACCCGAATTGCGCTCCTGAGCTTCGTAACGGAATATAGAATGAACCCTGATCAGCAAAAATCCGCCGCGCCCACGCTCAAGGAATGGCTTCTGGCCGAACAGCCACGGGCGGATATCCCGGTTCCTCCCCGCGGCGTTCGGCGCCGACGTGCGCCGATTGCGTTCGAGGAAGTTCAATCCGGAGGTCTTGAATAGCGTCAGTCACGCGCGCTCGTCCTGCGTCCTCCCCGCAAGCAGCAGGATCGCGCAGCTCAGCACGGAGGTGGCGGAGACGACCAGGTAGGGCAGGGTGTAGCCGCCGCTCGCCTCATAGAGCACGCCGATCAGCGCCGGGCCGCCGGCGACGCCCGCCGCCGCGATCAGGTTCGACACCGAATAGATCCGGCCGTAATGGCGGGTGCCGAATGCCTCCGCGAGCAAGAGCGGCTGCAGCATCAGGACGTTGCCGACCGTGATGCCGAACAGCACGGCGCCGACGAGGAGCAGGCTTTTCGCGGCGAACGCCAGGAGCGCCAGCGCCACGGCCTGCGCCAGCAGCATGCCGATCGCGAAGCCGCGCGCCGGCAGCCTGAGCAGGAGCCAGCCGCCGGTGAGCCGGCCGACGACGCTGGCGCTCGCCATCAGCGCCAACGTCAGCGCCGCGATTCTGGGGTTCTCGCGCGTGCTCGCCAGCCGAAACAAATGGGTGATGGCGCCGACCTGCGCGCCCAGGCCGAACAGGTAGGCCGCCGTGACCGCGATGAAGAATCGGCTGCGCCGGGCCTGCGCATAGGGCACGTGGCGCGCCAGCGCGGCGCTCGCGCTGCGTTGCGCGAATTTGGCTCCGTCCGGCACGAGCCCCATCTCCTGCGGGCTCGAGCGCACGATCCATGCGGTCACCGGCACCACGCCGAGAAAGAACGCCAAGCCGAGCCAGGGCGCGGCTCCGGCAATGCCCCGGCGCTGGATCAGCAAAGCGGCGAGCGGCGTCACCAGCACGCCGCCGAGCGATAGGCCGGTCGAGGCGATCGACAGCGCCAGCGCCCGGCGCGCGTCGAACCAGCGCGCCACGATGGTGGTGGCGGGAACCAAGCCGCAGAAGCCGTAACAGAAGCCGAACAGCAGATGAAACGCATAGAGCTGCCACGGCCGCTGCAGCAGGGAGAGCGCGCCGAGCGCGATCGCGCTCACGCAAGCGCCGAAGATCATGATCAGCCGGGCGTCGATGCGGTCCATCAGCCGCGCGGCGAACACGCCGCCCGCGCCCGACGCGATGAAGAAGCTCGCGGTCGCCCCGCTGGTGAGCGCCACCGGAAAGCCGCGCTCCGCGACGAACGCGTCGAGCAGCACCGAAAGATTGTAGAACGCCAGGCCCGACGTCGTCATCAGCACGAGGCCGATCGCATACACGACGTACCAGCCATAGAAAGCCTGCGGGCGCGAACTGCCGTTTTTCCCAAGCATCGCAGGAAGCCGTATTGCCATTCCAGCGGAGCCGGCGGCTGGAGTTATCGAACCATATCCCGAGATTTTCGGGCGAAGCGAGGGAACCCCGGATGTTCGGATGCTTCAACTGGCCAGAGACCACAGCAACGCCGCAACGGTGACTCCCATCAGAGCGGTCGCGGCCCATCCGCCCACTTCCAAGCCCACTCGCACGCGAAAACGGCCCATGACCGAATGATTGGTGACGATCACCATCATGACGGCCATGATCGGCACAGCGACGATCCCGTTGATGACCGCGGTCCAGAACAGCATTTGAATCGGGGCGATCGGGGACAGGCTGAGCGCAAGCCCGATGAGAGTGGCGGCCGCGATGATGGTGTAGAACCCCACGGCCCTGGACGGTCGGGCCTCCAGCGTCGATCGCCAGCCAAAGGCCTCGGCGACGCCGTAGGCGGCGGAGCCCGCAAGTACCGGCACGGCAAGCAGACCGGTGCCGATAATCCCGAGCGCGAACAGCAGAAAGCTCAGATCGCCGGCGAGCGGTCGAAGCGCTTCGGCGGCCTCCGCCGCCGTATGAATGTCGGTAATTCCATGTGCGTTCAGCGTCGCCGCGGTGGTGAGAATGATGAAATAGGCAATGACGTTGGACAATATCATGCCCGCCGTCGTATCGATCGCGATCCGGTCGAGCTCAGGCTCGCCGCCCCGCGTGAGAGCATTGAGCGGCCGTTGGCGCTGGCCGCGGCGCATCTCCTCGACCTCTTGGGAAGCCTGCCAGAAAAACAGGTAAGGGCTTATCGTCGTTCCAAGCACGGCGACGACCGTGAGCAGATAATCCCAGTCCAACGAGGGCTTCGGCCATACAGTCCCGGCAAGCGCCTCGCCCCAGGGAATCCGGATCGTCAGCGCGGTGGCCACATAGAGGAACAAGACCAGCGTGAGAGCCTTCAAAATCGGCGCATAGAATCGATAGGGCACGAACACCTGGAGCAACACCGATCCGGCGGCAAACACCAGGGCATGCTCTCGAGGCAACCCACCGATCACCAGCGCGAGGGCTTCTCCCATCGCTGCAAGATCGGCGGCAATGTTGATGGTGTTGGCCGTGACAAGCAGTGCCACCAGCACCACGACGACGGGACGCGGATAGAATTGTTTGACATTGGCTACGATGCCTTTGCCGGTGACCCGTCCTATATGCGCACTGACCAGCTGAATGGCGATCATGAACGGCGTGGTGAGAAACACCGTCCACAGCAGTCCGTAGGCGAAATGCGCTCCCGCTTGAGAATAGGTCGCAATTCCCGACGGGTCATCGTCTGCCGCGCCGGTGACGAGGCCCGGGCCCAGTAGCCGGAACAGGAGGCGCGGCGGATTTCGCCTCGCATCCTTTCGAGCATTCATCCGGTCATGATCCGAGCCCAAGACCGAGACCAACGAGTTGTCCGCAAATAGGTTCCGGCTTTGCCGACCCGCTCGCTCCGCGCCGGATGGCCTGGCGCTTGCGCATCGCGTCCGTGTGGTCCGCACGCATTGGCGCCATTGCCGTGCAAAGCAAGCGCCACCGAGCGGACCGGCTCGGCGGCGTGTCTTCAGGTGTTATTGGCGGATCGTTCAGGGCGGCAGGATGAGCATGCCGGCGCCGTCGACGGCGCTTGCTGCCGCCGTGCCCGGTTCCGCGCCGCCGAGCAGCGCCATCATGACGATCATCGCGAAGATGACCACCAGAACCAGGGTGAGCGCCATCAGCACATCCACGGCGAAGCTTCGATGTCCGCTTTGCCAATGGGCGAAATACATTCTGGGGGTGATCGAGAGCATCGTCATCGAATACTCCACCTGTTTCTGGCGCGCTTCGTCCCGCCCCCGCGGGGTACGCCGACTACGCCGACGCAAACTTTCTCCGTCAGTTCGAACTCGAGCGAACCGAACGGCGATAGCGGTGAATCTCGCGCTCGGCTTGGCGGACCTGCCAGCCATGCAGAGCTTCCAAGGCCCGCGCGAGGAGCCGGTTGCCCTCTGCCGCAGCGTTGCTCAGCCCAGCGGTAACGCCATGGGCGCCGCCGGCCGAACGCTGCTCGGGGAAGCCGTGAAGGTGTCGGGCTGACGACAGCATGGGATCCTCCGGCTCGACCTCTGTTTCGGGTGGCCCGATGGGCATGCTGCCACAATAGGCCCGACCGAGCCAAGCCTTTGTGAAGCAGATCACACGGCCGAGAAAAATCCGCCGGTCCGTGAGGCCGGCGGAATCGGACGAGGCGACATACCCAATGCGATGGAATTGGAGCCCACATTGGCCGGGCCGGGCACCCGCAAAAGCAAATTCCGACGGTGCGGGGCTGTCGTGCGGACGGTCGGGCTTGGGGCTATCTAGAAGCGCAGCGCCAGGCCCTCGGCCGCAACCAATGTGTCGGCGCGCTGCGCCTTCGCCTCGCGGCCGATCCGGTCGAGCAGCGCGTCGACGTGCTCCGGATCGTGATGGAAAATGGCGAGAAGCTTGGCACCGGCGGCGTTCGCCAAGCGCACGCCTTGCTGCCAAGTCGAGTGTCCCCAGCCGACATGGGCCGGGTATTCTTCCTCGGTATAATTGCAGTCATAGATCATCAGATCGACGTCGCGCGCCAGCTGCAGCACGTCCTTGTCGAGCGCGCCGGGACGATGCTCGGTGTCGGTGATGTACGCGATCGCGCTCTTGCCGTATTCCAGCCGGTACCCGGTGGCACCGCCCGGATGATTGAGCGGCGCCGTCCGCAAGGTCATGCCGGGATGCGGCTTGAGCACGTCGCCGGCGTAAAAATCGTGAAACTCGATCGCAGCCTTGAAGGAGTCCGGACCCAGGGGGAACAGCGGCTCGGACATCATCTGGCCGATCGCCTGCACGATTCGCCGCGAGGGCAGCAGATTGCCGGCCCACAACCGCAGGCGGGTGGTCGGCTCGTAGATCGGCGCAAAGAACGGCAGCCCGGCAACGTGATCGATGTGAAAATGGCTGAAGAACAGGTCGGCATCGATCGGCCGCCCCGATCGCGTCAGCGTGTTGCCGAGCGACCGCAAGCCGGTGCCGGCATCGAAGATGAGGAGCCGGTCGCCGCAGCGGACCTCCACGCAAGAGGTGTTGCCGCCATAGCGCGCCACCTCCGGTTCCGGACAAGCCAGGCTGCCGCGAACGCCCCAGAACTGCACGGTCATGCCGGACGCGGGTCTCCAGCGAGCGGATCGAACCTCCGCGGCGGGTGGTTCGGACGCTGCGCCCTCCCCGATCACGGTGGTGGAACCTCCGTACCCATGCGTCATTTTTTCAACCTTAGATCGATTGTTCCGGCGCAGGAACGGTGCGCCTCTCCCCACGGGACAGAATGCAGGACCCCGGGCGCAAGTCCCTGTGACCTAGGTCACACCCTATGGGTTGAAAGCCCAGGCTGTGGAAGAAAGCGCGGCGGCCGAAGCAAAAGCGCGGATCGCCCGCGCGGCCTGGCAACGAGGGCTCGAAACGGCTTGCTTTTTCAAAGCGATGAACCGGAAAGCGCAATGCAACCGCCGGCCTCGCCGCTGTCCCTCAGCCTTGCTCGGCGACGTCCTTCAGGGTTGCGCGATCCGATATGGTGATCGAGGTGCCTTCGATGCGCACCAAGCCGGAGCGCTGCCACTCGCGCAGGCATTTGTTCACGCTCTCGCGCGCCGCTCCGACGATATTGCCGAGCTCGCGCTGGGACATCTGCACGATGGCGGAACCCTTGGCGGCATTGGCCTCGGAATCCGCCATGCGCAACAATGCCTTGGCCAGCCGGACCGGCAATTGCAGCAGCGCCACTTCGGCGATGTGCTGGTCGGTGCTGCGCAGCCGGTCGCACAGCACCTCGACGAGTCTCGGCCAGGCATCGGGCTTGCGCTCCAGGAACGCGAACACGTCCCGGCGCTCGAGGATCGCCAGGTCGCACGCGGTCATCGCCCGCGCGTCGGCGGTCCGCTCCTTGCCGTCGAGCAGCGCGATCTCCCCGAATACTTCGCCGGGCTGAAAGATCGCCAGCAGGATCTCCCGGCCTTCCGGGGAGGGCACGCTGATCCGGACCTGGCCGCCGAGCACCGCCATCATGCTCTCCCCGGGCGAACCCATCAGAAAGATGGTCTCGCCGGCAGCAAAACGCCGCAGACGCGCGCGGGCCACGACCGCGTCGCGCTCGTTCTCCACCAGGCCGCGGAACAGGATGCAGTTCGCAAGCAGCCGGCGTGCGTCCTCTATGGCGGCGTTGCGTTGCGGCGAAGCCATCCTGGTGCCTCCCCTCGCGGGCTCGCCCGCGAGCGATCACGCCCCGTCGGGGCCGAGCATAGCAATTTCGCGCCCCTTGTTACACCGGTGCGCGGACGATGAATGTGCGCTCGCTCACCTTCAACCGGCAAGGCAGGTCATGAAACCGTCGCGCGCGGAAGGCGTCGAGAATCCTCAGGGGGCCTCCGCCGCGGAACCCTGCCGCTCAAGCGGGTCTGGGCTCCATCTCCTCCCCGACCTTGATCGGGTGCGCCATGACCTGGTGGAGCTTGGCCACGTCGAGCTCGCTTTCCCAGCGGCTGATCACCACGGTGGCGACCCCATTGCCCACCAGGTTCGTCAGCGCGCGGCACTCGCTCATGAACTTGTCGATCCCGACCAGGATCGCCAGCGATTGGATCGGGATGTCCGGCACGATCGCCAGCGTCGCCGCAAGCGTCACGAATCCGGCCCCGGTGACGCCGGAGGCTCCCTTGGACGTGATCATGGCGACCAGCAGCAGCCCCAGCTCCTGGCCGAGGCCGAGCTGCGTGTTGGTTGCTTGCGCCAGGAACAGGCTGGCCAGCGTCATGTAGATGTTGGTGCCGTCGAGGTTGAAGCTGTAGCCGGTCGGGACCACCAGCCCGACGACCGAGCGCGACGCGCCCAGCCGCTCCATTTTCTCCATCAGCTGCGGCAGCACCGTTTCCGACGAGCTGGTGCCGAGCACGATGAGCAGCTCGTCCTTGATGTAGGCGATGAAGCGCAGAATCGAGAACCCGGCGAGATGCGCGATGGTGCCGAGCACGACCAGCACGAACAACAGCGCCGTGAGATAGAAGGTGGCGATCAGCTGCAGCAAGTTCCAGAGCGACCCCAGTCCGTAGGCGCCGATCGTGAACGCCATGGCGCCGAACGCGCCGATCGGCGCCGCGCGAACGATGATGTGGATGATCCGGAAGAACATCTTGGCCGCGATGTCGATCGCGTTAGTGATGCGCTCGCCAAGCTCGCCCATCCGCGAGATGGCGAAGCCGGACAGGATCGAAACCAGCAGCACCTGCAGGAGATCGCCGCGCGCCAGCGCCCCGAAGAAGGTGTCGGGAATGATCGCGAACAGGTGCGCGACGATGCCCTCTTCCTTGGCACGGGTGACGTAGGAGGAAACGGCCTTGGGATCGAGCGTCGCCGGATCGATGTTGAAGCCGCTCCCGGGCCGCACGATTTCGCCGACCAGGAGCCCGATGACCAGCGCCAGCGTCGACACCGCTTCGAAATAGACCAGCGTCTTGATGCCGACCCGCCCCACCTTCTTCAAGTCGCTCATCGAGGCGATGCCGTGAACGACGGTGCAGAAGATCACCGGCGCGATCATCATCTTGATGAGCTGAATGAAGCCGTCGCCGAGCGGCTTGAGCGCCACCCCGGTGCCCGGGAAGAAATAACCGACCGCGACGCCGATCAGGATCGCGATGATCACCTGAATATAAAGTACGGCGTACCACGGACGGCTGCCGGTCATGATGGTTCCCCCAAGCAAGCGGACCGGTGCGCGACTGCAGCGCGAGCATCGGGCGCGGCTTCGATCAAGCAAGTGTAGGCCGATTTTCCGGCATTTCGCTAGCGCGAATGTGAACGCAAGGGCAGATTACAATCGCGGATGCCGGACCCCAGATCCTATGTTCGTCGATCGCTCATTGGTCGGCTTCATCTGCCGTTCGTCCTCCGGTCAGGAACAATCGGCGTAACAGGTGGTTCTCGTCGTACTCGATCGCATATTGCCGGCTGGAGGAAGCGATGTCTGCTGCATTTGGACGCGAATCTTCCCGGCGTTCCGGTGCCGCCGCGGCCCGCCCGGAGCCGCGCGCGATTTGGCTCGAGGCTTACGACGCGGTGCGAAGCGAGACCGAGCGCCGTGCCGCGCCGCTCTCGGCCGAGGACCAGGCGGTGCAATCGATGCCGGACGCGAGCCCGGTTAAATGGCACCGGGCGCATGCCACCTGGTTCTTCGAGCACTTCCTGCTGGTTCCGCACGCCCCGGCGTACCAGACGTTCGATCCGCGGTTCGGCTATTTGTTCAACTCCTATTATGTCGCCGCGGGTCCGAGACACGCCCGGCCCAAGCGGGGCCTCATCACGCGGCCGAGCGCGGCGGAAGTAAGCGCGTATCGCGCCCATGTGGATGCGGGGGTGCGCGACCTGATCGGTGAGGCGAGCGCGCAGCAGCTGGGCGATGTGTCGCGAATCCTCGAGATCGGCCTCAATCACGAGCAGCAGCACCAGGAGCTGATGCTGACCGATATCCTCCATGCCTTCGCCCAGAATCCGACGGCGCCGGCCTATGCAACCGGCTGGCGCCCGCCCGACACGCGCGGCAAATGCGGCGGTTTCCTCGCGCTTGCGCAAGGCATTCACACGGTCGGCCACGATGGCCAAGGCTTCGCGTTCGACAACGAGCGCCCGGCGCACCGGGCGCTGGTCGGCCCGGTGCGCATCGCCCGCGAGCTCGTCACCAATGCCCAATGGCTGGAGTTCATGCGCAACGGCGGCTACCGGACGCCCTCGTTGTGGCTGTCGGACGGCTGGGCGAGCGTCGAATCGGAGGAATGGACCGCGCCCGGCTACTGGCGGGAGCGCGACGGGCAGTGGCTGACCATGACGCTCGGCGGGCTCGCGCCGGTCGATCCCGGCGCGCCGGTCTGTCATACAAGCTATTACGAAGCCGACGCCTTCGCGCGGTGGGCCGGCAAGCATTTGCCGACCGAGTTCGAGTGGGAGGTCGCCGCGCGCAGCGGCGAACTTTTGCATGCCCAGGGCGTTGTCTGGCAGTGGACGCGCAGCGCCTATGCGCCCTATCCCGGGTTCCGGGCGGAGGCAGGCGCGCTCGGCGAGTACAATGGCAAGTTCATGGTGAACCAAATGGTGCTGCGGGGCGGCTCGCTCGCCACTCCCC
>WNFC01005136.1_pt1 | contig 14325 bp, 11 predicted proteins | sample 5400541 | NCBI WGS metagenome assembly WNFC01 (sample SAMN13153342, study PRJNA577476) | soil metagenome | isolation source: 120 cm saprolite under Douglas fir tree site 2 hole 2 replicate 1 | place: USA:California | collected 2015-04-18
CCCCTGCTCCATGAGACAGCGCACCCGGGCCGGCAGCTCCTCCGGTGTCACTGGAAAATGCACGCCATCCATCTGCGCAAGGGTTGGGCAGCACAGGGTCGGACCCACACGGGTCGGCAAGAGAGAGATCAGGCGATGCGGCTGATAGAGCGGGGCAAAAAACGGGAAGCCCTGGATATGGTCCCAATGGGCATGCGACAGCAGCACAAAGATGTCCGTATCCTTGGCCGCCACGTGCTCTCCCAAGGGGCGGATCCCGGTGCCCGCATCCAGCACCAGGAGGGTATCGTGCCCCAACTCGACACTGACACACGCCGTATTGCCTCCATAGCGCACGGTGGTGGGCCCCGGGGTAGGAAGAGAGCCACGCACCCCCCAGAATTGTAGAGTCATCGCTGTTGTCATGCTCTTCCCTCGCCTTGCTGAGAACCGTCCCCATGGAATGCAAGTTTGATGCCATCTATGCCGGGGCTGTCCGGGCGCCTATTGCATCGAGAGGGGGCGCGGGCACCTGTCTCCCCAGCGGCCCACCGCTGCCAGAGGCCGCTCAGCGCGGTCCGGACAGAGGGACCCGGAAACCACCGCATAGGACAAGGCCGGCACGGATGACCGGATGCCGGCAGTGTGCCACCCCGTCGGCACATGGCCGGGCACCCGGCGAGGCGCCCGGCTGCCCCGCTCTCGCCGTGTCCCAAGCGCGTCTCGGGCACCAACCACCGCGTGAGGCCGGTGCTGGCCTGGGTGGCGCAAGACGCGCCAGCCGGCCGCTCGAGGGCTCTGGCATCGCGTTTGCACACGCCCTGGGTCAACAGAGGAGCATGAGCATCAGACAGGGCGGCAAGCGCGCCGCGACAGCGCGCCGCTGCCCCTGCTCGTGGCGCATGTGCGCGCCCTGGCACAGCAGCACGCGGCCTCTGGACCGAGGGATGGGGGTCGTAAGGGGAGAGCAACCATGACCAAGCAGGAGCCAGTGAGTCCGCGCACGGCGGCGACGCAGTCCCGCCTCCGCGGCGCAGCAGTGACCCAGAGTGTGTGCCCGTATTGCGCCATCGGGTGCGGCCTCCTTGTGTTCACGAAGGCGGCCAAGATCATCGCTATCGAGGGCAATCCGGCGTCGCCGGTGAACGAGGGCCGCCTCTGCCCGAAGGGCGCTAATACGCTCCAGCTCGTGGCCAACCCGCACCGTGTGACCACGGTCAAGTATCGGGCGCCGTACAGCGACCGGTGGGAGGAGAAGCCGCTGGCCTGGGCGATGGACCGCATCGCCCGGTTGGTCAAGGAGACGCGGGACCGCGACTTTGTGGAACACCATGCCGAGGGACTGCCGGTCAATCATCTCAAGACCGTGGCCTCCCTTGGTGGAGCGACGCTCGATAACGAGGAGAATTACCTGATCAAAAAGCTGCTCACCGGTGGCCTGGGCATCCTCCCCATCGAGAACCAGGCCCGCCTCTGACACAGTTCGTCCGTGCCCGGTCTGGGCACCTCCTTCGGCTTCGGCGCCGCCTCGAATCACCCGCGCGACCTCGCCAACAGCGATTGTGTCCTCATCATGGGCTCGAATATGGCAGAGTCGCACCCGGTCGGTTTTCACTGGCCGGTGCTCGCCCAACAGCGTGGCGCCGTGCTGATCCACGTCGATCCACGGTACACGCGCACGTCGGCGGTCGCCGACGTCTTCGTCAAAATCCGTCCGGGGACGGACATTGCCTTCCTCGGTGGCATGATCCGCTACATCCTGGAGCACGAACGGTACTTCAAGGAGTACGTCGTCTCTTACACCAACGCGGCGACGCTCATCGCCGACGAGTACCGGCACCACGATGACGATGGCCTGTTCGCGGGTTTCGACCCCGCGACCGGCAGGTATGAACTTGTCCCAGGCGCCTGGGACTACACCTGCGAACCCCAGCCGGATGGAGGGCGGGGCCTGCCGCGCACCGATCCGACGCTCCAGGATCCTATGTGCGTCCTGCACATCCTCAAGCGCCATTACGCGCGCTACACCCCCCAGGCCGTGTCCCGGGTCTGCGGCTGCCGTCCCGAGGACGTGATCAAGGTGGCGGAGCTGCTCTGCCGGAACTCCGGCCGCGAGCGGACGAGTGCGATCGCCTACGCCCTGGGGTGGACCCAGCATTCGACGGGAGCGCAGATGATCCGCGCGGCGGCGATCATTCAACTCCTGCTCGGCAACGTCGGGCGTCCGGGCGGTGGTGTCCTGGCGCTGCGGGGGCATGCGTGCATCCAGGGGGCGACCGACATCCCGGTCCTGTTCGATATGCTGCCGGGTTACCTGCCGCAGCCGCGCGCGGTGCCCGGTCACGCCACCTTGGCGCAGTATCTGGCCAATGGGAAGAGCTATCTCGCCCGTCGCGGCGACGTTCCGAACGGGCTGTGGAAGGAAGATGTTGTCCGGGGTGCCTGGTCCGACATGCCCACGTTCGCCATCAGTTTACTCAAAGCCTGGTATGGCGAGGCCGCCACCCCGGAGAACGCGTACCGCTACACCTGGCTCCCCAAGATCGACGAAGACCTCTCCGAGATGAGCTACTTCGTCAAGATGCACCAGGGCCACATCCGCGGCACCTTCCTCATGGGGCAGAACCCGGCGGCGGGCGGGCCGAATGCCCGGCTGCACCGCGACGCCCTGCGACGGCTCGACTGGCTGGTGATCCGAGACTTCTTCGAAACGGAGAGCGCCAGCGTCTGGTACGCGGATCCCGAGGTGACGGACCCGAAGGCCATCCCGACCGAAGTCTTCCTTCTGCCGGCAGCATCGGTGGTCGAGAAGGACGGCTCGTTCACCAACACCGAGCGTATGATCCAGTGGCATGATCGAGCCATACTCCCGCCGGGGGATTGCCGCTCCGATGCCTGGTTCGCCTACGACCTGGGGAAGCGGCTCAAAGCGCTCTACAAAGATTCGCCCCTCGAGCGTGACGCGCCTCTGCGACACCTCACCTGGGACTATGACAGTGGCAATCTCGGGATCGAGGGCGAACCCGATACCGAGCAGGTGCTCCGGGAGATCAACGGGTATCATCTTGGCGAGCGGCGGCAACTGCGCGGGCCGGCCGAGCTCGCCAGCGATGGCTCGACCGCCTGCGGGTGCTGGCTGTATTGCGGTATTTTCCCGGAGGAGCGGACGAACCGCGCCCGCGCGAAGGGGCAGCAACTGCATGGGACGTCGGTCTATGGCGAGTGGGCCTGGGTGTGGCCGGAGAATCGCCGCATCCTGTACAACCGCGCGTCGGCCGATCCCCAGGGCCGGCCGTGGTCAGAGCGCAAGAAGCTCGTCTGGTGGGACGCAACGGCGCAACGGTGGACCGGCTATGATGTGCCGGATTTCGAGACCGCGAAGGCTCCTGGCTACCGTCCCTCAGCAGACGCTCAGGGGATGGCCGCGATCGCTGGAGACGCCCCGTTCCGGATGCACCCGGACGGCCGTGGCTGGCTGTACGTGCCCTATGGTCTCAAAGACGGTCCCTTGCCGGTGTTCTACGAGCCCCTCGAATCGCCGTTCCTGAACACGTTGGTGCGCCAGCAGTCCGACCCCCTGACGGTCGTCCCCGCGGACCCGATGAACCCGATCGTTCCCCCCGGCGATCCCGCGTACCCGCTGATCGCGACCACCTACCGGCTGACCGAGCATTACCTCAGCGGGCCGATGAGCCGCTTCGATAGCTGGCTGGGCGAACTCCAGCCGGAGATGTTCGTGGAGATCAGCCCCGAACTTGCCGGCGAGCGGGGCGTAGCCAACGGCGACTGGGTGGTCGTCAGCACGCCGCGCGGGGCAATCGAAGCGCGGGCGTTGGTGACCGAGCGACTGAAGCCCGTCATCGTCGATGGCCGACCTGCGCATATCGTCGGCCTACCGATCCACTGGGGCTATGCCGGTGAGACCGTCGGGGCGATCGTCAACGACCTCTCGCCGCTCTCGCTCGACCCGAATGCCGACATCCACAGCGGCAAATCCTTTGTCTGCCAATTGCGCCCGGGTCGACTCCGGCGTGTGCGTCCGCCCACGCCCTTGCCTATGGCACCCATCCCCATCCTAGCGGACCCGATCCCTGAGACCCCGGACGCCGCGCAGCCGGCGGGGAGGTTCAGACATGGCCAGTAGAGAAATGGAACTCACAGGGTTCCCACAGACCAGCGACCCACCCCGCGGTCCGCTGTCGGCGCTCTTGGGACGCCTCATCGATCCGTTCCGTCGGGGTGTTCCTCCGGAGCCCCGTCCACCCACCGGCTTCTTCACGGACACCACCGTCTGCATCGGCTGCAAAGCCTGCGAGGTGGCATGCAAGGCCTGGAACGAGCTCGCTGCGGATGGATTGCACTGGTCTGGCAACAGCTACGATCACACGGGGACGTTGTCTGCCAGCTCCTGGCGGCACGTGAAATTCATCGAACAGTTCCCCGCGGATCACTCGCCTTCACCCCCTGTTCCCCAGGATCCCACGCCGTCCGGTACGGGGTTCTCCCTGGACGCGTTGCTCAACGAGACCAAGGCAGGCCGCTGGCTGATGATGAGCGATGTCTGCAAACACTGTGTGACGGCCCCCTGCCAGCAGGCATGCCCGACAGGCGCCATCATCCATACCGAGTTCAACAACGTCTTCATCCAACCCGATATCTGCAACGGCTGCTCGTCCTGCGTCGCCGCCTGCCCCTTCGGGGTCATTACCCGCAGCAGCGTCGATGGCCATTCGCACAAGTGTACGCTCTGCTACGACCGCCAGCGGGATGGTCTCGTCCCAGCCTGCGCCAAGGCCTGTCCGACCCAGTCGATCCAGTTCGGCCCGATCGATGAACTGCGCGAGCAGGCCCGCCGGCGTGTGGAGGACCTGCACAAACGAGGTGTCACGCATGCTTACCTGTATGGTGACACCCCGAGCAAGAGTTACTCCGAGTTGCATTCGTTCTACCTCCTGGTCGATCATCCCTCCGTGTATGGCCTGCCGGAGAACCCGTTCAATCCATGGCTGCACATGCAGGGAGATTACGTCCGTGCGCTCGTCGGTGGACTAACAGCGATCGCCGCACTGCTCGCAGTGCTGTTGCTTCTGGGGAACTAAGATGCAGACCGACACCAGACTCCAGACCTCCAACTATGCCACTAAGCCGGTGACGAAGGCGCCTGCCTGGCACGGGCTCGTCGCCTGGGACATGTTGCTCAACGGCATGACGACCGGACTATTTCTGGTTGCGGCGCTCAGCGAGTTGGTGGCGCCGGATCGTTTCGCTGCTGTAGCGCAGGCCGCGTATCCAGTCGCCCTTCTCCTGCTGCTCGTTGACCTGCTGTGCCTGGTGCTTGATCTGGGCGACCCACTGCGGTTCCATCACATGCTGCGGGTGTTCAAGCCCAGTGCGCCCATGTCGCTGGGGACCTGGTGTCTCACGATTTTCGCCGTACCACTGACCGTAGCCGCGGCGCTCAGCCTGCTGCCGGCAGGAGGGATGACCCTCGCGTGGGTACGCCGGCTGGTCGTGGTCATCGGGCTCCTGCCCGCCCTGGGTTCCGCAGTCTATAAAGGGGTCCTGCTCAGCACCAACGCGCAACCGGGTTGGAAAGACGCGCGCTGGCTGGGCGGTTATCTCACCAACTCGGCACTCATGCTGGGCTGCGCGGAGATGCTCGTGTTATCCGTCTTGATGCGGCACGCGAGTGCGGCAGCCATGCTCCGTCCTGCTCTTGGGCTGTTGCTGGTGCTCAACCTGGTCCCCTTGTGCTTGCTGGCTGTCGATCTCCGCACGACGCTGTCGCGTCTCTATACCCGCTGGCAACTCTGTGGCGTCGGCACCCTCGCACTTGGTGTGGGGGTGCTGCTGCCCCTGTGCCTGTTGTTGGTTGTGGACAGCCCGCTCTCTATGTTGAGCGCTGTGATGTGCATAGCGCTAGGAAGTCTGGTCATCCGCTTCGTGATTATCATGTTACCTCATGCTTCTGCATGAACTTGCGAGGGAATACCCGCTGCGCTGCCCTCGCTATTTTGGACACCAGAACAGTGCGACATTGGGCTGTTTTGGCAGGTTTTTCGCGGCTGTGCCGTGATGAGAGAGCGTCACGGCGCAGCCATCATGTCCCTCAGCTCCAGGGGCCTGGCTATGTCCGCACTCTTCCACACGGAAGCCTTCTGGCTCCCTTTATGCCAGATCATTGGCGTAAATCTCGTCTTAAGCGGGGATAATGCCGTCATGCTTGCCTTAGCGGCCCGTGCGCTTCCCCCGCGACACCAGACAGCCGCCATGCTGCTCGGCAGTGTGACGGCCCTCGCCTGCCGCGTCGGCTTCACCCTCTGTGCCGCGCACGTGCTGACGTATCCCTACGTAAAGTGTGTGGGCAGCGTCGTGCTTGTCTGGGTGGGCGTCAAAGTCTTCGCGACAGAGACGCCCGCAGGGGCGGCCGCGTCACCTCGCCCGACTCCCCAGCACCTCTGGACGGCGATCACCACCATCGTGCTGGCGGATCTCGTGATGAGCCTGGACAATATCCTGGCGGTGGCGGCGGCCGCCCAAGGGCAGACGCCCTTACTCATCCTCGGCCTGGCCCTGAGTGTGCCGCTGATCCTGTGTGGCAGCACCGTGTTCGTCACCCTGATGGCACGCTTTCCCGTGCTGGTCACGCTCGGGGCAGCGCTCATCGGGTGGGTGGCCGGGGCAATGGCGACAACGGATAGGGCGCTCACCGCGTGGCTGCCGACTGCTGCCCCGCGCTTGCCTGACCTCGCGCCCATTGGGGGGGCGATGGTGGTCGTGGTTGTCGGGACATGGGTCGCCAAAGCAGGGGCGTCGGCCAGAGGGTAGTGCCGCTGCGTTGGGTCGTGTACCCGTATCTTGCGGATAATCCCAGAGGCGTCAAAATCCGGTAAAATGCGAGACTATAGCATCTTTGCCGGGTTTTGATATGGCGCCCGAGAAGCCTTTCTCGTACCCTTTAAGCTCTACCATTGGAACAAGGAGGGCAAAGCTGTGTTTGGTCCGGGTGCGTATCGACCCGATCCCACCGAAGGGATCACCGCGATTGCCGACCTGCCCCAGCCAGAGATGGTTCCCTCTAGTCGCAACGACAGACGGAACGTGTGTCCGCGTTGTGGTCACGTGGCCTATCGAGACAAGCAGTCCCAGCGGACGCTGCACGACTTGGGCCATCTCGACCTGTGGTGTCCGCGTGATCTTGTGATTACCTATGCGCAGCATTACTGCACCAAGTGTCGCAAGTACTTCAATGCGGACCTCTCCGATCTGGCGCCACCGGGGAGTCACTACACCCACCGCGTGATGGATCTGGCGGTACGACTGGTGGTCGAAGATGGCTTGCCCTCCCGTCCCGCCAGCTGGCATCTGTGGCGGGACCACCGGGTGTTTGTCCCCTTTGCCACCATCCAGAATTGGGTGGAGGCTGGGGGGAAAAAAGGCGCAGGCGCGCATGGACACCGACTTCCTGGACTGGGCCTTGACTGATTTTTCCGGGTATGTGGCCGCCGATGAGCTCTATGACGGTCCCTTCTGCATGCTCTCCGCCGTCGATAATCGCTGCGACAAGCGCATCCTCTACGACGTCTTGGATCACGATCCCACCCACGAGGACATCCGGGCGTTTCTCGGGCGTTTAAAAACGGCCTTGTCGGCACGCGCCTTGACCCTTTTCGGCGTCACGACCGATGGCTCGACGCTCTCTCCCGAGCCCCTCCTGGAGGTGTTTGGGGAGGTCCCGCATCACATCTGTGAGTTTCACATCGTGGCCGATGTGGCGAAAGCCGTGTTGGGTGCTGTGGCCAGCGCCCGCAAGGCCCTGGCAGCCACACAGCCCAAATTGGGTACAGGGCGCCCGAGCACACCAGCAGCCAAGCAGGCGGCCCGCACGAAAAAGCGGCTGGCAGCGCAACGCGCCGCGTTGTTCTCCTCACGACATCTGTTCGTCAAGCGTCACCTCAACACAACCGAACGGAAGACCCTATGGCGCGTCAGCCGTGGATTACCCCAGTTACAGGCGCTGCGTGCGATCATGGAGCAGGTGTACGCGTTATGCGATCGGCGCTGTCGGACCCAGACCGCCCTCGACAAACTAGCGAAATTGCGGCGGCGTGTCCAGCGGTTCACCTCCCTCGGTGACACGCTGAAGAAACTCTTTGCCCCCACGTTGGACAAAGCCCTGACGTTTCTTGATGACAAGCTACTGCCATCGACGTCGAATGCGGTGGAGCGGGGCAACCGGCGCTATCGCAAGAGGCAAAAACAGGTCTACCGGGTACGCACGCAGGTGCAGATCAGTACACGCTTGGCGCTGGATATGTGGCGTGAAGCCCAAGCCGAAGGCCGTCAACAAACCCTCGCCTCACTTCATCGTGCACGGGCTGGATAAACCCGGTGTCTTTACTACAGTCTCTAAAATGCCCCCATTTCACACCGATGTGAGGGGGCGCTGCCATGGTGTCGCATCTTCTTTTCTACAGGTGGCGCTCATCGCATCCGCGTGCCGCCGTGGCCGCAGCCGCAGACCGTGGAAGCGGCGCGCTGCGCCAGGCGCTGGCGGGATGAGGGGGGGCCAGGGGTGGCCACGAGCAGGCAAAGCGAGTGCAAGCAGGCCCTGCGACGCTCGTTTGAGAGCTGCTGACCGTCTGGTTGGCGCGAGGCAGACGGTATGGGAGAGGTCCATTTCATGTATCTGCAGCCAGCAGGTACACGATCTCATCTTCCCCTCTTAGAGCGTGGGCCGAGCCGTGAGGGTGGTGTCGCGACCGTCCTCGTCGCTGGTGAGTAAGTGCACCGGATGCTTCCAGAGCTCGGCAATATACATCAACGTATTGGTGGCGTACTGGCGGTCGAGAAAGGTCGTCGCCCGGTCCAGGTGTTCGAGGCAGAGCGTATTGTTCACCACGTCCTGAATCACAATGCGCGGCACGCCATAGTTATAGCGGGGTGCCAACAGGGCTTCCACCACGGCATCGCGTTCGCGGGCCGTGATCCCCACGGTTTGACACTGCGGACATTGTTTCCCGGGCGGGTGGGTGCAGTTACTGCCGTAGGCAAACAGATTGAGCCGCTGCACGAGCTCGGGCGTGAGATAGTTGCGCAGGAATGATAAATCGTCCTCGGTGCGGCGTACCTCAAACAGTTTCTCCCGCCCGGTTAAGGGCGTCTCGCCCGCCGCATGCATCTGATTCCAGCGCTTTTCAATGTCGACGAGGATACTATAGCCAAGATAATACGGGTTGATGGAGTAACGTCCGCCCGGGTTGACCACCCCGGCGTGCAAGCGCGCAAACCCGATCATTTCTTCCGGCGACACGCCATCGTAGAGGTGAAACAGCTCGGCATGCCAGTAGCTGGCCCAGCCCTCGTTCATAATCTTGGTGTTAAACTGGGGATAGAAGTAATACGACTCCTCACGAATGATCTGCAGCACATCGCGCTGCCAGGCCTCCAGGGGGGCGTACGTGATCAAAAACCACAACAGGTCGCGCTCCGGGTGCGGGGGGAGCCGCTCCCCTTCCACGACATATGTAATGCTGCGCGTGGGCGTCTCCATCAGATCATCATACGGCAGGACCACGTGTTCCTTTTCGACCACACGGCGGGGCGGATAGGGCTGACGCAGCAGGCCTTTATGCGGGTCCGTATGGCGGTCGAGCGCAAAGCCAATGTCCATGAGGTGTTCGACAGTCTCGAGGCCGTAGCGCTCGATGTACGCGTCAATGCGCAGGGCGTGTGCCACGGCGTCGTTGACTATGCGGCGATTGGTATCGGCAAAGCACACGTTGTTTTTGAAGAAGTCGACGTGCCCAAAGACATGGGCGGCGACCAGCAAACTGGCAATCTCCGGATTGGTATCGAGGAGAAAGGCCAGGCCGGGGTCGCTGTTGAGGACAATCTCATAAATCTTTGAGAGCCCCATGGTGCCGTAGAGATGTTGGTGCTGATAGACCTTGCCGTACGACCAGTGGCGGGCCCGGGTGGGCAGGCCATAGGCGGCAATTTCCGTCATAATGTCCTGCGGCACCACCTCAAACGACACCGGGAAAAAATCGAGCCCCTGGTCGCGCGCCAGAGCTTCGAGTTCTGCCACACGGTCTTCAAACATGCGCTGCCTCCCGCGGTTGCAGGAAGGTCTGCAACACCTGAAAGAGTTCTGCCTTGTGGGCGATGGTCTCACTCAGCAGGCGGGGGTGCGGAATGCTCTGCAGGGCGTATTGCAGCGAGCTGGGTGCCGAGCTGGTCTGCCCGATCCAGCCGTAGAAGCTCGCGTCATCGCGGTAGCGGATCTCCCCGTAGCCCACCATGCTGCAGTGCGTGAGCAGCGTTTCCACCAGCCCCTTGCAGATGGCGTTATCGTCCGGCAGGTTGTCGCCGTCCGAGAAGTGGAAGAGGTACGTGTTCCAACGGTCGCCCGGGTGGTGCCGTTGCAGATGCGTCAGGGCCAGTTGATAGGCGGACGAACAGCGTGTGCCGCCGCCCTGGGACATGGCAAAAAAGTCCTGTTCCGGCACCACCTGCGCCTCGGTGTCATGCGCAATGAACACCATCTCCACCTTCTGGTACTTGAGCTGCAGGAAGCGCACCATCCAGAAGAAGAAGCTTTTGGCGATGTACTTCTTGCTCGTGGTCATCGAGCCGCTGACGTCCATGAGCATGTAGACCGCCGCTTGGGCCTGGTGCTCCTCGTAGGTGTCCCAGACCTTATAGCGCAAGTCGGCGTCGCGGAAGCGGCCTACCGCCGGGACGCCCCGCGCCGCGTTGCGCTTGAGGTTCTCCAGGAGCGTGCAGCGCTTATCGAGGTTGGCCAGCGAGCCGGTGCGCCGGACGTCCGTGAAGCGATGGCTCGTGGTGGTGAGCTGGCGCTCGGGCTTTTCTTCGAGCCAGGGCAGTGCCAGGTCTTCGAGCATCATCTGCGCCAGTTCGGCCAGCGGCACCTCGACTTCATACATGTGCTCGCCGGGCTGATCCCCCGGTTGCCCATCGCCGGGGCCGTTCCCGTCCTTGCCGCGCTGGCCGAGCACGTTGCCCGGCTGCCCCTCACCCTGACCGACCCCCTGGGGAGGTTGGCCGTACTTAAAGCGGTACTGATCCAGGTAGCGCAGCGGGATCTTCACCCGTTTCGTGCCGTCCGAGGTGATGATCGCCTCTTCGGCAATCAGCTCGCGCAGATTCTTGCGGATGGCCTCTTTCACCCGCTGATCGTGCCGCAGGCTATCCTTGAGCCCCCGGCGGCGCAGCTCCCAGGGGAGTTCGCGACTACTCCTTCGAAACTCGTTGCCCTGTACCATACTACTTCTCCCGCGCCAGCAAGCTGCTGACGTACTTGAGGAGCTCGTTGGCGCACTCCGCGCAATAGCCCTCGCGCGTCACCAGCGTCTCAATGACCTCGTTGAGCTTCCGCAGTTGCTCGGTCTCCGGGCTGCGCGACGCGATGGTCAGCTTGATGGTGTCGCGCCGCTCCTCAAAGAGCTGCTTCTCAATCGCCTCTTTGAGCTTGTCGTGCGTGGTGTAGTCGAACGTCTCGCCGCGCCGGTTCGCCATCGCCACCTTGCGGAAAATCTCGTTGCGGAAGCTGTCCTTGCCGTGCTCGGGCACCTGGACTTTTTCCTCAATGGAGCGCAGGAGTTTCTCATTGGGCGGGACTTCTTCGCCCGTAATCGGATCGAGGAGCTTCGTCTGGTCCAGGTAGGCCTCGACATTGTCCAGGTAATTGTCGAGCAGCGTCAGCGCTTCCTTTTCGAAGGACACAAAGAAGGCTTTCTGCACATCGGTCCGGGCAATCTCGTCATACTCCCGCCGCGCCTCGGCAATCAGAGTGGCATAGCGCTCGCGATCGACTTTTTTGAACTGGCTCTGCTGTTCGATGCCGTCCTTGAGCGCCCGCAGCACATCGATCGGGTTGATGCAGCGCGTGTCCGGCCGGATCAGCGAGGTGGAAATCCGGTTGATAATGAAGCGCGGCGAAATGCCATCCATGCCCTCACGCTCCGTCTGCTCTTTGATCTGCTTGACGTCCTTTTGACGGAAGCCATCGACGTCGTCGCCGTCGTAGAGTTTGAGTTTCTTGAGCAGGGTCAGGCCACTCATTTTGGGCTCTTCGAGACGGGACAGGACGGCAAAGATCGCCGCCACGCGCAGCGTATGGGGCGCAATATGCACGCCCGCAAGGCTGGTGGCGCGCAGCAGCTTCTGGTAGATGCGCTCCTCCTGGGAGACCTTCAGGTTGTAGGGAATGCGCACCATGATCATGCGGTCGTGCAACGCTTCGGACTTTTTATTAGTTCGACTGTCTTATTTAGGTTTTCGACATAACCCTTTTTATATCAGAGCATTCGTAGTTTCGTTGGCATGCGCCATGCCTGTGAAAAGCATGACCAGAGCCATGAAAGGCCCCATGCCCTACAAGGAATTGCTGTGAGGAATACGCGGTCGCCCCCGCAATTTCCCCGCGCTCATGTGCTCGCACTATCCATGAGGGACAAGCTAACTCATTGATTCTATTTGAGATAGATAAAAGACAGAGTAATACAGTCGAATTAGCCAGAAACTCATTAAATTCTGTTTCATTCGTATGGGAAATGACGCACTCGTCGGCATAGATCAGCGGAAAGCGTCCGGTCTTGATGTTCTTTTCCTGGGACAACGTCAGCAGCACGTAGAGAAAGCGTTCGTCGGCCTTGAGCATTTCGATAAACTCCATGAGGCCACGGTTCGCCACATTGAGTTCGCCGTCAAAGCGGTAGGCCCGTGGATCCGACTCGGACCCATAGTCCCCCACCGTGGACAGGTCGATGCTGCCGACCAGTTCGGAAATGTCCTGGGATTTGGGGTCGGAAGGGACGAACGTGCCAATGCCCAGGCGTTCTTTTTCCGAGTAAAAGATCCGCTTGACGGGCACGCGATAAACGTCGCCCTCATATTGTTCGCGCAGATGCAGCGCGCACAGCGGGCACAGCTCGCCCTCGATATGAATCCCCGTTTCGGCCTGAAAATCCTGGCGCAGAGGATGGGGCATGAGATTCAGGGGGTCTTCGTGCTGCGGGCAGTCCGCAATCGCGTATATCGCACCTTCATCGGTCTGTGTATAGACCTCGAGCCCGCGCTTGAGCAGAATGACGAGCTGACTTTTCCCCGACGAGGGTGGGCCGTAGAGGAGCAGGATGCGCCGCCCAACGTCCGAGCCCATCGCCGCCGCTTTAAAATACTCCACCACCCGTGCCAGGGGCTCGTCGATGCCAAACAGGTCGTGCTCAAAGAAGGCGTAGTGTTCTTTCCCCTCGTCGTCGACCCGCACGCCCGTGCGTTTGATCATGGTATACAGCCGGGCGTGCGCCCGCTGTGCCAGTGACGGCTGCTTCATCACCATGCCCAGGTAGTCGCGAAAGGTCCCCGTCCAGGTGCCCATCCGGTGATTCTGCAAATGCATGTCAATTTTCTCAAAGATAGCGCTTCCCATGGCCATCTCCTTCCACGCGCGGCTCGCGCCGCCGAGCGAACCGCAGCGCTGCAATTTCTACCTCTGTCGCCGTAACGATCCCTGTGAGGATCGTGCCATTCCATACATAAATGGTTCAACAACCTCTCGTAGGCGCAATGTCCGTGCCAGGAACACTTGCCCTAGGTGTGGTGCCATAAAAAATGCTTTACTAGAAGGCTCATAATGAGCGGCGTTGCCACCAGCGGCAATGTAGCTGTAGCGCTCACGGATTCAAATGGTTGTGGGAGGCAATGAAGCCTCAAAAAGGTTTGTGCCAAAACTTCGTACAACATAGATCTGGTGGCACATTGCGAGTGGCACGACTTGTGGCACAGTCCAATAATGCTTTCCAATAGCACATCATAGGATGAAAAACTGTGTGCTCAAAACGGCGGGATACTGTTGGCCAACCCCAAAGTGCCGAAAATTGTGCCTCGCATATGCCGTCATTGGAGGCCCGGAACATGGAGAATCCAAAGTAGCAACCGCAGCCCTGTCGCGTGGAAGCCGGGTAGGCTGCGAGCGAGGTCCTGTCGGCCTTTTCTCCCAGCGCTGCCTAAGTCAGGAGGGTTGCGCCTCCTGACTCGGCTTCAGAACCGTGCATGTGCGTTTCCGTTCACACGGCTCCTCAGTGGTGCAGCTCCTGTCATGAGTACCAGCCCACCGACTGGCTTGGGAGATGCCCTTTCGGCACTTCATACATACCTCGGTCACGCCGGGTTCATGTCATATGCATGCCTACTCGCTCCCCTCCCGTCCACACCACCGCTCCCACGTCAGCGTATCCTGGGCATTGCCCCAGGCCTTGGCTTCTTGGGAGATCCCACCTCAGGACCAGGCATACGGCTGACCACCTGCTCGCGAAGACA
>WNFC01022048.1_pt1 | contig 14325 bp, 17 predicted proteins | sample 5400541 | NCBI WGS metagenome assembly WNFC01 (sample SAMN13153342, study PRJNA577476) | soil metagenome | isolation source: 120 cm saprolite under Douglas fir tree site 2 hole 2 replicate 1 | place: USA:California | collected 2015-04-18
GGGAAATTCCTTCCGAGCGTCTCGCGCCAGGCCGCGCCGATACCGGCGCCGGCGGCTTCATATTCGCCGCGGCTGGTCAAATACCAGGTCAGGCGGACGATGTGCTCGGGCCCGGCCCCGGCTTCACCGAGCAGCTTGATGATTCTTCGCAGCGCGACGCCGACCTGTCCGGCGAGATCGGGTTGATATTCGCCCTTCTCGTCGCCTCCGGTCTGGCCCGCGAGGACGATCCATCGGCCGGGGCCATCGACCGCGACGCCGTGCGAAAAACCGCGTGGCTTCGACCATTCGGCCGGTTGCAAGGTAAGCATGAACTGGTTCTCCAGGGGAACGGTTACCGGCCGATCCCATAGCACCGATTGGGCGGACGCTCCCACATCGAAATTAGACTGCCCGCAGCGCTGCCTCGGCATATTTGCGCGTTGCAAATCCGTTTGAGGTCGCCGATACCGGCGAAGAGGTCGCCGATACCGGCGAAATCGTGACGATACCGGCCCACCCTCCTCAACCTCCCGCGCCAGCACTTGCGCGGCATGCCTGGCACTCCCCGCTGATGGACCGAACACCTTCCAAACCGAGGGCCGCGCTGTGGATGGCAGGCTGGCTGGCCTTGATGCTGATCATGACGATCGCCGGCCGCGAAACCACGCACGAGCTGAACGTGTTTCAGATCATGGAGGTGCGTTCGATCCTCAGCCTCTTCATCCTGTATCCGCTGATCCGCGCCAACGGCGGCTTCGCGGCGATGAAGACGTCGCGGCCGCTGCAGCATGTCGGGCGCAATCTCATTCACTATGCCGCACAGCTCTGCTGGTTCTTCGCGCTCACGCTGATTCCGATCGCCCAGGTGGTGTCGATCGAGTTCACCATGCCGATCTGGACCGCGATTCTTGCGGCCGGTTTTCTCGGTGAGCGGATCACGGTCTGGAAGATTACGGCGATCGTGCTCGGTGTGGTCGGCGTCCTCGTGATCGTTCGGCCGGCGGCGGGCGAAATCAATCCTGGTCAGTTGATCGCGCTTGGCGCAGCCGTCGGTTTCGGCATTTCCATCGCCATGATGAAGTCCCTGACCCGCACCGAGAATACGCTGGCCATTATTTTCTGGATGCTGGTGATCCAGTCCGCAGCCGGATTTTTTCCCGCGCTCTACGTCTGGATTTGGCCTTCGGCGTATGCGTTCGGCTGGATCGTCGTGATCGCATTCTGCGGCACATTCTCGCACTACTGCATGGCGCGCGCGATGCTGTACGCCGATGCAACCGTGGTGCTGCCGATGGATTTCCTGCGGGTCCCCCTGACGGCCGCCGCCGGCTGGTTGATCTATGCGGAGCGGCTGGACATGTTCACGGTGCTCGGCGCGGCGCTGATCCTCACCGGCAATCTCTTGAATCTGAGAGCGGCCGATCCCGTTCCCGCGCGCCTTGGCGCTTGATCGGTCCGCCGATGCCTTGCCAAGATCTCTGCCAAGATCTCTGCCAAGATCTCTGCCAAGACCTCTGCCAAGACCCTGTGTGACGTCGGATTGATGATCCGCGGTCTCTCGGCAGCGGCCCAGATGGTGATCAAGGTCACGCAGCATCGCGCTCGACTGAACACCGTGATCAATCGGCGACGGTCGCCAAAATTTGGGCTGCGGCCTCATTTTTTTCTGGCACGAAGTGTGGTTTTTCCGTGTAGTCTGTTACCACACGTTGCCGGCAAAGATGCACGATTCCATCGGGGTATTTCAGATGCGCCATCTCACCGTCCTTGTTTCGCTGATTTGCATGTTGTTCACCGCGGACGCGGCCAAGGCCGACCGTCGGGTTGCCTTTGTCGTCGGCAATGGCACCTACAAAAATGTTTCGCCGCTTCCCAATCCTCCGATCGATGCCAAGTCGATGGCGGCGGTGCTTCGCAACGTCGGCTTCGAGGTCGTCGAGGGCACCAATCTCACCCGCGACAAGATGACCGAACGGCTGCTCGAATTCGGCAAGAAGGCGCAGGGCGCCGACGTCGCGGTGTTCTTCTATGCCGGCCACGGCATCGCCATCAACGGCACCAACTATTTGTTGCCGGTCGATGCCGACATCAAATCGGAAATGGACGTCAAGCTCGGCGCCGCGATCAATATCGATCTCACGCTCGACCAGACCATGAGCGATGCCAAGGTCAAGCTGGTGTTCCTCGACGCCTGCCGTGACAATCCCTTCGCCGCCAAGATCAAGTCCAATTCCGCGACCCGCAGCGTGTCGGTTCAGTCGGGCCTTGCGGAAATGAAGTCCGGCGAAGGCACGCTGATCGCATTCGCCACCGGTCCCGGGCAGACGGCCCTGGACGGTCAGGAAGGCACCAACAGTCCGTTCACGCGCGCGCTGATGGCCAATATTGCCACCCCCGGGGTTGAGATCCAGCAGGCGATGACCAAGGTCCGCGCGCAGGTCAACGAGGAGACCAACAAGGGCCAGTTGCCCTGGGGACATACCAACCTCATCGGTTCGGTCTATCTGAACCCGGTTGCGGCGCCTGCCGCCAATGCCGCCGCGCCGGCCTCTTCCGGTCCGGCTGTCGTTGGTTCCATTTCCGGAGGTTCGGACGTCGAGCTCGAGTTTTGGCGCTCGATCAAGGAATCGAACAAGCCGGAAGAGCTCAATGCGTACCTGACCAACTATCCGAACGGCCAGTTCAAGTCGCTGGCGCTGGCCCGGATCGCTTCGCTGGAGAGCGCGCCCGCGACCCGTACCCTGTCCCCCGGCATCGATCCCGCGACACTCACGGAGGCGGCAAACCAGACCACGGAAGACCAGATCGGCCTCGACAAGGTTAAACGCCGCGACGTGCAGCGCCGGCTGACCGGGCTTGGTTTCGATACCAAACTCACCGGCGTGTTCGATGACCCGACGCGCGCTGTGATCACGCGCTGGCAAGCCGCGCGCGGCTATCCCCAGAGCGGTTTCCTCAACAAGCTGCAGCACAAGGCCTTGCTGACGGAAATCGTCGCGGTCGCGCCCCCAACCGCCGCACGCGAGGCGCCGGTAGAAAAGCCGGCCCGTCCTGCACGTGCCAGCGCCGGCAATGCCGCTGCTCCCCCTCCCCCTCAGCGTGGTCCGGACCCCGGTGGCGCTGCCTTTGTCGGCGGCCTGATGGGCGGCGTGGTGGGCGGCATGCTTCGGCGCTAGCCGTCACGTCACTGACCAAAAGTTCGACCAGTGTCCCGTTTCGATAGAATCGAAACGGGAAGCGCGAGGCACTAACGATCTCGTGTCCCGGACCCGGCATACCGTCCCTTCGGCGGTGCACGGCAGGGCCTGGACAAAAAATCACGAAAACAACCCCATGCAAAGTAGAGTGAACCCCGGCTCGCAGCACTCCTGCTGCGCTGCGTCCGGACGCGAGAAGAAAAATGCGCCGTCGTCATGGCCCCAACCTAATCTCATCCCGCTCGAGCAAAAAGCCCGGTTCATCCCGGGCTTTTTCATTTTTCGCCTCGATCTATCTGGTGCACTCGGCGTGCCCCTCGGTGAGTTTCACCATCTTGTTGCCGCCGGAGGTCAGCAGGCACATTTGCACCTCCTTGCCGGCCGGGACCGGCTTGGCGCAGGTGATCTGCGGGTTGTTGTCGTATTTGTTGGTTGAGAACTTGCAGGTGACAATGCAGGAGGCGTCGCTGGCCAGCGAATTCGTCATCATGATGCTGGCCAACTCCTCGCCCGGCAAGATGATGCAATTGAACGGCACCGATTCCGCCAGCGCCGGCGTCGATAGCAGGCCTGACATCACAAGGCCGAGGCCGACCAGAAACCCAATCAATAGAACGAGCTGGAACTCGACGGTTCGCGAATGCATCGATACCGCCGTGGCTATTTGCCCGCCGCTTTTCGCAGCGCCTCGTTGATCCGCTCCTGCCAGCCGGGCCCGCCTTCCTGGAAATGCTCCAGAACGTCCTGGTCGATCCGCAGCGAAACCAGTTCCTTCACACTCGGAAGCGCGGTCTTCTTCGGCGGCAGTTCCGGAACCTTGGTCGTTGTCTGCTTGAACGCAGCTTCGGCTTCGGTGCGCGCATCGTTAAGCGTACGCGGTCGTCGTGGTGGCTGAGACATCAGTGTCCTTTCTCTCGTGAAGCGCGCTTGCGGTTAAATCAAATACCCTCGAACAGCACCGTCGACAGATAGCGCTCCGCGAACGACGGCACGATCGCGAGAATGGTCTTGCCCGCGCTTTCCGGACGTTTGCCGATCTCAAGTGCGGCTGCGATCGCCGCACCGGAGGAAATGCCGCCCGGAATGCCCTCGTTGCGGGCCAGCGCGCGCGCGGTTTCGATCGCGGTGGCGCTGTTGATCTTGACGATCTCGTCGATCACCGAGCGGTCCAGGATCTCCGGGATGAAACCCGCGCCGATGCCCTGGATCTTGTGCGGCGAATGCTGCCCGCCGGAAAGCACCGGACTTTCCTCAGGCTCGACGGCGACGATCCGCAGCGACGGCTTGCGCGGCTTCAACACCTGCCCGACGCCGGTGATGGTGCCGCCGGTGCCGACCCCGGCCACGAAGAAATCGATGTTGCCGCCGGTATCGTTCCAGATTTCCTCCGCCGTGGTGCGGCGGTGAATTTCGGGATTGGCAAGGTTCTTGAACTGCTGCGGCATCACGGCGTTGGGCGTGGTGCGCACCAGTTCTTCCGCGGTCGCGATCGAGCCCTTCATGCCCTGGGCCGCCGGCGTCAAAACGATTTCAGCGCCGAGGAACGCCAGCATCTTGCGCCGCTCGATCGACATCGATTCCGGCATCACCAGCTTCAGCCGATAGCCGCGGGAGGCGGCGACGAAAGCCAGCGCGATGCCGGTATTTCCCGATGTCGGCTCGATCAGCACGGTATCGGCGTGGATCACGCCCGCCTTTTCCATCGCGATGATCATCGCCGCACCGATGCGGTCCTTCACGCTCGCTACGGGGTTGAAATATTCCAGCTTGGCAAGAATGGTCGCGTGCACCCCGTGCTGTTGCGGCAGCCTGCGCAAACGGACAATCGGCGTATCGCCGATCGCATCGACGATACTATCAAAAACCCGGCCACGGCCGGGACAGTGCACTGCACTCGCGGCTGAAGAGGCATTCATAACGAAACTCCTGTCACGCAATGTATGTGTATTTGAAACCTCTTGTCCCATTAGGGGCAGCCGGCCTCGTCGTGCAAGTCAGAATTCGCCGCGGCGAAAACTCGCTGCATTGCGAAACATTAATGCGACCAAATAACGTAAAACCAACGCAATTGTGTTGCCACATCGTCAAAGAAATCAGAGTATGTAGAACTCAGGTTCAGATCGCCCGGAGAGGTCACGATGCCAGCAGTTGCTGAAGTCCTGTCGACCGATATGCGTCACCCCGACCCGCGCGGGTGCGATTTGCCGACCTGCCCGGTTTGCGCAGATTCCATGGTAGCCGCGGAAGCTTCCGCTTATCTTTCCGATAACCTCATCAGCTATCTCTGGACCTGCGATACCTGCGGTTACGGCTTCGTAACCAAGCATGCGCTCAAGCGGTTTGCCTGCAACTAAGTTTTAGCGCGGCGCGATGTCGCCCTTCGCCCAGTCGGCGCGGGTGCGGTCCCGAAAGCTTGCGAAAGCTCCCTGTGCAATCGCGTCCCGCATGCCATGCATCAGGTGCTGGTAGTACGCGATATTGATTTCCGACAGCAGCATCGCCCCCAGCGTCTCGCCCGACTTGACCAGATGATGCAGATAGGCGCGCGCGCAGGTGCGGGCGGAGGGCCACGGGCTTTCCTCGTCGAGCGGCCTTGGGTCGTCGGCGTGGCGGGCGTTGCGCAGGTTGACCTGACCGAACCGCGTGAACGCCACGCCGTGACGTCCATTGCGGGTCGGCATCACGCAATCGAACATGTCGATGCCGCGCGCCACCGCCTCAAGCAAATCTTCGGGCGTGCCGACGCCCATCAAGTATCTCGGGCGATCCCGCGGCAGGATTGGTGCCACCTCATCGATCATCGCCAGCATCACCGATTGCGGTTCGCCGACCGCGAGGCCGCCGATCGCGTAGCCGTGAAAACCGGTATCGACCATGCCGCGCGCGCTGGCGCGGCGTAGCTCCGGTACGTCGCCGCCCTGGGCGATACCAAACAGCATGTGTCCCGGAGGTGCGGTTTCGAACGCACGCTTGCTGCGCTCGCCCCAGCGCAACGAGAGCTGCATCGCGCGCTCGATATCGCCGCGCTCCGCCGGCAGCCGCACGCATTCGTCGAGTTGCATGGCGATGTCGGAGCCGAGCAGCCGCTGCACCTCGATTGCGCGCTCCGGCGACAGCTCAAGGCTGGCGCCGTCAATATGGGAGCGAAAGGTCACCGCGCTTTCGCTGACCTTGCGCAACTGCGCCAGCGACATCACCTGGAAGCCGCCGGAATCGGTCAGCATCGGACCGTTCCAGCCGGTGAAGGTCTGCAGGCCCCCGAGCGCGGCAATGCGCTCGGCGCCCGGCCGCAGCATCAAATGGTAGGTATTGCCGAGCACGATATCGGTGCCGGCGTCGCGTACCTCGCGCCAATGCATGCCCTTCATGGCGCCCGCGGTGCCGACCGGCATGAAGGCAGGGGTTCGCACCACCCCATGCGGCGTCGTCAGCCGGCCGGTGCGCGCCGGGCCGTCGGCCGCGACAAGATCAAAGTGATTGGGAAGGCTCATGCGTTAGCTTATTGCGTAACAACGGCGTCCCGTTCAACCTCGTTGAGGCCGATTTTTGGTCCGAAACCCGTTGACGCCGATCGAAATCTCCCGCATAAGCCCGCGCCATGATGACGACCACCAAACGCGCGACCAAAACCGCAAAGCCCTCTGGGGCCTCGGGAGACGTGCGCGCGTAGTTGGACGATCGCATCATCTGAACCGAAGCCCCGCCTGAAAAGGTCCGGGGCTTTTTTTATTGCCTGATGGAGGTCAAAGTGAAGAACGATCCCGTTGTTGCCATTGCCGGCGTGACCGGCGCGGTCGGTGCCGAATTCATCGCCACCATGGACAAGCGCGCCTTTCGTGTCGGCAAGCTCAAAGCGCTGGCGAGCGCGCGGTCGGCGGGCAAGACGATCGACTTCCGCGGCCAAAAAGTCATGATCGAAGAGCTTAACGAGAGCTCATTCGAAGGCGTCGATATCGCGCTGTTCTCGGCGGGCGCCGCATCGGGGATCACAAGGGGATTATCGCGGTGCCGAACTGCGCCGCGATCACCGTGCTGGTGCCGTTATGGCCAATCCACCGGCGTAACCGCATCAAGCGCGTGATCCTGTCGACCTATCAGGCGGCCAGCGGTGCCGGCGCGGCGGCGATGCAAGAACTGGTAGAGTCGACGCGAGCCTGCCTCAATGGGCAGGCCTTTCAACCCAAGGCGATGCCGCACCCTTACGCCTTCAATCTGTTCAACCACAATACCGCGATCGACCCAGTGACCGGTTATAACGATGAAGAAACCAAGGTCATCCGGGAGACCCGGAAAATCTTCGAAGATGACAGCATTGCGGTCGGCGTGACTTGTGTGCGCGTGCCGGTGCTGCGGGCGCATTGCGCGGCGATTACCTTCGAATGCGAAAACCCGATCACGGAGGACGAGGTGCGCGCGATCCTGTCGGATGCGCCGGGCGTGAAGATCGTGGACGATCGGGTCAGGAATTATTTTCCGATGCCGATCGATGCGTCGGGCCAGGATGACGTTCTGGTCGGCCGCATTCGGAAGGATCTCAGCGATCCCTCCGGCCATTCGATCTCGATATTCGCAGCTGCCGATCAACTGCTGAAAGGCGCAGCACTCAACGCGATTCAGATCGCGGAATTACTGCCGCAGCGGGCGATGGCTTAGGCGCGGGCGCGAAACAGCAAGCAGATCGTAGGGTGGGCAAAGGCGCTCTTTGCGCCGTGCCCACCATCTTGCGAAATCGCGACCGATGGTGGGCACGCTTCGCTTTGCCCACCCTACGCTTCTACGTTTCAATCGTGGGCGCGAAACAGCAAGCAAGCATCGCCATAGGAGTAGAACCGGTAGCCGCTGCCGATCGCGTGGGTATAGGCCCGCTTCATGGTGTCGAGACCGCTGAACGCCGACACCAGCATGAACAGCGTCGAACGCGGCAGGTGAAAATTGGTCAGGAGAATATCGACCGCGCGAAAACGATAACCCGGCGTGATGAAGATCGCGGTCTCTCCCGCGAATGGCTGGATCGTGCCGTCTTCCGCGGTGGCACTCTCCAGCAACCGCAGCGAGGTGGTGCCGACGGCGACGATGCGGCCGCCATTGGCCCTTGCCGCATTCAGCGCGTCGGCGCTGTCGCGGCAAATGGTGCCCCATTCGGCATGCATCTTGTGTCCGCTGGTGTCTTCCACCTTGACCGGCAGGAAGGTCCCTGCCCCGACATGCAGCGTTATCAGGTGAATCCCGATGCCGCGTTCGCGCAACGCGGCCTGCAACGCTGGCGTGAAATGCAAACCCGCCGTCGGGGCTGCGACCGCGCCCTCGTTGGCCGCGAACATGGTCTGGTAGTCCGCGGCATCGCGCTCATCGGCCGCGCGCTTGGAGGCGATGTAAGGCGGCAGCGGCGGGCTGCCCAGATCGGCGATCGCAGAATCGAGCGCGGGACCGTGAAACGAAAACGACAGCGTGACCTCGCCATCGTCACCCCTGTGCTCGACCTGCGCGTCGAGATGGCCGAGCAGGCATACCCTGCCCTCGTTGCCGAAGCGAACCACGTCACCTGGCGACAATTTCTTGGCGGGCCTGACCAGCGCTTGCCAGCGCGAACCATCGAGGCGTTTTATCAATGTCGCCTCGATCTTGGGTTCAGTTTCCCTGCCGATGCGGCGGCCTTTCAATTGGGCTGAAATCACCCTGGTGTCGTTGACCACGAGTTGGTCGCCGGGCTCGAGCCAGCGTGGAAGATCGGTAACAATGCCGTCGCGCAAGACGCCGTCGGGCTGCACGATCAGCATCCGCGCGCCATCGCGCGGATTTGCCGGGCGCAACGCGATGCTGGCGGCAGGAAGCTCGAAATCGAAGAGATCGGTGCGCATACTTGTCCGAGGCTTGATCATGCTCGCGACGCGCACACGCGCGTCGCATAAGAGGCGATCGGTGTAACACGCGGCACCGTCATTTCGACCCTCAAACCGAGAAGGTTCTGTTGCATGATTTATGCGGCGAGTCCGGTAAATTGATTTTTCGCGATCGGTCGGAGCCGATCACGCAGCCAGGCGATCTCGGGATGAGAGCTTCGGCCGGTGCTCCAGATCATCGCATGCGGAAGCGGCGCGATCGGAAACGGAACCTCCCGGCTGTCCAGCCGAAAAGGGCCCAACGTCTCGGCCATCGCAATCGATGGCAGCGTGGCCAGCAAGTCTGAGCCAGCCAGAATAGGCGCGATGGCAGAAAAATGCGGTACCCAGCCGGCGATGCTCCGCTCCAACCCGGCGGCGGCGGCCGCGAGATTCACCGGGCTCGTCAGACTGTCGCCGACACGCACGGCCAGATGCGGCCATTGCGACCAGCTCTTGCGCCCCCATCTGGAAAACGCCGGATGTCCCTCGCGGCCGAAGCATCGCCATTTCAGCACGCCGATCGCTTCGCTGCTGACGCCCTCAGGCAGGCGAAGTTGCGCCGGCACAATCGCGATGTCGACCTGCCCCTCCGCCACATCAGGCAGTGTCGGCTCTCGCGGCGCGGTCCACTCGACGGAAACGCCGGGCGCTTCGGTGCGCAGGCGTCCGAGCAAGTTTGCAAAGAGGGTCAGCATGAAATCGGGAGCCGCTAACCTGAAAACCAGCTGCGAGGATGCCGGATCGAAAACATGCCGGGGCGAAAGAACGCGCTCGATCCCTCGCAGCATCGGCCGGGCCTGCTCGACCAGATCGAGCGCGAAAGCCGTCGGCTGCATCCGCACACCGGACTTGATCAATAGCGGATCGCCCAACTGGCTACGCAATCGCGACAGCGAGTGGCTGACAGCCGATTGGGTCCGTCCCAGCCGGTCTGCCGCCCGGCTGACGCTGCGTTCGTTCATCAAAACCTCAAACACAACCAAGAGGTTGAGGTCGAAGCGACGTAAATCGATTTTGTTCATGATCGACCACGATTACTCATTGGATCGATTATCAAAGGAGGTTCATAGCACCGGCGCGCCTTCAATCAAGTCATCGGGAGCCACTATGAAACGAATTTTCGTCGCGTGCGCCGCAGTCGCGGCCATGGGTTTGCCGGCATCTTCCGCCTGGGCGGAACTCAGCGCCGAGGCAGCCCACGCCAGCGTCGCGCCATTCTACAAGGCCCTCAATGCTGAGTTCGCAAACGACAGCCCCGAACTCATCAGGCAATCGACCGCGCCGCAGTGGGTGTCCTGTCGGGGCAACGACATTTGCAACACCCGCGATGAAGTCATCGCCGGGATCGGACAACGGCTCAAATCCGTTCCGGACCTGAAATGGGAAATCAAGGAGATCGTGGTCTCGGGCGACCAGGTTACCGTACGCGGCGAAGCCACCGGCACGCCGGCGGGTGAATTCATGGGCGCGCCGCACAGCGGCAAGTCGTTCAAACTGATGTCGATTGACGTTCACACGCTCGAGGGCGGCAAGATGGTTCGCTCCTACCATATCGAGGATTGGATGGGGGCGGTGCGCCAGCTTTCGGCGAAGTGAGCCTCGGCCCGCCGGCAGTATCGCGCTGCGTCCGGCAAATCCGCGCGATGGAGCGCGTCCGCGCGATGCGCGAGAGCTGTTGCGCGTTCAAAAGCGGGAAGCTCGAAGTCGAAGAGGTCGGAGCGCATAGAATTCGGGGCTCGATCGTCCTCGCGTGAGCCAGGACTGTGAAGCACGCTCCTTCACCTCTCCCGTGGGGAGAGGTCGGAGACTGAGCGTAGCGAAGGCTCCGGGTGAGGGCGTACGGATCATGTGGGAACAAGACCCCTCACCCGCTCACCTGGAGCGCGCAAGCGCGCTGCCGGGTTCGCGACCTCTCCCCGGCGGGGAGAGGTGAAGAAATTCAGCGGACGAAACTCAAGCCGCGTCGTCGAGCGCCATGCGGGCCTTCACAATCTTGTCGGGGTTCTGCACCGGCTCGCCGCGCTTGATCTTGTCGACGTTCTCCATGCCGGACGTCACCTTGCCCCAGACCGTGTACTGGTTGTTGAGGAACGATGCATCGTCGAAGCAGATGAAGAACTGGCTGTCGCCGGAATCCGGGCTGCACGATGCCGTCGTAAAATCCCTCGCGCACCAGTTCCTTGATCCGGGCGACGTGACCGGGCGCGACGTCGGGCCGCATTTCAATCGTGACCGGCCCCTGGGTGGTTTCGAGGATCAAAGTATTTTCGGTGTCAGCCATGCTCTCTTCTCTATGGGTTGGGGTGGAAGTTTCCGATTGCGAAACTGAACAGCGAACGGCCGGCCGGCAACGGCGCCGGCCATTGATTCGGTAAATGGCATCGGCGTGCAGCGTTGCAACGCCTCCATCACGGCGATGCGGTACTCGACCCGGTCATTTTCGGTAGCCTGTTCCGATTCATAAGTGATCTTCGGATGGCCAAGAATGTCTCCGGCGCGGTTAAAACTCACGATCACCGTGATGTCGATCCCCGGATTGGCGCGCGACGGCGGCGGCGGTTTCCAGCAGGTCCGCAGCTTCGCAAATACGTCCTTGATGGTATTGACCTGCGCCGGTTGCGCCTGTCCGGCCGAACTGAACAGGCCGAACAGCAGTGCTGCGGCAATAACGACGAGCTGATGGCGACGCGGCGCCACCGTCGCTCACTTGATGTCGGATGCGACTTGCACCTTCACCATCTTGTCGGGATCGGTCACCTCGCCGCCGCGCGAGCCCGGCGGGGCTTTCTTGAGCTTATCGACGACGTCCATTCCGGACACCACCTCGCCGATCACGGTGTACTGGCCGTTCAGGCTGGACCCCTCGGCGAACATGAAAAAGAACTGCGAGTTCGCGGTATCGACGCTGTCGCCGCGCCGCGCCATGCCGACGATACCTCGCTTGAACGGCACGTCGGAAAATTCCGCTTTCAGGTTGGGATACTTCGAACCGCCGGTGCCATTGAAATTCTGGCCGTCGCCGGTCTGCGCCATGAAGCCATCCATGACGCGGTGAAACGGCACGTTGTTGTAATAGCCTTCGCGCGCCAGCTGCTTGATCCGCTCGGCGTGCTTTGGCGAAAGGTCGGTGCGCAGCTTGAAGACGATGCGGCCCTTGGTGGTATCGATGACGATCGCATTCTGCTTGTCGAGATTGGCAGGAAGCGGCTGTGCGATTGCGGGGGCCGCGCATATCAGTGCGACGACAGCGGCTAGAATTCGGATCATGAAAACTCCGGGTCAGGTGAAAGCTGGCCGGTGTTCGGCTAGCCGGCAAATTTCTTCTTGAGGCTGGCGGCGACCGATGGCGGCACGAACGCCGACACGTCGCCGCCCATGGTCGCGATTTGGCGCACCAGTGTGGCGGTGATCGGGCGAACCGCCACCGAGGCCGGAACGAAAACGGTATGGACGTCGGGCGCCATGGCTTCGTTCATGCCGGCGATCTGCATCTCGAAATCGAGGTCGGTGCCGTCGCGCAGGCCACGAATCATGATGGTCGCGCCATGCTTTTGCGCCGCGGTGACGGTGAGATTGTCATAGGTCGTGCAGTCGAAGGCGCAGCCAGCCGCGGCGGCGACCGGGGCAAAAATCTCCTCGGCCATTTCCAGCCTCTCTTCGGTGGAAAACAGCGGCTTTTTGCTGGAATTGACCCCGATGGCGACGATCAGCCGGTCGCACAGACCGACGGCGCGCCTGACCACATCGAGATGGCCGTTGGTGACGGGATCGAATGAGCCTGGGTACAGTGCGATGCGGGGCATAAATCCCTCTACCCCGCCCCGGGCGGCCCCGCAAGCCGGGGCCGGTTGACTGCCCGGAAGGCTAACCGGCGGGTTTTCATATTTCGCAGGTGCCTGAACTACTTGCGGGGTCGGCGCGTCTTCCATGCAAGCCGGCTGTGTTTCATCCGGCATGGGCGACGAAACAAAACTCCGGTGGAACGAAACCATTATCCGCGTTGGCGAAGAGATCCTGAAACGGGCACTGCGTAATCAATTAACCAACCAAACGACGGGCCACAAAGGCCCATGACAGGGGACCGTCATGATCAAGGCTCTCTCAGCAATTGCCATCGCAGCTTGTATTGCCGCCGCACTCACCGTTCTTCCCGGATTTGCCCCGCAGGTTGAAGCCAGCGTTCCGCAAGCCCTCGCCAAGGCCGACCGGCTGGACATCAATACCGTAGGCCCGAGCTGCTCGCAGAAGGCCTGGCCGAACTTCGAGGCTTCCTGCCTGCGCGTAGCCGGCAAGAAGACCGTGATCAAGGAAGCCCGGCTGGTAACCGCCGACCGCACGCCATAACGCGCTGCTGCCACCGCCAAGCGAATCCCATGGTAATTTGCGGCGACGCGTCGCAGACTGGCATTTGGTCGCGCCCCTCCAACTGACGGGCGCGATACCCATGGGGGACCGCCAGTGACCGCCATTCCCGCCGCGACTTCGCCCGGGTCTCACGCGCTTCCGCTGACGGCAACGCTTGGGGCGCTTGGCGTCGTCTATGGCGACATCGGCACCAGTCCCCTCTACGCGCTGAAGGAAGCGGCCAAGGCGGCCGCCCATGGCGGGCCGCTCACCTCCGAGGCGATTCTGGGGGTGGTGTCGCTGATCCTCTGGGCGCTGATCCTGATTATCTCGCTGAAATACGCGCTGCTGATTTTGCGCGCCGACAACCGCGGCGAAGGCGGCATCGTCGCGCTGCTGGCGCTGCTTTCCGCCCGCAATGCCCAGCCTGGAACGTGGCGGGCGCAGCTTCTGGTCGTCGGGCTGGTCGGGGCCGCGTTGCTCTACGGTGACGGCGCCATCACGCCGGCCATCTCGGTGCTGAGCGCGATCGAAGGCTTGAAGGTCGATGCGCCGTCGCTGGCGCCCGCCGTGGTGCCGCTGACCATCGTCATCCTGATCGGGCTTTTCATCGTTCAGAAAAAGGGCGCAGGGTTCATCGGCAATATCTTCGGGCCGGTCATGCTCGCCTGGTTCCTGGTGATCGCGCTGCTGGGCATCCATGGCATTGTGCAGGCGCCCGGCGTGCTCGCTGCCGTGAGCCCGCTTTATGCCTTCAATTTCCTGATCCATCAGGATTTCCACATCAGCTTTGCGGTTCTCGGCTCCGCGTTTCTCGCGGTGACCGGCGGCGAGGCGATGTATGCCGACATGGGCCATTTCGGACGGGTGCCGATTCGGCTGGCGTGGTTCACCGTGGCGCTTCCGGCCCTCGTCCTCAA
>WNFC01005139.1_pt1 | contig 14322 bp, 12 predicted proteins | sample 5400541 | NCBI WGS metagenome assembly WNFC01 (sample SAMN13153342, study PRJNA577476) | soil metagenome | isolation source: 120 cm saprolite under Douglas fir tree site 2 hole 2 replicate 1 | place: USA:California | collected 2015-04-18
GTACTCAAGGAAAATTTCGGGCCGCGCGGCGGAGAGGCAGATTCCGGCAGGGTGCTGTTCCACGATCTGGCGGAACATTCCTAGTTCCGCGTTCGGAGCATACCCCGTCGGACCGACCAGTTCACCCTTTACGCCGAGTGCTCTGGCCGCGTCCAAAAAGCCCGCCTCCGCCTCCTGCCAGTATGGTAAATTAATATTTGTGGCCACGAACACGTAGCGTTCGTTTTCCTCGTGGTAGGGCTTGGCACACGCCGCAATCAGAACCGCCCCAACGAAAGGAAGAACAGATACCAGCGTGGTTCCGTGTCTCCTCATTGGACTCCTCCCTTGTCGTGTGTTGAGGCCGCGCCTCTGCAGCGCAGCGGCACACGCGAAAAATGTGGGTAGTGTCTCGCGATTCTTAGGGGGCGGAAGCAGTCGCCCCCTTTCTATTCTGCGGTAGAACTTCTCTTGCTATTTTCCTTAAGTTGTTGCGCTGGCAGCGGCAGCCTGCTCTAGAACCTTCGCTGCCTTACCCGCGTCTGCAACCCCGAGAAGTAGCATCGTCGCATTCGTACTGGGATCAACTCCGCAGTATCCATAATCGATGTTGATCCCCGCTTGGCCGAGACGTGCCGCAGCACGCGCCAGCTCCCCGGGACGATGACTGAGGGGCACTCTCGCAACCTCGGTCTCGGCGTAGTTTGCCTTTTGGCGGTCGAGAATGGATTTGGCCACCGACGGATTGTCGAGCACGAGGCGGACCGTGCTCTTGCCCTTCTCAAGAGGGCAAGAATGAAACGCGAGGATGTTGACGCTTTGTTCGGCGAGGGCTTGGCAGAGCTTGCCAAGTGTTCCAGGCCTGTCTTCTAAGAGAATTGTGAACTCCTTGGTGGTGGGCATGGGACCTCCTTGCGGTGTACCTCGGGAACGGGCTGGAAACTTCCTGCGAGATCCAACGATGCTTGGAATCCTACTCCGGTGACGCAGACGCATTCAAGGCTGTAGCTAAACCGCACAAAGGGCCTTCCGGCCTTCAACGGGACTTCTGCCTCGGAACGGCTTGAAGGCAAGATCTCAGGTGGGGTATTTCGACGAAATGTAGTTTTGCAGGTGCACGATGGTTTCTTCCTGCTCGGAGACCACCCACTTCACCAGGTCACCGATGGAGATGACTCCGAGCACCTTCTCGCTTTGCACAATCGGGAGATGACGAATGCGGTTTGTGGTCATGATATCCATGCACGCGTCCACGGCTTGCTCAGGGGTCACGAAAATCACCGGGCTGGTCATGATCTCCTTGACCAGCGTGGTCCGCGAAGACCTTCCCTTGAGGATGACCTTCCGGGCGTAATCGCGCTCCGAGATGATGCCCACGAGCTTGCCGTCGGAAATCACGAGCAGGGCCCCCACTGCTTTGTCGGCCATTCTTTCAATGGCCTCGTAGACGGTTTGATCCGGCGTGACAAACCAGACTTCGCTGCCCTTGCGTCTTAGAACCGAGCTAACCGTGCCACTCACTTTGATCATGGTCTGGATACCTCCGATGAGGGAGTCTGCGTACTAAGACGGAGACGTCCGCGAGTTGAACCAAGAATAGTTTGCTGTGGCAATGGCCACTAGCAAAAACAAGAGGCCGCCTTTGTAGAGGCCCATGTACGAGATAGTTTGTGCAGCGGCCATGCTCTTCGGCAGCCACAATCCGAATGGGCTCCATGCTTTCCACACCAGAGCAATCGCGAAGCAGGCAATCCCGAGCCAGTAGCTCCACGTGACGAGATGTTTTTCCACGGGTGTTTCTCCTCATCCTGGTCTTTGGCAGGGGCCGACTGGGAAGGTTATGGCAGGAAAGTACGCTCTTGGCAGGCCAGAAGTCAACAGCGTGCGAGTGGTAGACGGAGGCTCAGGCCACTCTTCGCCGACGATCTCCTGGGCCGGTCTTTCGGCTCGGGACGAGGCGAAGCTGGGTCCACTCCAGCCCAGGCGATCGAGCCAATCGGGCAAGATAGGAACGCATGGTCACAGCCGGAAGATTTCTCACCCTGGTCGATAGCGACGCGTCTAGAAGGTGAGCCGCAGACCAAGCTGCAACTGGCGCGTAGGCAGCGCCGAAGTAAAACCCAACGGCTGGCTGGGCGAGAGGATCTTATTTCCGCTGAGGTTAAATGGCGGGGCAATTACGCCCACCACGTTGTTCACACTGCCGAAGTTGGTTCGGTTAAAGATGTTGAATCCTTCGGCCATGAATTGGAGGTCGGACTTCTCCCCCATTTTGTACTTCCAGCTCAAGCGCATGTCGAAGTCCACGAAATTGGGGCCAATGCCGCTGTTGCGGCCGGCTCCGGGCGGACGGTCAGTGGTGCTGTGCCGGTCGTTGTTTACGTTCGTCCCGGCCAACAAATTGAAGGGATGAGAACTGTTGTAGCGAACGATCGGAGACAATTCAAAGCCTGAGAGGATGCGCCCTTTCCACGGGCTGTCGAACACGCCCGCGACCACCACCTTGTGCCGCTGATCAAAGGTAGAAAGGCCACGTTCGCAACTCAGGCACGTCTGATCGTTCGGTCCAAAATCACTATTGAAATCCGTCGTCGTGTCTAGCGCTTTACTGTAAGTGTAATTCCCGACCAACGTATAGTGATTGCTGAAGCTTTTCTTGATTTCCAGAATACCGCCCTGGTAAAGAGATGATCCCGCGGACGAATATTGGTCGGTCTGGAGAAGACCAAATGTCTTAAAACAGGTGGCCGCAGCGTTAAAAATGTTGAGGGCGCCACTAGGGCACGCCGCCGCTGCTGCTGGTCCTGATATACCCCACTGCCGAATCGGAATACCCGCGGGCCCCGCCGGCGCAAGTGGCGCCGGCAGCAAATTCGTGTCAATCGCCACGGGGATTTTGAGCGTATGAACGTAGATGTAGCTGGCGGAAACAGAGAGGCCGCCGGCAATCTCGCGTTCAACGCCAAACTCCCCCTGCTCCGAGTACGGGTTCTGGTAATCGGGCTGGCCGTTGAAAAGTACGGTAAAGAAGGGATTCGGGCCAGTGTGAGTGATGGTGATGGGCTGCGCACACGGCGCCCCGCAGAAAACCCCAGGGGCCGTGAACTCGCTCGACGGGTCCGTGAACTGGGTAAGATCAGCCGCCGTGATGCAAGCAGCCTGCCCAGGCGCCGGCGTTGTGCACGCAATCTTTCCTTGCGCGAACAGTGTTTGGAAAATCGTCCCTGAATTGGTGATTGGTGTGTTGAGCGGTATGAATACCTGAGCAATCTGCCGGAAACCATTAACATTGCCCAGATACTTCACCACGGTGGTGATCTGGTCATCAATGGGTCCGTAGAAAAGCCCGAACCCGCCGCGGACCGCGGTCTTGTGGTCCTTGAAGGGGTCCCACGCAAACGAAACACGGGGAGCAAAATTGTCCTTATCGGTATTCAAGGGCTTGTATTGCGCGTCCAGTTCGTACCGGACGCCGAACTTGAGAGTGAAGTTTGACCGCAAGGCCCAGGAGTCCTGCCAGTAAGCAGACACAAACGGCCTGGTGTAGCTGACCGTGGGATTGTCAAAGCCCTGCTGATAGAACTGAGGCAGACCCAAAGAAACTGTCTGAAGCGAATCGAGAACCGCAGGTTTCACTGTCGCCGCAAGCCCGCAACTCACCGGTGAAGACAAACACGGGCTGAGTAAGGCGCCCGTGAGACTGCCAAATACAAAGCGGCCCGGGAAAAACGTGTGGGATTCAGTGTGGTTGCCGCGGAACAGCCCAGTGCCGCCTATCTTCATTGTGTGGTGTCCACGGACCACGGTGAGGTTGTCGGCAAATTCAGGACGGCGCAAGATCGAAAGGCTGGGTATGAAGATTTGGTTTCCCAAATTTGCAAAGCCGGGGATATCGAGTCCTGGCTGGCCGAGCACATTGGGGATCACGTTAAAGCTGTTGTAATTCCACTGCACACGGGCTTCGTTCGAAGCGGTCGGGCTGAAGTTGTGGAACCAGGAGGCCTGGAGCGTGTTGTCATATTGATGGACGGAACTGCCCCGCGAAAAGCCCGTCAGAGATTGCAAATCGGGATTCTCCTCCAGGTCGTGTGTAAAGCTGTAGCGGACAAAAACCTGGTTCCGCTCATTGAATATGTGATCGAAGCGGCCGGAGGCCTGATATTCGCGCGTATTGAAAGGAAAGAGTCCGCCGTTCCCTTCAAACTGGCTGACAAGGAATGCATTCCGCGCGGTCTGACCCGCACTCAAACCGGTAGTTGGGGATACGGTCAAAGCGCTGGTCAGCGCGGCGGCACAAGCGGCAGCAGGTATCATGGGCTTCCCGGCAAAGCAAGTCACCGGCGTCGCACCCCCCGCTGTGAGCCCGGCCAGAATCGCCGCCTGATTGTTCCCCGGGTCACTCTGAGGGCGAAAAATGTTCGTGTTTGTGAGCAAGGGAACCGTAGTTTGTGCGTCCTGTCGCAAACCTTCAAAAGCGACGAAAAAGAAGGTTTTGTCTCTCTGAATGGGGCCACCCAGCGTGGCGCCGAACTGCTGGCGGCTCAATGCGTCCTTGGTCGGCACGCCCGTTGAATCGGGGTTGGCTGGATCGAACGTTTGCCCCGGTTGGAGCGCCTGGCTGAAGGAAAATGGGTTGCGTGCGTCAAAAACATCGTTCCGGAAAAAGCCGTATCCACTTCCGTGCATGTTGTTGGAGCCGGATTTCGATATGATGTTGATGGAGGCGCCGCTCCCTCCCCCCAGCTCAGCCGAATAGTTGCTGCGGTTGATCTGAAACTCCTGGACCGCATCCTGGCTCAGGGTCGGGCGGACTCCGCCGGTATCGCCATTGGCCTCGCCGCCATCTACGGTCACACTGTTGCCCCGGCCATTGCTTCCATAGAAGGATAGCCCGCTCTGCGGCGTCTGTTTGACGCGAAAATCCTGGTCGCCGGCCATCCGCGTGGAATCGGAGACCCCAGGCGTCAGCAAGGTAAAGGTAAGATAGTCGCGGCGGTTGATGGGCAGGTCAACGATGTATTGCTGGGTCAGCGTATTCGCCTGGCTCGTTCTCTCGGTTTCCACTACTGGAAGTTCGGAAGACACTTCCACTTGTCCTGAAAGCCCTGCCAACTTAAGGTGAAAATCGAGGACGAAGGTCTGCCCGACGGTTAAGGTCAGGGAGGGGACAACCTCCGTCTGAAAGCCGGCGTGCTCGACGCTCAACTTATAGTTCGCCGGGGCGAGTCCGGAGAGGTGATAAAAGCCATGCTCGTCGCTTACGACGCTGCGTTGGAGTCCCTTGGCGTTATCAAGCACGGTCACCTTAGCGCTCGGCACGTCAGCCCCGGAGGGATCCGTGACAGTTCCCGTGAGATCGGCGGAGGCCCCGACACCCTGCGCGGAGGCGACTGGGCCGGCCGGCAATAGCCCCAACACGAATACGAATAGACCTGCCAGCAAGGTCGATTTCATGGCTCCTCCTAGTTCCTCGAAGGCACCTTAGTCTGCGGTTTTGATTGAAACCAAGTTTGCATGCTCTCCTTAAGATGAGCCTTGCGACGGTCAAGGACTGTTCTTGACGCCAGCAGTTCAACTCGACCAAGAGAATGCAGCACCAGCCAGGCAGTGGGTTTGAGACTCTTGCAATATTCTTGAACCGCACTTTCCCGCCAGAACGTCGAATATTGTGATAGTCCGTATCACATATTAGAAACTAACGTCAATACCCAATCGTGAGCGTAGGCCGGAAACTTGCTAGCCCGAGGTCGCAAGGACCAGCGAGTGTCAATGATTCGTTGAATCGGAAAAATCCACTTCAGGCGAAATCGCAAGTGCAATGGACTAAGTCCATTCAGGACAAAGCGCAGGTCCTTAATTGCCTTTGGGTCTGCTCGTCACGGCCGGACCCCGCGCAGGAAAAAGTCGACGGCACTGCTGACCCGGTCCGATAGTTTATGAGGGCCAGTGAGATCCACGGCCCACTGGCGGACGACTGTGTTATAGAGCCCTTCCATGAACTCCGCAAGATGCTCGACGGGAATGGCACGAGAAACATCGCCACGCTTCTGGCCCTGGGCCAGAATCTCCCGCAGCAAGCCCAGCGCACATTCCTTGCGCTCCCGCATGTTCGGAGAACGTACCGGATCCATCGCACCGGAAAGAACCACGGCCTGCCACAACGGACGGTCCGCTTCCGCGTGACGCGCCAGTTCCTGATACAAACGGCGCAAATGTTCGGCCGTGGTGGCCTCACTAGAAAGCTCGTTTTTCAAGTGGTCGGTGATGCAAGCAAATCCGCGCCTCCCGACCTCGCCCAAAACAGCATCTTTGCTTGGAAAATAGCGAAAGAAGGTGGGCTGGCTGATTTCGAGGGACTGCACAATATCGTCGATGCGCGTCTTTTCGTATCCCCGCTTGCGGAACAATCGAAGCGCAGTATCGATGATCTCCTGACGAAGACGTGCTTTCTTGCGTTCCCGTAGGCCCAGCATTTTTCTGTCGCCGGCCCAATTGCCGCTCGACTGGGTTCGGTCTAACTTTGTTGCGCGGCGGCTTCGTGTCGCTGAAGGCTGCCCCGCAGCGGGATTAACTCCAGCGATCTTGGCGCGTCCCATAACGGATCGTTCTCCTCGACGGATGAATGAGCGCGCCCACGGTGCGCGCGGAACATAAATTGTGCGAGTTACTCTAACATGAGAGTGGCACACGTCAAGTAAACGCGACGGAAAGCCGCCGCCGCTGGCCGGTGGCGGTTTGCGAGCCACAAAGGTTTTCCCCACCGGCGTAGCGGCAAATTTTGCAGCTCAGCGGTGAAGGTACAGGGGATTTCCGTCGGGGTCGCACAGGCGGGCGGAGGTTATGGGAAAGCGGGCTTCGCGAAGAGCGGCCCACCAATCGAAGGGCCTTGGCATCGGCGTCGCTAGCGAGCGGATCGTATGCGAGGGCATGCTCACGCGCGTGCCCGAGCCTCGGCGCGCGGCGAGCAATGCATCGGCGACAAGCGCCTCGTAGGCGTCGAGGACAGTGTTGCGCGAGACTCCTAGTTTGCGTGCCAGAGCGCGTGTGGAGGGAAGGCGCGCTCCCGCGGGCAGCTCTTGCTCGAGAATCGCCTGGCGCAGTTGATCGTAGACTTGGCGATACAGCGGGCAATTGGACTGCGGATTGATCCTGAGAGCCGGCATGGGCGGGTTCGCTGTGCGCTTCAAAGTGGTACCGTTTGCGGCGAAAGTGGCTCTTTACCTACTACCAGTCTTGGACGGACAATCGCAAGCCACGGGCAAGCTTATAGCGCCCCAATTTGATCTCGATTGATTTTCGAGATTCCACGGAATATGCGGCCTGCTTGGAGTACCGGGCATTTCTTGGGAGGGGCAAATGATTTCTGGCGCTCATGTAGTTGTCTACAGTAAGAACGTCGAGGCGGACCGTGCATTTTTCCGCGACGTCCTCAGGTTCAAATCAGTGGATGCGGGTCATGGCTGGCTGGTCTTCGCCCTGCCGCCGGGAGAAGCCGCATTCCACTCGTCCGATGAGAGTGGTCTCCACGAACTCTATTTCATGTGCGACGGCCTGAAAGCTGAGATGGTTTCGCTCGCGAAGAAGGGCGTTAAGTTCTCTGAGGTTCAGGAAGCACGCTGGGGTTCAATTACGAAGATGCGGCTTCCAGGTGGCGGTGAGGTCGGCCTTTATCAACCGAAGCATCCGACGGCTCTAGGCCTCGGCTTGAAATGAAGCGTCCGTCAAATTTGGCCACTACCAAACCATGGGATAGCCTCGTGGGCCACACAAGGAGGGAACGATGTTCTCAGGCGGAAATGTAACCGTGTACGTTTCGAACATGGACCGAGCTGTGCGCTTCTATTCCGAGACGCTCGGGCTGAAACTCGCCTATCGCTTTGGCGACCACTGGGCTTCGATCGAGGCAGGAACGGGACTCACCATCGGGCTGCACCCGGGGTCATCCGAGTATTCGGCTGGGCGAAAAGGGTCCATGGCGATCGGGCTGCAGCTAAAAGGTTCCATCCGCGACGCCGTCAGCGCGCTGAAGGCCAAGGGTGTTCGATTCCAGGGTGAAGTGATCAACGAAGGCAAGGCCGGTTCTTTCATCGGATTCGAAGATCCGGATGGCAACCAGCTCTATCTCGCGGAGCTGAACTGGAGCCACGTCGAAAAGGGCGAGGGCCAGTATCAGCCTGCGAAAGCCTGAAGGTTCAAGGCTTCCCTAGAAAACTCGGGACAAGAAAGCTCCGATCACCTAGATCACTGTTATTGGAACTGGTGCTTTCGAACTGCAAGATCGACGCCTCAAGTATCACGCCTGCATATAGAAAACAGGGACACAAAGAGCTGGCGAGTATCTTTATCATCATCCACGATCAGGATCTTTGCCATGGTCACTCTTCCTCGATCACCCTCTTAATTTCTTCGTAGGTGGTAAAACCCTTCATCACCCTGTGCAGGCCATCTTCCAATAAGGTCCTCGCGCCCTTGGCGTGTGCGACTTCCAGAATCTCGGCTTCCGAGGCCCCGCTTTCTATCAAAGCTCTCATTTCTTTGCCGATGACCAGAATTTCGAAGATCCCCATCCTTCCCCTGTATCCTGTATTGCCGCAGAAATCGCACCCCTGGCCTTTGCGAAGTCTCGTGCCTAAGGGGAGATTCAGTTTCTCGAGAAATTCTTTCTCGGGTTGGTAATCTGTTGCGCACCGCGGGCATGTTTTTCTTATCAGGCGCTGGGCGAACGAGCAGTTCAGGACCGAGGACAGCAAGTCTCGCGCTACGCCGAGCTCGCGGAGCCTGGTAATCGCACCGACTGCGTTGTTCGTGTGCAGGGTGCTGAAAACCAAGTGTCCGGTCAGAGCGGCCCGCACGGCAATCTCGGCGGTTTCGGAATCCCGAATCTCGCCGACATAGACGACATCGGGGTCCTGGCGCAGTATGGACCGGAGTGCGCTGGCGAACGTTACTCCGCTCAATGGGTTCACCTGGCTTTGGACCACCCCCTCCATCTCGTACTCGATCGGGTCCTCGACGGCCATGATGTTCATTCGCGACGTGCTGAGAGTGCTCATGCAGGAGTAAAGGGTGGTTGTTTTTCCGCTTCCGGTAGGGCCGGTGGCAAGGATGATCCCTTTCGTGGCACTAATCATTTTTCTGAAAATCACCAGACTATCTTTGGAAAGACCGAGATCGCCAAGCGACGGAGGCCCCTTTGATTTGTCCAAGAGCCTCAACACCACGTTTTCTCCATGCATGGACGGAAAGGTGGAGGTACGGATGTCGATGTTCCTGTCCCTTATGACCATTCCAACTCTGCCGTCCTGGGAGATTTTGTTTTTGGAAATATCCAGCAGGGACAAAATCTTTATCCTTGAGATAATCGGAGCAATTAGCTTGCGCGGCAACCGCTCCCTGTCGAAAAGCAGTCCGTCGATGCGGAAACGAACGAGCAGGCAATCCTGCTTGGGTTCTAGATGGATGTCGCTTGCCTCTTCCAGGATCGCCTGGACGATATAGCTGTTAACGAGTTTTATGATGGGAGCTTCTTCCGCTTCCGATTTAAGACGCAGTTCCAATAATTGCTTTCGATACGGATCTACCGACTGACCAGTGTCCTTTTCGGTGTGCGCCTCCTTGATCTCGGTGGTAAGTTCGTCGATCAGCGTTTTTCTCGCCTCGCCCACGCCGTACCACTGGTCGATAGCGGTTTTGATGCTCTGTCCAGAGGCCATAACCGATTCCGTCTTGCATCGGACGAGGGCCGATATCTGGTCGATCGCAACGATGTCCATGGGGTCGGACATGGCCATGGTTAGGACGTCTTCGATCTTGAAAAGGGGGATGATGTTATATCGGCGGGCGATCTTCTCCGGGATGAGATCCAGCACGGCGCGGTCTATCGTGTAATTCCTGAGCTCTACCGAGGGCACCTGACCTTTCTCTCCGATGAACTTGGAGAATTTGTCCTCGGTTATCAACCTGGATTCCGTCGACACCGTGCCACGGGGCACGCCGTCGCGCTTTGCGCGCAGGGTGCCAGATTTAAGATCTTCCTCGGAAACCAAACCTTCGTTGACAAGACCCTTCTCCAAGGAATCCACGCTCCTTATATTGACAACGCTTCCGCTCTTCGGAATTCGGCCGGCCATTTCCTTACTCAAACATCGGTATATTTTTTGACGAGCGCCACGAGTTCGGCCATCTCAAAGGGTTTTGTCAGGTATTCGTTGGCCCCGCTTTCGGCTCCAACTTGCCTGTCCCTTTCCTGGGCCCTGGCCGTTAACATGATTATGGGTATTTGCTTAAAAGCTTCGTCAAATTTAAGAAGCCTGGAGACTTTGTAGCCGTTCATCTTGGGGAGCATGACGTCCAACAAAACAAGATCCGGCATTTCCTTCTTCGCCTTGGCAAGGGCATCTTCTCCGTCAAGAGCTACAATGCATTCAATTCCCTCTTGTTCCAGGGTGAACTTTATCGATTCTAGGATATCCGTTTCATCATCGACGATGAGCACCCTTTTTTTGTCTCTGGCCGCTTGACCCGCGCTTAATTTATTTGTTTGCTTTTTTATTTCCCCTCTTGCGAACTCAATCAGCTCTTTATCCGATGTTCCATCTTCGGAGTAGGTGGCGATAGAAGCGATGATCGAATGAAAGCAATCGCCAAGTGCAGCTTTCTGTGCGCTGACATTGTGGAAGATCCTTTTCAGTAACGCCTGCGCTCCCAGCTTGTCCGTATCAGGCACAATCAGAATGATTTCATTGGTGAGCGGGGACACTGCTATTTTGTCGGTTGCCTTTATTCCAAAAGAAACGATTCTTTCCTTAACTATGTTTAGTACTTGCTCATTGCCCATTTCATTGTGAGACTTCAACAGACTTTCCATATTGCTTACATTGAGAATTAAGACGGACAGGGGGAGAGTTTTTAGTTTTGCCTTTGACAGTTCATTTTTGAGGGTGAAACAATCTTGCTCCACATCAACGATCGGAAGAGTAAAATTGAATTTACTCCCTTTCCCTTCATTGTTTTCAAACCAGATTTTACCCCCGTGGGCTTCAATAATGCCTTTACTGATCGCCAGACCTAAACCCGTACCGCCCCGTTCCTTTTGCGATAACGAACCCTCCACTTGATAGAATTTCTCGAACAAATGCTGCCTGTGTTCTTCGGGTATTCCGATACCGTTGTCGGCAACTGATATCTCCACATAACCCAGCACGCCATCGGGCATATCCGGCACATTCTCCATCTGATGAACATCCACGGTTATAACCCCGCTCTCAGGCGTAAATTTTATTGAATTGTTAATAAGATTGATCAGCACCTGCTCTATTTTCCCGGCATCTGCGCGTAGGGCAGGTACTTCGACAGAATAATTAAGGTGCAATGGCAGGAACTTTTTTTCGGCTAATGGGCGGAGTGTGATTAGGGCACTTTCAATTAATTGCTTCAAATCAATCTTAGCCAACAAAAGCTCAAATTTACCGGATTCAATCTTCGAAATATTCAGCAGATCACCGACAAGACCGTTCAATCTGTTGATGTTCCTTTGGGCCATCAGTAGGAATTGTTCCTGCTCTCTGGTCAAATCTCCGGTCTTTTTCGTTAATATAACGTCTACGGCATTCTTGATGGAGGTCATGGGAGTCCTGAGTTCATGCGCGGCAATGGATATGAAGTTCGACTTCATCTCGTCGAGCTTTTTTAGCTCCTCAGAGGCTTTTATCAACTCCGCTTGCATGCGCTGGCGCTCAATGGCATGGCGAAGAGCCCGGGGAAGCGCACGATTTTCGATCTGGCCTTTAATCAGATAGTCTTGCGAGCCTTCCTTTATGGCTTGGGTGGCCAAGGCTTCGTCGTCCAAGCCCGTTAACACGATCAGCGGGACGTCTGGGGCGACCGCGTGCGCCCGCCGCACGGCGTCGAGATCATGTGCATCCGGCAATCCCAAGTCCAACAGGGCGATGTCCACTCCACCTTTCGCGAGATGAACCACCGCTTCACTCATCCTTACGAGGTGCGTCAATTCGAAACTGCCCGCTCTCTCGGCGCGGAACGCCTCGCGGAGCAAACGGGCATCTCCCGCGTTATCCTCGACCAGAAGAACTTGGAGTGGCTTTTCATTCATCAGTGCGCCTCGCGCGGTAACTTCACCACCGACAGCCAGAAATTGTCGATGCTCTTCACCACTCTCAGGAACCCCTCGAGGTCCACTGGCTTGGCGATGTAACAGTTCGCATGGAATTGATAACTTTGCTTGATATCCGCCCCAGATGCAGAGGTCGTCAAAATAACGACAGGAATACTTTTCAGCGTCTGACTCCCCTTGATTTCCTCCAGAACCTCCCGGCCGTCTTTCTTGGGCAGATTCAGATCGAGCAAGATCAGGTCCGGCCGAGGAGCCTTGGCGTGCTTGCCCTCGCGTTTTAGAAACTCCATCGCCTCTACCCCATCCGACACCACGTGCAAGTTGATGAGCACTCTGGCGTCCTTAAACGCCTCCCGCGTGAGCCGGACATCGCCGGGACTATCTTCAACCAAGAGAACTTCGATCGGTGCCGCGTCCCTTCCAATGGATTCCGTCATTTCCCATCCCTTTCCGGCAGGGCAAAGTGGAACGTGGAGCCCTTTTCGGGTTGCGAGTCCACCCAAATCCTGCCGCCCAGCCGCTCCAAAATCTTCTTGCAAATGGCTAGTCCGATTCCCGTGCCCTTGAACTCCGTTCGCCCGTGCAGCCGCTGGAAAAGGATGAAGATCCTTTCAAAGTACTGCGGGTCAATTCCCAGGCCATTGTCCCGCACGGAAAAGATCCATTCCTTGCCACCGTTTTTGTTAGCCGAGACATGCACGTGCGGCACTTCGGGGCCATGGTATTTGATGGCGTTGCCGACGAGGTTCTGGAATACCAGCGCCAATTGCGTATCGTCCGTGGTAATGGCTGGCAGCGCGTCGTGTGTCACCACCGCACCGCTCTCCTCAATCGTTGCTCGCAAGTTGGCGAGCGCATCTTTCAAAGCCTTTTCACTGGAGATCTTGAGGAGCTCCTTTCCGTTGGTCCCCGCGCGCGAGTACGCCAGCAGATCCTGGATCAACCCCTGCATGCGATTGCACCCGTCGACTGCATAATCAATGAACTCATCGGCGTCGGCGTCCAGACGTCCCTTGTAGCGCTTGGCCAAGAGCTGCGTGTAACTGGCCACCATGCGCAACGGCTCCTGCAGATCGTGTGATGCAACATAGGCAAATTGCTGCAGTTCGTCATTGGAACGCTTCAGTTCCCCCACCGTCTTCACAAGATGCTCCTCGAATTTCTTGCGTTCAGTGATGTCGGTGTTCGTGCCGAACCAGCGCAATATCTTTCCATCTAAATCGCGGATTGGAACGGCCAGCGAGAGGAACCAGCGGTAGTTGCCATCCCGACCGCGGAGGGGAAAGGTGTCTTCCCAGACCTCGCCGCTCTGGAAACATTTGCTGATTTTGGTCACAACCTGCTGCACGTGGTCTGGATGGTGTACCTTTTGCCAACCCCAACCGGCCATCTCCTCCAAGGTCGTGCCGGTATAATCAAACCATCGCTGGTTGTACCAGAAGATGTAGCCCTTCTCATCAGCTATCCACGCCAACTGGGAAATGTTGTTCGCCAGCGTGCGGAAACGCTCCTCAGCCTCGCGCAGCGCTTTTTCCGCTTCCTTGCGTTCTTCGATTTGTTTCTCGAGTTGCTGGTTGACCACCTCGACTTTGATCCTTTCCAAGTCGAAGTCTTCCAAGATATTGAGCACCGCGCGCTGGGTTCCTTGCAAATGGGCCTTCTCATTCAAGAAATCATCCAGGATGTTAAGTACCGCCCGCTGGGCCTCCTCCAACCGTGCTTTCTCGGCCCCGGAATCTTCGAGGATGTTGAGCAGCGCGCGCTGGGCATCCTCGAGGGTGGTCCGCTCTGACAGGGGTTCCCTTGGAAGAGGAAACGCTGGATGTTTTGCGTCCAGCGGCGATGCGCCCGTGCCACGGTTTGTCATCTCGAGGTTCATTGTAGTTGCGCCGATGTAGTGGGTTCAGTGAGCTGCCTCTTGAGGGCTTCAACCTCTTTTTTGAGCTCAATCATCTTCAGTTCGCGGCCGACAGTGAGTTTCTGGAACCTCTCCAGCTCACTCAGCCGCTCGAGTTCTCGCGTCCGCTGGTCCGCCAATTCCACCTCGGCCTTCTTAAGAGGCGTAACGTCTCGCGCAGCGGCAAAGACGCCGAGGGCCTCGCCGCTGACGTCTTTGTAGACCGAAGCGTTGTACAGGACGTGGGATAACCGGCCTTCAAAGTGACGAATCGTCAGGGGATAATCTGTGACGAAACCCTTGGCGAACGCCT
>WNFC01005140.1_pt1 | contig 14322 bp, 13 predicted proteins | sample 5400541 | NCBI WGS metagenome assembly WNFC01 (sample SAMN13153342, study PRJNA577476) | soil metagenome | isolation source: 120 cm saprolite under Douglas fir tree site 2 hole 2 replicate 1 | place: USA:California | collected 2015-04-18
CCTGCCAACGTTCCGCCCCCTGCCGGTCGCGCACCGTTACCTTCCGGCACGGGACGCTACCCGGCCACGAGCTGCCCGCTTTGGACCGACACGCCGCAGAAACCAGGAACAACCCCAAACCTGAGAGCCGGGGAGAGCCAGCAGAGCACGCCGACGATATACAGCACTGCGAGCGCGGGCCAGCCCGCGTTTTGGGCGGCTTTCTTGGCGCGCGCCATGGGGTCAGGGGTTATGACAACTTCTCCTGGAGGGGCCTCAGCGTGCGCGGGCATGGGGGGAGGATAGCGCTAGGTGGAATGGTCCGCGCGGGAGGCGCTCGCGTGTACGGACCCGCCAGAGGACGCGCACCATATGACTTCGACTGACCTTGAACGTGATCATCCTGTCCTTGTCGCCTCGGCTCAGAACCTACTGGGTGACCTCGTCGGGTTCGAGCGCCGTCTGACGACGCCGGGCATGGAGTACGCGCATCACTACAAATACGCCCGCCGCGCCGAGGCGCTGCAGCGCCAACTTGAGGCGGCCCTCGTTCTCTGCGAACTTGATCTCTACGCATCGGCTTTCGCCGTCCTTCGATCCGCTCTGGAGCAGATCCTGTTCGACCGTTTGATGTTTGCCGCGAGCAGATATCGGCGACACATGCAGCAGGTCACGAAAGAGGCATGGGACAAGCTGCACGCGGAATTCACCACGGGAGCCGATTGGGCACGGAACGTTTCCGAGCTGGCTTGGGTCAGCGGAACCCTCACCGTCGTATTCGCCGGGATACAACCGGAGGATCCCTCTGCGCAGATACCGTTCCTATCGCCGTACTTCTGGCACGTGGATGAATACGACCCCTTTCACGGCCGTCCGGATGAGCAACTCGACCTCCAAACGAACTTCGGCGATGTCGACGAACACATCGAGTATGCGAAGCGCCTTCGAGCCATGTATTCCGAGGACCTCCGTTGGCCCGACATCATCGACAACATTCGGGCCAACAAATGTCATTCCGATGCGGATGTTCTTCGGATCCATGTTCACTACCGCTTCCTGAGTGCGTTTGTTCATCCGCTCACGGACCAGCACGACCTGCTGTACGGGCGCAACCACACCGAGAGGCACTTCGACCACTACTCATCGGAGCTCATTCTCCTGTACATCAACTTCTTCGCCGCTTACGAAATGAAAAGCCTTATCGCGGCTTCCAGTAAGACCGCGAATACCGTAATCGAGGAACGGGTTGCACTCGAGAATCATGTGAAGACCGCCGACGAGGTCACTGCGCACCTGTGGTTCGTCGGGCAGCAACCAACCGAGTACGATCGAGTCACCGAGGCAAATGAGCGCGGACTTGTCGACGGGGTTCATGTACCTCGGGAAGGCCGCGAGCCTGACACAATCCCGAACGAGGACATCAGGTACTACCGAAATCCGTTGCGACGGATCATCAGGATGCATAGCTCGGCGAATGAAATCACTGGGTTCCCCTATGTGTCGCCGTGGCCGCGCAGCGACGCGTACTTGCGGTAGTAGGCCCCATGCTAAGGCCCAATGCCATCTAGAAGAGCTCGTTCGTGACTCTTCCGTGGCAAGAAGCCGCTGCTACCAGCTTTGTTCGCATAGCGAACGTCAGGAACTATATGGCATTGTGCTTAATAAATAACCCCAGAGTTCCCTGAGGTCTCAATAACTTCTATAGCCCCTAGGCCTGGGCTTTCCCCGCCTCAGCAGGGCCGGTCTCACTGTTGAGGAAGTTTCAGGGAACATGAAGGATCATCGCCTGAACTGACTGTCTTGCAGTCCCGGTGAACCCGTGCAGTCGCGCGCCCGGAGCCGGCAGCGCCTGCCCCGTTTTCCTCCCTGAAGCTCGCTTCGATGCTTGCCGCATAGAGTTGGTCGGCTTGTCTCTGCTCGGCCGGGGTGATCCCGATCCCGGCCGCCTCGAGCGGCGCAAGCTTGCCGGGGTCCATGTCGATGAGGCCGCTGAATACGGCCTGGACTACTTCGGGGCGGACCGGGGGCTGTTCGGCGTCGTGCTCTGGCATGGGCGGCATCGTACTGTCGCGGGCTATCCCGCGCGCCCTGATCCTCCCCCGGCTCAGGCTCACCGGTCCGGGGGATGGCGGCCGGCAGGGGCGCGCCGCTACCATGCCCGGCTGGCGGGGAAGGGGGGGCGGCCGGTGATCCTGCTGCCGTACGTCGCCGGGAACTCAGGTGGCGTGAGCGGAGGGGCGCTGGAGCTGACCCTCGACGAACAATGGAACAGCCAGTCACGGTAAGCGGCTGAGTTGGTCTTGGGCGCGCCGAATGGGTTCGCCCCGCGAGTTCCTGTCGCGCCTGGGCTCAAGTACCCCGGGGAGAGATTCGCGCGCGGCGGCGGAGGCCCCGCCGCCCGCCCGTACGGTAGCGGGGTTAGAGGGCGCCGATTGCGGCGCCGAGGGCCTGCAGCGCCTGGCGCAGCCGGGCGGCTGCCGGCCCGTCCTCGCCGGTCCAGCCGCTCACAGTGTCCCGATCCGGATGAGGGACTTGATGGCCCGGCGCTCGTCCATGGCAGCGTAGGCGTCGGCCACGTGGTCCAGGTCAGTCTCGTAGTCAAGGACGAGACCCGGATTGATCGTGCCCTCTAGGACCTCATCCAGGAGCTCGGGGATGTAGATGCGAGCTGGTGTCGGGCCTCCTCGCCAGCCGACGTTGCGGAAGAAGGCCTGAGCCACCGGCACGTCGCCGTGGGGTATGCCGACCATCCCCACCGTCGAGCCCGGACGGGCCAAGGCGAATGCCGTGGCGATGGCCTGGGCTGTCCCCACGCATTCCAGCGACGCGTCGGCGCCGATCCCGTTCGTCATATCCATGACGGCCTCAGTGGCCGCGTCGCCTCTGGCCTCGACGATGTCGGTGGCGCCGAACTCCTTGGCGATCACCTGGCGGTCAGGATGGCGGCTCAGCGCGATGATCCGGTCGGCGCCCAGCCTGCGGGCTGCCAGGACGGCGGACAGCCCGACCGCTCCGTCGCCGACGACCGCCACGACATCGCCGCGCCGCACACCCCCGCTGACGGCCGCATGATGACCGGTCGCCATCACGTCCGAGAGCGTGAGCAGCGACCGCAGCGTCTGATCCGAATGGCCAGCACCAGGAACAGGCACCAGGGTGCTTCCCGCCAGCGGCACCCGGACCGCCTCGCCCTGGCCGCCGTCGATCGTGCCGTCGCCGAAGGTGCCGCCCTGGACGCAGGAGATCGTCGATCCGTTCTGGCAGTGCGGGCACGACATGTCGCTGTAGATGAAGGGCGCCACCACCAGGTCTCCCCTGGTGACAGTCGATACCTCAGCGCCGGTTTCCTCGACCACCCCGACGAACTCGTGGCCAATCGACCCGGCCGCGTGGGGGCTCTCGCCCCGGTAGTACCACAGGTCAGACCCGCAGACGCAGGCCAGCACCACCCGAACGATGGCGTCGGTCGGCTCCTGGATCACCGGATCCGGCCGCTCGCCGACCGCGATGTCCCGCGGTCCGCGGAAAATGGCAGCTCGCATAGCTATCTAGCCTTTCGCATAATGTCTTGAATGCTTTCTAGCGCGGGATGCTGTTTCATCCCGTGAACCACCAAACCACCCACGGCCATGCCCTGCTCGACCGTCATGAGGGGGTCGACCAAGACGGCGTCATGCCGGCCGGAGATGAGGGTGGCCGATATCGGGCTCCAGGTTGAGCGGCTCTGGCCAGGCGGGACGTCCTTGCCCGCCATCGCGATGATCGGCGCCACGTAGACCTGATAGGTCAGCGTTGTCTCACTTACCATTATGTGCTCCTTTCATTATGTGCTCCTGGTTATTGAGATGTCCGTTCGCCGCTTGCCTCTCCGGATCGGCGCACTTGTCGTGCCGTGAGCGGGTGCGCCGGTCTAGCTCGTAGCCGGCACGGCCTCGGCCGCCGTCTCGATGAGCTGTGCCACCTCACCGGGGTGGGAGACCATCGCGACGTGGCTGGACGGGATCTCGACGGTGGTGGCGCCCATGCGAGCGGCGAACTGGCGCTCGGCGGCCGGCGGGAGGGCCTGGTCGTCGGCGGCGACCAGGTACCAGGACGGCAGCGTCTTCCAGGCCGGGACGCCCATCACGTCGGTGAAGGCCGACCCGGCCAGGGCCTGCTGTACGGCGTACATGACCTTCGCCTGGACCGGGTCGACGTCGGCGGCGAAGTGGTGCACGAAGTCGTCCTCGGACAGCCAGCCGAAGCCGTGGGTGTCGGTGAACAGGTGCGCCAGCGCCGGGGTCACCGGGCCCTGGGACAACAGCGCGCCCAGCGACTCGCCCTCATCCAGGCCGAAGGCCGCGATGTAGACCAGGCCGGCCACGTTAGGGGCGTCGGTGCCGAGGGCGGTCATGATCTGGCCGCCATAGGAGTGCCCCGCGACGATGGTGGGGCCGTCCTGGATGTCGAGCACCTGGCGCAGCCGGGCGACGTCGTCGGCCAGCGCGGTCATCGGGAACTGGGGTGCGGTGACGTGGTAGCCGCTGGCCTGGAGGCGCTGGATGACGCCGCTCCAGCTGGAGCCGTCGGCCCACGCGCCGTGGATGAGAACGATGTTCGGCCGGGCGTTCATCTCGGGGGGCCCTTTCGTGGTCGTGTCTTATGGCCATCTTGCGGCGCGCGGCGGCGGCCGGGGTATCCGCAGCACTACTGCACTTTGCGGATGCCTGTTGCGCGGCCGGCGTGGGCGATACCGCCGGTCTGGCCGGCCGGGAATCCAGGCAAGTTACGGTACTTCCATGCTGTACCCCTTGCCTTGGCTGGGTCCGGCCCTTCAGTGGCGCGAACCCTCACACAGCACCCAGGTATCCAGCTCGCCGCCGTCGTAACCGGGGTACCAGGTTCCGGGGGTCGCGGACGTGCGCGCTTGCCGGGTCGAGGGAAACGAGTTAAGGAGACTTACAGAAGGGTCTGGCTTCCGGTGCTTTGGTGTGCTGTGGCTGGCGTGCTGGTGAGGGCGATCAGACCCTCGACGAACAATGGAACAGCCAGTCACGGTAAGCGGCTGAGTTGGTGGGGTACCGGGTCCAAGTGCCGAATTTTCAACGGATATGAGCTGGCGAATGAGCGTGAGTGGTTGATCGCACGGTGGCGGAGCGTGGAGTAGGTCCGCTGCCGATGGTGACGTGTTCGAGGGCGTCGGCGGTCTCGGCGGCACTGGCGAGGATGTAGCGCCCGGTGATCTCGACGGAGGAGTGGCCGAGACGGCTGGTGCTCGAGGATGTGATCACGCACCCGTACAGCTCGATCAGCGAGGTCCACCAGCGCACCGGGTTCGCTCAGAGCCACGTCTCAGCCTCGGTGGCACGGTTGAACGAACGCGGACTACTCGTGACCGCGGCCGACCCGGCGACGCGCGGCGCTCCCGGACCCGGGTGGGAGAGGACACGTTGGCCGCGATCACCCGCCGTGCGGGCCGCAGGGTTGACGACGTGATCGCACAGACCGTGGGCGACCCGACTCAGGCCAGCGGCGTACTTGCCGTGCTCGACGAGCTCGCCGAGTTGCTGTTGGCCACTCCCGCGCGCGGAACACCAGCCGCGATCACCCGATCGCCATGTCCACGGGTAGCTCGCGCAACGGGCGGTGTCCGGTGGGGTCGAGTTGGGCGAGTTCGGCGTCGATGTCGACGGTGATGGTGCCGACGAGCCCGATGGGCTCGGACTGGGCCGGGGAGATGTGCGTGAGCAGCGTCTCATCGACCAGCCGTCCTTGGGCGCGCATGTGCTCGACCGCGAGGCCGAGATACTCGGTCATCCACGCGGTGACCGCGTTCGCCGCGACGGTCAGACACCAGGCCTGCTCGGTCTGGTGTTGCAGGTGGCGACGCCGGATGGCGCCCTCGTGGGCGTAGAAGATATCCCGCCGCAGCGCGTGGGTGGACTCGCCCTTGTTGAGCTGGCGGGCGATCTTGCGACGATAGTCCGGCCTGGACAAATACCGTGCGGCATACACCGTCCGACACAGCGCCCCGTATTCCTTGAGCGCGGCGGCGAGGGTGTTCTGCCGGCCGGCGCGGGAGAGCTTGGCCACGATCAGCGACGCGGTGACGTGCCCGTACTTCAACGAGGCCGCCAACCGCAGCATCTCATCCCAGTTCTCGATGATGAGCTGGGTGTTGATCCGCCGAGCCAGCAACGGCCCCGCCAGCGGGTAGGTCTGGCACACCTCGCCGCGCGGGCTGGTGCGGTAGAGGGTGATCTTGCCGAGATCGCGGATCCGGGGGGACAGCTGTAGCCCGCAGAGATCGAACAGGGCAAAGTTGAGCAACGACGCGCCGTGCGTATCGGTAGCGTGCTCGGTGATCGGCAGGTCGGCCTGGTTGCCCAGGATCTCATCCAGCACGCAGGCCGCTTCCCGGTCGGTGGCCACGATCACCTTCGTGCCATAGACGATGTGCTGATCGGTGATATGGGTGTAGGTGGATACTCCCTCGTCGGCGAAATACCTGCTCAAAGCTCTAGCGGTGATCGATTTGCCCTTCGTGGGGAACCGTTGCCCATCCGAGGACGAGAGGGTGCCGGACCCGAAGGCCGAGGCCAGCGGCAGCTGCTGATGATAGTCGATCAACACCAAGTTCGCCGCCCGCAGGGTCTCCTCCCGCACATACCACTCCTGGGTCCAGGCCAGGGTGTCGTAGCCGATGCCGCAGGCATCCGCCGTGCGGGCCAAGCCCAGGTTCGTGGACAAGGCGATGAGCACCGCGATCAGGTTGCGTTTCAACTCCGCCGAACGGGGTTTCGCCCCGCCGGCGTGGGTGAAACAGTCCAGGAACCCGGTGCGCCGATCCAGCTCGATGAACACCGAGGCGATCGGGGCGAACGGCACCAGCGCGGTCAACTCGTCCTTGAGTTCGCCGGCCTCGGTCGGGATGTCCTCCGCCGGCAGCCGCGGGATCACCAGGTTGCCATCGTCGTCCAGCCGAATCGGGCTCGTCCCGTCGGCCAGCACCTCATTCACCTCCCCCAAGGCCTCGTCCAGGTCGACCTTCTTGCGGTCTAGGGCGGCGCTGGCGTCGGCGGACACGTCGACAAGGCGGCAGAACTCCGCCCGCCGGGCCGGCCACGCCTCAGGCGGGATGAGGTAAGCCATCGGATTGGCATAGCGCCGTGACCCGGGCACGTACACATCCCCGCTGCGCAGCGCGTCCCGCAGGCACAACAGCACGATCAGTTCCCAATGATGCCGGTAAGCCGTGGCATCGCCTGCGGCGATCGCGTCGTCGAGATAGCCCCGCCAGCGGATGGGCACGAACCCGGTGGGCGCCTCGGCCGGAACCTTGCGGGCGCCGGTCGCATTCAACTCCCGAAGCACCCGGACCGCGTCCAGCAACTCGGCCGCGGCCGGGCCGCCGGCGAACTCGATCACCTCCAACACCTGCGGGGCGAACTGGCGCAGATAGTTGTACGAGGATGCCAGCACCCCGAGATGACCGTGATCCCGCGGCAGCCGGCTAGTGGCCGGCCGGGCCATCGCCGCCCGCAGCCGATCCATCCCGATCTCGCCCCGCAGCCGCGCGCCGACCTCCTCATCCGGGATGCCCGGATCGGCCAGCACCGGCAGCACCAGCTCGGCGATCGCGAGCTTGTCGTCACTGTCCTTGGCCCGATTGGCCAGCCGCTCGGTCAGCTTGTGCTTGGCCTGCGACTCCTTCGCCGAGACGGCCTGGTCGAACAGCTGCACCACCTCATCGAGCACGTCGGCCGCCGACTGGGCCAGCAGTGTGAGCACGATCGGATACCGGCGTTCCGGATCCCGCCGGGCCAGCTTGGCCACCGACGAACGGCGCCCGATCCCGGCGAGGAACCGACGGCGCTCGGCCGGCAGCACCGACAGGTCTAGGGTGTGGGCATCCAGACCGCGCAGGAACAGCAGTTTCCTGACCTCGGGTTTCACCGCAGCCGCGGAGGCCTCGGTCGGGCCGGTGTTCAACCACCGCAGCCGCGAGGTGCCGATCTGCGGGTCGGTGACCAGCAGGGCGTCCAACTCGGCCCGGCGGGCCTCGGTGAGCAGGTGCGCCAACCGGTCGAAGGTCTCCCGCACCGCGGCCGCTCGGGCAGCCGCGACCCGCTCCAGCAACGTGACCACGCCCGGGCGCACCACCTTCGAGCTGCGCAGGTGTTCACAGGCCAACCGGAACAGCAGCGACGGGGAATCATGCTCCATCGCCCGAGCCAGCAGGAACTCCTCCAGCTCCTTGCCTGCCAGCATCCCGGCCGTCTGCCATCCGGCATACTGCAACACCAGCCGCAGATGATCTGTCCGGGTCTGCCCGCGCACCCCATAGCCGTCCAGATCCTCGGGTGCGACCTGCAGTTGTCGGGCCAACCGCGCCACCGCCGCCGGCGGTGCCGTGGTCACGTCATCCGGCACGAAGCCCAACCACGGCAAGGTACACAACTGGATCGCCAGGCCGAGGCGATCCCTTGGCGAGCGCCCCCGGCCCGGATCCACGAAGGTCCGACCGGCCGCCGTCAGCGTGAAGAACCGGATCAGCTCATCACGAGTGATCTCCGGGAAACCGCGCAGCTGCGCCAGCTCCTCCTTCGAGAACACCCGCGTCGCCACCCGAGCACCCTAGACCAGCGGCGTGACCAGGCACAACAGCTCGTATCCGTTGGAAATTCGGCACCTGGACCCGGCACCCCCCAGAGGCCGGTGTCAATCGGGGCGCTTGATGCCGCGGCCTCTGGCCTTGATGCCTGCGTCCCGGCCCCAGACGCGCTCACGGTCGGACAAGTCAGCAAGCTGGCGGGCGATCTGCTTGCGGTCCGGCTCGTCATCCCGGCGGACCTCCCCGATGAGAGTGCCGGCGCGCTCGCGGACATCCGCGCGCCATGCCCTGAACTCATCGTCGGATGCGGAGGCCGACGGTGGCTCGGTGTCGAGGGTGTCCTGCGCATACTTCTCGAGCAGCGCATCGACGGGGCGGCGGGGGCCGAGGTAGCTGGCTTCGGCCGATCCTGGCCGCCCGGCGAGGACGTAAATCTTGTATAGGTCGAACAGGCGCTCTGTTCGCCGCGTCGCGACGATGCGGCGTTCCATGTCCCAGTCGGAACGAGTGATCCAGCGAGGGTTCGCGGACCCGTCCGGTTTCAGGGCCGGGGCGATGTAGGCCTCTCGGGCGCCTGGTGTCCGGTCCCAGGCGTTCCGCTCGTCCCGGCGCAGGGGCGCGAACGCGCGGCTGTCCAGTTGCAGCTGGTGCTTGGCCAGCAGGTACTCCTCGAGGAACCCGGCATTTTGCGGCCAGCGGAAGTCGGCGAGGGTCTCCAGCAGAACTTCGCGGACGGGCGGGCTGGTCCGCGCTGGGCGCATCCCGGCGCTGGCCGTGCGCCTTAGCTGGCCGATCAGCCGATCGCGCCGGTCATCAAGCCGCTCCAGCACGGTGACCTGTGCGACTAGGTCTGCGACCGGGAGTGCTTCATCACGCACGTCGTCCACCAGCCGCTGCTGGAGCCGCAGGGTTTCCTCCAGGGTCGCGACAAGCTCATCTCGGGCTGCAGGCATGTTCATAGTGCTCACTCTACCTGTAATTCCATGTGTGGCAAGCATGGCGGAAGCTCACTATGCCTCTGAGCAGTAATTGAAGATGTCGTACTTCCATGTTGACATCGCATGGATCACCATGCCATGCTTGCATGGTAGTCCATGCCAGGGGCGCATGGAGGGATTCGGCGCCCGGGGGGTGCCGGGGTCGCGAAGGAGGCCCGGGGATGCTGAGAATGATCAGTGGGGACAGGGACCCGCAGCGGGCAGGTGCACGGCGCCGGTTCCCGGCACGGCGGCTGCACCTTGTTGATATCGAGAACCTGGCCGGCGACTCGCTGCCAAGTCTCAGCCAGGTCCGCGAGGCGCAGGGCCTTTACGCAGATTGCCTCGCCTTCGGCGCCATGGATCAGGTTGAGGTGGCCTCGAGCCACCTGACACTGCTGAACGCGGCGCTCGGCTGGCCGCATGCCCACTACCGGGTCCGGTCCGGGCCCGATGGCGCCGACCTGGCCCTGCTGGACGTGCTGCGGCACGAGAACGTCGCCAAGCGGTTCACGCATGTGGCGATCGGGTCTGGTGATCACCTGTTCGCCGAGGAGGCAGCACACCTCGCCGACCACGGCGTCTGGGTGACCGTGGTGAGCCGACGGCGCAGCCTGTCACCGCGGCTCGCCCTGGCAGCCCGTCAGGTGATCTTCCTCGACACCATGGCTGAGGCTGCCTGATGCATAGGCAGGCCAGCAGGCGGCGCCCGGGCGAGCGCGTCCCTACCCCAGCCGCTGCCGGTCGCACCGTTGACCACCACGCGAACGGAGAACACAGACGATGACCACTCTCCGGTGGGATGAAGTCCCGGAACCGCGGACTAGACCTTCCCTGGCCCGCTGCCACGGTAGAAGGAGGCGAGCACTGTGAGCGGGAGGATGAACTGGGACCGGGTCAACCGTGAAAACCGCGCCTGGCGCGAGGCAAGCCGCGCTCCGAGCGGTAGCTGGAAGCCTGGCGACAGCTGGAAGCCTCACGACCCACCCGAGGTGGCCCGGCGGCCCAGGGCTGAGGCAAAGCAGCAGCGGCCCATGACCGAGGACAAGGACCCAACGGTCCCAGGGGGCATGAGCACTAGCAAGACGGCCCGGCAGCGGCGCCGACGCCGGGAGCGGGCAGAGATAAAGCGCCGGCAGGCGCGGGTGCGGTAGGACGTCGCCGCGACGCCTGTCTCCTCCAGCACCCGCAGGCTGCCGAGCTTGCTGGCCGGCTCGATGATCCGGGCCAGCACCAGCTGACGGAACGCCTCGTCCCCGCCGGTGGCGTCCTTGAACCCCAGAACCCGGTAGACGTGCGCCAAGGCGTCCCACAAGTGGCCCATCCGCGCCGACCTGATCCGCAACGGACCACTACCCATGCCCCGCTGCGCGGGTTCCGGTGCGCTCCAGGCCCAGGTCGAGCTCCGCCTGACCGGCGGTCAGGCGTTGACGCGCGACGGCGCCAGGTGCCTGTAGACGGTGGCGCGGGAAATGCCGAGGGCTTTGGCGATCTGGGTGGGGCTTTCGCCCTTGGCGTGCCGTGCCTGGGCCGCGGCGAGCGTGTCGGCGTTCATGACAGTGGGCCGGCCCCCGGTTCGTCCTTTGGCGCGCGCCGCGGCGAGCCCGGCCATGGTGCGCTCGTGGATGATGTCGCGCTCGAGCTCGGCGAACGCAGCCATCATGGTGAAGAAGAACTTGCCTTCCCCGCTCGGGCTGTAGGCGCCGGCGAGTTTGCCGGTGAGGATGCGCAGGCCGGTGCCCTGCTCGTGCAGGTTGTCGGCGATGATGAGCACGTCTTTTACGGAGCGGCCGAGCCGGTCTAGCTTCCACACGCACAGAGTGTCGCCGGGCCGCAGGTAGCCGAGCGCGGCGGCGAGGCCGGGCCGCTCGGTCTTGCGGGTGGAGATCTTCTCCTCGAAGATCCGGCCGCAGCCTGCGTCGTTCAGGGCGTCACGCTGCAGCTGCACATCCTGGGCGTCGGTCGACACGCGGGCGAGGCCGATGAGGTTGTGATGGGTCGCTGCCACGCTGCAAGTGTCTCATAAACCATCTCAGAATCGAGTGTGACCGGGGCGTGTTCTGAGACGGGTTCTGGACGCCATCCCGGTGGAGGCCGCCCTCGCCCGCCGGGTGTCTCATAATCCAGGGTTTATGGACACGGCGTGGTTCGGTTAACTCTCCTTCGCGTTAGCATCTGGCACCGCCTCCGGGCGCTGCCTGCGGGCCGCCGCGGCGCTCATGATGCCGAGTTCTCCAAGGCCCTTTTCGAGGGCTTCCCGTTCTCCCGTCGTCGGCGGCCGGGAGATAAGCCCCTGGTACTCGATGAGCTGCCGCAGCGAGTTGGCGCGGTTGCTGTTGCCAAAGCTGCTTTCCGATACGCGCAGGACGACATAGTCGCTGGCCTGCCCGCCAGCGAGTTCGCTTGCTGCCTGGCTGAGCTCATCCGCCTCGGTGACGAGGGTCACCCCGTAGGTCTCCACCTGACCAGACCAGCCGTAGAGCCCGCGGCGCCGTTCCAGCTCAATGACATTGGTTTGCTCGCGCGCCAGGTCGCGTTCCGCGTTCTGGCGCTCCTTCCAAGTGCGGTACCAGTCGGGGGCGCTCCACAGGAGGCGGAGCGCCACTATCAGCGTCGCCAGCCCGGCGGCGGCCGACCCGATGTTTCCCCAGTGCCATTGCATGCGGTCAGGCTAGCTCCGCTATATCGTCCTCTACCCTGCTGCCGAAGGCCGGGCACGAGCCCGGCCATACACGACACCTGAACATCCGCTCGTTCAGACCCGTAGACTGCCGCCAGGCAAGTTCGGGTCACGAACACATCAAGCTCGCCGTGTAAGAAATAACCTCTGAGAAGCAACCGAACGCTCAGTGGCGATAGCCAGCCGCCGGGCGCGGAGATATCGCCAACCAGCGTTCCAACGCAGCCGGGCGGCCAGGGGGTGGTGACGGGGCGCGGGGAGCAGGAAGGCACGTTAAGCCGGTTCGGGGGTGTCCGCCCAGGGTGCTGCCGGTAATCTCGGCGTTCATGAGCAGAGGAGTGCCCGAGGGTGAGCCCGTGGTCCTGGACGTCGCGCAGCTGGAGGCGCTGTTGTCCAGGACGTTCGGCATCGGGCTGGACGTCGGCCGCGGTAAGGAACCGGTGGCGCTGGTCCGCCTCCGGCTGGCCAGGGCGCTGCTGGGGGCCGCCGAGGCCAACGCGGTGGCTGCCGAGGCGTTCGCCGTCGAACGCGGCATCCCCACCGCTCAGATCGCGGCGGCCGAAGGTCTGGCGCTGCACGCGGCCGCATTCAACGGCATGCCCGATCCGGTCTTCCACCTGGCGGGCCGGGCGACGACCATCGTCACCGGGCTGGCCGCGATCGAACCCGACCCCCGCGCCCCCGGTCGTGACGTGATCCTGGACGCCGCCCTGCAGGCCGCCACCGGCCTGCAGCAGCTCCTGTCCTTCCGGCACGCCTGCACCACCGCGACCAGCCCCGCCGGGCAGCAACGCGCCACCGGTACCCTGCTGTCGGCGGTCGCCGAACTCGGCAAGGCCGCCGAGGCAGCCTGCGGCCTCATCGAGCTGGCCAGGCTGACCGCCGCGTCAGGACGCACCGGCACGACCGACCTCAGCTGACTGCGGCCGAGCACCACAACGTGCTGGTTACCTGGCACCTCGTGGCACGAGCCTTACGGGTGCGCCCTGACCGCAGTTTCCAGCTCGCGCCAGGCGGCGTGCTCATCTGCCTTGTCCATCTGGCTGAGGGTAGGCGCCGCGCCCGGCGCCTCGTCACCCCAGGGTGGGGGTAGACACGGGCGGCCGCGCAGATGCCGTCGATGTCGCCGTAGTCAAGGTCCTCCAGGCGGGCGGCGAGCCATTCTTCTTTCCGGTCGCCGAGCATGAACTCCAGGAGGCGGGCGAGGTCGTGCAGGTGCTCGCGGGCGTGGAACAGGTCGACGATCTGGGTGGCTTCCGTTATCTGAAGCTGCCAGCAGACCGTCTGCTACGTCCAGCAGCGGCACGTGGGCCGCTGGCGTCTGCCTGATGGACATGGTTATCTCCCGCTTCATCCAGTACGTCGGTGAAGTGGAGGAGCGATGCAGGTTCAGCGGGTGGCGGTACCCGGCTCGCGGGTGGAGTCGTGGACCGTCCTGGGTGATGACGGTGTCCCGGTCGGGCCGGTGGAGCGATACCTGGCCTACCTGACCGCGGTCGAGCGGTCGCCGAACACCGTCCGTGCGTACGCCCATGATCTGAAGGATTACTTCGTCTTTCTTGATCGTCGGGGTCTGGACTGGCGGGAGGTGCGGCTGGAGGACCTGGGCGGTTACGTGGCCTGGCTGGCGTTGCCGCCGGCCGGGCGGGCCGGGCAGGTGGCTGTGCTGCCGTCGGCGGGCCCGCAGGTGGGTGCGGCGAGTGTGAACCGGAAACTGTCGGCGCTGTCGGCGTTCTACGCCCACCAGGTGCGCCATGGCGTGGATGTCGGGGAGCTGCTGATCACCTGGCAGGCCGGCGGCCGCCGGAACGGAGGGTTCAAGAGCTTCCTGCACCACGTGGCGAAGGACAAGCCGCAGGCCCGGCGGACCATCGCGTTGAAGGTGCCGAAGAAGGTGCCGCGGGTGGTGACGGTGGCGGAGATGCAGGCGATCCTGGACGCGTGTGAGCATCTGCGGGACCGTTTCCTCTTCGCGCTTTTGTGGGATTCGGGCGTTCGGATCGGTGCGGCCCTGGGCCTGCGGCACGCTGACATCGCCGCGGCCGGGCGGACGGTGACGATCGTGCCCCGCGACAACGCCAACGGGGCCCGCT
>WNFC01005142.1_pt1 | contig 14318 bp, 9 predicted proteins | sample 5400541 | NCBI WGS metagenome assembly WNFC01 (sample SAMN13153342, study PRJNA577476) | soil metagenome | isolation source: 120 cm saprolite under Douglas fir tree site 2 hole 2 replicate 1 | place: USA:California | collected 2015-04-18
TTTCAGCACCGCCGCCATCGCCTCGACCAGGTCGAACAGCGACACATTGAGCCGCGGCGGCTTGGCGGCGAGCAGCTTGCGCACGTAGAGCGCGTGTTCCTTGGGCGTGCGCAACTGGTAACCGCCCGCGACCTCTTCAAGCATCACTCCGCGCGCGCCCGCGCCATAGCCAAGGATCATCTCGCCCAGCGCTTTTTTGATCGCGTCGCGCGCAACGTTGTCGAGCACCGACGCCAGCCGCGTGAGCGGGACCGGCTCGCCCGCCGCAAACAGCAGGCTTTCCAAAATCGCCTTGAGCCGTTCCTCTTCCATCCCACCCCCACCGCGCGGCCGCGCTCAGCCGCGGCCCGTCGCGAACACAACTTGATGATCCCCGTTCACTGCTGCTCGCCGCCCGCGGGCGCCGACGGCGGCGTTTCACCGGACGCCGACTGCTCGCGCCGCTCGAGCAGGATCGGGCCAAAGCGACGCGCCTGGCGCGCACGCACCCTGCCCTGCCGAATAAGCTCGAGCAGCGCCATGAAGGTCGCGATCAAAACCGGGCGGTCGTTTAGATCGTTAAAATTCTCGAACAGTGCCCCGAATTCCACTGCGCCGCCACCTTGTTCGAGCGCCATCATTATCCGCGGGATACATTCGGCGACCGGGATGTCGCGCAGCGCGATCGCGCGCGGCGTGGTGTCGGTCAGCCGTTTCAGCACCGCCGCCATCGCCTCGACCAGGTCGAACAGCGACACATTGAGCCGCGGCGCCTGGCCGTCCTCTTCGGGCGCCTCCTCGGGCTGCTTCTCGCCCGGGGCGGCAAAAACGTCGCGGCCCAAAAGCGCACGCGCGCCGAGTTTCTCGGCCGCCTCGCGATAGCGCTGGTACTCGAGCAGCCGCGCGACCAGGTCGCGCTTGAGCTCCTCGGCCTCCTCCAGCTCCTCGGTCCCCGCGTGGGGCAGCATCGAGAATGACTTGATCAGCAGCAGCGTCGCCGCCATCACCAGGTACTCGCCGGCCACGTCGAGGTTGAGCGAGTCGAGCAGTTCGAGATAGGCGAGGTACTGCTCGGTGATGACGCTGGCGGTGACGTCGCGCGCGTCGAGTTCTGCGCGCTTGATCAGATGAAGCAGCAGATCGAGCGGCCCCTCGTAGATTGGTAGGCGAAAGCGCGGCCCCGCCCCCGCCTCGACGCGTTCCGCCGCGTCCTGCGAACCGTCGCTCATAGCAACACCCGCGTAATCGCGTTGATGAGCGGACTGATAACCACGTTCACCGCGTTCGTATACAACAACGCGAATAATATCAGAAGTCCGTACGGTTCAAGACGCGCGAACGTGCGCGCCGCGCGCAGCGGCAAAAGCCCCGCCAGCACCCGGCCGCCGTCGAGCGGAAGCAGCGGCAGCAGGTTGAAGACCGCGAGCAACACGTTGATCATCACCGAGGCCTGCATCATGTAGACGATCGGCAGCGCCACCGCCTCACCCCACGGCGCGTTGATGTACGGCGCGAGCATGCGGGCCACAAAGGCGCTCGCGACCGCCAGCGCCAGGTTGGTCAGCGGGCCCGCTGCGGCGACCGCGATCATTCCGGCGCGCGGCGGGCTGAGACGGCGGAAATCGACCGGCACCGGTTTGGCGTAGCCGAAGACCGGCAGATGCAGAAACAGGAGCAGCGCGGGCATGATGATCGTGCCGATCGGATCGACGTGGTTTAGCGGATTGAGCGTGAGCCGCCCGGCGCGCGCCGCGGTGTCGTCCCCCAACAGGTTCGCGACATAACCGTGCATCACCTCGTGCAGCACGATCGCAAACACGGTCGGTACCGCCCAGATCGAAAGCGTGACGATGAATTCACTGAGGTTGGACAAGCTGGGTCTCGCCTTATCGGGTCGCCTTCAGGAAATCTTCAGGACATCTTCAAGACATGTCGGCGCGCGCGGCGCGCGCCGCGTGCGTGGCTCGTGGATGAAACGTGCGATGGACCTTGCGCAAATGGCTTTTGGACAGATGGGTGTAAATCTGGGTGGTCGAGATGTCGCTGTGGCCGAGCATCTCCTGCACCGCGCGCAAATCGGCGCCGCCTTCCAGCAGATGGGTCGCGAAGCAGTGGCGAAGTGTATGCGGACTGACCCACGCCAAGCGCGGCTCCGTGAGGGTCCATCCCTTGAGCGCCTTGAAAAACCCCTGTCGCGTCATCGCACGCCCTAGCCGGCTGGTGAACAACGCCGGCGACGGCCGCGCCGGGCGCGTCTTCTTTCGCGGCTCCGTTTCGCGCGCGGCGAGATAGCTCTTGAGCGCACGCACCGCGGCCGACCCGATCGGCACAATCCGCTCCTTGCCGCCCTTGCCCAGCACGACCACGATTCGCTCCGCGATATTGACCTGGCCGGCTCTAAGGCCGACCAGCTCCGAGACGCGCAGGCCGCATCCGTAGGCCAGTTCGAGCATCGCGCGGTCGCGCTTGCCGCGAAGTATCTTGGTGTCGATCGCGTCGAGCAGCATCTCGAGGTCGCGCCGGCCAAGCGTGCGCGGGAGCGCCCGCGGATGCGGCCGCAGCTTGACCGCGGCAGCCGGGTCGTGTTCGACGATCTTCTGCTCGACCATCTCGCGCGCGAGCCCGCGGATACTCGCCAGATGGCGCCGCTGGCTCGCCACCGACATCCCGCGCCGCCCCATCGCCTCCAAATAGCCGCTGATAGTGCGCGCCTGCAGCGCCTCGGGCTCGACTTGATAGTCGCGGCAGTGCTGCTGAAACTCGCGAAGATCGCGCGCGTAGGCCTGCACCGAATTGTTGCTCAGACCGCGCTCGACTCGCAGGCGGTCGAGATGGCGCTCGATGATCTGGTCCCAGTCCCGATCTCTGTCCTGATCCCAGCCCCGCGCCGCAGCGGGGGCATCCGCGCGCGACGCAGATTTTGGGCTGAGCCTGGGTTTCACGCCGCTCCGTTCTGAGCCGGGACATCGTCGAGCCGCTCAACCAGCGCCGCGCGCAGCCGCCGCATCGCATCGAGCTCGACGACTTTTCCACCGCTCGCATCGCTGATGTAGAAAACGTCGAGCGCCTGGTCAGCGTTGGTTGAAATGCGCGCGAGATGGATCACCATCCCGAGCTTGAACAGCGTATGCGTAATCGCGAACAGCAAGCCGACCCGATCCTGGGTGAAGACGTCTACCAGCGTGTATTGCTCGGAGCTGCGGTTGTCGACCGTAATTTCGGTCGCCACTCGGCGCACGAACTTGCGCCCGGCCACGCGCGAGCGCTGCGCCTCGGCCACCATCGCCTCGAGGTTTCGCTGGCCGGCCAGCACGGCTTCGAGGTCGCGCTCGACGCGGAGCCAACGCTCCTCTTCCATCGCCATCCCCCCGGCGCCGTGCGAGACGCGAAAGACGTCAAGCGCGACGTCGTCGGCGCGGGTCGTGATGCGCGCGGAGAGGATGTTGAGATTGTTGGCGGTAAGTACGCCGGCAATCTTTGAAAACAATCCCGGCTGATCGCGTGTGGCCACGATAAATTCGCTGAACTCGAGCTCGGGAAAATGGCGATGGCGGCAGACCAGCGCCTGCCCGCCCAGCGCGCCCATCAGCTCGAAGTGAGTCGGGATGTCGTCTTCGGGGACGGTGAGGAAGTAGCGATCGGGCATCAGGTCGAGAAACGCCGCGACCTCTTCAGGCGCCGCGCCCAGAGGGGCAAGCCGCTCGCGCACTGCCGCTTTGACCAGAGCGAGCCGGCGCGCCGGATCGACCGCCTCGCGATCGCCCTGCTCCAGAATCTTGAGCGTGCGCATATAGAGGTCGCTCAGCAGCATGTCGCGCCAGTTGTTGTAAACGTTGGGCGCCACCGCGCGCATGTCGGCGAAGGTCATCAGGTAGAGCGCCTTCAGCCGGTCGATCGAGCCGACCGCGCGCGCGAACTCCTCGACCGTGCGCACGTCGTCGACGTCGCCCTTCTGCGCCACCTGCGACATCATCAGATGGTTGCGCACCAGGAACACCACCAGGTCGGTCTCCTCGCCATCGAGTCCCAGGCGCCGCGAGACCTCGGCCGTAAGCAACGCGCCGCGTTCGTGATGGTCGTGGCCATGGCCCTTGCCGATATCATGCAGGACCAGGGCGAGAAAAATGAACGGCAGCGCGGTGACCTCGCGCGCGACTTCGGTCAGCAGCGGATTGCTGTCCTTGAACTCGCCCGCGCGCAGCCGTTCGAGCTCGCGCACCGCGGCCAGCGAGTGCCGGTCGACCGTGTAGATGTGGTAGAGGTCGTGCAGCACGCGCGCGTACAGATTGCCGAACTCGGGAATCACCGCGCCCAGCACGCCCGCGCGATGCATCGCCTCCAGCGTCTCGGCCACGCGCTGGCGCCCCGACAGGATTCCCATCAGCGCCATCCCGGTCCGCGGGTCGCATCGAAAGGCGTCGTCGATAAGCCCCAGGCTGTCGCGCACCTGCTGGTAGGCGCTGCCCGAAAGCTCCACGCCGTGCGCCTGGCAATCGGCGAAAATGGTCAGCAGATTGATCGGCGCGCGGGTGAAGAATTCTTTCTCGGCGATGGCGAGCAGGCGGCCCTGGATCAGCACTCCGGGACGAATCTGGCGTCCGCCGGTGCGCCGCATGAAGCGCCCGACGGCAGGATCGTCGGTGACGCGCGCAATCAGCCCCTCGGAGAAGCGATGGATGGCCGCGGCCTGCGCGTAGTAAAAGCGCATCAGCGCGGAAGACGCGCTGCCCGAGGCGTCGGCGGTGGTGGTATCGGTAAAACCCAGCAGCGGAGCAATCCGCTCCTGGTACTCGAACGTGAGCTGATCGAAATGGCGCCCACTTAGAAAGTGCAGCGAATTGCGCACGCGGTAAAGAAAATCCTGCGCGCGCAGTACTTCCTCGAGCTCGGCCTCGCTGACGATCGCCTTTTGCACCAGCTCGGGCAGCGAGTGCACCTTGTACTTGACCTTGGCCAGCCACAGCGCTGTATGCAGATCGCGCAAGCCGCCCTCGCCCTCCTTTAGTTGCGGCTCGAGCAGATAGATCGAATCGCCGTAGTGGCGATGGCGGTCGCGGCTTTCCTCGAGCTTGGCCTGGAAGAACTTCTGCTGGTTGCGGTTGAGAACCTCGTCGATCAGCGCCTGGTCGAGCGCCGCCCACAGCTTCTCTTCACCCGCGAGAAAACGGATGTCGAGAATCGCGGTCTTCTCCTTTAGATCGTCGTTAGCCGCGCGCACGGATTCGCGCACGTTGCGCACCGCCTGACCGACCGTGAGTCCCGCGTCCCATAGCGCGTGCAGAATTATTTCGGTCACGACCTCGGCGTAAGGGCCGGGTTTGTAGTCGTGCAGGAACAGGAGGTCGATGTCGGACTGCGGATTGAGCTCGCCGCGGCCGTAGCCGCCGCGCGCGATCACCGCGAGGCGCTGGTTCAAGCGTGAGAAGCGGCGCGAATGATGGTAATCGGCGTAGCGATAGAGCGCGCGCACCAGCCGGTCGATGCATCCGGTATACTCGCGCACGATCTCCATCCCGCCCGCGCCGGAGAAATGGCGTCGCGCGAGCTCCTCGCGCACCGCGTTGAGCCAGACGCGCGTGGCCGGTCCGGGCCGCCCGCCGCTTTGGAACTCCGTGTAGAGCGAATCCTCGTCGCGCGCGACCGCAGACGGCGCGACGAGCGTGCCCTCGCTCGCAATTGAAACCGGCGCTTCGCTCACAGATTGCCCACTGCGGCATCGGCGTTGAAATAGTGGACCACTGCTTCGGCGATACCCTGCGCCAGCACCTGCTGGTACTGCGCGGAAGCGAGACGCGCCGCCTCGTCCCGATTGGAGAGAAAGCCGCACTCGACCAGCACCGCCGGCATCTGCGCGCCCACCAGCACGTAGAACGGCCCACGCATCGCTCCGAGCGCACTCACCTGCGCTCCCAATGACGCGTTGAGGTCGGCTGCGGTCTGCGCCTCGATCATCGAGGCGAGCGCAACCGACTCGTTGGCCTTATACTGCTGGCGCATATCGCTCAGGATGTAGTTTAGGTCGCCCCCCGTCGCGGTGCCATAGGCGCCTCCGCTTGCGTTCTCCATCGCCGCGAGCCGCATCGTCGCCCGATCTGTCGTGTTATTCAGATAATACGTCTCGATTCCAGTCGTTGCGGCGGCGGGACTCGAGTTGAGATGAATCGAGATGAACAAGTCGGCACCGGCCTTGTTGGCAAACGCCGTGCGGTCGGCGAGCGTAACGAAATAGTCACCCGTGCGAGTGAGTATTGCGTGGACGCCGCGACGCTCGAGCTCGCCCTGGAGCCGCAGCGCGATTTGCAACGCTAGGTCCTTCTCCAGCAGCGGCGCGCCGGCCTCGGTGCCAGAGTCGTAACCGCCATGGCCCGGGTCGATCACGACCACGGGCTGGCGCTCCGGAGCCGCGGTCATCGCGGCTCCGCCCCCCGGCGCTGCATCCGCCCGCCCCGGCGGGGCTGGCGGATGCAGCGCCGCCATCTGCGGCGCGCCGCCGCCGCCCGCCACAATCGTGGCAGGCGGCAGCGGCGGTGCTGACGGCGCAGGCGCCTGCGGCGGCAGCGCCGCAGCGAGCGGGCGGCCCGGGGCCGCCCGCTCGCCGCGGCGCTCGAGGCGCACCAGCACCGGCGCGGCCAGGTCAGGAACCTGGCCCGCCGGCGCGAGGCGAATCAGCAACTCGTGCGGCAGTTTGCCGACCGCGTAGTCAGTCTTGCCCGCGATCCGGATCACCAGGCGCGATCGCATACCGCCTGCGTCGATCGCGCGCACGGCGAGGACCGGCGCACTCTCGCGGCCGTAGAGGGGACGCGACGGAAGCTCGATTCGGGTATTCGCGAGATCGATCCAGAGCTCGTCGCCGTGAGCGCTTAGCGTCCAACTGAGCCCGTTGCCACGCAGTCCGAAATGCAACTCGACGATCGCGCCGCGCTGAACGGCCGCGGCGCTGTCGATCACGGCGGCGCTGGCGCTCGGCGCACCCAGCGCGAGCGCGGCGGCGACAAGCATCGCTACCCTCCGCGTCCAACGCGAAACCCTCCGCAATCCGCCACCCCGCTGCCGTTCCCACGCCCGGCGAGTGCCGATGCGCTTAAACGACTACTGATCGCCGCCCTGCTTGAGCCGATCGAGCGCGCGCGCCAACGCGTTGAGCGCCTCGATCGGCGTCAGGCGTTCGATTTCGAGCGTCCTCAATTCATCGATCACGCGCCGCTCGGCCGGCGTGAAGAGTCCAAGCTGGCCGGCGCGGCCTTGCGTATCGGGACGATGCGCCAGGCGGGCCTGCCCCGCTTCGTCCAGTTCCCCCATCTCGAGATTGGCGAGGATTTGACGCGCGCGCGCGACCACGGTTTCGGGCAGCCCGGCAAGCCGCGCGACTTCGATCCCGTAGCTGCGGCTGGCCGGCTGCTCGATCACGCGTCTCAGGAAGACCACCTCACCGTTCCACTCCCGCACCGCCATGCTGAGATTCTTCACGCGGCTGCGCTCGCGCGCAAGATCGGTCAGTTCATGGAAATGGGTGGCGAAAAGCACCTTGGCGCGAGTGTTGTCGTGCAGATGCTCGGCCAGCGCCCAGGCGATTGCGAGCCCGTCGAATGTGCTGGTGCCGCGGCCGACCTCGTCGAGCAGCAAAAGGCTCCGCTGATCGAGGCCCATCAGCAGGCGCGCCGTCTCGCGCATCTCGACCATAAAGGTGGATTCGCCGCGGCGCAGATCGTCGCGCGCGCCGATCCGGGTCAGCACGCGGTCGACCAACCCCAGAGCCGCCTCGGTCGCGGGCACGAAGCTCCCCATCTGCGCCATGATCACGATCAGCGCCACCTGGCGCAGGTAGGTCGACTTGCCGGCCATGTTGGGCCCCGTGATGAGCAGGAGCTGGCGCTCGTCGGGATCGGTCTGGAGATCGTTGGGCACGAATTCGCCCGCGCGCATCGCGGCCTCGAGCACCGGATGGCGCCCGTCGCGGATCGAGAGCGCGAGCGCCGAGTTCATCCGCGGCCGCACGTACCCACGCCGCCGCGCGACCGCCGCCAGCGCCAACAGCGCGTCGAACTCGCCTACCGCGGCCGCCGTCGCGAGGATCGGACCGGCATGCATCGCGAGGTCGCGAACCAGCGTGGTGAAAAGCCTGAGTTCAAGTTCCTTCAGCCCCGACTCGGCGCCGAGAATTTTGCGTTCGAGATCCTTGAGCGCGGCGGTGGTAAAGCGCTCCGCGCCGATCAGCGTCTGCTTGCGCTCGTAGTCCGCGGGCACCCGGTCGAGGTTGGGTTTGGTCACCTCGATGTAGTAGCCGAAGACCTGGTTGTAGCGGACCTTAAGCGAGGGGATGTTGCTGCGCGCGCGCTCGGCCGCCTCCAGCCGCGCGATAACGCCGCGCGCGTCTGAGGCGAGCGCGCGCAACTCGTCGACCTCCGGGCTCACTCCGCTCCGAATCACGTTGCCGTCGCGCGGATTGACCGGCGGCTCGTCGCCGATCGTCGCGTCGATCCGCGCGGCGAGTTCGGGCATCGGCACCAGCCGTGCGGCGATCTCACGGATGAGCGCGCTCTGGCATCGCTGGAGCGCATCGCGCAGCGCGCCGACCGCCCGCAGCGCCTGTTCCAGCTTGAGGCAATCGCGCGGCGACGCGCGCAGGCTTCCGATTCGGCCCGCCAACCGCTCGAGGTCGCCAATCCTCCGCAGCGCGTCGGCGACATCGCCGCCGAGATCGGTTTCGAACAGCTCCTCGACCGCGTCGTGGCGCGCGCAGATAGCGTCGAGGTCGAGCAGCGGATAGACGATCCAGTTCTGCAACGCGCGCGCGCCGACCGGCGTGAGCGTCTCGTCGAGCACCGAGAGCAGCGAGCCGCGTCGCGTGCCGTCGGAAGAAACCACCAGTTCCAGATGGCGCCGGCTGACCTCGTCGACCAGCATGTACTCGGCAGCGCGATATAGATGCGGCGGGCGCAGATGCGCCAGCTCGCGGCCGAAGGTTTCTTCGACATAGACCAGCGCGGCGCCGGCCGCGATGCCGAGCGTCTCGCCGAGCGCGCCGGCCGCCTCGGCCCCGAAGCGCGCGGCCAGCGCCTCGCGTGGACGCCCCGCGGCGAAGCCTGGGCCGTCGAGCCAGGTAACGGGGGTGTCGACGCCGTCGAGCACCGCGGTGAGCGCGGTGTCGCCCTTGGGTGCGATAATTTCGCGCGGCGCGATTCGCGCGATCTCCTCGCGCACTCCGGTTGCTCCGGCAATTCGAGTCGCGAGAAATTCTCCGGTCGAAACGTCGAGCGCCGCCAGCGCGAACCCGCCCTCGCCGGCGCCGTCCGCGCCGAGCGCGAGCAGAAAACTCTTTTCGAGTGCCGCCAGCACGGTCTCTTCGCCCACCGTGCCCGGCGTGATCACGCGCACGATCTGCCGCGGCATCAGGCCGCGCTGTGGGGTCAATTGAAACGGCGCCTCTGCCCCCGGCATCTGACCGGCGGCGGCAGTGACACGTGAGCGAGGCTCGGGCTGCGTCTGCTCGCAGATCGCGACCTTCAATCCGGCCTTGAGCAGCTTGGCGATATAGGGTTCGGCGGAATGGTACGGCACGCCGCACAACGGCACGCCATCCTTGGAGCGCGAGGTCAGCTGTATATCGAGCACGCGCGCGCCGACCTCGGCGTCCTCGAACAGCATCTCGTAGAAGTCGCCGAGGCGAAAGAACAGGATCGCGTCGGGCACTTTCTGCTTGACGCTGAGGTACTGTGCAATCAGCGGTGAGTTCTTGATTGCCACGTGCGAACGACAATAACGGGCCGCGACGCTCGCGGCAAAATCATTCGTGCGTGCGCCGGGTCAATTGTCTAGAGGATTGTGCAGGGTTTTGGCGCGTGCGTAATCTTCGGGCGTGTTGATATTGAAGCAGCTGAGCGCCTCGGGATCGATGCGGCGGTATTCGGCCTTGGAAATTATGCGCGCCAAGATACCGGAATTGACCGCGTCGGCGATGGCGCTCAGCCGCCGCTCGCCGCGCGCGAGCATCGAGTCCAGCGCGCCGCCGCATCGCCGGCGATATACCGCATGCAGCGGCTGTAGTCGTTCACCAACCTGGGGAATCACCGCGTCGTCGCCTTCACGCACCAGCGAGAGGAGCCACGATGCGACTCCTGAACGCAGCATCGGCAAGTCGCACGAGCAGGCGAACGCAAGCTCGTGTCGCGCCGCGCGCAATCCGCGCGCGAGCGCGCCGACCGGCCCCTGGTAAGCATTCTCGTCATACACGACCGTCACCCCGCCGAGCGCGGGAAGCTCGATAGCTTCTGATTCGGGTGCCGCGACCACTACGATGTCCTCGAAGGCGCACGCCGGTTCGGCGCGCGCGAGCTCGATGACGGTCCGCTCGATTAGCGTGATGCCGCCCAGAAGGAGCGTCGCCTTGGGCTGGCCCATCCGCGCACTGCGGCCGCCCGCCAAAATGATCGCGCTGGCTGAGTTGACGACCGTGCTTTCGCGCCGTTCACTCACATCGCAAGCTTAGCAGACGCCTCGGGAAACTCCGGCGAGGGATCGCGATATGAATGAAAGCGCTGCGAGCGGAGATTCAGTAGGCTCTCACAGGAAATCCAGATGACAAAACATGTTGTCGTGGATCAGGCAGCACAAACTGCGCAGGACGCCCTTGCGCGCTGGATGAAGGCGCAGCGGCGGCCGAAGAAGATCCGGGCACCACTGCATCATCGCTCGCATTAATCACTGAATCGATCCTGCTCAAGGTCTGGTTTGAAGCCTGCGTCACGTTGCCCGAGACCTGTGTTTGGCTTCCGCAACCGAGGAGAGCCAGTCCTCCAATTGCCAGGACAAAGATCGCAATTACCAGGACGAAGATCGGCAGCAACTGTCTTGTAATCATAAAAATGCCGTCTCCTACTGCAGAACACTCTATGCTCGGCGGCAGGCGGCGGCATCAAAGACCACGCCAGCGTTTGGTTATCGGAAGAACAAATAATGCAAATCGCTACTTATCTTTCGGCTGCCAGCGCAGCACTGGGCGGCGGGCGGCCTGCGCCTCGTCGACGCGCGAGAGCCCCAGCGTATGCGGCGCAGTGCGCACCATCTCGGGATTGCTCAGCGCCTCCGCGTAAATCTTCTCCATCGCGTCGACGAAGGTGTCTAGCGTCTCGCGAGTTTCGGTCTCGGTCGGCTCGATCATCAGCGCTCCATGCACGACCAGCGGGAAATAGATCGTCGGGGGATGGATTCCGAAATCCAGCAGGCGTTTGGCGATATCGAGCGTGTTCACGCCGGCGCGCTTTTCCAGGTCGTGCGTCAGCACGCACTCGTGCATCGACGGCTCCGTGGTCGCGCTGGGAAAATGCGGCTCAAGGCGCTTGCGCACGTAGTTAGCGGCCAGGATCGCGAAGCGGCTCGCCTCGGTCAGCCCGTTGCCGCCGAGCGCGAGGATAAACGCGCAGGCCCGCACCAGCATCCCGAAATTGCCGTGAAACCCGCGAAGCCGCCCGATCGAATCGGGACGCTCGTAGTCAAAGCGCCAGACCTCGCCGTCGTTGCGCAAACGCGGCAGCGGCAGGAAGGGTTCGAGATGCTTCTTCACGGCGACCGGGCCTGCGCCCGGACCGCCGCCGCCGTGCGGAGTCGAAAAGGTCTTGTGCAGGTTGAGCTGCACGACGTCGGCGCCCATGTGGCCCGGCTTGGCGACGCCTAAAAGCGCGTTCATGTTGGCGCCGTCCAGGTAGAGCAACGCGCCGCGTTCGTGCAGCACGTCGGCGATCGCGGCAATCTCGGGCTCGAAAATTCCGAGCGTGTTGGGATTGGTCACCATCAGCGCCGCGACGTCGTCGCTTACGAGCCGGCGTATCTCGGCCGCCTCCAAAAAGCCGCGCCGATTTGACTTCGCGACCACGACCTCGAACCCAGCCAGCGTGCAACTCGCCGGATTGGTGCCGTGCGCGGTGTCGGGGATTATCACCTTGTGGCGCGCCGCGCCGCGCTTGCGATGGTACGCGCGCATCATCAGCAGTCCGGTAAGCTCGCCCTGCGCGCCGGCCGCTGGATGGAGCGACACGGCGTCCATCCCGGTTATCTCGGCGAGCGCCGCCTCCAGCCACGCCATCAGTTCGAGCGCGCCCTCGGCCAGATGCGCCGGCGTCATCGGATGGAGCGCGGCAAAACCGGCGAGCGCTGCCATCTCGTCGTTGAGCACGGGGTTGTACTTCATCGTGCACGAGCCGAGCGGATAGAACTGGAGCGCCTGCCCGAAGTTGAGCTGCGAGAGCCGCAGAAAATGGCGCATCACCTGCGGCTCGCTGAGTTCCGGAAAGCCGGGGATGTCGTCGCGGCAAAGCTCCGCGCCCAAAATCGCGGCCGCGTCGGGTTCTCCGGCAGCGCGCGCTGTGACGTCGGCACCGGATCGTCCGGCCGCCGACTCCTCGAACAGCAGCGAGACGCTGCGGACGTCTGATGCGTTCGGCGCTCCCGTCGCGGCCGGCGCCGCTTGCGTCTCTTCGATATCGCGCGCGATATTGCCCGCCGTCGCCATCTTATCCTCCCCTCCCATCAACTGACCCCGGCAATCGCGCCGGCGAGCCGATCGAACTCGGACTGAGTATTCAACTCAGTGACGCTGACCAGCAGCGCGTCGCCAAGCTCGGTCCAATAGCCGCCGAGCGCGATGCCGCCCAGGATTCCGGCGCGCTCTGCTCGCGCGAGCGCCGCGGCCGCGTCACCTGTGTTCATCACGAACTCGTTGAAGAACGGCGCGCCGAAGCGCGCACGTATCCCGGCGGTCGTGAGCGTCGCGGCTGCGCTATGCGCCAGCTCGACGTTGCGCGAGGCCAGCTCCCGCAACCCCCGGCGCCCCATCATCGCCAGGTACACCGTGGCCGCGAGCGCGCACAGCGAATGGTTAGTGCAGATGTTCGAGGTCGCGCGCTCGCGCCGGATATGCTGCTCGCGCGTCGCCAGGGTCAGACACCATGCGCGCCGCCCGAAACGGTCGCGCGTCTCGCCCACCAGCCGCCCGGGCATCTGGCGCAGATGCGCCATCCGAGCCGCCATGAAGCCGACTCCGGGACCGCCGAACTGCGGCGCGAGGCCGAAGCTCTGTCCTTCGCCGACCGCGATGTCGGCGCCGAGCTCGCCGGGCGATTTCAAAAGACCCAGCGCGAGCGGCTCGGCCGTGACGGAGATCGCAATAGCGCCCGCGCGTTTGGTGAGTGCGGCGGCCTCGCCCAGCGGCTCGACGATTCCGAACGCGTTGGGATAGCCGATAACGGCGCACAGCAGCCGATCGTCGGCGAGGCGCTCCAGCGCAGCAAGATCGATCGCACCGCTTTGCGAATCGAACGGCACTTCAACCAGTTCGAGATGCTCCAGCGCGCTCAGATACGTCCGCACCGTGTCGCGATAGTCGGGCCATAGCGCACGCGAAAGCGCGACTCGCGTGCGCTTGGGCGTCACGCGATGCGCCATCAGGACCGCCTCGGCCGTCGCCGAAGCGCCGTCGTACATGCTGGCGTTGGCGACCTCCAGCCCGGTGAGCTGCGTAATCATCGTCTGGAATTCGAAAATCGCCTCGGTGGTGCCCTGGCTTGCCTCGGGCTGATACGGCGTATAGCTGGTCGCGAACTCGGCGCGGGCGGTTACCGCGCGCACGGCGGCCGGCACGTGCGCGATCAGATCGTCGAGTCCGCGCGCGCCGATCGTATCGAGCATCGCGCGGACGTCGGTTTCGGTATGTGCAAAGAATCTCATCGATTGAGTATGTTCTCCATAGTCATTTCGTGGCGATTACGGTACTAAGTAGTGTAACGTCTAATTACTAAGTTCCAGACAATAGCTTGTCATCCTGAGCGAGCGTTGCGCGAGTCGAAGGACCTCGGATTCTACTGAGAGAACGTTGCGCAAGGTCGGCGCTAGAAGACCCGGGGTCCCTCGACTCGCAGACTCGCTCGGGATGACAGAAGCAGCCGCAGGTGACCGAACCCCGACCCCTTCCCTAAAGGGAAGGGAGTAAAACTGTTTCCCGTTATTGATGACTACTTCCAATTCCATCTACGCCGCTGGCGCCTTGCCGCGGCGGTAAAATGGCAACCCCGTCACTGCGGCGGCGACGCGGCGATTGCGAATCTCCACTTCGACCGATTCGGGCGCTCCTGCCGCCGCGTCGAGATACGCCATCCCCAGCGGCCGGTTGAAACTCGGCGCGAAAGTCCCGCTCGTCATCACGCCGACCTCGCGCTCGCCCACAAAAAGCTTGTAACCCTGGCGGGCCACGCTGCGCCCGTCCTCGGTACGGATTCCAACCAGCCGCCGCTTGAGCCCGTCGCGCTGCTGCGCGGCGAGCGCCGCTGCGCCGACGAACTCGCGCC
>WNFC01008634.1_pt1 | contig 14316 bp, 12 predicted proteins | sample 5400541 | NCBI WGS metagenome assembly WNFC01 (sample SAMN13153342, study PRJNA577476) | soil metagenome | isolation source: 120 cm saprolite under Douglas fir tree site 2 hole 2 replicate 1 | place: USA:California | collected 2015-04-18
AGAACCTCCGGCGCGGCTGCACCCAAAAACTGGCTTCCGGCCTCCTCGTGAGCAGCGATCAAAGACTCCACTTCCATGCGCAGATCGGCATCCGCCCCACACGCTAATTCAAGAAAGGCTTGTCGTTCCTCGGGCACCAAGCACAGCGCTTGCTCCAGGATTTCTTTGGTCCGTTCCCAGCGTTCTGAGCTCATGTCCTGGGTCTCCGGGAAATCTCTCTATGCAGCCAGGCGCGAGCCGCGGTCCAGTCGCACTGCACGGTCGCGGTCGCAATCCCCATCACCTCCGAGGTTTCCTCCAAGGAAAGGCCGGCAAAGAAACGCAACTCCACTACGCGGCTCTGCCGCGGATCGACCTCAGCAAGGATATTGAGAGCATCATCGAGCGCGACGACGTCCACGTCTTTGCGCTGGGGCAGAGCCACGGCATCGTCCAGTGTGAGCATGCAAACGCCGCTGCCGCGTTTGGAAGCGCGACGGCGGCGAGCGTAGTCCACCAGGATCTGGCGCATAAGTTGGGCTGCGATTGCGAAAAAATGCGCGCGGCTCTTCCACTCCGGTAGGTCCTGCCCAACCAGCCGACAATAAGCCTCATGCACCAGCGCTGTGCTCTGCAGAGTGTGGTCGGGACGCTCACTCTTCAAGTGATGGTGGGCCAGACGGCGCAGTTCGTCATAGACCAGGGGCAGGAGCGCCTCCAAGTCGTTGCGGTCGCCACCTCGCCAACCCTGCAAGAGCTTTGTGACCTGGCTCGGAGGCTCGTGCGCCAACAGATTCGCCCCTAGCGTGTGGGAATCACTGGCTGCGTAGCCTATCGCTTCCCATTTCGCCTGTCAAACACCGAAAAACGGGAGGGCTGCGAGTTCCCCATTCTCAAAAGCGATTTCTCTTCCGATGATCAAATCCGCCAATGTTTTTCGCCTTTACATATAGGAGGATCATATGAAACTCAAGACCATCAAGCCGGGAAAATTGGCCGAACAAGGAAGGAGAAACAAGATAAGAACTCTCACCATACGTCCCCTCGCGAAGTTCGGTTTGCTCGCTGGTTGTTTGATGTTCGCCGGCGCAACGTTTGCGGTTGCGCAAGAAAATTCACCACGTCTCGCACAGGTCGTGGCCTTGGACGAATGCGATCCTACCACCTTCAACGCCACGCTTGGGCCTGACTTCTGCAAGAACATCGCGCTTGCCGCGCTGGGATACGCCACCACGTTGTCCGACTTATTTCAGAAGGCAGGCGAGGGAAATCCGGACCGGGGCTGGGACTTCGAACCTGACACGGTCAAGATTAAAGAAGGAACCACTCTTAGCGTAGTCGACCAGGGTGGCGAGCCTCACACCTTCACCGAGGTGGCGAAGTTCGGTGGCGGCTTCATAGCGGGGCTCAATCACGGAGAGGCCACGGTTCCCGAATGTGTCGGCGGCTTTTCGAACGTTGCGGTGGCCAAGACTCGAATCCTTCAGGCCAGCCATGTCGACATCACCGGTCTGAAGAAAGGTAAACATCTTTTCGAGTGCTGCATCCATCCCTGGATGCGCGTGACGGTCGATGTGAAAAGTCGAGAAGAGGAATGAAATCACCCTGGCACGCGAGAGAACGCGAGCGGCGTTAGAAGAGTCAGATATCGCGGAGGAAGTGGGTAATCTGCCGGAGGCGAAGCATCTTGTCCTGATTCGTCTGGCCAAGTGCTTCGCCAAGGTGGGTTTCCGCTGATTCCTGCGACAAAGACCAGAGGTTTTCCGGTCAGTTTTTATTCAAGTAAACGTATGAGCCGTCAAGTGCGGCAATGGATGCGCAGCCCAGGAGCTTGAGTGTCCGTTCCATATCAGTCCGCAAGATTTCCAGTGCGCGTGCGACACCAGCTTGCCCGGCAGCAGCCAGGCCGTAAGCGTAAGCTCGGCCGATCAGCACGGCGTGTGCTCCCAGGCAGATGGCCTTGACGATATCACTGCCGCGACGAACACCGCCGTCCATGAGCACCTCGGCTCGGCCATTCACCGCGGCGACAATTTCCGGCAGCACCCGCAAAGAAGCGGGAACGCCGTCGAGTTGGCGACCACCATGATTTGAGACCACGATGGCCGAAGCTCCTTCATCGAGTGCACGCCGGGCGTCGTCGGCGGTCAGAACGCCTTTGATGACGACGGGGCCAGACCACGCTTCGCGAATCCATCGCAGATCCTCCCAGGTGACTGCTGCGCTACTCAGAGCTGCGCCGACGTCAATGAGCGGCAACGGACCTTGGCCGGGAATCACAACGTTCGGGAGCCTCGGGACGCCGCCGTCCAAGAGGAAGCTCGCGAGCCATCCCGGACGCGCCAAGAATTGCGACAGGAAGGGAAGTTTGGCCAGCGGTTTGTCCCCCAACAGCTCTTTCATTCCGTTGCGGAAATCACGTTCGCGCATTCCGGCAACGACAGTGTCAATCGTGACTACGAGGGCTGAGAACCCGGCGCTTCGAGCGCGTTGAATTGCAGCCTCAGCGGCTGCACGACCTCCCATTAGATAGAGCTGATAAAAGACCGGGCCGGAAGAAGCTGACTTAACATCTTCTAGGCGGTGTCCCGAGATGGTGGAAAGAGTGTATGCAGTTCTGGCCATTCCAGCGGCACGAGCGGCAGCAACTTCACCCCCAGGGTGCATCAGACGGCTGTAGCCGACCGGGGCCAGCACGACAGGAAAAGAAAGGTCACAGCCGAGTACACGCGTACGCAACTCACACTTGGGTACGGCTACTGCGTGACGAGGACGGAACGTGACTTCTTCAAATGCGTTACAGTTCTCTCGCAAAGTGAACTCGCCCTCGGCTCCGCCATCCAGATAGTCAAAAACCACTCTGGGCAGACGGCGACGGGCCAACAACCGGAGATCTGCGATGTTCACAACCCGGGGAGATTCAACTGAGCGGGGCAACTTGATTCTCCATTAATGGGCGAGCTTGAAGATTCGTTCCGTCCAGGGCGACAATTTTGCTGGAGGCGAAAAACAAGGCCGTTGTTTACGTTATCACGGGTATTTTAGGGCAAACGCTGCCATTGTACGGCTGCCTGCATCCTGATGCCGATGTCCGGGTCAGTATTTGCGGATAATCAGGGCCAGATTTCACGCGGTTCCGCGATGGACGCGAGAAACCGGTGATATGAAGAGAAATCAAACAGAGTGAACGTGAGCGCTTACGGCTGCGTGTGGAACTTCGGAGGCGCGGGTTTGTAACCGGGAGGAACGCCCTTGCTAATGAAGGGAAAATCATCAGGATGCTCGACCAGGACGCGGCCCTCGGAGGTCAACTTGTAGGGGTTCCCATCGGGATCAGCCGGAATACCTTGTAACCGTTCAGCGAGAGCTAATTCAGACAGGCTGGAAGGCAGTCGGCCCGTTCGCTCACCGAACCGCGTTAGCGCACTCTGCAGGCGCGTAACGTCTTCGTCAACCTTCAGCGCGCGCAAGTGTTCAACGGCATTGGAGCGAATGTGGCCATCGCGCGTGGTCTGATAGGTCGCAATCCACAGTGTTCTAGCAGTTTCATATTCACCCGCGTGTTGCGCCATTTGTGCGGCGAATAATTTCAAAAAGGGGTGCGCATTCGCCACTCGTGAGCCGCGTTCAAACGCCTCGGCCGCTTTGGCGTAATCTTTTAACTCCATGTAGTAGACAAAGCCCAAGTCGTAGTACAGCCGCCATTCGTTGGGATTGTTTTGAATGCCGTATTCAATCAACTGGACGGCGCGATCTGGCTGTCCGGGACCGCTTGGCGGTTTGGGGGCAAGAAAACTAGCGCCAAACTGATAGGCAACCAGCAGATGAGGGTCGAGATGGGTCGTGATTTCCAGCAGGGGCGCCAGCAGATTGTAGCTCTGCGCGGAACGGTAGTGCCGCTGACCGAAATATTGCACAGTGCGCGTCCAATAAATATCAGCCATCAAGCCCTTGTAACCCAGGCTTGCGCGCTCTAAGACTTTCGGCGAACTGATGTAGAGGACTTCGTCCAGCGTGGCCTGAGGACGGAGTTGGTCCACGCGACGCAGTATCAGAATGGTCACGATCAGCGAGATGGCGAGGCACCCGCTGGCGATGAAGGTAGTCTGCCGCCGAGATTTCATTTCAGGTCCCGGTGTTCAAAAATCAGCACTGCTCCACTAAGCGCCATGGCCGCGTAAAACAGAGCATAGAGAGTATTATGCAAGACTAATTGTCCCGCCACCGGTTGCTCATGCGCGATCGAAGTAATCACGTTGAAGGCGGAGAAGTTTGGCACGAGATAGGCTGCGGCGGAGGCCAGCCAGCGCGTAAGTCCGTGGGCCATCCCAGCGAAGCCGCGCAAGTCCTCGGCAAAGCTGCCAATCACAAAAAGAGAAAAAGCAAATACCGCGGAAAGCAGCGGTGAGGAAAACGAAGAGAACAGGAGCGCCAGTGCGCAGATAATCAGAAACTGCAGGATGATGAAATACAACGCCACCAAGATTAGCGCATCAGGCCGTGCGAATTTGTGCGAAACGTAAAGCAACGCGGCAAACACGCCGATGGCCATGAAGAATGTGTTCACCACCAACGTACCTGCCAGTCCGAAGAACTTGCCAACAATGAACTCCCAGCGCCGCACCGGACGTGAGAGCACGGTGTAGAGCGTTCGCCTCTCAATTTCCTTCGAGACGAGGCCGATACCAATGAAGATCGCGATGACAACACCGAAGAGCGAAACTGCTGTCAGGCCAAGATTGATCACGACCAAGCGCTCGATATCAATCGAGATCTGGCCCACCAGAATTGCGGCGCCGGAGAGCAGCAGGGCGAATGCAATCAGGTTGTAGAGGACCCGGTCACGGACCGCTTCGCGGAACGTGTTGGAGGCGATGTGGACGATGCGCGCTCTCATGCCGTACTCCCAACCGATGTTTCGGCCGGTTGCAGCTTCTCCACAAAATATTCCTCGAGCGAGGTACGAACAGGAGTGATTGCAATCAAGCGCAGTCGCTCGCGGCGCAGTGTATCGATTGCCAGATCTTGTTGGTTTTCGGCCAGTACGGCGCGCACTGTGTCTCCGGTGACGTGGCACTCCGCACCCAGAGCTTTCATCGAGGTAGGTATTTGCGTTCCCTGCCAGATGATTTCCACCTTACCCTGAACACTGGAGACCAAATCCTCAACCGCGCCCACGCCGCGTAGTTCTCCCTTGTGAATGATGGCAACGCGGTCGCAGAGCGCCTCGGCGTCCGAGAGAATGTGGGTAGAGAAGAATACGGTCTTGCCCTCGTGCTTGAGCTGCTCCATCAGGTCACGCACTTCGCGCCGGCCCATCGGGTCAAGGCCAGACATGGGTTCGTCCAAGAATACAAGCTTGGGGTCGTGCAGAATGGCCTGAGCAATTCCGACCCGTTGCAGCATGCCCTTGGAGAACTTCCGCAATTGCACCCCCTGCACGTCGGGCAGACCCACGCGTTGCAGAGTAGTCTCCACGCGCCGCGCGCGCTCATTGCCCGGAACTCCAGAGAGCTGTCCGTAGTAATTCAGAAGTTCGTGCGCCGTCAGGTGATCATAGAAATAGGGTTGCTCGGGAAGAAAGCCGACTTGCGCCTTTACCTGCGGGTCGGTCCATTCCCGGCCCAAAATGCGCGCAGATCCGGAGGAAGGAAACACCAACCCCATTAGCAGTTTCAGTGTCGTAGTTTTGCCAGCGCCGTTAGGACCGAGGAAGCCGAAAATCTCCCCTTCTTCTACCGTCAGGTGCAGTGGACTGAGGGCGCGCTTGGGTCGCTTGCGCCAGAACCCTACCAAATAGGCTTTCTCCAAGCCAAGAATCTCGAGTGCAGGCATGGTCATTCGGGAAAATGTGACAGAAAAGACTCCCCTCGAAAAAATTATATGGAAACACTTGGCATTTTTGTACTGGACAGAGGTTACCTCGGTTACCATCGCGACGCGGAGAATCAATATCCCCAGGTCTTTGACGGCTCAATGTCGCATGCTGATAGGGGATGTGGCTGCCGTAATTCTCTTAGTGAGACGTTGGCATGAGGTCCGGAGCCACCCTGCGACATGTCGCCAGATGGGATACCACGCTAGAAATCCATCCGAAAACTGATGTTTCTGTACAGGGAAAGTTCGCGTGACTTGATTGTTTGTTATGCGCCTCGCTTCGATTACACTGCGCCCAACACTGCGCCTAAGTCGGTGTTTGCTCCCAGCCGAAGAAGTCGGCCCCAAAAGGGCGAAACGGCCGCCAGAAAAGCGTTGGTGGGGTGTGCCGAGGCCTGGGCTGGGGTGGCGGCGTCAAGGTTCTGAGCCCGCCGCTGGCAGTACCCGACCACCAAGCTCAGGTTCGCCACCACCGCCGCCATCACCACCTGCCAGCGGGTTTTCTTTCGCCCAAAGTAGCGACTTTTGCGAATGCCTAATCCCACCAGCCGCGCGATCCGATGTTCCACCACCACCCGTTCGCGCAAGCTCTGCCGCCCCGCCTCGGTCTGGTTATGGGCGCGAGCCTGTTGCTGTAGTCGTTCTTCGGCTTGGATGCTAATACTCCGCGGCCCTTGACCGCGGACGCATTGCGAGCGCAAAGGACAGGCCTGACAAGTGGCCTTGGCAAAAACAAATTGGCCCCCTCGACCTTCTCCGCCCGAACGATAATCGCGCGTGCTCTGGCCTGCCGGACAGCGCACTTCCATCTGCTCTAAATCGATCCCAAACTCACTCTTGGAAAAACAATCTCGGTTGTGACAGGCGGGCACCTTCGCCGTCAGGATCCGTTCTTCTGCCGCAAAAGCTCGCCGCGTCGGGCCTCCTCCGTAAGCACAATCGCCCACGGTTTCTTCTACCTTCGCCTCCATCACGCGCTCGCTTTGCTGCACCAATTCCAGCGCTTTTTCCTGATCGCCAGCGTTCCCTGCCAGTACCTCCACGGCACTGATCAACTGACTCTCCATCTCCACCGCCACCGCTGCCTTGTGCCCGTTAAATCGCTTGCTGGCACTCTTGCGTCCATGCCGCATCTCAGGATCGTGAACACTAACCACCCGATCCTTTTCTGTGCCCGACTTCACTTGGCAGCCGCCCTCCGGTTTTTCTTCGACGTCCTGCGTGATCAGTCGCCGCAGCAAAGCGGCATCGGTTTCAATCGCTGCTGCCTGCTCGGGATGCTGCTCTTTCCCCTGCTCTGCCAAGCCCAGCAGGCGACGCCCATCCTGCACCATCTCGGTTAACAACTGCTCCCGTTGCGCTTTGTGGTCCCAGTCAATCGCTGCTTCCCCCTTCAGGCTGCTGCCAAAATAGCGGCTGAGTCCTTGCCTCTCCGCCCACACCGTAACCTCTTTTTCTTCCACTTCCGCCAACCGCCGTGCCAGGGTTTCGATCCCTTCTGCCAGCAGGTTGTAGGTGTCCTTCACCGCTCCCTTGCCCAAGATCGGCGTCGTATCTAACGCCACCCGAATCTTGCCACTCTTCAGGTATCCGGCTCGCCGGGCCTCTTCGATCGACTTCTGCAAGATCGGTTCTTCCATCTCGTGCAGCACCAGCTTGGCCTCAAATTCCTGTAGGGCGCTCTTCTGCATCGGCACCTCTTCCATCTCCAGTCCCAAGGCTACCTTCCAGCGCAGATCGTATTTCGTCCGCTCCACCGCCTCGGCAAAACTCACCCCCTCGTAAGCCCGTAAGAACAGCAGGCTCACCGCCAGGCTGGGAGGCACGGATGGGCATCCGTTATCCGGGCAATACAGGGCGGCAAAATCTTCATCCCGAAACAGCTGCTCCCGATTCTGTGCCATATACCCGTACAGGGTGTCGCGACCCACAAAGTCCAGATAGACATGATCGGCGGCAAACAGCTTGTCTTGCGGAGAACGCTTGCCCATCATGGCCGCTGCTCCCGGGTCCGCCGCGCCCTTTTCCTCACTGCCAGCTGCGGCGCTGCCTCGCCCTTCAGTTGCTTCCGCTCCGGCAAACGCACTAACAGCAAATGGGTGCGGTCGAGCACTTTCCAGGTCACGGTCTCGCCCGACTCTAAGTCCAAGGCGGAAGCCAAGGGCAGGGGAATATTGGCATACACCTGTACCGTCCCGCCCTGCCGCCGGATGCCTTGTAAACGGGTGACGTAATGATTTTCTAGATCTTGCATATCTATGTAATAACATAGATTCAATAAAAGTCAAGTTTTTTGAATTTTTCTTGCCACTCTTCATCCGCAGTTCGCCCCGCCGAAACTGGAGCGCATAGTTGCCGGGGGACTTTCCGGATGAGTCTCTAGGGATTCATTGGAATTAATGCCTGACAAGCGCCATAGCCACCGACCAGAGCGATGTTGCCAGGAGGCTGAAGGCGGATCACCATGTCCTGAATTGAGCAATACGAGCGCGTGCCCGTCAGGCTGCTTAGCGGTGTTCCGGTCACAAAGAACCGATCATTGAAGAGACTTCCGGGACTTGCAGATCCGGTGGCGGCAAAGCTATAGCCGCTCTTACCATTGCCGCCGCCGTTGAGCGCCAGATTATTATCGATGAGACAAGCAGTTGCCATGTTGACCGTGCATGGGGCTGCGCCGCCCAAGGGCACCATGCTTGCAGGGAAGCCAACACCTGGATACGTATCGAAATAGGCCAGTTCAGCCGTGTTGATATCGTGAAGGGAAGCAGCTGCGGAGGAGTCATTCGCTGCCATGCGAGCTCGCAGCAGATTCGGAATAGCGATCGCGGCAATGGTCAGAATGATCGCAACCACGATCAATAGCTCGATAAGTGAGAAACCCTTCTGTTTCTTCATCGGCCAAGCTCGTTTCCCACCTTGAGACTATGGATCTCTCCTTTGGATGCCAGTCCTTCTTCATGTCGCACGGCGGGGGCCAAACTTGCATGATGTAACGTCCCATTGAAGGGGTGTTCGGCCTTTGTTTTCAATGCGTCTTGGGGAGGAAGGAGAAACCTGCGAGTGTACCATTCACTACAACTGACAGTATTCGTCAGTTTTGCAAGAGCCCACAATTTCGGCGCTGCGACTAGAGGGCCGTGTAGGCGGACCGAGACCCAGGCGACGCCGCAAAAACACAAGGGCAGCGAACTTGCGTTCGCTGCCCTTTGGCTTTGTACCCTCCCCCGGGTACTTCGCCGAACTCAGCTAACTAGTTTGCCATCGGTAAGAATGCTTGGCAGCCCGCGTAACCACCAGCCGCGCCCAGGTTGCCGGGCGCGTTAACGCGCACGACGCCATCTTCTGTCGCGCACAAGGACTTGGTGCCCGTCTGCGGACTGAGTACTATGGCTTGGGTGTAGAACTCAATCGGGATTACCGACCCGGCAGGCGTGATTGGAACCGCGGTAAAGCTGTAGCCGCTCTTACCGGATCCGGCCGGAGTGCCGTTCCTCGCCAGGTTGTTGTCAATGAGACAGCCAGTGGCCACGGCTGGCGTGCAAGGAGACGCGCCGCCCAAGGCTGCCAAGTTCGCGGCATAGCCAATGGTCGGATAAGCAGCGAAATAGCCGACTTCAGCGGTGACGATGGTACGCTCGGAAGCGGCCGCCGAAGAATCGTTGGCTGCCATACGGGCGCGCATCAGGTTGGGAATCGCAATAGCTGCAATGATCAGGATGATAGCCACCACGATCAGCAATTCAATGAGTGAGAAACCCTTCTGTGTCTTCATCGGCTAAACTCACTTCCCTTCAGAGTATTTGACGCTTATCTTCAGTAACAGTCCTCTTTCATGTCGCACGCTGGGGGCCAAACTTCCCCGACGGTAATGTCCCATTGAAGGTGTGTTCGGCCTTTCTTTTCAATACGTCCTGAGGGGAAACAGAACCCCGCGAGTGTACCTTTCACTACAGCTGACAATATTCGTCAGTTTTGCATGAGCCCACAATTTCGGCGCTGCGACCACAGGGACGGGTAGACCGACAGCAGGCAATCCCGCCAAAAAACATAAGGGCAGCGAACTTGCGTTCGCTGCCCTTTGGCTTTGTACCCTCCCCCGGGTACTTCGCCGAACTCAGCTACTAGTTTGCCATCGGGAGGAATGCTTGGCAGCCCGCGTAGCCACCAGCAGCACCCAGGTTGCCGGGCGCGTTAACGCGCACGACGCCATCTTCCGTCGCGCAGAAGGACTTGGTGCCGGTCTGGGGACTGAGTACTATGGCTTGGGTATAGAACTCAATCGGGATTACCGACCCGGCAGGCGTGATTGGAACCGCGGTAAAGCTGTAGCCGCTCTTACCGGAGCCAACGGGAGTACCGTTGGTCGCCAGGTTGTTGTCAATGAGACAGCCAGTGGCCACGGCTGGCGTGCAAGGAGACGCGCCGCCCAAGGCTCCCAAGTTCGCGGCATAACCGATGGTCGGATAAGCAGCGAAATAGCCGACTTCGGCGGTGACGATGGTACGCTCGGAAGCGGCCGCCGAAGAGTCATTGGCTGCCATACGGGCGCGCATCAGATTAGGAATAGCAATAGCTGCAATGATCAGGATGATAGCCACCACGATCAGCAGCTCGATTAGTGAGAAACCCTTCTGTTTCCGCATTTCGTTTTTCCCCTCGTATTTGTCTTCGCTAGATGTCTGGGTCACGGATGACGCAGTCGGCATGATAATCGCACTTGCAGGGCCAAAGCAGATAGTTACTTTGGGTCCTACCCCTCTTAGGAAACCGGCTTTGTTTTCAGCAGGGAGCCACACTTTGGTAACAATTTTACAGGTTTCGGGGCCCTCGTCGTGGCAAAATGCGTCTCCAGAGCTGACAATTCGTGTCAATCTGCAAGAGACACCCGTCCCCTTTCAGAACGCCTTCCTGAGCTCGACTTACATATCTTTCCCATCATTAATTTACCACTCTTCTTAATTACTTCTCCCCAGTGGCCCGCGCCACAGATCGGACTGTATGGTGCGGCGTGGCCTAGAATGTCCAACCAGGGGAAAGATAGGGCAAAGCCACTATGGCGATCTCTAGAGATCGTGGGCAAGTCGAATCAAACATTGCGCGGGCCTGGACTTTGCCCGCGAGAGTTTATACCGATCCGGGAGTACATGCTGCGGAAAAAGAAAAAATTTTCGGATGCACATGGCAGGTGGTCGGCCATTTCGGTCAGGTGGCGAATCCTGGTGACTATTTCACGACTGAAATAATAGGCGAGCCGTTGCTGATTGTGCGGGGTGCCGATGGAGTGTTGCGCGGATTCTACAATGTATGCCGCCACCGCGCTGGACCGCCAGCCGAGGGATGCGGGTCGCGCAAGCTCTTCCGCTGCGGTTATCACGGCTGGACTTATGATCTTGGAGCCGCTGAGAGAAAGCCTCAGCGAATTGACGCGGCAAGTCGACAGATTTCCTGTTGCAGGCATGAAGCTATTCGAGCGCCGCACGTATAAGATGAAGTGCAACTGGAAAACTTATGTGGATAACTATCTCGAAGGCTATCACTTGCCGAGCGTGCATCCGGGGCTGAATCGCGAATTGGACTTCAACGCTTATGCAGTGGAGCCTTATGCCAAGCATGTGCGGCAGTTCAGTCCTATTCGAGGGGCGCAAGCCGGAGATGCCACCCCGCGGCGCTATCAAGAGGCAGGAGAGGGGCTCACCACGGACTACTTCTGGATTTTTCCTAACTGGATGCTGAACTGCTACCCAGATAATGTTTCGCTGAACATCGTGCTGCCGCTTGGAGCGGAGCGCTCGATGGCGATCTTTGAGTGGTACTTGCCGGAGAAAGAGCATGGCAACCCGGCGGGAAAAGCGTCGGTGGAATTCAGCGAGCAGATTCAGGTCGAGGATGTCGGCATCTGCGAAGTGGTGCAGAAGAACCTGCGCTCCCGCAGCTACTCGCGGGGACGTTTCAGCGTGACACAGGAAAGAGGCGTGCACGCGTTCCATCGGATGTATGCGGAATGGATGGAAGTGACTCACCGAGGATATGGTCGAGGAAGCGTCGGAGAATGACAAAGCGTGAGTGAATGTCTTGCTTCTAATCGGCGGAAAAAGAACCTACGCCTTCAAGAGCATACAGGTCACGTCGTCATGTTGAGGTGTGTTGCCGACAAAGAGATCGAGGCCAGCCATCAGCCGGTTCAGCAATTCCTGAGGACTGGTACTCCCCGCGTTTTCCAGCAGGACCAGGAGCTGTGCTTCACCATATTCTTCATCACTGGCGTTCACGGCTTCGACCAATCCGTCCGTAAAAATTACTAACCAATCGCCGGGAGCGAGCGCCACGCTCGCGGACTCATACTTTGCGTCTGCTTGAATGCCCAGCGGAAGGCCGCCGACATCGAGGCGCTCGATTAAGCCGCCATTGCGGCGCAGAATGGGTTGATTGTGACCGGCGTTGATGTAAGTGAAGAGGCGGCGAGCAGGGTCGTACTCAGCCAGAAACGCGGTGGTGAAACGCAGGCCGCCCTGGCTGTTCGAACATGCGTACTGGTTCATGCCAGCGGCTAGTTCTGGAAGGGAAGCGGGAGTCGTGGAGAGTGTCTTGAGGCTTGCCTGAAAGGTCGCCATCAGCATGGCGGCAGGAATGCTCTTGCCCGCGACATCGGCGACGGCGAAAATCACGCGATTCTCTTCGGGTGTTTTGCCCGGACGCGGGAAGACGTCGTAGTAATCGCCGGCGACGGTGTTCGCAGGGAGCGTGGAGTAGGCAATCGCGAGACCTGGGATTTGCGGCGGGGCGCCGGGCAGCAGCCAGGTTTGGATCTCACGCGCAATTTGCAAATCGCGCTTCATGACTACGCGGTCGGCTATCTCAAGCATCAGAAGAAGAAACAGAAGCAGCCCAGCCCAGAATTGGGAGTTAAACTGGATGCCATGAAGACCGCCAGAGGAGTCTGCGTAGCGGATATCATCCCAGGGACCCATCAGCATGATCAGCGCCACCAGCAGCAATACGCGGCGCGCGGGCGAAAGTTTTTCGAGGACGGCCCAAAAGAATTCCTTGAGGACATGGAGGCGGCGGCCGCGGTTGGTTAAGCCTTCCGGAGTCTTGGCCTGGACGTCGCGAGAGTAGAGACGATAGCTGGCCCTCGTTTCAGTTTCAAATTGCGACCAAAGCTGGCTGACCGCGAGTCCTTCTGTAACTCTTTGCCAAAATTGCTGCAGCCGAGCCAGGAGAGAAGGGCGCTGGGCAGAGGAGTGTCCGGCCGGTCTGGGGGTGGTGGCCACAGAGTTGAGCAGCGATTATAGAGGAAGGCGGAGAAAAGAGATTTTCAATTTCCGATTGCCAAGTTCCAATTGTCATTGCCACCGCCATCGGCTGACTGGAAGCGTTCCTTTCTGTGCAAAGAAGTAGGCAGTGGGGCAAGGCTCGCGAGAAATTGAAAATTGAAAATCCTAGAAGAGAGTTAACTGCTCGTCGAAAGCCCTCACCGCCCATTTAGTTGCGTGGGCCGGCTGAGGACGGCGATCCTCGTGAACTTTGTACTTTTGGCGTAAGAGCGCGATGAGTTGAGCCAGGCGCTTTTCATACGCAGGCGGCAAAAAGGCGCGTCCTTCATAGCGTTGACGATAGTTGTCCACCAAGTGGGGAAAGTGCTGCTCGATGAAGGGCAGGAACACCGCGGCAGAGCAGGGCTTCAAGAATAGAGCGTTGGCGAATATGTAGGTGGCTCCGGCGTCGGCAGCGGCTCGTACCAGAGCCTCGAGATCTTTGGGGGAATCCGTAACCGCGGGAATCACGGGGGAGCAGCTTATTCCGACTCTGATGCCGAAGTCACGCAATTGCCGCACGGCGTCCAGACGGAGATCGGGACGAGGGGCTCGAGGTTCGAGAAGCCGTGCCAGTTCGACGTCGAGCGTGGTGATTGTCATGTTTATCGAAAGCTGATTGTGCCGCGCAATCTGTTGTAAGACGGGAACATCGCGGACGATCAGATTCGACTTGGTGACGATGCCAAGTTCGAAGCCCTGGTGGCGGGCGAACTCCTCGAGGATGACGCGCGTGACTTCGTACCGACGCTCGGCGGGTTGATAGGGATCAGTGGCGGTGCCTAGTGCTATGGCCTCTCCGGGCTTCACTCGCCGCAACTCCTGGCGAAGGAACTCGGCTGCGTGTTGCTTAACGTAAATCTTCTGTTCGAAGTCGATACCGTTTCGCAGCTCCATGAATTCGTGCGTGTAGCGTGCGTAACAGTACTTGCAGGCGAATTCACAGCCCCGGTAGGGATTGATCGTCCAGGTGAACGGCATTTCTCTGTTGCTGACGCAGCGATTTAGTAGGGAACGGTTGGGTAGAGTGAAGTATTCAACGTTGTGTCCCTCGCGCAGGGATTCGCCTTCGGAGGCAAGGCGGGCGATTCCGACTAAAGGGGGTTTATCCGGAGGCGGAAACATGGGCAAGGACTTCATGAGGGGA
>WNFC01005146.1_pt1 | contig 14315 bp, 12 predicted proteins | sample 5400541 | NCBI WGS metagenome assembly WNFC01 (sample SAMN13153342, study PRJNA577476) | soil metagenome | isolation source: 120 cm saprolite under Douglas fir tree site 2 hole 2 replicate 1 | place: USA:California | collected 2015-04-18
CGACCTCGGCATCATCAAAGTGGATCTGCTTGGTCTGGGCATGATGGCGGTGCTGGAAGATTCTCTCGGATTGATTCGGGATCATTACGGCGAAGAAGTGGACTTGGCCCACCTGCCAGCGGACGATCCCACGGTGTATTCCACTTTGCAAAGGGCCGACACCATCGGCATGTTTCAGGTGGAAAGCCGCGCCCAGATGTCGTGCCTGCCGCGTCTGCGTCCACTGCGTTTCTATGACATCGTGGTGCAGGTGGCCATCATTCGCCCTGGGCCGATTGTGGGGCAGATGGTGAATCCGTTTTTGCAGCGCCGCCAGGGGCGCGAAGGTGTGACCTACCCGCATCCTTCACTCGAGCCGGTGCTGGCGCGCACTCTGGGCGTTCCGCTTTTTCAGGAACAGTTGCTGCGCATGGCCATGGTGGTCGCGGGATTCAGCGGTGGCGAGGCGGAAGATCTGCGTCGGGCGATGGGCTTCAAACGCTCGGAAAAGCGAATGAAGGAAATCGAGGCCAAGCTTCGCGCCGGCATGGAGCGCAATGGCATTTCACGCGAAGCCCAGGAGCAGATCGTGCTCTCGATCACTTCTTTCGCGCTGTACGGATTCCCTGAGTCCCACGCGGCCAGCTTCGCGCTGATCGCCTATGCCAGCGCTTATTTGAAGTGTCACTACCTGGCGGCTTTTACCGCCGCCCTGCTTAATAACCAGCCCATGGGTTTTTATCGCCCGGCGACGATTGTGAAGGATGCACAACGTCACGGGCTGAAGATATTTCCGATTGATGTGATGAAGTCGGAATGGAATTGTACAGTCGTCGAGGCTGTCGATGGGCGTTCGTCGATGGTCGTTGGCCAGCAAGATAACGGCGATCCAACCAGGAACCCAGCCGCGGAGCGGCGAAAGAATGCAGCCCACGGCGTAAGCCGTGGGAAAAGTATGAAGGAGGATCAAGCCCCGGAGGGGCGAAGGAACGAAACTGCACTACGCCTTGGCCTACGCTATGTTCGCGGACTGCGTGAAGAAGCTGCCCAGGCGCTGGTCCGTCAGCGCAATATTGCTTCGTTCGGATCTATTCACGATCTTGTTCATCGCGTTCCGGAATTGCGCAAGGATGAATTAAATACGCTGGCGGAAATTGGATCGCTGAATTCAGTTTCCAGTTTCCAGTTCCTGGTTCCCAGTTCCGGCCATCGGAAACCTGAAACTGGGAACCTGAAACTTCATCGCCGCGACGCTCTCTGGCAAATCGAGCGCTCGGTCCGTAACTCCGGGCCGCTGCTGGATGAGCTTTCCGAGCCTGATTCCAGATCTCCGCTCCGCCCCATGGACCCGGAGGAGCGGCTGGTGGCCGACTTCCGCGGTACCGGCCTGACCGTGGGCCCGCATCCCATGGCCTATCACCGTGCGCGCATGGACGCGATTGGAGTCCGCAAGGCCAGCGATCTCGCCGGTATCCCCAACGGCAAGTATCTCCGCATCGGGGGATGCGTCATTGCGCGGCAACGCCCGGGTACCGCCAAAGGTTTCGTTTTTCTCAGTCTGGAGGATGAGACGGGAGTGGCCAACGCCATTATCATGCCCGACCTGTTTCAGAAAAACCGTCTACTGGTGACTTCCGAACAGTTCCTGATGGTGGAAGGAATTTTGCAAAATCAGGATAACGTTATCTCGGTGAAGGCACGGCGGGTAATGCCGCTGTCGATTACCCGAGCTGAGACCAGCTCACATGATTTTTACTAGGGTTTCTGATGTAAACGATTACTAAAATCGTTTTCGCGTAAACGATATTTTCTTGATTCTCTTCTCCTCATTCACAGCGATTCGGTTTATGATTGAACTGCAAATTCGCAACAATTTATTCGGGCCCACCGCGCAATTCGACGCGGATGTGCCTCATTCATTAACTCGGTTCATTGCTGGACTTTAAAAGCTGAACCTTGGCCTATGTAAGGAGTGTCCGTCTATGGCTCGCGCAAAGACCCCTGGCAACGGCAACGCAAGTCGCAAGCAGGTTGCAACCATGCCTGCACCGAAACCCTTTGAAGTCCAAAAAAATGCATCCACGGTGGATCTGAAGGAAGAAATCCGCGTTCGCGCGTACCAACTGTACGAAGAGCGGGGATACACGCCAGGTCACGAGGATGAGGATTGGCTGGTAGCGGAGCGGGAGATTCTCAACCGTCACGACAACCAGCAGAGCGCTTAGGTCCCGGGATGGGGCCAGTCCGGATTGCTTTTGCCGTCATCATTTGCGGATGCGCGGCTGAGGGAATGTCCGTGCAGCCCGACTCCGATGTGAGAACCGGCAGGGTAATGCAATGCGCTACCCTGCCCCTCTGATTTGTACTTCCGCGTGATTCACTGGTTGCCTCCGCCCTTTCTTTCTGAAAAAATGCTTCTTCAGGTACCCCATGTCCCAAATTGGCAGTTTTGCGCTTCTGCTCGCGCTAGCGTTGAGCGCGTACTCGTTCCTCGCGGGTGCGTTGGCTTTGGCTCTGCCGGGTCCGGGGTCGGAACGGCTGGGCGAAACAGCGCGGCGGGCGGGTATTGCCACTTTTGCTTTGGTGTTTCTCGCCGCCGTCGTGTTAGTGACTTCGGCCTTCCAGGACGATTTCTCGATCGCCTACATTTACCATCACAGCAATCGTGATCTACCGGCGCCCTACAAGTTCGCCACCCTATGGTCGGGGCAGGAAGGCTCGCTGCTGTTCTGGTCTCTATTACTGGCTGCTTATGGGCTGGTACTACGGCTGCGGCACAAGACCGACACACGGCTTTTTGCTTACGCTTCCGCGATCATTGCCGCGGTCCAGATTTTCTTTCTGCTCCTGCTGAATTTTGCCGCCCATCCTTTCGCCCTCATGACCGGCACGCTGCCCGCGGACGGCGCCGGACTGAACCCGCTGCTGCAATATCCCGAGATGGTGATCCACCCGCCCATGCTGTACCTGGGATACGTGGGCTTCACCGTGCCCTTCGCTTTTGCGCTGGGCGCGCTGATCATGCGCTATCCGGGGGAGAAGTGGATCCGCATTACCCGCCGCTGGACCATGGTGACGTGGGCCTTCCTGACCTGCGGTGTTTTCCTCGGCGCGCACTGGGCGTATTCGGTTCTGGGCTGGGGCGGCTACTGGGGATGGGATCCGGTGGAGAACGCCTCGCTCATGCCCTGGCTGACCGGCACCGCGTTCCTGCACTCCGTAATGATGCAGGAAAAACGCGGGATGCTGAAGATGTGGAACATGTGGCTGATCTTCGCCACGTTCTGGCTGGCGATTCTGGGCACGTTCCTGACTCGCAGCGGAATCATCAGCTCGGTGCACGCCTTCGCGCAATCCTCGATCGGCGACTGGTTCAAGTGGTTCCTGCTGATCACTCTGGTCACGTTTACGTTTTTCTTTTTCAAGAACAAGTCACACCTGCGCAGCGAGCATAAGCTCGAATCGTTGATTTCGCGCGAGTCGAGCTTCCTGTTCAACAATCTGCTGCTGCTGCTGGCTTGCTTTACCGTGCTCTGGGGCACGTGGTTTCCGCTGATCTCGGAGTATGTGCAAGGCAACAAGGTCACCGTGGGTCCACCTTTCTACAACAAGGTAGCGATCCCGGTGACGCTGCTGCTGCTGTTACTCACCGCCGTGGGACCTCTGCTGGCGTGGCGCAAGACGTCGCTTGAAAGCTTGAAGCGCAATTTCATGTGGCCGGCGCTGGGCGCCCTTGCAGTAGGGATTCTGATGATCGCCTTCGGAGTGCGCCCGTGGACGGATGTCGGTTACTTCTATGCGCTCATGGCAGCCATGCTGGCCACGCTGGTGGCAATGACCGTGACTTCGGAGTTCATCCGCGGCGGCCGCGTGATCTCGCGTCACACCGGCCAAAATCTTCTGGCTTCGATGGTGCACCTATTTCATCGCAATACTCGCCGGTATGGCGGGTACCTTGTGCATTTCGGCGTCGCCGTGATGATCATAGGAATCCTCGGTACACCTTTCAATCGGGACAAAGAGAAGGAAATGGGCTATGGCGACAAGATGACCATCGGCCCGTACACGCTGGTCTGCGAGTCCTATACCCAGGACGACAATCCGAACTACAGCAACGAGTGGGCCATCATCAACGTTTTCAAGGGCGACCAGCAGATTACGACCATGTATCCCGAGCGGCGCTTTTATAAGGCCAGTCAGCAGCCGCAAACCCTTCCCAGAATTCGCTCCACGGTCAAAGAAGATCTTTACCTGACCTATGAAGGGCTCAATGAAACCACAGGGCGCCCGATCATCAAGGCTCACCTCAACCCGCTGGTAATGTGGATCTGGGTGGGAGTCCTGATCATGATTGGCGGGACTCTGCTTGCGCTGATCCCGAACGCGGCGCCGGTGCGGGTCACGGCCCCAGCGAGGGTTGAGACCGCTCCGGCAGGGGCGGGAGATTGATGCTCCAGCTGTTCTTTTGGCGGTCTGAATCCGCCGTCGTACTCCTGCCGGGCGAGCCCAAAATGACGAATGGGAAGCTGAACGCGAATCCGATCTTCCGACGCGGCCTGCAGGTGGCGTTGCTCTGCCTGATGGTGTTTGCCTTCCTCGGCTCTGGTGACGAGTCGGCGCGCTTCAATAGTCTGGGCCACCGCTTGATGTGCGTCTGCAGCTGCAACCAGATCCTGCTGGAATGCAACCACGTGGGCTGCACCTACTCAGACCGCATGCGTGGCGAACTCATCGCGGGACTGGATCGCGGGGAGAATGACGATTTGACTCTGCAGGATTTTGTCCAGAAGTACGGTCCCACGGTGATGGCCGCGCCGACTACGACCGGCTTTAACCGCGTGGCGTGGATCATGCCGTTTCTGGCTCTCATCCTTGGCCTGCTGACTACCATATTTATCCTGCTGGCGTGGAGAAAGAGGCCGGCGCTGGCGGCTCCAGGCGCTGTTTTGCCCGTCAGTGGTCTGGACTTAGAACGCTTTCGCTCTCAAGCCAGGAAGGATACCGAAGTATGACGGTCGCATTTCTCGCGTGTGCCATGGTGACGCTGTGCACGCTGTTCTATGTTTTTTATCTCCCTGGAAAACTGCACATGGGTCCGGACAAGACCCGGCTGGCATACCTGCAGGAGCGCAAGGACGCGGTGTACGAGAACTTGCGCGATCTGAATTTTGAGCATCAGGCAGGCAAGCTTCCCGATCAGGACTACCAGTCGCTGAAGTCTTCCCTCGAGGAAGAAGCTGCCGGCATTTTGGCGGAGATGGCGGGGCTCGAACAAGCCGCAGCTTCCGCACTCGAGACTAATCGTAGAAAAGGAGCGAGAGTTTGAAGCTCTCCCCAAGAATTGTCTCAGTTTCTCTTCCTCTTGTGCTCTTGTTGAGCACGGTCGCTTCCGCGCAAACTCTCACCGGCACGCTCAAGAACGGAACCAATGGGAAGCCCGCTGCCGGGGATGACGTGGTGCTGATCAAACTGGCGCAGGGGATGGAAGAAGCCGCCCGCACCAAGGCCGATGCCAGCGGCCGCTTCAGCTTCCAACTCCCGGACGCGGGCCCACATCTGATTCGCGCCATTCACCAAGGCGTCACCTACCATCGCATGGCGCCTCCGGGAGTGAACTCCGTCGAAGTGGTGGTTTACGATGTGTCCAAGAAGGCCAATGGGGTCAGCGTTACTGCCGACGTGATGCGCTTTCAGGCTCAGGGTAGTGAGTTGCAGGGGATACGACTGTTCGCCGTCGATAACACCTCCAACCCGCCGCGTACTCAGATGGGCGACGAACACTTCGAGTTCTTTTTGCCCGAGGGCGCTCAGATCGATCAGGCGATGGCGATGACGGCGGGCGGCCAACCGATCAATTCCGCGCCTGTGCCCGAGAAAGAGAAGAACTGTTACGGGTTCGTCTTTCCGCTGCGGCCCGGCGAAACCCAGTTTCAGGTCGTTTTTCACCTCCCCTACAGCGGTGAGCTAAGTATCGATCCCAAGCAGCTTTATGGCGCGCAGCACTTTGTCGTGATGGTCCCCAAGACCATGCAGTTTGCCGCTGCGCCGGGCACGGACTTCAAGGCCATGAAAGACCCGCGTCAATCCGATGCAGTGGTCCAGGTTGCCTCGAACACCCAAGTTGGACAGCCGCTGGCTTTCAAGATTTCGGGCACGGGCGCCTTAGGTGAGGCCGGGGACGACAGCCAGGGAAGCCCATCTCCCGTCGAGGGCGGTCCCGCCACGGTCGGACGCGACGCACGTCCGGGAGGTGGACTAGGCCCCCCGATTGACGCTCCCGACCCCCTGGAGAAATATCGCTGGTACATCCTCGGTGGTTTCGCTGTGGTCCTGGCCACGGGTGCCGTCTACATCACGAACCGTTCCAGAACTGGGTCGGTTCCCGATTTCGGCGCCTCCGATGTCCGATTGCCCGACACGACTGCCAGGCCGCCGGTTTCCGATCGTTCCGGGCTGCTCCTCGAAGCGCTGAAGGACGAGCTGTTTCAGCTCGAAGTGGAGCACACGCAGGGTGATATCTCACAGCAGGAATACGAACGAGCCCGGGCGGCGTTGGACCAGACTCTGGAACGAGCCCTCAAGCGCGCAGCGCTGAAGTAGACCCGACCCCAGCGCCGGTGTCCGCCGGCTGTCAGGCGGTGGCTCACTCGACCATTTTCGAGCGCTACGCGGAACTGCGCTCCCGCCACCTCCGTATCCCTGCATGCATCCCTTTGCTGGGCGTACCATCTAACCAAGAGGATACTTTTATGGGGAATACATTCAAAACCGCATTTCTTTTGACTGCCTTGACGCTGTTGCTCATGGTGGTTGGACGAGCCTTGGGTGGCCCGAACGGGATGCTGCTCGCGTTGGGTATCGCCGTGGTGACTAACTTCGTCGCCTACTTCTTTTCCGACAAGATCGCCCTAAGAACCTATCGCGCTCAACCGGTGGCGCGCGAGCAGCTGCCGCGCGTCTACAACGTGGTCGAGCGGATGACCCAGAAGATCGGCCTGCCCATGCCGAAAATTTACGTGATTCCAACCGAATCGCCTAACGCCTTCGCAACGGGACGCAATCCGAAGCATGCCTCGGTTGCGGTCACTCAGGGCATCCTGAGCCTGCTGAATGACGAGGAACTCGAAGGCGTGCTGGCCCACGAGCTCGGACATGTGAATAACCGGGATATCCTGATCAGCTCAGTCGCAGCCACCATCGCTGGAGCGATTACCTGGCTGCGCTATGGCGCTTACTTCGGCGGCATGGGGGATCGCGACGATCGCCGCGGAGGGGCTATGGGCGGTCTGCTGATGCTGATTCTCGCTCCCATTGCCGCAATGCTGATCCAGATGGCAGTGTCGCGCTCACGCGAATACGCCGCCGATGAGACTGGCGCGCACTACACCGGCAATCCTTACGCGTTGGCCAGCGCCCTGGCCAAGCTCGACGCCTATTCGCGCCGCGTGCCTATGATGGGCACACCTTCAACGGCGCACCTGTTCATCATTCAGCCGCTGCTGGGCATGAATTTTGGCAACTTGTTCTCCACCCACCCGCCGATCGCCAAGCGCATTGAGCGCTTGACCGGCAGGCCGGCGGAGTTTATGCAGTAAGTCGGGCGTCGGACCTCGGCCGTCAGACCCTAGACCTCAGAAGTTAGACGAAAGTCTGAGGTTCGAAGCCTGACGCCCGACGCCACGGTGTGACGTTCGTAACACTTCACGCCCGCCTCAACCTCCGCACGTGCATAGTAGAATTTCTGTAATGTCGCCCGAAACCGCCATCGCCGCGTCCCACCGCGCGACGCGACTGGAACAAGTACTGCGCAAGGTAATCCGCGGTAAGGACGACATCATCCGTCTTGCGTTGGTGTCTGTGCTCGCGCGCGGGCACTTGTTGATTGAAGGCGTCCCCGGCGTGGGGAAGACTACCCTGGGCCAGGCCCTGGCGCGCGCCATCGATTGCGGCTTTCAGCGGGTGCAGTTCACCAGCGACATGTTGCCCTCGGATGTCCTTGGCATCTCGATCTACTCCGCCATCGAGCAGCAGTTTGAGTTCAAGCGTGGGCCGATTTTCACCAACGTGCTGCTGGCCGATGAAATCAACCGCACTACCCCCAAGACGCAGTCCGCCCTGCTCGAAGCCATGAACGAAGGCCAGGTCACGGTGGATTCGCATTCCTATTCGCTCCCGCAACCGTTTCTGGTCATTGCCACGCAGAATCCGGTGGAGCACCATGGCACCTATCCTTTGCCCGAGTCGCAACTCGATCGCTTCCTCATGCGGCTACGGATGGGATACCCCGATGGCGATTCCGAACGCGAAATTCTGCGCTCGGAAGCTGGTACGGCACAGTTGGAACTTATGGAACCGGTGTTGACCGGCGCTGATGTTCTGGAAATGCAGCAAGTGGTCAACCATGTGCGAGTGGATGAGTCGCTGGTCAGCTATGTGCTTGCCATTGTCCGCGAGACCCGCGATTCGGAGCAATTTTCTCTGGGCGTGTCGCCTCGCGGTTCGCAGATGCTCTACCGTGCGGGGCAGGCCATGGCCTTCCTGGATGGCCGGAATTTCTGCGTTCCGGAAGATTTCAAGCCGCTCGTGGTGGCGGTATTTGCCCACCGCGTGGCCGTGAATGGGCAGTACTCTTCCACGCTGAAGAAGTCCGAGCAGGCGGAACAGTTGATGCAGGAAATTGTGGAAAGCGTGCGGGTGCCGGTGTAGGCGTGTCGTTGGCTCCCAGTCTAGATAATAAAGCTTTAGATTATAAGATCAGTTTTCAGTTGCAAGTTCTCGGTTCCCAGTCTGGCTTTCACTCCTGTCCCCGTTCATAATAGTCATCCATGTCATTTCTCCGGTTCCTGATGCTGCTCTCGCTGATCGTTTGGATCGGTGGGCTGATATTTTTCCCGATGGTGGCGCAGACGGCTTTCTCAGTGCTGCCGACGCGGCACCTGGCGGCGTCGGTGGTAGGGCGTTCGCTCGGGATTCTGCATTGGATGGGCATCATCTCTGGCGTCGTGTTTCTGGCCAGTTCACTGTTCTACAGCCGGCTGAGCAACGGCACTGCGCATGGCTTCGCCGTGCGCAACGTTCTTGTCTGCCTGATGCTGGCACTTACCCTAGTCTCGCAGTTCGGCATTGTTCCGCGGATGGATACGCTCAGGGTGTCGATTGGAGAGATCGATTCCGTGCCTGCCGACAACCCAATGCGCCTGCAGTTTGAGGGTTTGCATCACTGGTCCACGCGAGTGGAAAGCGGAGTTCTGCTTCTGGGTCTCGTGGTAGCTTACCTGACTGCGCGGTCACCGGCCTGAACTGGCTGTTATCATCTTCCTGTCTCTTTCCTTAGTCTCTATGAAAACCGGCATTATTGGCCTGCCCCAGGTAGGCAAGACATCTCTTTTCGGGATTCTCACCAAGGCGCATCTTTCCGAGCAGGCGTATGCCAACCCGCGTGAGGCTCACATTGGCGTGGCCAAGGTGCCAGACAACCGCCTCGACCGCTTGGCTGCACTCTATAACCCAAAGAGGCTCACGCACGCCTCCGTCGAATATGTGGACGTAGGTGCGATCGGGCAGGAAGCCCTTAAAGAGAGTGCCTACATCGGCCACTTGCGCAATGTGGATGCGCTGGCGCACGTAGTGCGTGCCTTTGACGATCCCTCCATCCCGCACGTGGGGCCGGTGGACCCGCTGCGCGACATCAAGAACGTGGATTTCGACCTCATGGTCAGCGATCTGGGCCAGATCGAAAAACGGCTGGAGCGGGTGGAAAAAGATCTGAAGAAGATGCGCACGCCCGATCTCGAAAAAGAATTCGACCTGCTGAAGCGAGCCAACGCGCATCTGGGAACTGAGCGGCCCCTGCGCGAAATGGAGATGACGTCGGAAGACAAGAAGCGCCTGCGGGGCTTCATGTTCCTGAGTGAAAAGCCGATTCTCTATGTTCTCAACGTTGGCGAGAGCACGGAGTTGGGCAACGATCTCGAGAACGCGATTGGCAAGCACAATCTGGCCGCGGTGGCGTCGCGCCCCAATGCGGGTGCGTCCGCCATCTGCGGAAAGGTAGAGGCGGAGCTTGCGGAAATGAGCGACGCCGATGCGGCTGAGTTCCTCTCCAGTTATGGCCTCAGAGAGAGCGGGCTGGTTCGCCTGATTCGCAATACATACACTCTGCTGGGCTTGATTTCATTCTTCACGGCCGGTGAAGACGAATGCCGAGCCTGGACCATTCCCGTTCGCACCCGCGCGGTCGAAGCCGCGGGCGCAATCCACTCCGATCTGGAGAAGCACTTCATTCGCGCTGAAACCATCCGCTGGGATCAGTTGCTCGAAGCTGGCTCCGAAGCCAATGCCCGCGCCAAAGGTACACTGCGTCTCGAAGGCAAAGACTACATCGTGCAGGATGGCGATGTAATGCATATCCGGCATAGCGGATGATTAGGCCCAGTCCCCAGTTCTTAGAAGTAAGTTCTCAGTGTTCATCCGTCACAGCTTTCTCGGGTGTCTATTGCCATGATTGTTCCCAGGAGGCCTTATGGGACAGTCTTACCGGGAATTGATTGCATGGCAAAAGGCCATGGACTTTGTGATGGACGTCTACCGAACCACCAAGGCATTTCCGCGGGACGAAACCTATGCGCTGGCTGGCCAGTTGCGAAGGGCGGCGGTCGCGATTCCGACCAGCATTGCCGAAGGACAGGCGCGTTTCTCGCCGAACGAGTTCCATTTTTTCCTCGGACGAGCCCGAGGATCGCTCGTCGAGGTCGAAACTCAACTAATGATTGCCCAAAATCTGTCCTACTTCACTCCGGAACATGGCAGGCAACTCCTCGACAAAGCGGCCGAACTTGGGAAGATAATGAACGGCCTGATTGGCGCTATCAGGCCGGCAGCATAGCTGGGAACGGAGAACTGGAAACTGGGAACTGTTATTATCCTCCCGCGCATGCATCCCATTCTCCTCAGTATTCTGCTCGGTCTCACAGCGGCGGCGGCCAATGTTTTTGGCGGCGCCATCATCGTCCAGAAACACTGGGACCGCTCTTATCTTAAGTACTTCGTGGCGCTGGGTGCGGGGTTCATGCTGGCGACGGCGATTGTGGAGATTTTTCCTGCCAGTTTAGAGCTACGCGGCAAGAGCGCCCCCTTGCTTGTTCTGGCCGGGTATCTCATCGTTCACTTGTTCGAGCATACGGTTACGCCCCACTTTCACTTTGGCGAGGAAACTCACAAGGATGCGTTCGTCCACGGGCACAGGGGATATTCGGTGCTCATGGGGCTGGTCATCCATACTTTTTTTGACGGCATCGCGATCGCCTCCGGTTTCATCGTTTCCCGCTGGCTAGGGTGGGTCATTTTTGTGGCTATTTTTCTGCACAAGATTCCCGAAGGATTCACTATTGCGTCGGTCATGCTGGCGAGCGGGCGCAGCCGAGGCATCGCCTGGGGTGCCTCCATCCTGCTAGGCGCATCGACGCTGGCCGGCGTGCTAACTATGGCGGTCTTCCGTCACCAGGTGAGTTTCGGCTTGCCTCTGTCAGCAGGAGTAACGATCTACGTGGCGGCTTCGGACCTGATGCCGGAAGTCAATCGTGAGCCCGGCGTGAGAATGGCTCTGGTGGTTTTTCTAGGGGTGGGGCTGCTTTTTCTGTTGGATAGCTTTGCGCACGTCCACTAGCTAGTGTGGGGCGGACGCTCTTGTCCGCCGCCCTTGACTTTGATTTTAGGGCTTGGGGAATCTTGCGGTTCTGATGTGATCAGCAGAGGTAAATGACGGAGAAGTCCAAGTCAAAGGTGGCCGACAAGAGTGTCCGCCCCACACCGGCTGGTCACGGCAACTACTCTACCGTATGCTTCGCCGTATAACCCTCTCGAGCCACTACCTGGTACTTCACGTCTTTGCCCTTTTGATCTTTGACCTTCAGAGGACCTCCGTCCGGAGCGATCACTTCGACTTTTAGTTTGCGGTAGGTGCCATCCAGTTTGGGGTTGGTGGGGTGATAGGACAGGTTGTACTGGTTCCGAATATCACCGGTGATATCGTGAAAGATCCCTGGAAGGTCCTGTTGGAATCGCGGGAAGTAAGCGCGTCCTCCGGTCAGGCGCGCAAAAGTGTTCATTTCGTTGTCGCCCTGCAGGTAATCCATTTCACCAACGGGAATGCCCATACCGTGGGTGTAGCCGCAGGAATGGGATTCGCAGTAATTGCGTACCGCAAACCCGACGCTGATGGGGAAAATGGTTACATCGTGTGTTGCCTTGATCTTCTTCGTGATCTGGTCGAGATTCAGCTTGCTGAATGTGTCCACACCCGTAGTCACCAGGATGACGTACTTGCGGCCTTCGATCTGATCCACGCGGTCAAGCGTGTCATACAGCGCGTCAAACAGATTGGTTTCGGCGAACCCTGGCATCCGCAACTGGTTCAGGGCGCCGTATACCTCCTGTTTATCCTGGGTGAAGTCCGCCAGGATGTGCGGCTTCATGTCGTAGGAAATCACCGCCACCCAGTCATTTTTCTTGAGCGTGTTCGCGAAAGAGTAGCTGGCATTCAGCGCTTCCACCATGAAGTAGTAGTTGGTGGAAGCAAATTCCACCAGCAATACGGCGGTAATCGGCGCTTGCGAAATCTCAAAGTTGGTGACCGATTGCTGCACACCATCCTCGATCACACGGAAGTTGTCTTTCTTCAGACCGGGGATGAACTGTCCGTCTTTAGTGGTGACCAAAACATCCACGTTCACCAGGGGCACGTCCACCTTGATGGAGTAGTCCGGCATGCCCTCGACTTTCTTCGGTTTCGCCGGGGGCGGAGGTGGGGGCGGCTCTTCCTTCTTCTTCGGGATAGCGTACGGCCCTACGTCGGTTTGGGGCCCGCCCGCTTCAGGCGGCGCTTCCTGCTTTTGCCCATTGCTCGCTGGCTGGGACTGATCCTGAGCCATGATCAGAGGCGTCCCGACTGTCAGGGATACCAAAGCCAATATCATCAATGGGATAGTGACAGCTTGTCGGCGCGACGGCCTCAAATTTCTAATCCAACGAATCGGAAGCATGAAATTCCTCGAGAAACCCTTGTGCTAGTATAGACGCACGGCTTCGCGATTGGGATGTTTGCCCGGCCTTGGCTTTGGCGTTGTTCCTCTCCCACCCGGCACATCACATCCAAAGGGCCGAGCTGCAATCAGGCGGAACTTTCGAAGCCTCAGGTCAAATTCATGAGACGCATGCTTTTCTGCGGTGCCATAGCTTTCTTTCTGTCTCTAACTGCGGTAATTCACGCCCAGGTTTCCAAGCCAGTCGAAACCATTCCAGTGAGCTCTATCCACGCCGGCATGCATGGCGTTGCCTATACCGTGTTTCAGGGAACCAAGCCCGAATCGATGGGCGTGGAAGTTCTCGGGATTCTGAAGAACGCGAACGGCCCCAAAGGAGACATCATCCTGGTGCGGCTGTCGGGTGAAAAGGCGGAGTACACCGGCGTGGTCGCAGGCATGAGTGGCAGTCCTGTGTATCTGGACGGCAAACTGGCCGGGGCGCTGGCCTTCCGCATCGGCGAATTTTCCAAGGAACCGATTGCCGGCGTGACTCCCATCGCCGAGATGCTGGAGATCAATGCGATGGATCGAAGTCCGGGGAATGGCACTGTGAACGCCAAATCAGGCGTTAACACTCCCAGCAAGACTTCGGGGCCCGGCTTGGCCGACGTTCCGTCCGACGCAACCGCTTCCCCAGACTACGCCAACTACCTGAAGCCAATCGAGGCTCCTCTGGTGTTTAGCGGCTTCTCGCAGGAGGCCATGCAGCGCTTCGCTCCGCAGTTCGCGAAGGCCGGGATTGTTCCTGTCATGGGCGTGGGCTCGGTCAGCGATGTCAAACAGCCTGCAGTTCTGGAGCCGGGCTCCGCTATCAGCGCGATCCTGGTGCGGGGCGATATGGATATCGCCGCGACCTGCACCGTGACCTACATGGATGCGCAACACTTGCTGGCCTGCGGACATCCGCTGCTTCAGTTCGGCATGGTAGATCTGCCCATGACGAAAGCGGAGGTTTTGGCCACCCTGCCTTCCCCGCTGAACGCTTTCAAAATCGTAAATGCCACCGAGCCTGTGGGTGCGTTCGTACAGGACCGTCATACCGGCATTCTGGGAGAGTTTGGCAAGGAACCGGAAATGATTCCGGTTACGTTGAACATTCACAGCGGAGCGGGGAACAAGCAGTTTCACTACGAAGTGCTGAACAACGCGAACCTGAGCCCGCTGGCCATGATGGCCACGGTATTCAATGCGCTGCATGGTGTGAACGAGTATGGAGAAGACACGACCTATCGTATGAACGGACGGATCAGCGTG
>WNFC01005148.1_pt1 | contig 14311 bp, 11 predicted proteins | sample 5400541 | NCBI WGS metagenome assembly WNFC01 (sample SAMN13153342, study PRJNA577476) | soil metagenome | isolation source: 120 cm saprolite under Douglas fir tree site 2 hole 2 replicate 1 | place: USA:California | collected 2015-04-18
ACGACTTCCAGGAATGCAGAATCGCTTTGAGCTCGTACCCGGCAAACGGCGTGAGGAGCACGTGAACATGATCATCCATCACGACATAAGCGGCGAGTTGATAACGCTGACCGTCGAAGCTCTTGATCGCCGCCACCACCAGGTCGCGCTCGCTGGCGTCAAGCTCCTCCCGACCTCGAGCGAGCCGCCAGGTAACAAAATAGGTGACCTGGTCTTGCCTCCAGTGAGGCAGGTTTCTCCGGTAACAAAATTCCATGACTTATTCGCGGTGGCACGGGCGAGGACGCCCGCGCATCGTCCCATTCGTCGCCGCCTGGCTCCTCAGGGCCGGCTACCGGCAGGGACGCCTGTCCCACTAATTTCCAGCCACCAGACTCTGATGCCGCCGATCGCGCTGACGGCGCAAGATGTAGAAACTCCAGTCACAGGCTACAGCCTGTGCCACTTCAGACGCATGCTCCGTGTCCTCTTTCGCTGCGAGCCGCGCTTCGCTATTGATTTCACTATGGCGAAGCCACTGCAACGAGACGAACGGGACATCCGTCTCCCGCCCGGGCAATACCTGGTTACCAGTTTTCCGGTCCTGAGCTACGGGCCGACACCGCGCTTCAATCCGGCCAAATGGGATTTTCGGGTACTTGGACTGGTCGAGAATCCCCTGCGGTTAAGCTGGGAAGAATTGCGCAAGCTGCCGGCGTTGAGCCAGACGTCGGATTTCCATTGCGTCACCACCTGGTCGCGCTACGACAACCGTTGGGAGGGGGTTAAGGTCAGCGAGTTGATGAAGCTGGTGACGCTCAAGCCGCAAGCACGCCACGTTTTCGTCCATTGCGACGGCGGTTACACGACCAACCTGCAAATTGATGAATTCCTGGACAAGGACGTCATGCTGGCGTATCGCCATGATGGCAAAGACCTCGAACCTGACCATGGCTGGCCGCTAAGACTGGTGGTGCCGAAACTCTACGGCTGGAAGAGCGCGAAATGGGTCCGTGCAATCGAATTCTGCGCGAAAGAGCGCCGTGGTTTCTGGGAAGTGCGGGGCTATCATAATCACGGCGACCCATGGACTGAGGAACGCTACTCTTTCCAGGAAGATTCCGACGAATGACTAGTACTCAGATCCGCGTAAGGTTCGTAGGGCTAGCGCCTTCACTCCCTCCCCCTGACCAGGGGGAGGTAAGGTGGGGGTAGTCTGTGGGCCGCGCACAGTGGCAGTGCAGCCAGAATTTCCCCGGTGTGGTCATTTTGTCTATGTATCGACAGCCAGTCAGGCAACCCCCTCCCTACCCTCCCCCTGGTCAGGGGGAGGAATTGAAGGCGGCCCGAGCCCCTCGAACAACCCGAACAGGCCGAGTCAAGCACCCAAACCCTTGTTGCGCGAAATTATGCAACTAGGCACTAGTGGCCTGTAACGTTGAAAACGATAGTGGACTGTCGTATCGAAACGCAGCCGGACGACCCCCACCTAACCTCCCCCTGGTCAGGGGGAGGGATTTCCAGCGATACCGATTTCAATGTTACAGCCCACTAGTGGGCACAGGCTTCAGCCTGTGCGGGCGGCGATCTCGCGACCAGAGGGGCCTACCGAGGCCAACACTCATCGCGGGATAAATCTCGCCCGATTAGAAGCTGAAACCTTCGACGTTGCGATCATCGGCGGCGGAATTAGCGGAGCCGCGGTTGCGCGCGACGCCGCGATGCGCGGCCTCCGGACCGCAATGGTCGACAAAGGCGATTTCGCCTGCGCCACCTCATCTCATTCATCGAAGCTGATTCATGGCGGGCTGCGTTATCTGCCCCAGGCCCGGCTACGGTTGGTTTATCACGCATTGCGCGAGCGCGAGCGTCTGCGTCATGTCACCGCGCCGCATCTGGTGCATCCGCTCAAGTTCCTGTTTCCGTTTTATCGCGGACGCCGTCCCTCGCGAACCGCGGTTTGCGCGGGTTTGATTCTTTACGATCTGTTCGCGCGAACTGCGCCCGATGAAAAGCATCGATGGCTCGACCGCAACGGGGTCCGCTTATGCGAACCGGCGCTGCGGCCGGAGGGTCTGGTAGGCGGCGCAATCTATCTCGATGCCATGGGCGATGACGCGCGCATCACGCTGGAAAATGTGCTTGATGCCGCGTATCGCGGGGCGGCAGTGGCAAATTACGTGACGGCCGAGGGCTTTTCGCACTCCGGCCGGCGGATTACGGCGCTGTACGCGCGTGACCTGGAATCTGGCGCGCAGTTCGAATTACGCGCGCGAGTCTTTGTGAATGCCGCCGGGCCATGGGTCGATGAGATACGCCGGCTGGACGATCAGGGATGCGGGCGGCTGGTGCGCCTTACCAAGGGAGTTCATTTAATTATCGAATCGTCCCATCTTCCGGCGCGCAATTCGCTGGTGCTGACCGACGATCGTAATCGTATTATCTTTCTGATACGACAAGATAACTATGTGTTGATTGGCACGACTGATACGGATTTCGAGGGTGACTGCGAACCGGCCGGTGCGAATCCCGAGGATGCCGAATACCTGCTTGATATAATCAATCAATCGATACCTGGCGCCCGGCTGCGCCAGGACGATGTCGCGTCGAGCTTTGCTGGTCTTCGTGCACTCAGGATTTCGCGGCATCTGCAGCCCTCCTCAGTCGCGCGGGAAGAGGTTATCGCGGTCAGCCGCTCGGGCTTAATAACTGTGGCCGGTGGCAAGCTGACTACACATCGCGAAATCGCTGAGCGCGTAGTCAATCGCGTCATGACAATGCTGGGGCGTACCATTGAAAAATCGCCGACACTGACAGAGCCGCTACCTGGCGCGCGCGGCCTTGCGCCAACCCGCGGCTCGCTCGGCGAACTGCCGCCGGAGCTGCAACAGGTTCTCATCGCCCGCTATGGGACTCGCGCCGAAATCGTCGCCCGCATTGCTGCCGAACGCTCCGAACTGGCACAGCGCCTGGCACCCGAAACGCCGGCGATTGCGGCAGAGGTGATTCATGCCGTTCGCAATGAGTTCGCGCGTTCGGTCGCCGATTTTATCGCCCGGCGGACCGCGATGACCTGGAGAGCACCAGCAGCAGCCCTGAGGTCAGCGCCCCCGGTCACGCGGCTGATGGCGCAGGAACTGGGGTGGGATTCGGAGCGGGAACGGCGCGAACTGGAATTGTTCGTTGACTATCTCAACCATCGCCGGCTTCACGTTAGCCACGCTGAGTCCAGCCGCAACTTCCATCGACTACAGCACTCGGATTAAAATTGTTGCGAGCCGCGGAGGCAGCGTTCGGGATCTGAGATCCCGCTAAACAACGAGCAGTTAGTTAGCGGAGAACTTGCCGGTTCAAACGGGTTTTCGCCCGCCCTGCGGTATCGCTGCTTCCGCTCCGCGTTGATCCTTCGCTGGCGCTCAGGATGACAAAAAAGCGCTTTTTTGAGTCATGCACTGAAGCCTAATCGTTGGGGTAGCATGCAAAGGGCGGTAAATGCGCATTCTGGTGTTTAATTGTGGCAGTTCGTCATTGAAGTTTGAGCTGATTGAGCTCCAGGACCTGCACGGACGGAAGCCGGAAGATGCCCGGCGGCTTGCACGCGGTACGTTCCAGGAAATCGGACGGCGTGCCAGCATCTCGATGAGCGATGACCGGGGCCACCAGCTCGAACAGACGGAGCCGGTCGCGGAACATAAAGCCGCCGCAATCCGCGCGATGGATTGGCTTGGGCAGCTCGGCGGCCCAACTATCGAGGCCGTCGCCCACCGTATCGTGCATGGCGGCGAGGCGGTGACCGAACCCGCGCTCGCAACCGACGCCATAATGAGCGCACTCGACGACGCGTCAAAATTTGCGCCGCTGCATAATCCACCGGCGCTGGCCGTGATTCGGGCGGTCGGCGAAAAGCTGCCCGGTATTCCGGCGGTGATCGTCACCGACACGGGCTTTCATCGTAGCCTTCCCCCGGCGGCACGCAACTATGCGATTCCCCGCTTGCTCGCCGAGCGGCACGGCATCCGCCGATTCGGCTTTCATGGGATCGGCCATGCATGGATGCTGGAGCGATGTGCGGCGATGCGCGGGACCACGCCGGAAAAGCTCAACCTGATTACCCTGCATTTGGGCGCGGGTTGTTCGGCCACCGCGATCAGGCAAGGGCAGTCGGTAGATACTTCGATGGGCCTCACACCGCTCGAAGGCCTGATGATGGGGACGCGCTCGGGAGACATTGATCCAGCTATCTTCAGCTTCCTTGCAGCTCGCGAGAAGCTTTCACCAGACCGGGTAGAAGGAATCTTGAACCATGAGTCCGGTCTTCTGGGCGTCTCGGGCATTTCGGATGATTTGCGTGAAATCCTGGCTGGCGCGGAACAAAATGAACATGCCGCGCTAGCCATCGAGATGTTCTGCTACCGCGTACGCAAGTATATCGGCGCGTATCTGGCAGTACTGAGACGCACGGATGCGCTCGTGTTCGGCGGCGGCATTGGCGAGCATTCCGACCTCGTGCGCGAGCGAGTATGCTCCGGCCTCGAGATGCTCGGAGTTGTGCTGGACCCCGAGCGTAATCGGGGCGCGAACGGACGCGAGGCCTGCATCAGCGACAACAACTCGCCGGTAGAAGTCTATGTCGTACCGCTGGACGAGGAGCTCTATATCGCGCGCGCCGCGGCACGTCTGCTCGCCGAGCATGGTCATCCGGAACAGCCGAGCGGTTGACATTTTGTGGCACAGTCTTCAGCCTGTGCGGGATAGATGACAGGCTGAAGCCTGTGCCATCCCAGAACGGACGGACCGTCGGCATCTATGTAGCAACCGAGGAGCCGAACATGAATACCGAAACACAGCAAAATCCGGACTATCTGGAAGCGCCGGTCAATTATTTCGAAGGTACTGGAGAGAAGCCGGCCGTATATCTGTATGAGCCACCACCGGGGGTGCCGGTCCGTTCCGGAGGATCGACAAAGCATTGGATGAAAATTCGCAACGGACGCCAGGCAGTCAATGAGCTGACACTCGACCGCCAGGGTTTTGCGTTGGTACGCCATCAGACTGGGGTTGCCAACTTTTACGACCCCGAAGAAGTCACCCGGGTTTATTATCCGGAGGTTGAACGGCTGCTTAAGCAGGCAACCGGAGCAGTCCGGGTGCACGTCTTCGATCACAATGTGCGCTGCCGGCCGATGGCGAAGCGCGGAGAAAATGGCGCACGCGAGCCGGTCAAATTCGCCCACAACGACTACACCTTCAGGTCCGGACCGCAACGGGTGCGCGACCTGCTGCCGGGCGAAGCTGACGAGTTGCTCAAGCATCGCTTTGCCGAAATCAACGTATGGCGCCCAATTCGTGGACCGGTCGAGGAGTCCCCGCTTGCGGTGTGCGACGCCAGCAGCATGAAACTAGAGGACTTCGTCGCGACTGATCTCAAGTACCGCGATCGCACCGGCGAGGTGTATTCGGTTGCCTTCAACCCAAACCACCGCTGGTTCTATTTTCCGCAGATGCAGCGTGACGAAGCCCTGTTGCTCAAGTGCTACGATTCGGCCGGTGACGGCCGCGCGCGCTTCACGGCCCATACCGGAATCGACGATCCGACCAGCGTCGCCGATGCGGCGCCACGGGAAAGCATCGAGGCGCGCACTCTGCTCTTTTTCGCGGAGTAAAGCACTGCGGCTGTGCTGACTTCTCGCTCCGCCGCGCAGCGTCCGCCCCTTCAGGCGTAAGGACGAGACCTTCCCCAGGTAAGGGTCCGTGACCTTGCCCGCACAACCGCCGGATCGACGCTGTGACTCCCTTGGCTGCCACGGCTTCGCTCGTGCTCGCTGCGACCTACTTGCACCGAGGACTTGCAACTCCCGGTCACGCGCCATGCTGGGCGCACGAAGCAAAGAAGCGGCGGCGCGTTGGCGCCGCCGCCTTTTAGGAACCTTTGGCTTCAGCAGCTTACCGCATCAATTGGTTCAGGCCGGCCGGCGTGCAGTATTTCGTGACATCGTCGTACTGCTTGGGCAACTGGTCGTCAAAAAACGGTATCTTTCCCGTTTTGTTGAAGCCCGTCAGATAACTCGCGTGATCGTTCTGAACATCGAACACCTCAATCATCACGCTGCCGAGTCCCATCTGCGGACTGTAGGTGCGAAACGGCGCCGGCGCAAAGACCGCAAAGTAAATCTTCCAGAGCTTCATATTGGCGTCGTAAATATCTTCATGCAGCGTCTGGTAGTACTGTTTGTCGACATACATTATCCGGCTGCCATAGCAGTAGCCTGGAGCCAGGCTTGGAACTCGGCGCACGTCGATCACGTAGGTGTCGCGAACTTCCCAGTCTCCCCACGACGGCTTGGGCCATCCCAGGAAACCATCGAATTCCGCGGGAAAGTCGCCCGCTATCTTCTGGTTTGCACCCTGCAGGCTCAGAATCTTTTGATCTCGCAGCCATTTGCCCATGAACTTGCCGACGCCCCCATTCCAGCCTACCCGTTGGTCGTCCCTGACAATATCAGTGCCGAGCAACGGCCCGCAGCGCGCCGAGCTTGACAAACGCAGCGAACGCCGGAGCGCGGGGATGAATACGTAGTCATCGTCATCCTTGAGATTGTCCTGCCACAACAGCGTCAGCACGGCAGTGTACTTCGACTGCTCGGGCCACTCGACCATCAGCCATTCAGAGTACCAGGCCCCGCCCGCTCTTGGGTCCGTGCGCGGAAAGTCAGGTTCCCAGCCATACGCTAGCTGCCGGTAGAGAACGTCCGCGTATTGTGCCGAAGTGTTGCCGAAGCGGTCCTTGCTATACAAGAACCCATTGTTGCCCAAATCAACGAAGGCGCCGACGAAAGCGGGGCCGAAGCGGTAGGTAATGTTAGCCGCTATTTTGGTTCCCTTATCCGGCTCGGTCGGATTGGGAAAGGGAAGCCCCGCAACATAGTTTACGAGCTTGTATTGGCCATCGGGTTGCTTTTCCAGCCGGGTTTGCCCGCCGTATTTCTCGGTGGCGTCCTGATACGGCTTTGGTAGGGAGAAATGGTGTGGTTGGCCGACGTGAATCTGGGCGTCATCGGGCATTTTCCAGAAGCCTAAAGTCCCTTGCCAAAGGCCCTGTACGCCCTCCGGGAGGCAATCTTTATACTGCATCCAATTCTGTTTGGTGATGACCGTGCCCGGCGACACATCACAGTCGGCCAATGCTACGGCCGCCGGCGCCAACAGCCCCAAGCAGATGACAAGCAGCAGCGCCAATCTTTTGTGTGGAATACCCATACGTCTTGTGCCTCCTCTTTGGAAATCTCGCGGAGCGAGCGCCCTTCAACTTCCCTAGCATCGGGTACCAGTGGATGGACCCTCTGGGCACGAACTGGTCGCATCAGGCGTAGCTATATAGTGCACAAAAAAGTATCTTTTTGTAAGCCGCACTTATTTCACTGATCGGGCTAACCAATCGCACTCGCGATTTATCGCCGAACGGCTGCACTGTCAATCAGTCTTCGTGCGTAAACGTAGGGAAAAACGCCCCTGGTGGACGGTGAGTGAAGACCTCCTTACGTGGGCGCAATCCGTTGGCTTACACACGCAAGAGCTGGCGCAAGACGTATGGCAGCACGCCACCGTGGCGGATGTATTCGACGTCCTCCGGCGTATCCATCCGGGCGAGGACCTCGAATTCCTTCGTCTTGTTGTTGTCCTGAGCGCGCACCTTGAGCATCTGGCGCGGCTTTAATCCTGCTCCCAGCCCGCTGATGGAATAAACTTCGCGGCCGCTCAAACCCAGGCTTTCGCGGTTCTGGCCGTTGGTAAATTGCAGCGCCAGCAAGCCCATCCCGACCAGGTTACTGCGATGAATTCGCTCGAAGCTTTCAGCGATTACCGCGCGCACGCCCAGCAGTTGGGTGCCCTTGGCCGCCCAGTCGCGTGACGAGCCCGAACCATATTCTTTACCGGCAATTACCAGCAGCGGTACATTTTCCTTCCGGTATTGCTCCGCGGCTTCATAAATCGTAGTGCGGGCGCTATCAGGCAAATGTATCGTGAAACCGCCCTCGACCCCCGGCACCAGCAGATTGCGCAAACGAATATTGGCAAAGGTCCCCCGCACCATCACTTCATGATTGCCGCGGCGCGCGCCATATGAGTTGAAATCCCCGGGCTGGACACCCAGGCCGATCAGGTATTTACCTGCGGCGCCGTCGGCCGCGATTGAACCTGCCGGTGAGATATGGTCTGTGGTTACACTATCGCCCAGCATCACCAGCACTCGCGCACCGGCGATATCCTTAATAGGTTCCGGATTCGGACCAACCCCATCCAAGAACGGTGGCGCCTTAACGTAGGTGGAGCGCTCGTCCCATTGAAACGAATCCCCGCCGGGCACTTTCAATGCCTGCCAGTGTTCGTCGCCCTCGAAGACATGCCCGTATTCCTCGCGAAACATCGCCGAATCGACGAACTGCGCGGTCGCGGCGTTGACCTCTTCACTGCTCGGCCAGATATCGCGCAGGTAAACCGGGTTGCCCTGAGGATCACGCCCGACCGGTTCAACGTCGGGTTCGAAATCCATCGTTCCGGCGAGCGCGTACGCAACTACCAGCGGCGGGGATGCCAGATAATTGAAGCGCACCACCGGATTAATGCGGCCCTCGAAATTGCGATTGCCACTGAGGATGGCGCATGCGACGAGATTGCCGCTCTTAATCGCAGCGGCAATCGGTTCCGCGATTGGTCCGCTATTGCCGATACACGTGGTGCACCCGTAACCGACCAGGTTAAAGCGAAGTTGTTCCAGGTATGGTAACAACCCGGCGCGTTTGAGATAGGCGGTTACCACTTTGGAACCGGGGGCTAGACTGGTTTTGACCCAGGGCTTGACGGTGAGGCCGCGCTCTGCTGCCTTTTTAGCAAGAATGCCGGCCCCCAGCATCACCGCCGGATTGGAAGTATTGGTGCAGCTTGTAATTGCCGCGATCACCAGCGAACCGTGACGGAGCGGGAACCTCGCCCCATCCATTTTGACGTCGACCGCACGGGCCAACGCGCCCAGGTCGCCGCCCGCGACGGTTTCATGCGGCGCGACATCCTTATTGCCACCCTCGGCAATCCAACGCTGGATCACCTGGGGATCGGGGCCATCGTGACCATCAACGGTTTCCTTCGCCAGTTCAGTGCGGAATTCACGCCGGGCCGAGCCGAGCGCCACACGATCCTGCGGGCGTCGCGGCCCTGCGAGGCTCGGGACCACTTCGCCAAGTTCCAGTTCGAGTACGTCAGTAAACACCGGGTCAGGAATTTCTGGGGTGCGGAAAAGACCCTGGCGCTTGCAGTAGGCTTCGATCAAATTGACCTGCTGCTCTGAACGGCCGGTCATGCGCAGATAGGCAAGTGTCTGCTCGTCGACCGGAAAGAAGCCGATCGTGGCGCCATACTCAGGCGACATGTTGCCCAGCGTGGCACGGTCGGCAACGCTTAGATTGGCGATGCCTTCGCCGTAGTACTCGACGAATTTGTTGACCACACCTTTCTTGCGCAACATCTGGGTGACGGTCAGGACCAAATCGGTCGCGGTAGCGCCGGGTTTGAGGGTGCCCTTCAGATGAAAACCGACCACCTCCGGAATCAGCATCGGCATCGAGCGGCCCAGCATCGCGGCTTCGGCTTCAATCCCTCCGACTCCCCATCCGACAACACCGAGACCGTTCACCATTGTGGTATGCGAGTCAGTGCCGAAGACGGTGTCGGGATAAGCCTGGCCGCTGGCAGACGTGAACACCACCGGCGCAAGGTATTCGAGATTGACCTGATGAACGATGCCGGTGTCAGGTGGTACCACACGAAAGTTGTGAAAGGCCCGCTGCCCCCATCTGAGAAATTGATAACGCTCCTGATTGCGCTCGAATTCGAGTTCGGCGTTGATGGCGAACGCACCGGCGGAACCGAACGCGTCGACCTGCACCGAATGGTCGATGACGAGGTCGGCCGGTTGCAACGGATTGATGCGGGCGGGGTCGCCGCCGAGTTTGCGAATCGCGTCGCGCATCGCGGCGAGATCGGCCACCACGGGGACACCAGTGAAATCCTGCAACAGTACGCGCGCCGGCATAAAGGAAATTTCGTCGCCGCCGCGTCCGCGCTCGGTGGTCCATCGCGCCAGCGCCTCGATTTGCGCCCGCGTTACGGCCAAGCCATCTTCACGCCGCAGCAGGTTTTCGAGCATTACCTTGATCGAAAACGGCATCCGTATGAGGTCAAAGCCGGCTTCGGCCAGCGGTTCGAGCGAGTGGATGCTGTAGTCATTGCCACCGGCGGAGAGGGTGGTGCGCGTGCCGAAACTGTTGTTGCTCATAACTCGATAATACAAGAGTCGCGGATCAGTAGGACAGGCTTTCCAGCCCACTCAGAAGCACCGCATTGGGAGCGAGCACCAGACCCGTCCTGCCTTCTTGCGTGACGTATCGCCTCCGCCGCGCCTACTCCTCGCGGCCGTCAGTATGCGTATCGTCGTTATCGCCCTCATGTTAACCTCGTGGTTAATTCGAGCGGTGCGGAAATAGGCCACAATGGCGGAATTGAGCTTAGAGACCATCGATATCCTTGATCCGGATCTGTACGTGCAACGCGGCTATCCGCACGACGAATGGGGGTTGCTCAGGCGTGAGGCACCGGTGTTTTATTACGAGCGTCCCGGCGTCCACTCCTTTTGGGCGGTCACCAGGCACGCCGATATCATCACGGTCTCTCGCCAGCCTGAGCTGTTTCGCAGCAATCAGTACTTGTTCGTGACCGTCGAGCAACCGGGAGCGCCTCCGGACGACGCGGTCTTCCTGCGGCAGTTGCTCAACATGAATCCGCCTGAGCACGGCGCATATCGCGCGGTGGTCAATCGGCGCTTTACCCCGCGCGCGCTGCAGAAGCTCGCCGCCCAAATCGACCAGGTTACGGCTGAAGTGCTCGACGGCATCGTCGATGGCACGGAATGCGACTTCGTTACCGAGGTCGCGGCGAAGCTGCCGCTCGCGGTAATCGCGGAGATGTTCGGGATCCCGCGTGCGGACTGGCAGATGATGTTCCGCCTGAGTAATTCGATGATCGCACCCTCGGACCCTGAATTTGCCGGCACTGAATCAATCCTGCAAACCCTCGAGCGTGCGCGAATGGAGTTCTTTCAGTATTTCTTCCAGCTCGTGGAGGACCGGCGCAAAGCGCCGCGCGATGATGTCGCCAGCGCTCTCGCTAACGGGATGGTCAATGGCGACGCGCTTCCGCAATTCGAGCTGTTGTCCTACTTTGCCCTGCTGATAATCGCCGGCAATGAGACCACTCGCAACGCAATCAGCGGCGGCCTCTATGCGCTGATCAATCATCCCGAGCAAATGGCATTGCTCAATCGGAACCCCCCTGTGATGGTCAGGCCGGCGGTCGAGGAAATCCTGCGATGGACCTCGCCGGTGATCCAATTCAGCCGTGTCGCGACTGCTGATACGGAGCTGCATGGCCGCCCAATCGCCGAAGGCGACGTCGTCGCCATGTTTTATCCCTCAGCCAATCGCGACGAGGAAGTTTTCGAGGAGCCCAACCGCTTCGACATACGGCGCGAATCCAATCCGCATCTGGCTTTCGGCATCGGCGAGCACTATTGCCTGGGCGCCAACCTGGCCCGCCTGGAACTACAAGCGATGTTCCGGCAACTGGCCGAGCGAATTGAAACGGTTGAACTGGCTGGGCCGATTCAGCGGATGCGCTCCAACTTCGTCGGCGGCATCAAGCACATGCCGATTCGCTATCGCATTCACCCGCATTGTTCATAGCGAGCGCTGAGAAGTCATGCCTATTGCTTCAATCTGATGATCGCACCGCAGCCCAACTCGCTCGGGCCCATCGTATGAGCGCCTGGCGTTCGGTCGGCTTCAGCCGCGCCTCCGGATGCGCTGCCCGGTAGTACCACGGCGCCATCTTCCCGCTTGCCACCTGATCGGCAATCTCCGCGAGTTTGTGAGCGGCAGTGTCCGGGTCTGACGCATAGGCTTCCCATTCGGAGAAATTCAGACGCCGGCGCGCCTCCGCCACATGGCGCGACACCAGCCATGATGCTGGAGCAACGAAGCTGTACCAGGGCCATCTGGTTTGATTGGAATGGCAATCGTAGCAGGCGCGTTTCAACAGCCTGACAATTGCCGCGGGCGCATCGGGATTGTTTTGCTCCGGCGGGTTCGCCCGAGAGACCGGAATCAGTTGGATGGTGATGAACAAGACGCCAAGCGAAGCCAGCGCCGCCTTTACTGCTCGCATCGGCCCGCAGGCTGACGCCTGTGGCTACAATAAGCTAAAGCCTGTACGCAATGTTTACTGCGAAACGATGAGTCCCTTCGGCACCTGGTGATGGAAATCGTCGAAGAACTGATAATTGCCGGGTGCCAGCGAGGGCATATGGACGGTGATTGTCTCGCCGGGTGGGACGACGCGTTCGCGATGAAGTTCGAAGCTCTCAAATTCGATGGCGGCGTCGCTTCCGTTGGTAACCTTGACTTTGAATGGCTTATTGGCCGGAACGGTAAGCTGCGCCGGTGCGAAACTACCACGCTCGAAGCGCAATTGCGGCATCGCGCCATCATCAGCGAATGAAGGCGCGGCCAGAACTAGAGCTGTGCTCGCGCCCAGTATGAGAACAAGAGCTTTTACGACGGTTGGCTTGCGGGGCATAGCATGGCCACCTTTGTGAAATTGAGAATGATTTTCAGAATCTAGCGGTACCGCTCCGTTTTGTCAAGCCGAACCCACATCGCGCTGAGCTCAGCCGCCCGCATGCGCCTACCTTGAAGGCTCCTAGCAGGCTGTTGAAAAAGTCTTCACAGCCTGCTCCCCACTCTGTAGTCTCCCCCGCAAAGGAGGCTGTCGATTTTCTCGCGCGCCTTTTGTTTGTCATCCCGACCAAGTGAGCGGGGCGCAAGCCGAAGCGAACGCGCGGAGGGATCGCCGCGAAGCGATTTGCCTGAAAACGCGCGGGAAAAAAGAAACCCCTTCGGCTGCGCTCAGGGCTTCGGCTCACCCCTCCGCTCGCGAAAAAATGCGAGCTCCGCTCCGGATGACGGGCGGGAAGCACCGCCTCGCGAGAAAATCGATATCTCCAAGCGGGAGAATCTCCAGAGGAGGGAAGCCGGCTTTCAGGCAGGGTGTTGAGGCCGATCTTCGAGCAAATGCCAATCGTAACCGTTTCTCAACACCCTGCTAGCCGGGACCGGTCCAATCGAATGGAATGTGCTTACTGGACCTGCCAGCCCAGTTCCATTTGAACCCATGAGCATTGACCAGATTCTCGGTGGCCTCGCCCCAAGTGGCAATTTGACCCGGTCCTGTTTCGGAGCCGGGCGGGTTCAAGAGCTGTACTCGCGCTCCCGGCGGCGTTGTTGGACCAGTAAGGGCTTCCGCTGAGGCTTTCACTTTGCCGGGAATCTCAGCGCGCCAGTATGCGAGGTCATCGGCGACCGCAAAGCTGATGGGGACGTACTCGATACCGCGAACCTCGCCAAACAACTTGGCAAAGTTGGCCATGAAGCCCCCGGCCTGCCCCGAGAAGACCATTTGCAGTGCTTCGCGTTGTCTCTGCTCGGCACGCTCGTCGATAAACATGCCGATCACAACTTTGGTTTGCCCGGCCCATATGTTGCCGTCGAACGCGGCAACCGCAACGACGCTAAGCCCGTCGAGCCGGAGGTCGCCGTAAGCGCCCTCGCGGATATGATAGGCGAGGACACCTTCGCAATGATTGTCTGTCGGGGGCCGTGCGAACTCGCACGGGCAAGGAATATTGCACCTTCAGACGTCGAACCAATCGCCCTTCATCCACCATTGAGGAACGTCCGCCATAATGTTCCAGTCCTCCATCTATACGTCCAGGCTATAAAAGCGAACTGCATTCTCCATCATTATATTCCGCCGGCTCTGCTCCGGCAGCACCTTGAACTCGTAGGCGATGTTGACGTCTCCCCCTATCAGGGGGAAGCGCCTAGATCGCTTGCAAATCTAGAAACTCCAGGCACAGGCTAAAGCCTGTGTTCTGCGAACCAGGGTGAGGATGGTGTCGGCGATGGCTCAGAAAAATGATAGGTCGTTGTTTGAGCCGCATGGTATAAAGCCTCGGCATCACAGGCTAAAGCCTGTGCCACTAAGGAACTGCTCGAGGAATTAGCCTCACACAGGACTGCGGGGAACATGCGCTGCTCCAAGTGCGGAACGGAGAGTTTGCCGGGCAAACGATTTTGTGCGGAATGTGGCAGCCCGTTGGGGATTCGCTGTCCGAGATGCGGCGCCGAAAATACCGCCAACTCCAAGTTCTGCGCCGACTGCGGAA
>WNFC01006591.1_pt1 | contig 14311 bp, 16 predicted proteins | sample 5400541 | NCBI WGS metagenome assembly WNFC01 (sample SAMN13153342, study PRJNA577476) | soil metagenome | isolation source: 120 cm saprolite under Douglas fir tree site 2 hole 2 replicate 1 | place: USA:California | collected 2015-04-18
CTCGGTCATGAGGACAACAGGTAAAGAAACAAGACTCACTGCGTGCTGCCAAGCAACCGCCTGTCATAAAGCCAGAAATAATGGCGTTCCATGCGTCCTCCTTTTGCCGGTACCCTTTCACGGCGCAGTCGAATGTGGAGAACATGCCACCCCAAACACCAAAGTTGCCACCAGTGACGGGAGCGCGGGCTTTGATGGTCGAAATGGAACCGGCGAGGCGCTCACCCTATAATATCCGAGTTTAGCGTCGGCGTCATGCTCCCGTTGGTGGCTAAGATGAGCGGGGTACATACTCTCGGTGAGTTCCGTGCGCCTTTTATACCATGCCAGATGCCACCGCCGACAGCACCCATGGCAAAAGCACCACCAAAGTCATTGAGGATCACCCATGGGCTGTATGTGGACTGCGATTAAAATATGTAAGGGGTGTTCAATCAGAAATGGGCGCACCATGGATCCCGAGTGTGATCTGCATGTGCCATGGAAGAAAGGAAGTAAGAGTATACAAAGGTGGAAGGGCAGAGAGAGGAGTAGTATGAGACGAGTGGATCGGAGCAGAGCCAGCGGAAATCTGCTGTTTAGGGCCGGCTGATGATCATGTGATGTGCGGTCAATTAACTCGATTTGGTCAGAACACACCGTTGCAAAGCCACCGTGACTTAAGAATCGCTACGGCCAGGACTTAGACGAGATCAAAGCTCGCAGTATTGACCTTCTGTATAAAGAGGCTGTTTGGCATGATAAAGCACAAGGCTACATCTTCAAGTACGCCAAACTAGTTGTGCCTTATCATTTTCTCACTGCTCGTCCTCGCTAGATGTCCACGATGCCTTGGCAAGTGCAATTGTCGTGGGTGTCGTAAAGCCATGGGTCTTGAGCTTACTTGGTACGCTGCTAACTGTTTCTGGTGTCCTAGTTCCTTACCTGTTTTTCGATTCCAAGTAACCTGACGCTCGTCAGCGCTCTTCCATGATATTCTCGGGGCCCTCTTGCCTCCTCTACGCGCCGCCGCCCAGCCGCCACCGAATGCTCTACTAGATAATCTATTAGACTCTGCCCCGCCGCTCGTGGCTGCCGTAGACAATCTGGCGACACATGTATATGGCTCCCCGGATGATCCATCTCACTTAGGCGACGGCCGCGATTTATTCGCCCGCGCTCTAATCTCCCTGACTAATGCCGTTAAGGGCTTCTGGAGAGGAAAGGAGGGCCCACGTCCGGCAAGTGAAAAGGGTAGTCAGGTGTATTTTATTGAGCAGTTGCACAATTGAATGTAGCTGTTGAGGCTGTTCAGTGGACGGTCCCAACATGAGTTTTCTCTCAAGTGACCCATTGCAGACATATGCCCTCATTAGGCACCTAATGCCCCCTTCCTCCGCTCGTCCTTTCCTACTTAATCATGCATGAAAATCAAGAATTGATAGCATTCAAAGCTATCCACAAGTACTATGAAATAAAATGTCCAAGAACTCCACTACGTTTTCCGTTCGTTGTTCGTAAAGTCTCTAAATCACATCTTCGCCGTAAGTCAGTATTCAAAGAGTTATTCAAGAAAATCCGTAAAATGTCCGTGAAGCGTTAAAGGCGATGAGAAACCGCAACGTACAACCAAACGTAATATGTCCATGTCCGAAGAGTCTTTCAAGAAGAACAGTACAAACCACTGAGCAAGACGCGGTTAGATGAGGTTTTGAGACGCGTCGGTCAGAGCTGTCTGCACGCCTGACGTATCCGCCCTGATGTGACCGTCCATTCATGGTTAGTCTAACGGATGACTTATCGCACGGGATGTCACGTACCCAGCAATGCTATAACCGTCGTTGGGGGACTGACCAGGACCCTGGACAAGTGTCCCAGTATCCGGCACCAGATTTTGCGCAGAGAACTGTCAGCACGAAACAAGGGCGATGTCAACGACCGTCACAAAACACCGTATGACCGATTATACTTGCCTGGTATTGACTCATTCCGCTGACACCACTAGTTAAACCAGCTACAGGAACACAGTCGTCAGCAATCGACGTTTGGCCCGCCGATGTCACAAAAGAAGCACAGACTTTGCAACCACGTTGTGTACGCCGTGTTAACTTGATCCTGGCTGGTGCCTGTGTTGAGCGTCGCAACCTGGCCTGAAGAAAGCGACAAATAACATTTTATTCCATAAATGCCCGAAAAGGGATGTCAGAAACGTGGCTTACGTCTGTGGTGATGGCCATCGTCATCGTCATCATCATCGTCATCGTCGTCGTCATCGTCATCGTCATGATGAACCTTGAACACACTATTGAAAGGAACGAAGGCCGGCAGATTGTCCTGCGTAATAAGACCAAATCCAGTGGCGATCACTGGCTTGCCAACGCTACACAACTCAGATCTAAGATCAGAGGCATCGGTAAATAGGAGAGTGGAATACTTACGCGAGAGCAGACTGGACTTGTAAGTTGATGAAAGCAGTGGTCTGGGCTAACGTAGTATTGAAGTCGACTCTTGGGTTTTGGTTTTCGACCCCAGTGGTCCCATAATTGTTCTGGTCAGGGAACAGCTGGAATGTACCAAAATCGATATGTGGAGCGTTTAGAATATCTTGACTGTCAACACCAAAGACTCCGTTAAACGCCACAGCGCCACCATTGTTCTGCCTCTTCGTCTCCGCTAATAATACCGATTAACATGCAATCGGCGTGGAATTGGATGATACATACCTGGAGCCGACCAACGAGCATGGATCTCCCTATTCTCACGAGTACCCAGCGAAGGAGATGCGGACGAAGGAGGCGGGGGAGAGGGACGCAGGGGCGAAAGAGATGGGGAAGGTGGTAATGAACTTGTCGGCGGAGGCCGTGACGGAGGTACCGGAGTACTTGACGGTGGAGGCGGAGATGAAGGTGGCAATGAACTTGTCGGAGGAGGTCGTGACGGAGGTACTGGAGTACTTGACGGTGGAGGCGGTGCTGCTGCTGGAGGCACGAGCGGGAATAACTTGGGGCAATTGGGACAGAAAAAGCCGCCGTTCCTGAGGATCAAAATAAGAAGGCCGTCGAGAGTGACAGAATATGTGCGAACCCAGAAGTAACCAGGTGATTGGAATCGATGGACTTGATGAAACTGGATTCATCTGCGTGCCACTGGGTGAGAGTGTTCGTGTTGCAGCTCGCCGAAGCGGCAACGCTCGAGTTGCAACGAGGGTCGTTGGCCAACTCCCAGGCCATGATGGTCGGCTCATTGCAGTAGCGCGCAACGATAAACCGAACAAACTTGTTGAATTGCGCCCGGATGTTCAGATCAGTGTAAAACTCGTCATGCGTCTTATTTACACCAAACTCCTGAACGTAAAGGTCCATACCGCCTAAGTAAGATTCAGTCACGAAAAAGTGCCAACAACTCGAAAAGTATCGGGTACTGACCGTAGTCATTAGAAAGGAAGTTGCGTGGTGACGGGTTAGGGTTCACTTGATTTATAGACGGGAACCAGTTGTTGGTCAAGGAAAAGTACACAAAGATGTTGGCCATCTTTGCAAACTGAATGAACTGGTCCAATTTTTGGATACCATTAGCACCGGTGTTGAATTGACTGGTCCCGTTCTGGAAAAGTTGCAACCAACTGCCCGTTTGAGGAATTTGGGTAACGTCTATTTGACTTGAGAATGAGAATAGCGGGAAAGAAGAAAAGAGGTATGGGATGCTGGTTCATACCGTTAAATGCCCAAGTCCTAACAACAGTAATACCGGCCTTTGACATGTTCGCAAGAGTGGCTTGAATGTCGACATCAGAGTTCAAGTAGGGTAACCAGTACGCGTTCGTTCCCACAAACTTGAAATCCCTGGTGATATCGACGTGAATACGCCGGGAGGGACTCTAAACTAAATAGGTATCCTCACTGGCCATTAACTGTAAGACGTGTCCCTTGAGCCGTCACGAACGGTGATCCCCATCTTTCGCTGTTCCTATTGGGCGAGGGTTTGGGGAGAGCCAGTCCAGGAGACAGTGCGCTCAGCAGGGAGAAGAGCGACACCGCGAACGCGAGGAAATACATAGTTGGTCTTTCCTCAGGCCTAGGGAGCCAAGCGGGGCGAGGGTTCCCACCCAGCCTTTAGTATTCTGGAGCAAGTGGACGGCATCCAACACGGCGACAATCGGCGCATGGCAGGCGTAATACAGGCGCCTCGCCCGGCGTATCCCATTCACCGAACGAACTTTCTTAAATCCATTCGCCCTGACATACCGTGGTAAATGGAAGTTCGTATAAGTCACCAGATTTTGGCGCGGGTGCCATAATCAGACATGCCCCCCACAGGGCCTGATTTTTGAATAAATGGTGGGAAAGACTTATTGTTTATTTTGGGACAAATTTTAGCACAAACTTAATGTTTTTCAGTCAGGAACAATAGGATATTTGGGTTTATTCAATGTTTTATGTATTTTTTATGCTTGTGAAAAAACTTTAAGTTTATGTGGCCGTTTATTTAAAAACTTTGAACTCAAAAATTGAGGCATGGTTGACAGTGAGGCCAGGGAGTTTGGAAACCAAGTTATTGTGCTGAAACAAGCCGACCGCCGGTTCGCACTGGCAGCGCCGAGTGGTTGATAGTAGTACCGCACTGTACCACCTCGAGGCTGGGTAAAGCAAAGGGAACCTTTCTATGGAAAGGAGAGAAGATGAAAACAGGGCCATCACGTCAGTGAGGTGAGCAGTCCCATGACCGCGACACACAACCCGATCCATGCCTCGTGCCTCGAACACAGGTTCTACGCCCTTTTTCCGCCCCCCACTTCCCATCGCTCCACTTTCGCAGCCCCTTGGCTCCGAAACCAATCCCAATCCCAATCCCAACCCCATGTCGGTCAAGTTCACTCCAACGCACCCCCGGAATGCCTTCAAGCGTTATACCAAATGTTGCTTCATTGCTTTTTCCGGAATTGGCGTCACCCTGCTCTCTGTCGCCGCGCTCCAACTCACCTTTGGACCAAAAAGGTTGAATTAGTTCCTGAGTCAGATAAAGCCTGCTTGGAGTGGCAGTGGGACGTAGACGCAGAACGATGGGGTCAGTCCGAAAACAGTGGCGCTGAACGCCGCTGATCCCTCCCTGGATTTCACGGAAAGATTTGCTACACGTGTAGTGCGTAGCTGGAGCACTACTGGAGCTCTCCGGGAACTTTAAAACAGATTAAAACCCCCTCCAATAAAAGCACCTTCTTTGATGACGCATCTATGCCTGTCAAGCGACATCTAGAGACGCCCCGGAACTTCCTCGCCGGCGTCCTAGATATCGCGCTGCCGAAATTACGCCCTCAGACGGTCACAGATATCGTATTGGAACGAATGGGTACTAAAGCAGGTCTCAGGGACGCGCGGTATGACCAATTACACAAACGACCCATCTCCATTCATTATTCCTGTTATTCCTTCTTCCCCACCCCCCTCGCAAGCAGGGCAGCACATCCTTGCATCCGCTCTCGTGTCCCTCTCTGCTTTCTATGCAACGTCTGGACAACTGGCCCAAGTGCAAGTTTTGGAAGAATCCGCGCTCGGTCTCCTTCGCACTATCCAGTCTCCTGACGTACCTTCACGTCCCTCGCTATCGCAAACGCTCCATTCACTATGCATCCTCCATCGTACCTCATTGATATCACTTAACCTAGCAGAAGTCCTGTATGTGTTGACAAAACCATCTGCTGAATCGATGAAGTGTTTATCGCACGCGGCTCGGTCGTCTGAACAGGTTGCTTTTTCGCTGGCCGGACTACCTACGATTCATTCGAAGGCCCCAGGCTCCAAAATACCACATCCTCCTAGTCCACATGCGTCGCTCCTTCCAAGTATTCAAAGTCCCCGTCATGAAAAAGCTTGCCAAGACCTTAATTCGGGATGCATACTGTTCCGCTGTGGAAGCTTGGAATCTCTTGGGAGTGCTACACGAGGGAAAGACAGGGGAAGGGATTCTGGAGATGGAATGGAAGGCCGAGAATAGCGAACTAACGATTGTCGCCCGTACAAATTTACATTCTCTCCAGTGCCTGGTATTTGGACTGGTTCATGTGGCGGACACCGCGCAGTCCAGTTGTTGGTTGTCCCAACTGTGTGACTGACAGTAGTATAATAGTAGTAATATTATACTGAGATGGGATCCATTCTAGGTCGCATCGAGGCCGCATCAGCCCCGAACTATGAACCCTCAACGTGATAGACTAATACAGTATAATAGGGCACTTGGGAGCAATGCACAATATGATCATAAGTCTCATATAGTCCAGGACAGCAAAAGTTGACAAAGTTGCTAGCACCAGAATAGATTTTTTATGGGCTAATAGACCTTGGAATCATTCTCAGGTGGGCTGAAAATGTCCAAAAACACCCTCCGTAGCTTTTCCCATGGTTTTTTTTTTTTGGGTTGGACTGTCACCGTCAGTGTTGCGTCGATTCTTAATTCGGTTTGATATTCTCACGCTAGCCCCACGGAGACGCAGCCGCGGAGTCGAGGTCAAACATGTCACGTGACAAACCACGTGTTGAATGATGTACAGGATCACGTGACTGATGCCGACAAACCGATTGGATGCACGTGATGTGCGGTCAATTAACTCGAATTGGGTGTCAACGAAACGCGAGGTCAGAACACACCACCGGTGGTTTATCTCCAACCACTATCATCCCATGTCGGTCCGTCCATCGTCCGTCCATGCTCACCGCGCCCCCTCTTCTTCTGTCAGAACACCCAAACTTCAGGAGCTATACGTTCTGGTTCCACGTTCCCCATACTCTCTTGGCATTTCCGAAAGAATCGGACCCCGCACAGCTGACGAACCTCACAACCCACCTACTCCCTTACGCGCATATAATATGCCAAGCGCAGCTTCTCCACTATCTGTCATTAAACGCAAACGCTCCACGGGAAACTTTGACGAAACGGAGCAGCGCGCCCCGGAAGCGAAGTCAAAGACACAGAAATTCTCCACCACGGCGTCTAAAGCCCCGACCGCCACAAGGCCTACTCCTACGGTGGCATCAAACGCAACGGCAGATTTTCCAAATGGTTTTTTCTACTGCCACCAGTGCAATAAGAAACGCGATTCTTCAGGTGAGCGAGCACTGTCTTGATTACTTGCCCAGCCGCCGTTCTAAAATCCATCCCTAGTAGGATTATATTGTACTTATAAGATAAAGACCTCTCATTCCCAAGCCCGTTGCAAAGCCAAGTATTGCAGGCCGTGTCTTAAGAATCGCTACGGCCAGGACTTAGACGAGATCAAAGCTCGCAGTATTGACCTTCTGTCTAATGAGGCTGTTGGGCATGATAAAGCACAAGGCTACATCTTCAAGTACGCCAAACTAGTTGTGCCTTATCATTTTCTCACTGCTTGTCCTCGCTAGATGTCCACGATGCCTTGGCAAGTGCAATTGTCGTGGGTGTCGTAAAGCCATGGGTCTTGAGCCTACTGGGTACGCTGCAAACTGTTTCTGGTGTCCTAGTTTCTTACCTGTTTTTTGATTCCCAGTAACCTGACGTTGGCGGCGAAGAAAACTGGTGCCAACTCGGTTGCCGTCATGCTTGACGGCAACGTCAAAATGACTGGCATACTCCCTGGCAAAGGCAGACAAATTCCAGATGCTCCCAAAAGACCTAAGATGCCCAAGCCGCCCAAGGTGGCCAACCCTGTATCCAACATGACAGCTCCAAAGCCGAAACCCCCCGTCAATCGCAAGCCAAAACCTCCCCCGAAAGTTCTTTGGACTCCCGTACCCGTTCCACCGTCATTTACGCTTGATCTGGCGCTACCGCGCATTGCCATTCGAGAGTTTGTTCTTCGATTCGGCAAGTTGCTCGATATGTCGCGCACCCACTTGGAAGAGCTAGAGGAAATTGGAGGGCGGCGGTCTTATGACCTTGAGGACGATGACGACATCGATGTGGAGATGGGATGGGTGGGCGAGACCTGCGTACGAGCAATCTTCCTCGGGCTCCTTAGTCTACTCTTGAACAACCAGCCCGAGTTTGATGGCGATCAGGAGAAGGCTATCCAGGATGCGATACAAGAGATCAAGGCATCTCGCGCCAACCTAAGTCGCATATGGGGTGCACTAGCAAGTCTGCGCGCCGAGTTTGCGAAGGAGGGCAACAAGCCCCTATTTCCCGACCCACTTCCCCCACCTCAGCACACCAAAATACACACTACGCGCAGCGGCGCATTAATCGGTGCAGGGATTAACGTTACGACCACGGCACAACTCGTACCCGTTGTGTTGCCTCTGATGGAGATGGTCCGGGACACCCAGGCTGTGCGTGACGAATTCGAGGAAGGTGCCAGGGAAGCGAAAGAGCAGGCTAGGGAGGAGAAGGAACGAGCGAAGGCTATCCGCGAGCGATGGGAAGAGACGAAGAAGAAGAATAACCCCGTAAGATTTCTGTTTTGTGTTTCTGATAGCCAGATTGAGAAGCGAAAATGCTTTGGCAGGACAAGGTGGCCCGAATGGAATACAGGCGAAGCCTAAGCGCGCTCGAGCAGGCACAACGTGTTACGCTGCACGCGTGTGCCCCACGCTTCGCGCCGCTGGGCACCGACCATGAGGGCCGCATATACTTTGCGCTCAGTCCCAGCGTGGCCGAACGCGAGGCGGCAGTGGCGCTCCTAGCTGGCGATACGAGCAAGGGCGGCAAAGCTCAGGGCCGTGCAATCGTCAGCACAGACGAGCGCAGCGCATTGCGACGCTGGGGGTGGTTCATCGCTGTCTGGGGTAAGAAGCCCGGTGACGGCCTTGTTCCTGAAGACGACGACGACGACGATGTTGATTTTGAGCGCTGGTGGGGAATCTGGCAGCCGGACGAAATCCGCAGGCTCGCGGACTGGATTGCGATCAAGAACGGTATCACGGAAGAGAAGTGTCTCACCATCAAGGGCGATGGCCGCAAAGAGCAAATTGTGTCCATCCCAAATGGTCGGGGACACTCTGCTACAAGCACCCGTACCAACCGCTCACTGAAGACCGGCGGCGATCGTGGATCGCGCTCGGGCGCGTGCTCGAGTAATCTGACGCCGTTGTCCCGCGTGTCTGACAGCGAGGACGAGCTCGGGTTTGATTCCTCCCTGTCGTCCGTTTCGGAGGATGAATCGGACGGAGAACCGAATGGGCGCGATGGCAAAATGAAGATGCAGGTGGATGACGATGCCCGCCCTCTTCCTTCCCAGAATGAGCTCAAGACGCTTGTCAAGGCCCTGATGGAGTACGCGGAAGTGCTGGACTGGCGAGTGTGGCGTATGCAAGAGGAACCTAGACGAGATGGTAAAGAGAGTGTCACGATCAAGGACAAAGACAAGACCAAGACAGTTGGGGGGTCGCACTAGAGTGGTCTCTCCTGCGAATTTTTATGGACCAGCAGTGTGATGATACCATGATGAATGGGTCTGCCTCTGAAGACCCTAGACAGAGGCTTCCCGCTGAATTAAGTTATTCTTGTTCATTTGCTTTCATCGTCGAGCTAATCCTCTGCTAAATACCCATATACGACAAGTTACGTTGAAGCTTTACTATATAATAATCTGGTGTATAGAAGAGGTCGTAATTCCAGTTATTGACGTTGTATGTGTTCCTACGTATCCGAGGTCTGTTGTGCCAGGAGGGTAACGAACTCGTCTTTGTTCATCTCGCGCACGACGCATTTCGATAACCGTTGGGCGATTAGCGTGGCTAGAACGTGTTTACACTGTGGGTGGATGGATAGACCTCCCGTCGCATCAAGGACAAAACTATACATTAATCGAGGGTGCACGCACCGTGATCTGAGACTGAGATATCAGGACGGCATAGGAGAAAGCCGGGCATGTGCAGAAGAACGGGATGGGGCATGATTGATGCAGGCTTGGGAAAACGGCGTAGGAGCCTGTCATCCCAAGGACGGAAAAGTGGCTTCGACCCCATGGGGAAGCGTGCTCGATTACTGTGGAAAGACACACACGCATACGGCTCGTAAGGGGCTTCTCTCTCTCTCTTTTTTTCCCGGGAGGAGAAGAAGGGAGACGGGGGCGGGTATGGTTTAACTTTTGTTCGCTTACCGCAGTCTCTATCGATTAGGTCAAGGGCGGCCAGCAGGAGCTGCTCGGAGAACAAAACGCCCAGTTTTTCGACGGCTTCGTCTGAGACTGTGTTATCACGCGAATGCAAGAAAGCGGGATGTCAATGGGGTTGGGGTAGTACAAAAGTGAGCCGTGATGATCACGTCGCACGGGGGGGAAAGAGAGCGGAGGACTCGCACGGTTTTCGGGGTGGACGGTTTCCAGTACGGCTTGGAGTACGCTGTAAACGTTCACGGATGACATTTTTCGGAAAAATCGCGCATTTCAGCGTGTGTGGAAGCAAGAGAGGGAGGGAGGGAGGCTAATGATAATAACTAGATTTGGGCTCGCCGGATTTTTTATCGGTTGCTACAGTCACGTCGTTCACAGGCCACTGGCGGCGACATTCTTCAAGAGCCTGACACCGATGTCGCCACAATTCTATCTTCTTGTCTTTGCACAAGCCCACGAGGATTTTCGTGTCCCCGAACTGCGATCTATCGCGGAGCTTCATGGGTTCCCACTCAACATAGCAAACGACTTCGACCCCTCGCGACCCTTCGGCGTCCTCGCTCTGGAACAGGAGGTACATGCGCGGCTGCTCGCGCGGAGATGTATACTTATCAAGTGGGTGGGCCGCTCGACTCGGAAGACGTCTACGGAGCTGATTCAGTTGATGATGGTCTAGATCCGTGTACGAGTTGTACGCTCGCGGGCGCACCTACGAAGAGGTGCATGAACAAAACCGAGCGTCGCGACATCTATGGGAGAAATATGTCCCAGACACGTCCTTCAAGTTCGTTGTGAATGGCTACAACCGTTCCATCTCCAAAGCGAGACAGCGTGAGGTCATCGAGGACTTCTCCTATATGGGATTCATGGGCAGGATCGATCTCCTAAGCCCAGAGGTCACCATGGGGTGCTTCGAAGAGTGTGAGCCCAGGTCCTCTATTCGTTGTTGTTGCGCCGTGCCCAAGAACGAAACTCATGCTCTGATTGTCAATGTCCGTCGTACAGACTCAGGCGTTCGGGGCACGACACGACACGAGCACGAAGGAGCTGGTGAACTACGCGAGGTATTTTTTGGCAGGTTGGTGCGCAAAGCCTGCCGAGGCACGTTTTTTTGTCTTTCTGAACGCCGTTATCTTTGTCCAGATAGAGCAAGGCAGTGCGCGTCCTCTGGTCAAAACATTCGACGTCAAAAAACGGCAATATTTTGGCAATACAAGCATGGAAGCCGAGATATCTCTTCTCATGGCAAATCAAACCTTGGTACGGCCACATATATTACTCCGTCCACCATCACCTTGTCACCTAGTCATGTCTTCCATACTACGCCGCTCGCGGCACGCCAGGCCTCGCCAGGAAAATTGATCTATGACCCTTTTGTCGGGACGGGCAGCATGGCCTACGTATGTCGCCCACCCCTTCTCATCTTTGCTCCCATCAAATCTTATCAATTTCATTTGGTACAAATAGACGACCGCCCATTTCGGTGCGCTCGTATTTGGCTCAGACATCGACGGCAGACAGATGCGCGGAAAAGGTAGGCGGGTGAGCCTGTCGTCGACATCATCATCCGAGCGACACACGCGTGACTTTACTTTTAGAGGCGCAGCCGGGGATCATGCGCGCCGCGGGTCAATACGGCGTTCGGCAGCGCATCCTGGACTTGTGCACCTTCGACATCACACGGAATCCCTGGAGATGTGGTGGGCTCTTCGACGCCATCGTCACCGATCCTCCCTGTAAGCGCATATCTTCCAGGCGCGATGTAGCGCAGCTTCGGTCTGTCTGATATCCCCGTAGACGGCGTCCGAGCAGGTGCAAAGCGTCTTGGCCGTAAAAAGGAGCGTGAGGCTGATCCATGTCTATCGCAACAACCGCGCGCGTACGCATACGAGCACCAGTGTTCAGACGTAACTCCTCAGATTCAACCTCACTAGGGATGACCAGCCATACGTGCCCCCCACCAAACCATACGAGTTGTCCGTGCTCGCGGCCGACCTCGTCGTTCTCGCGCGGTACCTCCTGAAACCTGACGGGCGCCTGGTCTTCTTCCTGCCAACGGTAATAGACGAGTACAAAGAGCTCGATCTGGACAGCATGCTCTGCGACGGGATGCAGGTCGTCGCAAACTCGTTGCAGGACTTCGGCGCGTGGGGTCGGCGGGTACGTATGCATAACGTCGTGACACATCCCGTCGCTCACCACTCCTTTGGGTTTTGTTTTATCATCGTCCTTTCAGCTGATCACGATCCGCAAAGCCACGTCTCGATCGTACCCGCGACCGACATTCGATTCGCACGCCGCGCCGCACGGCGATGAAACAGAGAGCGAGGAACCTCCCTCGCCGGCGCCCGTCCATGTCCCTGCCCACCGCGACTTTCGGGAGAAGTACTTTCAAGGCTTTAAAAAGCCGTCGGACGCTTGAACACCGGACGCTTTTGTACTTTGTAAACCTACGGTGGACACCGTGCCCCGCCCATGACCCTCTTCCTCCGCCGAGCTCCGCGTCCTAGTAGCTCTCGGGATCCAGGAAGGAAATGAAAAAAAAAAAAAGACACAACCGGCGGTGGCCGACGACTGATTCGTTAGAAAGGGTGCTTTACACCTCCTCGTTACTGCCTCGGGTGCGCCTTTTTTCATTATATCAACTAGCCTTCAGTTGCCGGAATGTCAAGAGGAACGATAACGTCGACCCCGGAAACCGTCTATGCCCTGAAGCGCGCTGGTAATCCGGTGATCAATGATCGATCAACGCCTGCGGTTCTCAATTTCTCTAGTCCCTCTTCACTATCCGGCCCATATCAGGGGCCCGTTGAGGTTGGCATTGGCATACCATCACCACCAACGCGCCACTAACGGGACAAAGACTTTTTGTCTTGGGATTCCCATGGATTTGTCTCCTCTCCCCCCAAAAACCTGAAAGTGCTGCCTAATTGCCTGCATACTTCTACCATGATCTTGGTACCATTTAAGGATTGTCATGGTGCTTTGGCTTACTTGCTGGAGCTGGAGAGTGTGTCAACTCGGAGCTGAGCCGGTACCTGAGCTGACCCTCAATAACTCTAATTGAAAGTGTTTCATGTACACTAGAGTCAACTATGTGTTGCTCCATTTGTTCTATAGAAGAGCTATCCTGGTTCACAAACATACATGATTGTCACCGCCGGGATCCCCGAGCTCCACTTACATTGATTACGGCACATCTTGTCAACTCCGAAAGCTGATTGGTGGACGCAACCTCGTTCCTGACAACCGGAGTCACTTCTTCTGACCACAACTCGGCTCGGCTCAACTCAATCCCCTGGAACATTTACCTAGCTAGCTTTGCATCGAAGTGTATTTGCTCTGCACATTTCGGACCTTGCTTGAAATACCCCTATCACGCTTATGCTCGCCTTGCGAATTATTTTACGTTGTCTGCGAGTCCCTTGTTGTATATCTCTCGAAATATCTATCGGACGGTAAACGTGCTCTCATTGTTCTCATCAAAAAAAGCAGACTGGTCCCCATTGTTCGATTTTTCCAGAATCGCCGAATCACTCATTATAAAATTTATCATGTCACCTGCGGAATGTTGCCTCATTCGCGGTGCACTGATGGTCCTGTATGCGTTTTACTGTATTGTGTGTTACGGATGAAGTTGTCTTTCTTGGGATCAATCAGGCTCTTGGCTCCCTTCTGCAACAGTTTTCTCGACACAAGAGTGAAATTAAGCATAGCAAAATCGTGACAGCACACACGCACACATACATACGTACATAGAGAAATTACAACTTACAAGTGGCGACTCGGACATATCAAATTGATGATACCACCCAGTAAAAAATGAAGCTAGTGCTCCGGCCTTGGGGTAAAAACAACAACCCCCAAACGATATGTCCTCACCCTTTCACCGGTGGTTCCTCCTGTGGGGGTAATGTCGCAATGTGGTTCAGCCTCAAGCCCTGCGTTCTTTGCTCCTCGTTCATCCGCACGTCCCGTTGATATCGTGCCCGATTGCTTCGAATGAAGAAAACGAGCATACAGGTGACGAACACATAGGTGCCGTTGTATATGATCCCGCCGTACATGTTCAGCGGTGGGTTCGCAGTAGGAGGCATGCGGAAGGAACCTTGCACTGCGAAGGATGATGAAGCAGAGGAAGGAAAAAATAAGTAAAGAAGAGCAACGACATAAGCGGAAAGCAGAAAATGTGAGGCTGACCTGCTACAAACATGATACAATATATGTTTACGCTTAGAATAAAGGAAGATC
>WNFC01032961.1_pt1 | contig 14309 bp, 15 predicted proteins | sample 5400541 | NCBI WGS metagenome assembly WNFC01 (sample SAMN13153342, study PRJNA577476) | soil metagenome | isolation source: 120 cm saprolite under Douglas fir tree site 2 hole 2 replicate 1 | place: USA:California | collected 2015-04-18
CCCAGGCAGGTTAGTTGTTACAGCACACGGGCTATATACTCTACTGACGTTCTTACAGAAAGTTCAATACAACCAAAAGGTCCAAGAGTGCCAGAGTCTCCGCACGGAGCTCAGTCGCTTCGTGTCCAACCCCACCATGTCAATGGCATCTGCGACTGCTCACACTGGTTTGTCGAGCCCGTCGCGGTCTTCAGCATCTCCCCCTAGTTCTCGTGTAGCGTCACCTACTTCCACACCGTCTCACGTTTCCAATATTGCTTCGCCTCTATCACGACTAGGGCACACTCGCTCAGCGTCGGTAGTCCCACCTACACGCTCGGCATCGGTAGCCCCTACGTCTTCACGCTCTAATGTTCCCCCTCGAATTTCAACTCCTGGCATTTCTTCTGCTAATCACCCTCCTCATCGATCTTCAACTCCTGGCGTTTCTTCTGCTATTCACCTTCCTCATCGATCTGCGACACCTGCCGTACCGTCCTACCGCTCTAGCACCCCTGCATCGCCATCGCCGATTCGCAAGTCCCGCACGATGTCGATGTCGCAACAGCAGCCTCCTCCTTTACCTCGCAGTGACCGGTGGCCCGCGGCGCTCACTGCCGCAGTGGCGGCGAAGCCCTCTGCCCCTGCAGCCGCTCCGCGACCAGCAGGTCCTCGCGTTCCCACTAGGGTGGTGTGATCCTTGATCGATCGGAACATTCTCTTCTCCTGTCTTGTCTCCTTTTCTCCCCATACGCACGGTACCTATACCCAGAGCCGCATGCCGTATCTTATCACGGAGCTAGTCCTCACACCCCGCTTTTAGCCGTGGCTACATTAGCTTTGTTTTCGTTGTAAATCTGGTTTGGTTTAGCGCGAGGCGCTGCTCTTACTTATTACCTTTTTGATTTGTTTTGGTCTCATTTCTGTTGCAACCTTTCGCCTAATACTTACTCCCCTTCCCCTTCACCGCGTACTTATTAACTACACTGTAGCAAACAGCTTACGACTCTCTTACGCCTTGCATACGCCTGGTTAACGGTTTCGGTTAAGGTTCGTGTGGGATCACAGGATGCCCACCGGACAGCGGACAGACTTCGAATAGCACGAATTTGATACTTGAAGCCTTTTTGGCATGAGAAAGACTCCGCTTTGCTCCGATGTGAGAGAGGAGAAGAGGGGGACACCGGACCAGTTTGTCCCATCGAGGCAGTCCTCTGACTTTACGCCTTTGATGTTTCCGGCGAGCAGTCAGCAGACTATAGAAGATCCACCCGCTCCGATCGGGATTTCGAGAGCAGCCACCGTACAGGCGCTGGTGTGGTCGTGGTCGCCACTGGCTCCACGATCTGGCTCGCTCAAAGTTTCTGGCGAGACCAGCTCGGCGGGGTGCATGCGGCTGTGCTATCGGTGTGCGTCGACGCGGCCAATCCGGAAATGGACAGGTGCGATGAGATTTCGAAGAGAAGGAAGAGGTACGTTCCCCGGTTTCGGACTCGGAACATCTCGTTCAGCTTTGCGTCCCGCGTCCCGATGACCCGTCTTTCGGTAACGCGCAGGCAAAGCCCTAGGGCTTTTTCCCCGTCCAGGTTCCTCTATCGCCTATCATATCACCAAGAGCGTGTGTATGTAAAACAGGAGAAAGCAGCTGCGGCTGCGCAAGATCCGCGTGAGAAATGCCCTCTGGGCTCGCTATCTATGGGTTTCTCTCTCTCATCGCCACCACCATCGATGCGGGATGAACCGATGGCCCCTAGATTTCCCTTTCCCCAACCGTTAGATATCGGAACCTGTGCGCACAAATAGGGGGGGGAGCTGTTATTGTGTTTTGCCGGTCACCCACTACCCATCACACGTTCAATCTCCAGCTGTAATCGCACACGCGATGCACGGGCCTCTAGTCCCGAGCCACCTAGGGGAGGGGGATCTGTCATGACGCCTTCATAGAGCAAGGCCATAAGCTTGATCCATTGCGAGCCCCACACGTCACGAGCGTGAGAACCTGCGACCTCCAATGCGACTGTATTGCCTTCAATCAGCTCCCGTAGATCAAAAAAAAAATTCCGTCGCAAGCGAGGACTGCAACAACGCCGGCTGTCCGACGAGCCGCGCGACGAACACCCAAAGGCGCGACGTATGGAATTCGCGCGACAGGGGCGCCGGAGGTGACAGAAGCAGCAACGAGAAATACACGCGCATAATGCCCGCAACGCGCGCGGTGTGATCCGCGCTTGTCTCCTCCTCGCGCAGTCCGGACGCTTTTATGCGCGTGGCGGGGGTGAACGGCGTGCCATCGGCATCTTTGGACGGCACCGGCGCTGGGATCGCCCAGCCGCCTGTTCTCTGACACAATTTCGCCCAAAAGACGGTGCTGAAACCCTCGAGTACGTTCATCGAGTTTAGCGCCAACTGAGCGAGCGGCCTCGCGGATCGCTTCTCGGCGGTGACCTCAGTCTCCGCTTGGAGAAGGATCGCCTTGGCTAGCGAGGACAATGACGCATGATATACGTCAGAAGGTGGTGCAGCTGGTGGGTACAGGACCTGCACGATCTGTTGTGACTGTTCATCACGATCAGGATTGGCTGCATTGTGATAGATGGGGCCGCTTACAATGGTCGCGATCACTTGAGGCTCGTTCGTGAGCTGGCCCACCCTTGGCGTAATTTTGCGTCTGATTTCATTCCACATCTTCTTCAAGTCACGGTTAGCCTTGACGCGTGCAATGGGTCCTGACTTCAATTGCTACGATGACGATGACATGTCGTGAGTAAATGATGGTGATCGAATGGAAGGCAGAAACCGCACCTTTAACGCGAGTCTGGCTTCCCGCCAATCTCCGCTTCTTTCCTCGCGGCCTCTTCCTGGTCCGCTCTGGCCTTCGCCTCTTCTGCCTCCTTGACGGCCTTGACAGCCTCCTCCTTCTTGCGCTGCTCCTCTGCAGCCGCCTTCTCGGCTTCTTCCCGTAAACGCTCCGCCTCTTCCTTTGCTAGACGCTCCTCCTCCCTTTGCTTTGCACGCTGTTTCTCCATTTCGGAGCGGATGATACTCTCAGTTTGTGTTTGCCTTGTCTTTTTTTGATCATTCCAACGACTTCCGTTCTCCTCTTCCTCCACCTCCTGGAGCCTTGACAGCTCTGCAAGGCGCTCTGCTACCAAGTCCGCCTCTTCCTTTAGGGCGGCCACTTGCCTTTCCGCGTCCAGTTCGCGAGCTGCTGCTTGTGATACATCCCATTGACTTTGTGCCGACGCAACTGCACGGCGTGCCGTTTTCTGAATCGAGTAAGAAGTGAGCAACGGGGGGACATTCATCGCGGAGAGGGGCCATACAAAGGCGTCTCTTCGCGTCCGCTTTGCCCATTCTTCATCCCACTGCCGCTAGAGCTGTACTCGTCGGATTCAGATGACGAGTCCGTTTGTGAGTCATCTGGCTCTGAATTCGAACTCGAATAAGACGAGGATTGTAAACCATAGGAGAGACTTCGTCGCCTGCAGGGATTGTTGGTACACCTAATCGAATCTGTTTGATACTGATGCACTGATACGCACCGGCGCGCGGGGGACGGTGAGGGTGAACGAGCACTGAAGCGCATGACTTTGCGGCGGCACAAAAAAACAAGGACGTCAAGTCACCGTGGAATAGGCGCGGGGTGAGAGTTACTTTTATGTTTCGACGTCCGGTCGAACGCGGTAGTCGTGGTTCTGTCTGAGTTGCAAGGCTGAACAGTGGCTGGCTGAACTCAACCGTCTGGTGGTTCGCGTCTGCGGCCGGCCCGAGAGACAAGGCATTGTCGGCCCGTCGGTTGTCGCAACGACGCAATCACAGAGCCTCTCACCAAACCTCCACCTCCACCCTGAGTCTCCACGTTTTCTGCTATCATGTCTCTGGTGCGATCACTCGATGCCTTTCCAGAACAAGACTCGGTGCTGAAGTAGGCGCAGATACACGCACTCGTCGCCCAGGGCTCGACCATATTGGCTGAGCACCAGGCGGGCAAACGTGACTTCTCCCAAGGTCAGTCTCAGTCATTTTCACATGCCAGTCTCGGTCCTCTCAACGTCGCATTCGTCGCACCAGCCACACAGACGATTCTTTCAAAGATCCCACCAAACAACAGCAAGCTCACGTATGTCTGGGAGCAATACCTCTTCCACTACATCTCGGAGGGCGGGTTCACATATCTCGTCATGGCGGATGACGCAGCCGGCAGGTGTGTGTCGGGGTCTCCTTTCGGCGTCGGGAAACATTCCCTGTACTTAAGAAACGTTCCAGGAGAATGCCTTTCACGTTCCTCGGAGAACTCCAGCGCAAGGTACATCATTTCATATCACTGCGTTCTTAATGCGCTCACCGTTGCGTAGTTTCTGTCCAGTCCCTCGGCCTCCTCGTCTTCTTCCGCCACTTTTCCCCCCCACGCTCTGCAGTCGACCCTGGGCCCGGTCATATCGCAGCTCGTGTACACGTACAACACGTCTCCCCCGACGGATGACATATCCCGTGCGCAGTCGGAGCTCGCCCAGGTGAAGGACATCATGGTGCAGAACGTAGAGCAGATCCTCAGCCGCGGGGAGCGCATCGAGCTGCTCGTCGACAAGACGGATAACATGGCGAGCCAGGCGACGGCCTTCCGTCGTGGTGCGCGCACGGTGCGGCGCCAGATGTGGTGGAAGAACAAGCGCGTTCTCGCGCTCGGCGTCCTCGTCGCTCTGGTGCGGATGCCTCACTTTTTCCCCACTATTCCGGGCCTGACGTGACATGTGTGTTCGTTCAGGTGATACTCTGGGTGATTATGGCCCAATTTTGTGGTGCGGCGCTGCGCTGTGGAGCCAAGTGAAGGGTGCAAGTTCCCGGCCGCGTGTCCGCGATTTGATCTGATTAGCATTGTCTTTCCCTACAACTGTATGTCTCCCGTGCTGAGACCTGCCGGCGCTGCTTCTTCCTCTCCTATAGCCATATGCACTCTTGTCTCCAGTATCGCCATCCATTCATTGTCTTCTGCTTCTGTTTTGCCTGTGGCGCATTGGGCGCTAGCTTTTCCGGGGCAGACCCCTGATTGTTGTCGAGTCCAGAAACCAAGTCACGAGTGCCTCGAAGCTGGACTAGATGGGCTAGTCTATGTCTCGAGGCACGAAGATCCGTGCGCACTGCATGCACGATGTTTGGTATATTCTCTGGGGTTACTCCAAATGCCTCTACCGGTAATACATAGATACAATACAAATGCGACGGGAGTGATCACATAAAGTACCATAGACAGGGGCACCTAGGAGTGTTCGATGGTTTGTGTGTGATGTGGAGTAGACATGAAAGTAGACATGACATATGAAACTAAGAGGAATGAAATGAAGGCCTATGAAGGCCTGGAAACAAAATAAGTGATGAGCGCAGCTCATAGGGGTTTCACACTTCTTGTGCCGTGCGAATCCATTGGGGGAAACTGTTTCCCTATCGAAGGGCGCCTCTCGGTCGCAGAGCGCCGCTCACTGTACACAGGTCTGCGCTGAATGCCGTCCTCGGGTCCGTGAGCATTTGTCGTATCCTTCAGCGACAGCATCGATGGGCGAGGGTGGGCGAGGCGCTGGCCGTGGACCTGGGGTGGTGGTGGCGGCGGCGGCGGCACGGTGGCTACGGCTGGGGATTCAGGGCCGCGATTTTCACTCGATTGGCGGCGACGGCGTTCTCGCTCGCGCTCGATCTCCTCCGCAGCTGTGCTTGCGCGTGAAATGCCGGTGGGGCGCCGTTGCGGCGGCGGTGGGGGTGGAGGTGGCGTCGGGGGTGGTGGTCCGGCATGGATCGGGGCGGGGGTTGCTTGTGGAGTCGGAGCATCTGCGAGGATCGCATTGAGTAACTGTCGACGATTGGTCCGTGTGCGCTCCGCTTCGTCGCCGGATTCTGGCACCAGCTTCTCCTGCAGGGCCCGGATGCGACTCAATGGTACGCGCCCCGTGCTACCGGAGGAGTTATTTCGCGTAAGCTCCCGCAGCTTCTCCTTTTCCTTTTCGTGCCTTCTGTTGTAATATGCTGCTGGCGTCGGGTGTGGCAGCGAGGCGCTGGTCTCAGATGCTGCCATGTCGTAGAAACGTGCGATTGCTGCACCGATAACCATGGGTTTTGATGCGAGTGTGGCCACCAGAGGCGGGGGGTACTCGACGGGAGTGTCTCCGTCTTCAGATGACTGCGAGCGTGGCTTAAAGTAGTCCTCTTCCTCTGCAGAGTCGGCGATATTCTCAATAATGGGACTGACTGCATTGATCGTCGACGGCATCGGCATCGGCGAGAGATGAACGGGAAGAGGCGAAAAGTGGTCGATGATGGGCTTCATGGGTGCCAGTGTGTCGCCGGAACATTCGTCCTCGATCATAGGCTCGAAAACTCGCTGATTCGTTACCCGTGCTTCTGAACTTCTGTGACGATCAGAGCGTCCCCTGGGGGCGCAAAGTGTTATGAGCTGCTCCCGGAGACTTCGTGTTTCCTCGATCGCCTCTTCGTACTAGATAACGTGAACTGTCAACTCTGATTCCTTTTTGCGGAAATTCCGGTGCGTACCTTCCTGAAAAGCAAAACGTGTACAATGAGAACCTGGCGGGCAAGAATTGATTTCGCAGCACTTACATAGAGAGTTGTTTCTCCCGGACGGCCCACTGAAACTCGTTTGAGTGCATTTCATCTTTGAGGTCCTCAATAGTCTGTTTCAATTCCGCAATCTCCTGCTGACGCTTTTCCGCCCTGCGGAGGGCATCTTGATAGAGCTTTGTCTTCTCATGGAGACTAACTGTCGCTGCCTGTTCATCCTTGTGCATTTGATGGTATCGGGTGAGAAGGAGATATAATGCTCGAAGATCCCAGTGCTTGGAAATGCCGTCAACGACGATCAACTCTGAACCTCAGGACAAGACCACTCACCTCTTCGGGTGTCTGCTCCTTGAGCCAGGCACAGGTCTCTTGGATAAGGGCCTGATAATGACTCCCGTCTGCGCCATTTCGGACGATGGATATGATGCGGTCCTTGAGATCTTCTTTTGATGTTGTCGCACCATTTCTGTCGGAGCGACCGACGCGTGCAGAGCGAACGTCGGGTGTTTGAGGGGAGACGTCGATGTGAAGACGCCGCACTGCGCGGGGATCAAAATAACTACGACATAGGGGGCAAGCTAAACGTGTGAAGGAGTCGATGCAACTGCAAATGCTTGAGTACAGCGACCAGGTCAAGGGTTAGATACTTCGTACAGGGAACAGAAAATATGGCCGCAATCTATTGCACATGGGACGCGGACAGTGGGGGACGATTCTCCCTTGAGCTGAAAGGGCTCGAGGCAGACGTCGCAGGTAGACGAGAGTTTGACGAGTAGCATCGCGTAGATAGATGGGAGGGCAACTGCGCCGAAGTGGGAGACCGGAGGAGCCCTGTAACACGCCCAGCTGGTGCTTTTATGGTCGAGCGGTACCGATCGCCTGGCAAGCGGATTAGGTAGTCAAGCAGGGGAAAGATCCTACAACCCAAAGCGAGCCAGGGATGCGTGATGGCGCTTCGCTCGGCACGAGGCCAGACCGTCATTCTTAGCATCGCGGTGTGGCAGTAAACAGTTCCGGGATGGAGAGATATACATTAGGAAAGGACCCCCCTTCGACATCACAAAATTACATGATGCTCGTGGCACTTGCCATGAACGTGGGCGCTTCTGGCCTCAACAAGGGACGCGGGGAACTGACTGTAAGATAAGCACGCAGGAGACGGGCTGGTCATACAACCGGCTGAGGTGAAAATAAAATCCGCCGCCGCATCAAATGTACGTGTTTAACTCGCGTTATCCGGCTGGCCCGTTATCCAGGGGAAGTGGCCGCGTGATTGGCTCACGATTCACACCGACCATACGGTATGATCTCGTGTCATCAACGTGTGTTGGATTATTATGAGGGATCTGTGAATGGATGGATGTTCCAAAGAGAAGGCGAGGGGAACGGAGTACCCCGACTTTGGATTGAGTTATGCGGGGCTTGGACAATGTAGTACGACACTTTGCGCCCGGAAACCTGCGCGCGTGAATATTAAAAATGGCAAATGAAGTCGTTTAGGGCGGTGGATAAAGACACAATGAGGGGGTTTTGTTACAGGGAAGTGCGAGTAGGAGAACTTTCCATGAGTGACTCGGTGAAGAGGTGCAAGATGGACGCGATAAAGAAACTCTAAGAACATCGACAGATGTGCCTAGGTACTGGAACGGCCGATTTGAGGGCTGGGCTAGGGCCTGTAGGCATACGGAAAAGTGGGAGGGGGGTTATCAGTGAAGAAAGGTGAGGGGTAAATAAATAAAATTCGCGGGACAATGTCAACATCGTCAATGACGAGATAGTAGGGTTTCAAAACAAGCGTTGGCGGTATTGCAAGAAGATTGCTGGTCATTTCCCGTGTACTTGGGACGGAGGGATGCGGCGAGGGGAGGAGAAAGAGCCCCTGTGCCGCACCGGATTGGCCTGAAGCGGTTAACGGTGTTATCTGATGAAATGTGCCGCAAAGTCTATCCACCGCTATCGCTTCCCAGCCTCCATCATCGACGACTCCCCAATGGACCAGCGACCCGTTTGGCATCCACGCACAGCAGAACCTATCAGATGAGAGGGCATTGAGGAGCAGGCTGACCATCGTCCGCGTCGTCCCAGAGGAGATCCAGGACCATCGTGACTCACCTCGCTTTGATTCCGCCACTGGATCGCCAGAGTCACATCGCTCCAGCTGGTCGTCAACAAGCCCATCTCTGCCTCCTCGTACGGGCCAGTCAAAACGCTTATCTTTCGCCTCCTCCTCCTTTGCCCACGAGTCGAGTTCCCCAGTGGCATCCACCTCACCTCCTTCCTACGTGAGCAGAAAGCGTCGGTCTTCTACATCATTATACGCACAACGTACGTCTCTTACTCCTCAACAACTATGCGATCTTGCGCAATCATCTGTGCAACCACCATACCTTGTCAAGCCCGAGGGTATCGAATCGTCTCCATTACCTCCAAGTCCCCTCCACTCCTCCACCCATTCTTCTTCCACTTTCCCCACCGCCGCGAGCTTCCTTCCACTCTATGATGGCCAATTCCTGCCTTTCCTTGAACGTCCCACGGAGGTTTCAGACTTTATCTCCACAAGTCCAACGAATCGATTGATGGCCTTACTAGAACAGGCCTTCCCTGCGCATCTGCGTAGGCAGGGTATCCGTTCCGAAGACTCTCACCCACCCCCCGCATCAGGCCAGACCAGTGACTCCGACTCCCATCCCCCCACGAAACCAAGTTACCGCGATACACTCCCACGGGCGTGGTCCTACGACATGTTACTCGAGTGGATGTCGACAGTCCCACGATCGGAAGCAGACGATACTACGTGGGTACGCGCAATTCGTACCTGTGTCATGGCGCACAGTGAGCAAATATGCGTCACCTTACTTGCCGCACTTGGCGTGCCCATGGAAGGAGGCGCGGACCTCGATGTGGTGGCCCTCCCAGTGGGCGTGCCAGATACCGACTTGGAACTTCCAGAGCTTTTCACGACCTTTGCAGGCGGCCCTCTGTCTCAGCTTCCTATCCTACCCGAGGTACCGTCGATGGAGAACGAAGACGCCTTTCAGCTCGAGATCTTACCGGTCACTGTTGAAAGTACGGACGGTGTGATAAAAGCGGTGGCACAGCAGCGCTCTCGATCGGGAAGTACCTCCAGCTGGTCTCCATCTTCCCGATCTAGCTCGGGTCTATCAACCACGATGGAGAGCATCGACGAAAGCGATCGTGAGCAAGACACAGATATAGGCGCCGAGGAAATCCCCTTCGAATCAGAAAGCCAAGTCTCTGATGAACATCTCCCTGGTGAGGTCACTGTTCGTGCGGGATCACCGGTGGCTGCGACCACCGCCAAAGCGCCGGGACGAATGACGATGCAGGAACCGCTATCAACTATAACCGAACAATGGGAGAGTGAGGACGGTCAATTTTTTGATGACGACCATTGGCGCGTGACGTGGGATCAGGTCGAAAATTGCCACGGACTCAGTATCTCGACCTGTGCACGACTTGCAGCTGACCCTTCTCTCCCATCTTCTGTCCCTCACAGCGCAATGCCGCATGCCGTTGCGTCATCGGTGCGGCCAACGCAACGCCGGAATACTGTGCAGGTGTCGCACGTGTTGTCTGGTGCTCCAGGCTATGCGGGGTTCACCTGGCGCCCAGGAGGTCCTCTTTTCCCAATGTCATTCACAGGCCCCACAGTCGGCGGCGAGGGGCTTAGTACGGGCCTTGAGAAAGACGGAGATTTGAGTTCATTTAGGACAAGGTTGGTACCTCCGTATCCACTCGCGCACGCGCTATGCTCGTGGGTTTACACTCATTTGCGCCTTCCGTTCTCATAGTAACCCCGTACTGAAGCCGCGCTCGCGTTCGCGAACAAAGCGGACATCAACGACGTCGCGTTCGAAAACGAACGTCAAGTCTCCCCTTACTCCTCCCAACAGTCCGGTAGCATTCGTTGAAATCGTGTGAATGTCTATACGTATTATAGTATGCGTGCGTTGCCCCTGGGCGTTTCCATTGTGAAATTTGCATGTTCCGCTTGTGTCTAAGCGTGTTTTGCCTCATCAATAGCTTATACTGTGGGAGTGGGAGGCAGTGCAGCCGAATTGGATTAGATGGAATTAGCCTCGTGGCTGGGTTTCCTTGTTTTGTATAGCCACCACCAAATACAGCTACATGTGTCTTTCCCGTCTACCACGACAATTACCCTTCTCCATCTCGGCGACACCCTAAGTGCGCCCCTTTTCGTCACTTGTGACCAGCACGGCATGTTGCAGGTTCATCCAGATTCGACCTGTGACGTATGCCTCGACCCATACTCCTTTTCAAACCCTGCAAAGACACCGCATGCCATAGGTTGCGGCCACGTCTTTTGCTTAGAGTAGGTGCCCAAGGGTACTAGATGGAAGACAGTGTTGAACACTACCAACCAGATGTCTTGCCCATCTCAATCATCCAACGACCTGCCCGCTATGTCGGAATGTTTTTCGAATGGATCACGTCAAGAAGTTGCATGTAGACCCGCATGTCCCCGAAGAGCGAGAAGCGGCCATGACTGATGCTTGGAGCCTAGTACAACGTCTCTCCAGATGTGCACGCAGCGAGGTAGACACACGAACAAGCGAGGAAGTGATCGGAGAAGCACAGCGATGGCTCGAAGCTAACGATCGCAAGGAATTGGTACGATCATCAGTCTCATTAAGATTAGATGATATCCTTTATTACTATGTAGTTCCCGGAGGTGGACGCTGTCTTCTCGGCTTTGATAAAGTACAAGGCACTCCATGAACGATTTTACGACCAGCAAGGTGTGATAACAGGGCTGAAGCGGTGAGTGCTTCGCCTTCTGATAAACAACGATCTTTTATCTCACTATCTTACAGGAAGGTGAGCAATCACGCACGTCCTCATATATATCTCAACCACGTCGCAGATTAGGGAGACAGAGGACGAGCTTGACCGTTACAAGCGCCATTTCCCCAGCTTCCGTGAGTTGGTCCGGGAGAACCCTCCTCCTCCTGTTAATGGTCTAACCTCCGAGGACCGAGCCAACGGTGGCCTCAACGCCAACAGTCAAAGCAACCCTCTTCCTACGCCACCAAGGGTAGTATGGCACGGTTTCCCTGCGCGTAATCCAAACTTTGTGCCCCCCGCGAGCTCACAGGCTGTACCTTCGCAACCGTACGCACACCAGGTCAGTCACCCAATCAAAATAAATGAAGAGCCACGCTGACCACAATGGCCTGAAAGACTGGCGCGGGCGCTGTCTATTACGAGGGTGCCAGCTACGAGGACCGCGTAGTTCCCCCAGCCGTTCGTGACATGGCCTCTCGGGATGCCCCCCCCGAACGAGAACAAACGCAAAGCAGATCGGGCCACAGGGATCGCAGTGCAGAACGAAGAAGCCGTCGGCGGGACGGAGAGAGCGATAGGCACAGAAGAAGGCGTGATCGTCACAGGCGTGATACATTGGACGATGGTGCCGAACCTCCAGCTCTCGCTGGCGATCAACCTCTCATCGGGAATGCTCTCGGTATCCATCCGCCGTCTCTCCGTCCGAATCAAGGATTGTACTCCTCAGTAGCACCTCCTGTCACCTCGACCTCCGATCCGAATACTTCTCGCGCAGGGGGAGCTCCGACTTCCCATCCTCCAACTAGCCACGGAAATGCTCCTCCAATTGGGACAGCCACCTCCGTCCCAGGGTCGACATACCGCGAAGCTTCGCAATACAACAGTTTGTATCCGCGCAGGGCAGATTCTATATTCCGCCCATCGTCCACGCCAATTGGTCCCGAACTTTCGTCGTGGGCCGCACCGGATCTCTCGAATCCCTCGTTGAATAGCCTTGGCCTCTCGGCGCCCTCGCAAGATGTTGGAAGCATTAATCCTCGAACGGTGCGGTCGGCGTCTGCGGCCATGCCGCTGACAACACGCAATAGCGTTTCTTCGTGGGGCACGGCAGACTCGACGCCTCACCAGGGCGACCTGTTCTCGACGCTGCACCCACTCGCATCGGCGCCAGCAGACAGCGGTCTCCCACCCAGCGATCTCCTCCCAAGGCCAGACGGCCAGCTCCTCGGCATTGTGCGCGCCCATTTCTATACATCTCATGACCTACGCTCACTCTCTTGTCAGGGCCGCTTTGCCCCAATCGCGACTCCGCAACCACAGCATCCACAAGTCTCCATAACCACAGACTTCCCTGGTTCCATGAATACCCAGGCGGACAATCGCTCATACTCCGCTTACGCGCAGCACCCGCGTTCGCAATCGCAATCGTCGCTTGTCCCCAACCGCGACACCTCACAACTGTCCGCACCCCCGGCTTACACGCCCGGAGATCGGGGATTTCCTTATGCTTCCGTGCCACCGCCGCCCATGTTTCCGGCCCCTTACGCTCGGCCGCAGTCAGTCACCCCAGCCTCGCGACCGCCCTCAATGCCGATGCCTCTCATTCCGCCGATTCCTCATATCTCGGGTCCTCCACCACCAGTCAATGTGGCCTCACGTCCACCTAATAGTTCGCAACCGTTCTTTTCTAACGCATCTACCTCGCAGCCACAGAATTCTACATATCGCTCACACCACTGATTCTTGCCATGACGTCTGGCGTAATTCCAGATAGGTTGCTGGCCGCGAGAAGTTTCCTTACCACGGACCAGTTTTTTGATAACCAGCACACTGTTTTGTCTGGCTCTTCTTTTCTTCTCGTAGTCATCCTGGGGCATGTATACAATGATGTACCACATAAATGTACAACAACGAAAAACAGGGTGTAAAAGGGGCGCCTTCACGCGCCAACTGTCGGAATCATGCAAGCGTCCTATTTGAACCTGCGCGACGCCAGGTCCTCTAAGCGATGCCGTATCTCAACCCAGGGATAGTCACGCGGCAGGTCGGCAGTGCACAGGTATTCTACGAGTGTACGTTCGGCTTCCAGGCGAGCAGAAAGCAGTGGGCGTATGAGCTTGCGGGTAGCCACGGACCGTGCGGGAGGCACACGAGTTTTGTCCTCAGAGGGGGGCGATGGGTACCTCACGAATGGGTTCGGAGGTGGTGCGGGAGGGCGAAGGTAAGGTTTCAGACCGTCTCCAGAGATGGAACTTCCCAGAAGTCCGAGTGTGACCTTCATAGCCGCGAGAAGGCGCAAGGCTCTGCGGTAGTAAGGTAGGATTAGATAAAGGGGGAGTGTCGAAAGAAAGGGTCTTCAACGCACCGTTCGCGATTCACTGTCAACAGGCGGTGGACGTCAAAATTGGGTCTACGCTATACAAGAGTAACAGGCGTCTCACCTCGGATCAGAGCACGGTGCCATGTAGCTAGTACCTTGCCAGCAATATAGGCAAGCACCGCGGTACCAATACAGCCACGAACGCGTCCCCAGGGTGTCCGTGCCCAGGCGTAGTCTATGCACTAGTTTACTGTCCGTTCACTCACGGAAGGCCAGACAGGCCTCAGATGGGATGTCGTACCTAACCAACGGAAAGTGCGGACGAGTGCAGCTATAGCACAGGCATACCCAACTCCGACTCCGAGGCCGCCCCCGGCGACCTTTGACAGCGCAATTGTCTCTGGCAGCTCAGGAGTCGCGAGAAGGCGCGCCGCAAGATTCGCAGATATATACGCGGGTGTGTGCACAACCAATGCAGGAAGGAACAGAATGAATTGTGGATGGAGGACGGTCCTGAACAGATGGGAGAAGAATGTGCCTATCGCGTGCATGCGGGACCGGGGGATGACCGCCGAGAGGCTCTCATGACGGAGATTGGTGTAATGGAGAAGGCCAG
>WNFC01005150.1_pt1 | contig 14308 bp, 13 predicted proteins | sample 5400541 | NCBI WGS metagenome assembly WNFC01 (sample SAMN13153342, study PRJNA577476) | soil metagenome | isolation source: 120 cm saprolite under Douglas fir tree site 2 hole 2 replicate 1 | place: USA:California | collected 2015-04-18
AGAGCTCTATAGCTCTGATATTCATTTGACCATTTATTGTGATGACATTGTAGGAACTGTGCCTTCTTTGAGACAGTTTGCAGCCCTTGCTGTGTCACAAACCCTGATCAGACATCAGGTAATCAGGAGTTACCTTATTCGGGAATATCTGGTCCGACAACGCGTGCGACGTTCGGCTTAGTCAGCCCTCGCATGCGCAACCTACCTGAAGGCCCGCTGTGGCCTTGACACACAAGATCTGGTGCCATCTATATCTGTTTCACACCTAACATCCCCACCACTTTTCTACCCACTTTTTGAACCACTCTCAGACCTGCCTTGTGCATCACATGTCAGCGGTGTTGATGATCCGGGCATCTGGTCATCAGATGGTGCATTTGCACCATAAGGTCTGCAACACATGTTGTGGACTTATGTTTATTTTCACAGCAAGAATAATAATCTAATGCATGTGTTACAGATCTAGAATTGTCGACTGCCTCACTTGACACCACTGATCTCACTGATGCTGATGTGTTTGAAGAATTATCAAGGGGCAATGGCCCTTCTACCTTAACAATCCCAAACCAGCCAACTGTTGATGACACCCTGGAAGTTCCAGATGACTTAATAGAAGAAATACCTTAGGTTGAGGTACAAAATTCTGAGACAGCATTGGCTGTCGTGATCAACCACTTTCCTACTGGCAACCCAGGTGCACCAATACTTAGCCTACCTCAGGGCCCGTCAGCATACGAGTCCTATCAAGCCACAGCTTCTGGCTCGGTTTGGGCCCCTTTTCATTCTCAGTGTGATTGGAAATTTGCACACTAGGCTAAGATGTGTGGCCCAACATTGTCCGCAGTGATGGAATTACTTGCAATACCAGAGGTATGTCGTGTTATCTTTTTTATTTCTGTATTGTATTACTAATTCATGTGTGAAGGTTGTAGATAAACTCGATCTCTTGTACTGCACAGTAAGACAACTGAACAATATCATCGATGACCTGCCCACATGCTCTCATTTTCAATGCAAAAACCTTTCTGTTGGACAGGAGCACCTCAAGTTCTATTGTAGAGATATTCTAGAATGCATCCAATCACTCTACGGTGATCCTCAATTTGCACAAGACCTTGCATTCGCCCCAGAGCAACATTATACCAGTTATGAGCACACATGCTGCCTATACAATGAGATGTTTACAGGTGACTGGTGGTAGGCAGTTCAGGTGTGTAACTAATGTTCAAAATGCCATATCATTCCTGATGAATTACAAGGAATTGCTCAAGTCTTGTCAACCAGAGGCCACTGTGATCCCCATCATTATTTCATCAGACAAGACACAGTTAACATTATTTCACAACAAAATGGCTTATCCAATTTACTTGACAATCGGAAACATTCCAAAGGATGTATGCTACAAGGTGTTGCAGCATGCACAAGTTCTACTTGGCTATATTCCAACTACCAAGTTAGAATATATGAGTAATAAGACTGCTCACTGTCATGGACTCACAAGCTTATTTCATGCATGCATGGCAGATGTATTAGGTCCAATCATATCCCATGGCAAAACAGGAGTCGCAATGATGAGCAGCAATGGTGTCTGGCACCGATGCCACCCAATCTTTGCCACTTTCATCGGTAACTACCCTGAACAGATTCTTGTGACTTGCACATACAGTGGCCAGTGCCCCAAATGCACCATTCCACCCAACCAGCTTGGTGAATACAAAATGTTCCTGCCACATATACAAAGCGTGATGATTGATATCTATATTTTGGCTAACAGTAACATTCATAATTTTCATGTTGAATGTCAGAAAGCAGACATGAAACCCGTCGAACACCCTTTCTGGGAAAAGCTTCCACTTACTGACATCTTCCTCTTGGTTACACCAGACATCCTTCATCAGATGCTTCAAGGCATGGTGAAGCACCTGGTTGAATAGCTTATTGAAATCTTTGGCTCAGCAGAAATCAACATACAGTGCTGTGCCATACCTCCCAATCACAATATCATGCTCTTTGCAAAGGGCATATCAAACCTTTCTTGGGTCTCAGACCATGAGCACAAGAAGATGTGCTCCATTCTTCTTGGGCTGATTGTGAATCTCCCTGTTCCTGGTGGGCACGATTCATCACATATCATCAAAGCCATGCGTTCACTCTTGGATTTCCTCTACATTGCTCAGTACCCATATCATACAAGTGAAGTGCTCAATCAGTTACAGCACTGTCTTGCTGGTTTTCATGAACACAAGGCAGTATTCCTCGACCTTGGAGCTCGGGAAAGCTTTAATCTTCCCAAGCTCCACAGTCTATCTCATTACGCATCATCAATCTGACTTTTTGGCACAACAGATAATTACAATACAGAACAGTCAGAGTGCCTCCACATTGATTTTGCAAAGAATGCCTACTGTGCATCAAACCACAAGAATGAATATCCTCAGATGACGCAATGGTTGGAGCATTGCGAGAAGGTCCAGCAGCATGCCAAATTCATCAAATGGAGACAGCAAGATCATCAGCAAACTCCCCAGGTTTGGAAGCCTATTGGACCCCCATGTGCCCAGACTCTGCATGTCAAGATGGCTCAAAATCCCTCTATCAAAAATGTAGCATTTGATATCCTCACTCAGAAGTATGGTGTGGTCACCTTCCTAGATGCACTGGCCAACTTTCTTGTTCAAGTAAACAACCCTGGGATGTCAGGAAGTGCACTGTGTGCACAGGCATCAAATCTACTCATAAATTTTTCTGGTGTCCCAGTCTTCCATAAGATCAAATTCACAGCGAGTACTAATAGTGACTTGGAGGAATCTGAGATATTAGATTCCATCCAAGCTTGGCCAGAACAAAGGGATGCACATCAGCAGATCATCCCTGCATGCTTTAACACCACCCTCATCTGAAGTCAACATACCATGCAGGGTGACAGCATTAAATGTAAGTCCTGTTGTTTCAGTCCAGATCTAACTAATTGGTATGCAGGTCACTGAATCACTTAGGTCCATGTTGTGTTCCATATCCCTAGTAGAATTGTTTATGACATGTCCCCTTCATTGGACACCTCATCACCCACTTATCTTGCTTATGTCGAGTGGTTCTCACCCCTCATGGCCACACCAGACCCCAAGCATCAGATGTATAGGGTGTCTAGACAAATGCGCAACAGACACCAGTCTGCATCCATCATTCCTGTGGACAGGATCCTTTGTAGCACACACCTGATCCCTCAATTTGGACCAGTCACACCCCAAGAATGGAATAGTTTTACAGTACTAGATCAATGCCATACCTTTTATGTGAACCCTTTCTGTAATGTATGTAGCTACCTTGCATTTGTATAGAGAAATTATCATATTTTATTGAACATTATCGTCACGCGAACCCTTGATGCATCACAGAGTGATCAAGCGGATCTTCCTGACAGTTACTGACATCTACTGACAGTTACTAGGGCATTATTTCGCTTATTTCGCTTATGCCGAACCTATCACTGCGTTAGCTCTCGTTAGCTCTCGCTAGCCCGGGAGGGTTTTCCTGATGGTATTCGACTGCAATTGCGAACAGTTGCATGAGTTCATTCAAGTCTTCTTTATGATTGAGCAATGTGAGACGAGTGAATAGATATAGAATAAGCGCGAGAAGTGAGGGAGAACGGTCGAGTGGTGTCTTTGCGATGTTGATATTTTCTCGAGTGGCTGAAATTGCCGAGTTGAGGTACTCGATTTCATTAGTACACAAAAAGGCGCGGTGGAAAAGGAAGCCTAAGGAGAGACGGGCAAAGGGGGCAAGTCGACAACTTGGGTAAGAAGCGGACAACTGTTGACAATACTTGACGCCATCTTCGATGTCCGCTATGTCGGTAAGGCTTCCGATCGAATGAAGCACGTAACTGTGCTTCAGGAATGTCGTGGGCAGCATTGGGTCGACAGACAATTCAGGAAGAGAAGCGGTCAGGTCACGGAATGAAGGAAACTTGCTAGGTTCGAGAGGACTAGACACAATGTTCTCGAAATTCGGCCTGGCACTCGAGCGATCAAAGCGCAATTGCTGAAAGTACGAGTGAATTTTGATGATCAGATCGCGACTAGGATCTTCAAGAGAAGTCCCATCAAGTAAGGTACGAATGACGTTGATCGCCCGCTCTAAGTGCTCCGGCTTCCAGGTCGTGTGAAATCGAAAAAAGGAAGCAGTGAGAGCGGACCTCAAAGCCATTTTCCGGTATCGACTTGGCTGATCTCCAGGGCCGGGGAAACCGATAAGTTTGTCCAGGATGGCCATCCCCTCTTGTAATCGTCATCCGAAAGAGTTAGAAAGAGGCGATTAAAGAGGGAATCGGCAAGCACGATGGAGATAAAATGCAGATCCGGTAGGCGTATAACTGCCTTCCGTAAGCAGCCAAGAGCTTTCTCGGAGGGGATTTGCGTCCTGAAGGCTTCTTTGAGACCAGCGTGATGAAGGGCTCTCACAAAGGCCATAATGGGTTCGGTTAGGGTGTCTGTCGAGATGTCAGAGTCGAGAAGTTCGTCACAGAGGTTTGCCATTTCCTCGATGTTCTGACCCACATCTCCAAGTTCTAATTCCAAGGTGGAATTAGAGCTTGGAGATGTGGCGATTTCCACCTGGACCGCCAATGTACGGATCAGAACTCCGGCGACAGGGAAGGAAAAGTGATCGTGGACTTCATGCAGTTGTCCACACAGATAGCGAAGGTACATAATGCACCACTTGACATCTTCGGGGCGCTTGGACTCGTTGGCACGAATAAAAATGGCGAGCGTTAGGTGATAGAATATCTGAGCAATGTTCAGAGACGGGGTGGACGCATCCCGGGAGAGTGGGGGGTATAGTATTGCTTCTGTGAAGCCAAGGATTGATTGTTCGAGGTCGTCCGGTTGACTTGACACTGTGTAGCGCTCAAATCTCGCCTTTGCCAGACCGTAAACATCGCCAGCACGCATAGGTGCGGTTCTCGGTGATAATGACAAGGCATTGCGATAAGAAGAAATCGCGGTGTTACATTCATGTAGACGGCCTGAAACTATGGAAGATAAATAAGACAACTGCGGACCAGGGATTAGATCCCGAACTTACCCTGTTCGTCATCCATAGTTCAATATTCAATACGTTATGATAATCAGAAGAAGCGTCGCGTATTCTCAGATGATGTCTCGGGATATCGTGTAGGAAGAAAGAGGAGAGTCACAAGGGAATGTCAGAAGCGATGATTGCAACATATATGAGAACAACCCACCACACGTCAACGCACTGTCAACGCGTCAACGTCAACGCGTCAACACATGTAGCCGTGACAACGCGTAACGCATGCAAAGCAAAGCCGACGCTGAGTGCTGAGATGCAGCCACACTCTGTTGGACATCATATAGAGTTGACTTGCGGTCTATCACAACCAGCGCCTCCAGCGATAAACATAACACACCACTAAAGTTGGGCCACAAACGCGAAGTGCAGTTGGCACTCTCGGATACGGCAGTCGCCGCGCCTTGACGGCGGCTCGGTCCCCTGGCAACGTTCCGGCAAACACCGTGACGGTGCCGAGTACGACACCCTTCCACATTTCCACATCCATCTCCCTGGTCTTTCGGAATTTCATACACGATAATAGCACTAGGCTATGATACGCCAATTTTGTCTTCATTAGTTGAGAGCCAGGGTAACAAAACCCAAAGTAACACATTGCGGGCCTCTCTCGGGGACAAACGGACAAACCTTGGGGCACTCTTGCTCGCAGGCGGCCGATTTCGAGCCAATGAGCGCAAACCTGATGAGGAGGGAAACGACTTGGAGATTGGAAGAAAGCAAGAACGGACGGAACCACGCACCGTGGTTTTGTACGGCCTTACTGTACATGCGTTCTTTATTCTCGTTCCGATTGTGTCCACCTGCCGGCCTCTCATTTTCAGGGAGACGGATAATGGGACGCAGGTTTAGTAGAGGCAAGTGTCGGTAGCAGATATTGCGGTGGAAGAGCGATGGGTCGAGAATGCGGAGACGGTGCAGCAGCTGGTCGACATGGCGACTTCCATGTGTATCAAGAGTGTATCAAGTGGCCACAGTAAACGTGTGGCATCAGCCCAGGACGAGCCTCGCAACTGCCTCGCATGGTCGGTTACGTGTCAGATTGTACGCGGGCGCTATCCCTCATCCTGGTTGGAGAAATGAACCTTGCCCGTGAGGAAAACGGAAATTTAAAGAGTATAAGATGGTGGTGTTCATCACAGAAGAACCAGGAGTGGCTGCGGTGTGGAGGAGGCACGCGTCGGACTCGGAGCAATCCGGTGACGTCATCATCGATCATTTTCAAGTTTGGCCACACTGCTCTCCAAAGACATAGACACTTACGCTCCATACTGCCTAACACTTTTTTCAATGTCCCAACCTACAAACAGAGAGACTGATCCAGAGAGGGGGGACGGCGGCATTCAAGCTGTCCCAGGTATTGTCGCCATTTCTTGTCTGTGCCTTCGTAAATTCTCAACGTGTAAAGTAGATCATGATCGCCACGAACAACCACAGCATCAGTCAACACGACCACCGCAAGGGGAATCGAACTTTGGCGACAGCTCTGGGCCCCTCTTTTCCTTGTATTCAAAGATTGCAGAGGAAGATGACAATAAGATGACAGATCGCTGGCAAAAAGATGCTGATGGCATCCTCATCTTCGTGAGTGATCATGTCGCTATTCCCACTGCTATGTACATAAATTGTAACACTGCAGACCGGTCTATTTTCTGCTGCCGTTTCCGTGCTACTCGCCGTGTCTGTCCTGGATCTCAGGCCAAATCCACAAAATATCTCCGCATTCTATCTCGCAAACATCTATCAAATTCTCGCCAACTCAAACGTCACCGTACCACCTACATCCCTCCTTTCCACTATCGCCACGCCGCCCCCGTTCTCTCCTCCGAGATACGCCATCTGGGTGAATTCACTCTGGTTTTTGAGCCTGGTGATCAGTCTTACGTGTGCCCTTTTGGCGACATCGTTACATCAATGGTCACGTCGATATATCAGACTCACCCAGCCGTCACGATGCGGCCCGGAGAAGCGAGCACGATCGCGCGCATTTTTTGCTAATGGCCTGGACAAGATGCATCTTCCGTTGGCCGTTGAAGCATTGCCTGCGCTGATACACCTCTCGCTGTTCCTGTTCTTTACTGGCCTCGTCATTTTTTTGTTCAACATCAACCACAGCGTATTCATCTCTGTGATTTGGTGGATTGGGGTTTTCATTGCGGTGTATATATGGATGACAGTGATGCCAATTTTCCGGCACGACAGCCCATATTATGCACCTCTTTCGTCTACAGCCTGGTCCCTTCATGCCTCTTTGCTATATGTTCTCTTTAAAGCTCTCGCTCTCATCACTTATCGTTTCCGTTGCCTTGAGATCTGGAGGCGCTTTGATGACTTGATTGGGCACTACGGTGATCGGATGTTAGGGGACGTGTCGAAGGCAGCTGAGGAAACTGCTTCGAAACAGTCATCGGATATCGACCTGGGTATTTTGGACTGGATAATGGACGCTCTGGGCGAAGACGAAGCACTGGAAAAGTTCTTTGAAGCCATCCCTGGTTTCTTTAACTCACAAATTGTGAAGAACCTCAAGGAATCTCTCCCCGACATGGTTCGTTGGAAGTTTGTTGTCTCGTTGGGAATATTCTTGTCCCGGAATTTGTCATCGAACTCCATCAACGAAGAGGTCAAGATTCGTCGGCTCGTCATCTGCATGAATACCGCAAAGGCGATATGTAGTTCTTATGATACTGAAGATATCATTCAGCATCTCTTCCACCTGCGCTTCGATCAATTGCCACTATCATTTCGGACAGCGGAGATTCTCACACACTGGTACACTAGCACCGAACGTCATATTTACTCGGATTTGTCCCGGACAGTTGCCGACATCTTTCTGTTTGTGTGGGAGCGAGACGACCGTTGGGTTGCACTCGCCAAGGACAAATTTGGCATGTCGGAGGATGTCCTTCGGGACAACATCGCCCACGGTGACAATAGCGTATTGCTGGCCATTTTGATCCACGTGACTCGCCAAGTCATTCACGCCGATTTTGAGACATGGCAGATTCTGTCGTCACTGTCCAAATTTGACATACACGACACGGTTCCTGGGCTGCAACACGAATTTTGCGCTTTATGGAATGAAATCGTTCTAAAAGCAAGAAGCGACGGGCCTTCCAGCGATGCTGCCCTTGTTCTCCGTTCGATTCGCCATCTTTACATCGCTTTACATCAAGGCACCGACTCGGATGCTGACCGTCTTAACTTCAATCCGTTGTGCGACATCGCCGCTCATCACCCACACTCGACTGTCGCTCGTCTCATTCCTGGCAGTATCAACGACCCCCAACAAGCCGAGGAAGCAAAATCCCCATCTGCACGTCACGCCCAGGGATTCCCATCCTCATCCTCAATGACCGATCCCGTGCACGTTTCTCCCAAGGTTACTTCAGTCACGGCTTCTTCCATCCATGGCTCTCTTCAGACAGTTGCTCTGGACCGAATCCAGCTTGTTTCGACAGACGTCCCCCATATCTTCCCTGAATCATCGCTGTCTACTGCCAACCTTACTACAAATATTGTACGCAACAACCCGCCAACACCAGATGTACCCACCAACGAGATCGGAGAGACCTCTCACACCCCCTCTGCGACTTTGGTCACTTTCCGACATCCCGGACCTGTTCCCGTCACCGTTACTCCTTCCATTGTAGCTCCTCTTTCTGTAGAACAACATGGTGAGTTCTCCGACACTCCGCGACCTTTACTTCCGGCCTTACATTGTTTCATCCTTTCGATCACAACAAGTGGCAGGATATAACCGCGCCACATGATGTATCGGACATCGCTCAAGTCACATCCGAGGACCAACTCACAGTCTATCTTAATGCTACGTCCACTATTCAAGGAAGCGAGGAATCAGCTGGCGTCCCTCCTACTAGTACTACGGTCCCTGACCCCCAATCGACCCTCATCGTGATGCTTCCGCCTCCCGACAGTGTTATTCTCACGAAACTCCCCTCGTCAGAAGAATCAGCTCTCGTTCAACCTGATCCTCTCTCGCGCCCACTAGGATCTCCGTCCTCAACCCTAACAACAGCCCACTCTCAGATTACTCCACAGAGTCCTTCCGTTTTGGACGTCCATGTTACTACAAGTATTGACCCCCCTCAGTTCGCGCGAGCACCACGAGACCCGTGACCCAAACCCACCTACTCCAACGGGGGCTTCTCAGGCTCTTCACGTACAACAATCAGGGCCATCGAATCGTGATGTAAGGTGGGCGTCCGCGTTGGCCACGAAACGGAACGAATCATCGGAGGGCCCGTGATGCCGGAGTGCCCAAATTTCCCATACCGAGTCTCCACAGCTCCGACGCGGTCACTGCCTCTTCATCGTTGCGCCCTGCCTCCCCGCCTTCGCGATTGCAAGCCTCGTGGTTGTTTCAAGCTAGCTTTCAGATCCGTTGTATGATTAATCTCGCTGCTACATTCTCTACTTGCTGTGATAGGTTTAAGTCTCGTCCTTTGCGACGACCGCCTCCCCCCTTCGAGTATATTGCTCCCGTTCCTGGATCCTCTTTACTCCCTATGCCCAGCATTATAAACTCATTTCCTGATTTCTGTCGACCCATATGATTGTGGTTTTGTACTGACACATTGCCGTCGTTCAGCTTCATCTTTATGCCCTCCTCAACGCCTTTACTCGCTTTCTTTAGTATTACTCCTCTTCTCTCTTAATACGCGCGTATTTGTGTATATAAATGTTTGGTATTTTCTGTAATAACAGTTGAACCCAGCGAGAAATTGCCTCGGAATTTCTCGTTCTAAGTTCCCCTCTCTTTGTCTCCCCTCGATCCGTCGATGCCGCGAAATCGAGCTACTCGGGCTGCCAGTGTGCCATCCGCAATCGAACTCTCGAGCCTCGGACCGTTCTCTCTCTTTTATCAATTGTTTCTATTTCTTCTTGTCTTCTCTCGTTCATCGTCGTGTCGAGGGCGGAACGCGCGGAACGCCTGACTCGACTCTCAGGCTTATCCTTACCTCTCACCTCCTGCCCTCTCTCTGTCTCCGTTCTCTCCAACTTGCCCTGCCACCGGAGGGAAACAAGCCATGAGCATGACTTGCTCCAAGACAGAACTGAAATCCACCGAGCCATCTGATCCGTCTAGAGCGTACAAGGGAGGTTTTAACATACGCCATTTCTGTTACGCTGAAACAAAGAATATGTTTCTTGGTTCAGGCATGTCCTCCATATCTCTTTCTTTCTACACCGTCGCCGTTTAAGACTTCCATAATCATTTCTTTATGTCCACACACCCGTTTTAACCTACCGTAGGCTCACTGCATCAGAAAAAACCTCCCGCGATAATTCCAGCTAGCGAGCAATAATGCCCCTGAAATGATGTAATTATGTCGGCATCATCTCTCGCTAGAGCAAATTATTGACAGTTAGCGCGGGAGGTTTTTCCTGATGACTGGGGAGTCGAGGCAAACCTCCGATCCCCAACGCGTTGCGTGCGGATGATACTCCAACACAAGAGTCATCAATAGCGCGCGGCAAGAGGGGGAAAATGTAATTGATCAATTCATGTGGCTTTTCTGACGGTAATAACACGGGCATACTATGGCACGGTGAGAAATCAACTAGTGCTGTTGCGGGATGTCTCAATACCGCGCATGACCAAGAGAGGGATAAACAAAATAGCACCCTGCGGCGAAGGTAAAAAGCAATTGAGAGAACGAACGAGTGTCACAGACGCACATTTTACCAGTACGTAGAGCGGAAGGGAAAAAAGGGTGCCATACGTTTCACGTTTCAACAAGGCGAAAAAGAACGGTCTCGGACAGGTGAGGAAAGGAGAAAGCTCGGGTACGGAAGAGGGACGGATTTTATGTTGAGGGAAAACGAAGAGGGACTCGGAGGCGACTAGTTTCTTCTAAAACTTTGGCATTGGCAACACTTGCTGACGCTTCACGTGATGCCGGCGACTACTAGTCCCGCTCCCGCCCCCGCTGTTTGCCGCACATCCTGGGACGAGGTCCTGAGGGGTGGCTGGTGCAGGCCCCTCGGTCACTGCGACGCAGCCAGGCAGGTTGGGTAACAGGTGTCCCGGGCCAACCTGCTCTGTGGGCGAGTTCGTCGCGGAGCACGCATTCATATCTGCGTCTGAGGCGATGCGGCCCTCGTTCTCGAACACCGGGCAGAGCTCGAGAGTTCCGGGGGAACCCGTGCAGGTCGACACGGCGCGCGAGAGCACGCTGCTGTCCCAGCCGTTCATGAATTCTCCGTACATTCCATAGCCAGTGGGATCGCCGTTCGCGAGGATGAAGCGCCCGCCGTCGTTCAGGGCGTTGAATGGCCCCACTTGGAAGATAACCTCATACAAAATGGAGATGAGGTGGACAGGATGCGAGGCCGGGCACGGGGTAAATTGTGTGCCATCGGTGTACGCCATGTGCGACTTGTGGTCGGCCGAGTCGAGGTTTACACCGTCCCAACAGCCAGGGAAGAAAACATAAGCTTGGAGGCCGTCTGGGCAATCGACTTGGTTGAAGCCGGGCGTCGCTGCGATTGGGGGAGCATTGACGTTTAGGCTGATCGTAAACCTCGAGTTAGTGACCGTGGGAGTGTATGGAAAAAGACTAACCAAGACCAACTAATGATTTGGGACGCTGGATCGTTCGTGTTGCTTCGGGTATATGGGTCGCCAGCAAGAATGCGAAGGCCGTCCGGAAACGCTTGCAGCGTCTCGTTGTCAGCGCTGCGCTGTATATACTGGCTGCAACACTGGTCAGAGAATCTTCATTGCAAAAAATTGCTCTCGATACATACACGTTCATCCCTCCGTGAGTGACAGCCTCGAAAGAGCCATCCTTGTGTTGGTAGTACTAAAGTTGACAATCAACTTGTCATAGCCGGCAATGCATACATGTGCAAACCGAGCGACGTACCAACTCGGGTATCCAGTAGGCAGACTTATCATCCTTCACGGAGCACGTCGAACATTGCGAGTTGCGTAAGTCGTCAAACGTAGTATCGTACCCAATGGCTGATATGACCGATCAGATTAACCTTCACCCATGAACGTGCATGAACTACTGTGGGGGTATAGTAGTACCTCCTGAACCCATTATAGAATTCGCGTAGTTGCTAGGATTTCCGGGAGTCAGGATCGGGTCCACCCTAGCATCCAACACTGGCTTTGCGCATGGGAGGAGCCAGCCTGCGTTAACAAAAGGGATAAGCAGAAGCCCTACAGAAAAACGAGAGGTAGTCATTTATAACAAGGAGCTAGAAAGTGAGGGAAAGTATGAACGGGGACATACTGGCCCGACCCGATGTGTCTTTATACCAGCGATTTGGACGCACTCGCAACGGAATTTTTCGTCTCGAATGCTAGAATAGAACACCGTGTCAACGTGTCGAGTTTAGGCATACGTTATTTAGTACCCCGCAACAAACGATTTGCTTTCATTAAGGACAAATATTACAATGATATACGATTTGCACCTGCTCACCGTCGATTCAAATCATCGGTGTTGGAATGGGTAACCGAACTCAGTCGAGAAATTGCTTAGTTCACCCTTGCAGTGTAGCCACGAAGCAGCAAAACCTGCAATTTCGCCGCCGAATGAGGGCTGCGTTCTCTTTTTTTTTTTCCTGTCTGAACTCTACAGATAGCAGCGAACTCAATGCGTCGAGTATGGGCGCGACCTATCACCACTCACTAGCAGGATCCGATATACATCGTCGGGATATCACACGAGACCCTTGAGCCGGATCGCAATGGTCCTTATTATCAGACACATTAATCAGGAAGTATAGTTCCATGCGTCTGGTAGCATCGTGAACCCCCGAATTGAATCCCAAAAGCCAGGGATACAGCAAGCCTTGCTACGAAACTTGACGGTGTTTGAGAAGCCAATTAACGTTAATTAACGTTAATTAACCTTTGATAAGTGACGTTGCGAACACCCAACTATTCGAGCCCACGGCTACCTTGAAACAACAAAAAAAAGACTTGCCTTACGTTCAAAATTACGAGAAAAAAGCGGCAATCGGTTCTTGCTCTTCTTCCCCCATTTTTACCGAGACGCCTGGAGGGGTGTTTCTATGACCAAAGGGGCGAGAGAGATGATAGAGGGCCCGGATATTGATTCGGCCTTGATGTAAGTTTGGCAACAAATTCGCTGACTAAATCTCGTACGGTGTGCGTAGCCTGTTGCGCGTATTGTGTTTCATATCGGTGTAAGGCCAGTCAAGGCTACATCTCGAGTCCCCATATTATCATAAACCATATCCGCCGAACCATTGCTCTGAGAAGGAAAAGTTTGACTACGAGCCGCGGCCGAGAAAAACTACAGTGCTCGTGTTCAATGAACGTCGAAAATGGCACTCGTACTGACATGTACTGACACGCTGATGAGGTCTTTCTGGGCCTCTAACTCTCTACTGGCCCATCTTTCCGTGTTTAGTCAGTCATCCTGGGGAACCGGATATATTTGCCTAGAATTCGGGCATCCGAGGTGTTGCCATGACTACTTTGACTGTGAGGAAGTTATCGCTCTGGATGTTGCGTTACGCACACACTCCTTTTGACTCGGAGGATGCTATGGAAGAAATGTTGGTGACACCTCAGAGAATGGTCTAGTTGGGCTAGTGTTGTCACGGCTCGGCTCAGGAGCCGCTTAGCCGTGAGCCGAGCCATTTTTAGCCAAACCAAAGCCGCTGAATGGCTCACGGCTAGGGACTTACTATATCGGTTTGGAAGCCGCTGAGCCACGGCTCGAACACCAAATCAGGAAAGCTAATATCAGTGGCCCAAGGGCCAAGGGAGCATACAAACAAACCCTGCAAAAGGGGCTAGCAACCTCACTCACTCACAAATAATCATTTCCAGCCCTCTTGGCTGTCCAACAAAGTGCTGGATGTAAGTCAAGCTAGAGTTAATAACAATCAACAGACCAGCCAGGTGGGAAACAACCACACACAACACATGTGTTGAGAAATATCAAGCAAGGCCAGATTAACATTATATTAGTACTTAGTTACATCTCCGAAACATGTATCAAGTTGACAAATGGTACACATGCAGTGCTGTACAACAGTGGGTTGTGTATTTGTCCACTGTGCATTGCCTGCATCAGGAAAACTTGAAAATACTTTTTTAACTTTTTTAACTTGTTACAAGTGCAAAAAGTACAGTTTCAAAAAAGTAGGGGCTACTTGAGAAAAGACAAGTGTGCTACTTGATGATACTTTTTTTTACTTG
>WNFC01005151.1_pt1 | contig 14308 bp, 11 predicted proteins | sample 5400541 | NCBI WGS metagenome assembly WNFC01 (sample SAMN13153342, study PRJNA577476) | soil metagenome | isolation source: 120 cm saprolite under Douglas fir tree site 2 hole 2 replicate 1 | place: USA:California | collected 2015-04-18
GTTCTGGTGGAACCAGCGCGGACCCGTGATGCCTTTGTTCCAGTGGACGAGGGCCAGGGGCCGGCCGGCAATGGCGCGCAGCAGCGGGGCTGATACGGCTTGATAATAATCGGCAACGTCTTGCTTCGTGATGCCCGGGTAGAGTGGACGCTGGGGGTTGGTCAGCTCGACGATCGGCGCGCTCGCGCCCGTTCTCGTGCTCGTGCTCGTTTTCGTTCTCGATTTCGTTTTCGTTCTCGATTTCGTTCTCGTGCTCGTGCTCGTTTTCGTTCGGGTTTTCGTTTTCGTTCCCGTTTTTTCGCCTGAGGCCTGAGGCCCGAGGCCCGAAGCCTTCTCTCTCACACATTCCTCCGGTTTCTTGTCCTCTCTCAACCCTTGAAAAGATGGGTGGCGCAATTTTCCGTCGCTGGTCCATTCCGTGAAACGGACCTGGGCGACGAGGCGGGGCTTCACCCAATGCGCGTCGCGCATGCGCGGGGCATCGCGGGCCGGCGGAGTATCGATCTCGTCGCGCGAGAGCTCGCGCTTCAGCTCCTGCCGCTGCTTGGCGGTGAACCCGGTGCCGACCTTCCCCGCGTATTCGTATCCGCCCTTGCCGTCCGCCACCGCCAGGAGCAGCGCGCCCAGCGAGCCTGACGCGGCGCCCTTTCCCGGCGTCCACCCGATGATGGCCAGCTCCTGCGTGGCCTGCACCTTGAGCTTGAGCCACTCGCGCGAGCGCTTGTGCTCGTACGGCGAGCCCTTGCGCTTGAGGATGAGGCCCTCCGTGCCGCGCCGGCGCATCGCCTCCAGCGCTTCGTCGACGGGCCCCGGCACTTCCTCGCTGAGCCGCAGCTCGGGCGGCGCGTTGGAGAGCACGCTGCCCAGCAGCTCGCGCCGCTGCTCGATGGGCCGCGCGCGCAGGTCCTCGCCGTCGAGGCGCAGCAGATCGAAGGCGAAGAGGTCCGCGTCCTGCCGCCCCTGCTGGATCAGCTCGAACCGCGACACGCCCCCGGCGTCGAGCACCGCGACCTCCCCGTCGATGACCGCATCGCCCACCACCAACTGCGACAGCGCGCGCGCCACGCCGGGAAAGCGCGACGTCAGGTCGAGCTCGTTGCGCGACCACATCACCACGCGCCGGTTCGAGAGCGCGGAGAGCGCGCGGTAGCCGTCGTACTTCACCTCCTTGATCCAGTCGCCCGGCGGCGCCTCGTCCACCAGCGTGGCGAGCATGGGCGGAAAATATTCTTCGAGGATCTTCTCCGGCGATGGACGAGGCGCGCGCAGCGTGCCGGCCCGCTCGGGACCGCGCGTGATCGCGCGGCCGCTCACCACCGACTCGGGCCGCTTCGCCACCACGTCGTACGATGGGTCGGCGAATTCGTCCTTCGCCTTGAACATCAGCCATTGCGACTTGCCCGGCGCCCCGCCGTGCGTGCGCAGCAGGTGCCAGACGCCCTTCAGCTTCTGACCATCGAACTTGACGACGATGTGCCCCTTCTTGCGCTGCTCGGAAAGCTGGCCGGGCGGCACCGAGTCGCAGGTGCCCTGGTCCCAGATGAGCGAGTCGCCCGCGCCGTACTCGCCGTCGGGGATGCGGCCCTCGAAGCTGGCGTACTCGAGCGGGTGGTCCTCCGTCTGGATGGCCAGCCGCTTCACCGAAGGGTCGTAGCTCGGCCCCTTGGGCACCGACCAGGAGGCGAGCGCCCCGTCGATCTCGATGCGCACGTCGTAGTGAAGGCGCGTCGCGTCGTGCTTGTGCACCACGAAGATGGGCTTGTCGTGCGGCGCCACCGTGCCCGGCGCCGGCTCGGAGGTGACGCTGAAGTCGCGCTTCGCTTCGTAGTCTGGCAGCTTCCGCCGCGACGGCACGCCTCAACCTTGTACCCGATAACCGGCGTCCGCAATGCGCTTGACAAACCTCCACCGGCTCAGCTTCGTCTCGTCGTACATGGAGGTCGCCGATGGCCAAAGGCACCGTGCTGATCCTGGTCGGACCCGAGTACGAGGACCTCGAGGTCTGGTATCCGAAACTGCGCCTCGAAGAGGCTGGCTACGAGGTGCGGCTCGCGGGCCTGGGCGAGAGCGAGTACCGCGGCAAGCACGGCTACCCCTGCAAGGTGGACGGCGTGGTGGCCGATTTTCCCGCCGCGCAGCTGGCGGGGATCGTCGCGCCGGGCGGCTGGGCGCCGGACAAGATCCGCCGCGACGCGACGGCGTTGCAGCGCGTGCGCGAAGTGCACGCCGCGGGAAAGATGGTCGCCACCATCTGCCACGGCCCTTGGGTGCTCATCTCGGCCGGAATCGTCCGCGGCCGCCGCATGACCTCGACGCTGGGGATCCGCGACGACGTGGTGAACGCCGGCGCGGAGTGGGTCGATCAGCCAGCCGTCATCGACGGGAACATCGTTTCCGCCCGCGTGCCCAAGGACTTGCCGGCCTTCGGGCGCGCCATGCTGGAAGTGCTCGGCCGGGGGACGCTCGGGTAGTGAGGGTGCTCCAGATGGCGGCGGTGGCGGCAGCGGTCCTGGCGATCGCCGGCGGCGCGGCGGTCCTGGCGATGACGCAGCCCTTCGCGGGTTCGGCGCCGCGCTGGGCCGGGCCGCGGGCCGACCCGGCGCGGCTCGAGAGGCTGGTGCGCGCGTTGGTCGCGCTCGGCCCGCGCGACTCGCATGCCGGCATGGAGCGCGCCGCGGCTTGGGTGCGCAGCGAGTTACCGGAAGCCACCGAACAGGCTTACCGATTCGGCAATGCCGATTATCGCAACGTCATCTTCTCCCTCGGCCCCGACACGCTCCAGCGCATCGTCGTCGGCGCGCATTACGACGCGGCGGGCCCCTATCCCGGCGCGGACGACAATGCCAGCGGCGTGGCCGGCCTGCTCGAGGTGGCGCGGCTGTTGCGCTCCCGGCCGCCGCCCATGCGCGTCGAGCTGGTCTTCTATCCCAACGAGGAGCCGCCGGCGTTTCGCAGCGCCGGGATGGGGAGCGCCGTGCACGCGCGCTCGCTGAGGCCGGACCAGGTGCGCGCGATGATCGGCCTGGAGATGATCGGGTGCTTCTCGGGGGAGCAGCAGTTCCCGCTGGCGCCGTTGAAGCTCATCTATCCCTCCCGCGGCGATTACATCGTCGTGGTGGGCCGCGTCGGGGACGCCGCGCTGGTGCGAAGGGTCAAGCGCGGGTTGCGCGCGGGTGGCGGACACGTCGAGTCGATCAACGCGCCGCGCTCGATCCCCGGCATCGATTTCTCCGACCACGCCAACTATTGGGACGCGGGCATGCCGGCCGTGATGATCACCGACACGTCCTTCTATCGAAACCCGCGCTACCACACCGCGTCCGACACGCCGGATACCCTCGATTATCTGCGCATGGCACAGGTCGTCCAAGGCGTCGCCGCCACGGTGCACGAGCTCTAGAACAAAAACGAAAACCAGAACGAGAACGAGAACGAAAGCCAGAACGAGAACCAGAACGAGAACTTTTAAAAGTACCCGATTGCGATTGCGATTATTCCTCCCACGCCGAATGCCACGCGCCCACGCCCTGCGCATGCTTGAGAAAGCCGTCGTAAAACGGGTGGCGCGCCACCGTCGCGCCGTCGCCGATCACCACCAGCTTCTTGCGCGCGCGCGTGAGCGCCACGTTGATGCGGCGGATGTCGGCCACGAATCCGAGCTGTCCCTCGTCGTTGGAGCGCACCAGCGAGACGACGATGGCCTCCTTTTCGCGCCCCTGGAAACCGTCGACCGTATCGATCTCCACCTCGGGAACATCGGCGAGCAGTTGTCGAATCTTCTGCACCTGCGCGTCGTAGGGCGAGATCACCGCGATGTCCTGCGGTCTGAGCAGCGCGAGCAGCCGGCGCACGCGCGACGCCGCCAGCGCCGCTTCGCCAGCGTTCATCTTCGAGTCGCTGCCCGGCGGAGTCTCTTCCTCGAAGCCGCGCCCGGCCGTGTCGATGACCTCGAGCGGCGCGTCGTCGATGGCGTGGCGCGCGACGGCGGGATGGGCGCGCAGCTTGCCGCCGTAGAGCGCGTCGGATGGGTAGCGCATGATCCGCTCGTTCATGCGGTACTGCTCGGCGAGGGTGACCATGGCCGCGGGGTGGAGCGCGGCGAGCCGCTCGAAGAGCGAGAGCGAAAGCTCCAGCGCGTCGGGGGCGATCACCGTGGGCGGGAGTTGCTTGTGATCTCCCGCCAGCACCGCGCGATCGGCCTTCAAAAGAGCGAGGTACGCGGCCGGCTCGACGGCCTGCGTGGCCTCGTCGACCACGGCCACATCGAACCTCCTTTGCGAAAGCGCGCGCGACTCGAGGCCGGTCAGCGTGGCCAGCACCACCTGCGCGCGATCGAGCACGGCCAGTTCCGCCCGGTCCTCCAGCTCGCGCGCCTCGGCCAGCAGCTTGCGCGCCTCGCGCTCCGCTGCGCGCGCCTCGCTGAAGCGGCCCGGCCCGCGCCGCTGCTGGCGCTTGCGCGCGTCGGCGCGGAGCCGCAGCGCCTGGTCGACCAGATCGGCAGCGATGCGCGCCTGCTCGTGCGCGCGCACGCGCTCATCGAGCGTGTGCTCGACCACCGCGGGCAGGACACGCGCAGGGTGGCCGACCCGCACCGCGTCGATGCCCGCTGCGACGAGCCGCTCGACCAGATTGTCCACCGCCAGGTTGGATGGGGCCGACGCGAGCACCTTCTCTCCGCGGGCCGCGGCGCGCCGGATCGCCTCGACCAGCACAGTGGTTTTCCCCGTCCCCGGCGGGCCGTGAACGAGCATCACGTCCTGCGCGCGGTCGGCGAGGTCCAGCGCGGCGAGCTGCTCCCCGTTGAGCGCGGTATCCAGCTCCGGACCCCGCGGCCGCTGCTCGAAGCGCGGCGCTTCCCCGCGCAGGATGCCGTGCCAGCGGCGCGCGCCGGCCATGCGCCGGACGGCGCCCGAGAGCCGATCATACGTCGCCGACGACGGCTGCAGCTCGAGGATCACCCGCCCTTCGGTCGCCCAGTCGGGCGGCGGCTCGTCGAACGCCACCGCCAGCCGCGAGCGCTGCCGGCGCGCGACGATCCCGGCCGGCGCGTCGTCGGCCTCGGCGCGCTTGGGCACCACGCGCACCGGCGAGCCGACGCCGATCTGCGACCCGCCCAGCTCGCCCCTGCCCGGCCGCGCGTACGTCACCAGCGAGCGCCCGGCCAGCCCGCCCTCATCGACCGCCTCGACGTCGGCCAGCGCCAACCCGCGCGCGTCCCTCTCCGCCAGCGAGAGCCGCGCCCGCGCCTGCGCGAATCTCTCCTTCTCCGCTGCGCGCTCCCTGTCGAGCAGCGCACCGAGCTTCGCAAAGTGTTGTTCCAGATCCACCCGGTTCCCTATACTCGTCCGCCGGGAGGCCCGCATGGCGAACATCGAGAGGCACGTCACGAGGCAGGTCGTCGGTCTCGACGCCACCACGCCCTGCCGCGAGGCCGCCAAGGTGATGGCGGAGAAGAAGATAGGCGCCGTCGCGGTGCGCGAGGGCGGCCGCATCGTCGGCATCGTCACCGAGCGCGACCTGGTCTTCCGCGTTCTCGCCACCGGCGACAACGGCTCGATGCCCATCGGCGAGGCGATGCGCACCGACCTGCCGCGCATCTCTCCCCAGTCGACCGAGAGCGAGACCAGCGAGGTGATGCGCACGCAGTACACCCGGCATCTATTAGTGGAGGAGAGCGGCAAGGTGGTGGGCATCATCTCCATGCGCGACGTCATCCAGCTCATGCTCGACGACAAGCAGTTCCTCATCTCCCAGCTCGAGACGTACATCAGCGGCCGATGAAGATCGCGATGATGGGCAGCGGCGGGGTGGGCGGCTATTACGGCGCGCGCCTCGCCCAGGCAGGCCACGAAGTGTCGTTCATCGCGCGCGGGGCGCACGCGGCGGCGATGCGCAGCAAGGGACTGGTCATCAAGAGCGAGCTGGGCGATGCACACCTCGAAGGCGTGCGCGTCTTCGAAGACCCCGCGCAAGTCGGGCCCGTCGACCTGGTGGTCCTCGCCGTCAAGGTCTGGGACAGCGAGGCGGCGGCGAATCAGATCAAGCCGCTCATCGGCCCCGGCACGGTGGCCGTCTCGCTGCAGAACGGCATCGACAAGGACGAGGTGCTGGCGCGCGCCGTGGGCCGTGAACACGTGCTGGGCGGCACCACGCACGTCGCGGCGGTCATCGCCGAGCCGGGGGTGATCGCCCACACCGGCAAGCTGCAGCGCGTGACGCTGGGAGAGCTGGACGGCTCGCGAACGCGGCGCCTCGAGGCGGCCGTCGCGGCGTTCAAGTCCGCCGGCGTCGAGGCGACGGCGAGCGACGAGATCCGCCGGCTCACCTGGGAGAAGTTCGTCTTCCTCACCGCGGTGAGCGGCATGACAGCGCTGACGCGCAAGCCGATCGGGCCCATCCGCGAGAACCCCGTAACCCGCGCCATGCTCGCCGACGCCCTGCGCGAAGCGGCGGCGCTGGCGGGGGCGGAAGGCTGCCCGGTCGACGCCGCGCGGCAGCTCCAGCTCGTCGATTCGCTCGCGCCCGGCATGTTCTCCTCGATGGCGCAGGACCTCTTGCGCGGCCGCCGGCTGGAACTGGACTGGCTGAGCGGCGCGGTGGTGCGGCGCGCCCAGGCGCACGGCGTGGCTGTGCCGGCCCATCGCGCCATCTACGCCGCGCTAGTCCTTTCCGCGCAGCCTTGAACTTGCCCGGCCTTGGCGGTCCGTGCGATGCACGTGCGGGCGGGGGTTCCCCAAGGAGGCTACGTGGCGGCTGAGGACAAGCTGAACCGGTCGCGATTGTTCGCGGAGCTCACCTCCGCGGACGCCGCTTTCCTGCTCACCGCCTGCGAGAAGCGGATCCTCGTCGCCAGCGAGGAGCTGTTCCACGAGAACGACCCGGGCGACTCGCTCTTCATCGTGCAGAGCGGGCGCGTCGACATTTTCAAGAACATCCGCGGCGACGTGGACCGCTCGCTCGCCTCGTTCGGGCCGGGCGACTTGATCGGCGAGATGAGCTTCATCGACGGCGCGCGCCGGTCGGCCAGCGCGCGCATCACCGAAGCGAGCGAGTTCCTCGTGCTCTCGCGGCAAAGCTTCGCGCGGGTGCAGCGCGAGCGGCCCGACATCGCAGCGGCCTTCTACCGCAACATGGCGGCCATCGTCGCCGCGCGCCTGCGCACCACCAACGAGCTGTACCGCGAGGCGGTGGCGTTCGGCATCGAGGCCACCGGCGCGCATACCTTGAACCTGAAATCGATGGCCGAGGACCTGCGCCGCGTCACGCTGCACCTCGGCGGCGGTTCGCACGTCTCGGGGCGCATCTTGCAGATGGACCACCACGCCGCGGGCTACACGGTGGTGCTGAAGATGGAGAACGATCACATCACCGTCGTCCCGTACCACGCCATCGAGCGGATCGACCTCGCGTGAACCGCTGGCCCGTCACGGTGGAGTTGCCCGTGCAGTGGGGCGACATGGACTCCTTCGCACACGTCAACAACGTCGTCTACCTGCGCTGGTTCGAGTCGGCGCGCATCGCCTACTTCGAGCGGGCCGGCATCCTCGAGCGCATGGCGACCGAGCGGGTGGGGCCGATCCTTGCGCGTCAAACGATCGATTATCGGTTGCCTTTGCAATATCCCGACACCCTCCGCGTCGCCACCACGGTGATCAAGCTGGGCAAGACCTCGTTCACCATGGGCTTGCGCATGCGCAGCCGCGCGCAAGGGCGGGCCATTGCCGCGGAGGGTGAATCGGTGGTGGTCATGATGGATTATCGGGCGGGGCGGAAGATCCAGCTCTGGGAAGAGCTGCGCAGGCGAATCGAGGACCTGGAGGCGAGCGCGCCGGAAACGCCGCCGCACGATGCGGACGCGTGAGCCTTCAAGGGCCGCTCGACGACGGCGCCGCCGTCGAGCGCATCAGCCCCCAGAGCGCTTCGACGTGCTCCCGCTCGGTGGCGATGGCCCCGATCGAGACTCGAACCATCCAGCGCCCGTCGAGCACCGCCGGCGTGAGATAGGCCGCGCCGGATCGGTTGATCCGCTCTACCCACCCGAGGGTGTGGCGGTCGAGGTCTTCTCCGGCGAGCCCCGGCGGCTCGTGCCGCACGCATAGCGTCTGCAATGGCACCGGCGCAAGCACGCGCCACCCCGGCGCGGCCTTGACCTGCCCCTCGAGCCAGCGGGCATTTTCCAGGTCCCGGCGAAGCCGCTTCTGCAGCCCCGCCACGCCCTGCTCTCTAATGAGGCACCACAGTTTCAGCGCGCGGAACCGCCGCCCCAGCGGAACGCCCCAGTCGCGCAGGTTCTTCACGCGCGCGTCGACGCTGGATGTTAGGTAACTCGGGTTGGTGCTCATCACGCGCACGAGGTGCTGGGGATCGGCTATGAGGTAAACCGAGCAATCGAAGGCCGCGCCGAGCCATTTGTGCGGGTTCAAGACCAGCGAGTCGGCCGCCTCGATCCCCTGCCACATCCATCGACACTCGGGGAGCACCATCGCCGACCCGGCCATGGCAGCGTCGACGTGCAGCCACAAGCCGTGCTCGCGCGCGACCGAGGCGACGCCGCCCACCGGGTCGAGCGCCGTCGAGGTGGTGGTGCCGGTCGTGGCCACCACGGCGCACGGGCGCAGCCCGCGCTGCAAGTCCTCGCGCACCGCGGCGGCGAGCGCGTCGGGGCGCATGGCGTAGCTCGCGTCGGTGGCGACGTGGCGCAGGTGGTCGCGGCCGAAGCCGGCCAACAGCGCCGCCTTGTCGACCGAGCTGTGCGCTTGCGCCGAGCAGTAGACGACGAGCGGCCGCTCCCCGCCCTGCAGCCCCTTGGTCGCGAGCGAGTATCCGCTGGTCCGCTCGCGCGCGCAGAGGAGCGCCACCAGCGTCGAGGTCGAAGCAGTGTCCTGGATGACGCCGGAAAACGTCTCGGGCAGGCCGACCATCTGCCGTACCCAATCGGTGACGACCTCCTCCAACTCAGTCAGCGCGGGACTGGACTGCCACGAGAGGCCCAGCACGCCGAGGCCCGTGCTGAGATAGTCGCCCAGGACCGACGACAGCTCGCCGTTGGAAGGGAAGTACCCGAAGAAGTCGGGGTGCTGCCAGTGCGACAGCCCCGGCATGATGATTCTCTCCAGATCGCGAAAGACCGCCTCGAACGGCTCCGGGTCCTGAGGAGGTTTTCCCGGCAGTTGCGCGCGCACCCCGCCCGGCTCGGCGCGCGACATGACCGGCAGACGCGAGACGTTCTGGCGGTAGTCGGCGATCCAGTCGATGAGCTGGTGGCCCCGGCGGCGGAATTCCTCGGGCGTCATGCCGCCACTCTAGAACAACTGCGAGCAGAGTCGTTCCTGCGTCAACTACCGGGCCCGGGACCGGGTGCGTGTACGTTGACGGGCACGCGGACGGATACGGTTCACGTAACAGGGTCCGTGGGACGTCCCCGTCCCCCTCCCCCTCCCCGTGACCGTACACGCACCCGGCCCCGCGCCCGGCTCTTAGAATTAACCGAGTTCGAACTTGACGCGCTTTTTTTCGGCCTCGATCGCTTCCCGATCGTCGGCCGGCGGCTTGAGCCAGTGGACCATCTCGGCCGGCTCCCACTGATACGGCGCGCCGTCGAGCCGCACGCGCTGCTCAGCGACGGCGTGCGTCGCGTCGATGAGCGGCAGGCCGCGGAGCGCGTCGACCAGCGCCTCGAAGCGGCCCTGCCGGGCGGGATCGACGAACCGCATCACGGCCCGCCCGCTGTACGCGAGGTGATACGCCGAGGGCCGCAGCGCGATCCCTTCGAGAGCGAGCCGCGCCGCCATGCGCAGCAGAAGCTGCGTGATCTCCCGCGCCATGCCCAGCCCGGGCACTTCCTGGCCGGGCAACCGCGGCCGCTCCTGGGAAAACCGCGCGCGCGGGTTGCGCAGCGCGAGCCAGTGCACGTAGAGCATCTCCGCCCCGCCGACTCGCCGCTTCTCCAGCACCACCTCGATGAGCGCTTGCCCTGTCGGCACGTCCACGAGCCGCGCGCTCTGGCCCACGCCCTCGTCGCGGATCTCGACGCGGAACGGCCCGTACCCGAGCCGCTTCAGCTCGCCGAGGAGGCCGTAGCGGTGCAGCGCGTGCTCGAGTCCCTCCGCGCTGTAGAACCCGAGAAACAGCTTGCGCTCGCCGCCCGCGAGCCGCAGGTCGCGCTCGACGTCGTCGGCGCCGATGAAGTCTCCGCCCAGGTCCTCGGGCGCGAGGCTGCGCGCGATGCTGGAGAACTTCGCCACCAGCGGGTCGTACTTGCGCGGGATGGGCGCGCGGCTGCGCACGCCCAGTGCCAGGCCCGTGCCGGCCAGCACGCGCCAGGCGTCGGGCGTGTAGCCGCCCGACGGCAGCCATACCGACGGCACGTGCAAGAGCGCGTCAGCGACGAGCAGGTCGCGCTCGCGGCAGCCGCCGACGGTGAGGCCCATCTTGCCCAGCGGATCGCCGGCCAGCACGTCGCCGCCCGCGCAGACGAACGCCAGCTCCCCCGGCGGCATGCGCTCGAGCAGCGCGCGCAAGGCGCGCAGGTATCCTTCGTCGCCGGTCCCCTCGGGCAGCACCGTCTCGTCGACGCCCTTCAACTCGCCCCAGTCGGAACCGGAGAGCGACCCGATGAAGTGCGCCGGGTCGCCGGCGAGACAGTCGGCGGTGCCGTCGGGCGGGTGCGCGTCGAGATCGATCACCAGCACGCGGCCGCGAAAGCCCTCGGCGCGCACCGCCGCCACCGCCACCGCGACGTCGTTGACGGGGCAGAACCCGCCCGCCACGTCGCGCTTCGCGTGATGGAAGCCGCCGAGGAGGTTGAGCGCGCGCCGGCCCGCCTGGCGCGTTGCGGGCTTCAAGAGCTCGCGGGCCGCATCGATGGTTGCGCCGCAGGCGAGGCGGATGCTGGTCATCACCTCGTCGACGGGAACGTCGCTGGGGTCGACCGACCAGATGCGCGCCAGCGTCTCGGCGCGCCCGAGCGAGTCGAGCAGCTCGGCGGTGTGCACGCGCGCCAGCTCCTGGTACTCGGCCCGCCGGGGCGCGCGCAGGTTGCCGCGCGCGATGGCGTGGCGCTCGAGGAGGAACCAGAGAGCGTGCTCGGCGCGCCGCATGTCGAACCCGGTGCGCGCCTCCACCCCGCTGAGCGGCAGCCGGTACTCCGGCGCGTGCCACACCGCCAGGTCGCGGCCGAAGAGCCAGCGGAGCACGCGGTTTCCCATCCCCGGCAGCATCGGCGCGGAATACTATGCGCCCGTGGAAAGGGCCATCCTGCACGTCGACATGGACGCCTTCTACGCTTCGGTGGAGCAGCGCGACGACCCGCGCCTGCGCGGCAAGCCGGTGGCGGTGGGCGGTCCCTCCCGCCGCGGCGTGGTGTGCGCGGCGAGCTACGAGGCGCGGCCCTTCGGCGTCCGCTCCGCCATGCCGATGGCGCGCGCGCTGCGTCTCTGCCCCGGCCTCATCGTCGTGCCGCCCGACTTCACCCGCTATTCGGCCGTCAGCGACCAGGTCTTCGAGGTGTTCCACACCTTCACGCCCGAGGTGGAGGGGCTCTCGCTCGACGAAGCCTTCCTCGACGTGACGCGCTCGCAGGCGCTGCTCGGGCCGCCCTTGCAGCAGGCGAAGGACATCAAGGCGAGGATCCGCGAACGCACGCAGCTCACCGCCAGCGTCGGCCTGGCCGAGGTGAAGTTCGCGGCCAAGATCGCCTCGGAACTTTGCAAGCCCGACGGCCTCCTGGAAGTGCCGCGCGGGCAGGTGCGCGATTTCCTCGCGCCGCTGCCCGCGTCGCGCCTGTGGGGCGTGGGGCCGCGCACCGACGAGCAGCTGCGGCGGCTCGGGCTGCGCAAGATCGGCGAGGTGGCGAACGCCGACCGCACCTTCCTCGAGGCGCAGCTCGGATCGATGGGCCCGTGGCTGCACGACCTGGCCAACGGCATCGACGACCGCATCGTCGAACCCGACGCGGAGGCGAAGAGCATCGGCGCGGAGGAGACGTTCGAGGAGGACCTGGAAGGCGAGGCGCTCCTGCCGTTCATCCACCAGCAGGCGCTGCGCGTGGCGGCGCGGCTGCGGCGCGCGGGCGTGCGGGCGCGATCGATTCACCTCAAGGTCAAGTACGCCGACTTCCGCATCGCGACGCGGCAGGAGACGCTGCCGGCGCCGACCGACGACGGGGCGGAGATCTACCGGGTCGCCTCGCGCCTCTTGCAGAAAGCCGACGCGCTCCCGGTCCGGCTCACGGGTGTGCACGCGGGCGACCTCGGCCCGGCCGCGCCGCAGCTCGGTCTCTTCGACGCGGAGACGAAGAAGCGGGAGCGGCTCAACAAGTCGCTCGACGCCATCGCGGAAAAGTTCGGCCCGGGCGCAGTGTTGCCCGCCGATGTGCTGGAGAAGAAGAGGTAGGTCCCGGTGAGGGGATGAAGACTTGCGCCTCGAGGGGTAGGGGGGCCAGAATCCTTCATGCGTAAGCGATTTGCCCGCGGATTCACCCTCGTCGAGCTGATGCTGGTGGTCCTCATCATCGGGATCATCAGCTCGTTCGCCATCCCGTACTACCAGAAGATGCGGGCGCGCACGTTCCGCGCCGAGGCGCTGACGCTCATCAGCAAGATGCGCCTCTATTACAGGAACCTCTACGACAACCAGGGTACCTTCGCCACCAACGCGGTCCCGGTGGGCAACTCGAGCGCGCTCAATCCGCCAGGCGCTCCGGGAACTCCCGCCTCCTGGGTCGCGTCGGCCAACGGCTGGAGAGATCTGCCCTTCCCGCCCGAAGGCGCCATCCGCATGCGCTACCTGTACACGGTGCAGGCGCCGGACACGATGGTGATCACGGCGTGCGGCAGCCTCCAAGGATTTGGGAGCGCGTTCACGCCTTGCCCCGACAACAGCGTGCAGGGTAACTACCTGTACCAGGAGACGCTGCACGGCTCGGCTTACTCCGACATCGCCGAGGTTCCCTCGTTCTGATTCATTTTGGCGGGCGCACGATGCCGAGGGCCTTGCCGTTGGCCACGTCGACGATGCCGGCCGACCTGCCGCTGGGAAGCACGAGCAGCGCTCTCTCCACGCCTTCCGCGCGCAGCACGTTGACCAGGAGCGGCAGTTCGTTCTCGTAGCGGTCGACCCAGGCCTGGGTGACCACGACCAGCGCCGCGTTGCCGCTCACGTCGATGCGCACTACGTTGGAGCCGGCCGCGTTGGGCGGGATCTCCACCGTGCGCGGCAGAGCGAAGAACCAGGCATACGCGAGAGCGGCGACGAACAGCACCGCGGCGGCGATGAGCGCGATCCGCTTCCAACTGATTCGCGTGTAATTGTCCAAGGCCGTGAAGTCGCGCAGCTCGGAGCGCACCGACGCGGGCGTGGCGCTCCTGGCCGCGGCCGAGCGCGGCTGCTGTCCGGGGAGGATGACGCTGGGATCGAGTGAGCCGCCGCCCCGCCGCGGCGCGCTCCACATGCCTCGCAGACGGCCGGCGGTCTCCTTGTAAGTGACCAGGTCGCGGCCCAGCGCGGCGCTGACGGCGGTCACGAGCTGGAGCGTCTCGACCTCGCCGTTCCCGATGGCGGCGTTGGCCTGCTGCTGCAGGCGCGCCGAGGCCGCGTCGGCGAGCTGCGTGAGCGAGGTGGAGGCAGCCTGGTCGAAGACGGGCGGGGGGATGGCCGAATAGAGCCGGACACCCTCGGCGGTCGCGGCGTCGAGCGCGATTCTCGCCGCCAGCGCGTCGGCGAGCACGGAGTCGGGGCCGGCCTGCTCCAAGGCAGCGCGCTCGGTCGAGGCGAGCCCGCCGGCGATCTTGCGCGCCGAGGCGGCAATCTGAGGGGGCGTGTCGGGCGGCAACGTCTTCGTCTTCGAGCCGAGCAGCTGCAGCGCGCTCGCCTTGCACGCGGCCACCGGAACCGGCACTGGCCAGGGCGGACCGCCGGGAGACGGCGCGGCGCCGGGCGGAACCTCGCCGAACAGCGACCCGTGTCCCGAAGGGTCGGCGGCGGAAGTTGGTGCGGCCACAGGCAGCGGTCCGGCGGCAGGCGGCGGTGCGGCGGCTGGTCGCGGGGGAGCGATGGCGGGATTGCCCCCCGCCGGCGTGGGAAAATCCTGGTTGGGACCGCTCTTCGCGGGCGCTGCCGCCGGGGCCGGCACGACGGGCGGAGGGATGCGCGTCGGTGGACGAGTCGGCGTTTGGGGGCGGATGGGCTTGCGATCGGCGAAACCGGGGGGAGGGCCCGCAGAAGGAGCCGCGCGAGCTTCGGGACCGGCCGTCGGTGCCGGCACTGGTGCGGGAGGAATCAGCGCGGGGGCGGCTACCGGTGCGGGGGG
>WNFC01009237.1_pt1 | contig 14304 bp, 13 predicted proteins | sample 5400541 | NCBI WGS metagenome assembly WNFC01 (sample SAMN13153342, study PRJNA577476) | soil metagenome | isolation source: 120 cm saprolite under Douglas fir tree site 2 hole 2 replicate 1 | place: USA:California | collected 2015-04-18
CGTGGCAGGCGGGGCCGGCGCTCCGGACGAGCTCCATGCCGTCCCGAGCCTGCTCGGCGGCACGCCCCGGGGCGCGGCGGTCGGGACGCTCGTCCACCGCGTGCTCGAGCTCGTCGACTTCGCTACCGCCGATCTGCCCGGCGAGATCGGGGCGGCGTTGGCGAAGGCCGCGGTCGCCCAGACCGTGGACGCCGGAGACCACGCCAAGCTGATCGAGGGGCTGGCGGCCGTGATCGAGACGCCGCTCGGTCCGCTGGTGGACGGCATGGCCCTGCGCCAGCTCGAGCGGCGGGATCGGCTCGACGAGCTGAGCTTCGAGCTCCCGCTGGCGGGCGGCGACCATCCCCGCGGGGCCTGCTCGACCTCCCGCCTGGCCGCCGACCTGGCCGCGTGGCTGCCTGCTGGAGACCCGCTGGCCGGCTATGCGGCGCGGCTCGACGACCCTGCCATCCGCACCGTGCTCCGGGGCTACCTCACCGGGAGCATCGACCTGGTGCTGCGCACCGGCGCAGGCCGCGAGGCGCGCTATGCCGTCGTCGACTACAAGACCAACTGGCTGGGACCGGACGGCGAGCCGCTGAGCGCGGGGCACTATCGGCCGGCCAGCCTGGCCGCCGACATGGAGCGGGCCCACTATCCCCTCCAGGCCCTGCTCTACCAGGTCGCCCTCCACCGGTACCTGCGGTGGCGACTCCGGGGCTACGACCCGGAGCGCAACCTCGCCGGCGTGCTCTACCTGTTCGTGCGGGGCATGGTCGGCCCGTCGACGCCGACCGTGGCCGGCCAGCCGTGCGGGGTGTTCGGATGGCGGCCACCGGTTGGCCTGGTGGTGGCCCTCAGCGACTCCCTCGACGGCGGGGCGGCGGCGTGAACCCCGTGGGCGGGGCGGCCGTGGGCGGGGCGGCTGTGGGCGGGGCGACGATCGATCCCCTCGACGCCGGCCTGGTGCGGTCGGCCCCCGGACCTCTGGCCGCCTTCAACCTCGCCGGCGTCCTGGCCCCGGCGGACGTGCACGTGGCGATGCGCCTGGCCCGGCTGGGCGACGACCAGGACCCCGACGTCGCCCTCGCCGTCGCATTGGCGGTGCGCGCCCCGCGGCATGGGCATGTCTGCATCGATCTGGAGACGGCGAGCCGCACGATCGGGATCGAGGCCGACGACCGCGACCGCGGGCCGGAGCTGGCGTGGCCGCCCGCCACCAGCTGGATCGACCGCCTGAGGGCGAGCCCCCTCGTCGCCGTCGGCGACGAGGGGCCCGCAGATCGACCGCTCCGCCTGCTCGGCTCCAGCCTCTACCTCGATCGCTACTGGCGCGACGAGCTGGCGGTGGCGGCCGATCTCGCCGCCCGGGCCGCGCTGCCGTCGTTCGCCATCGATACCGAGGTGATGGCGCCGTTGATCGCGTCGTTGTTCCCGGAGCCTGGCTCCGAGGAGCAGCGACTGGCCGCCGCGGCGGCCGGGCTGGGCCACGTGACGGTCATCGCGGGCGGCCCGGGCACGGGCAAGACCACCGCCGTCGGGCGCATCCTGGGCCTGCTCCACGCGGTGTCCCCGCACCGACCACCCCTCGTCGCCCTCGCCGCACCGACCGGCAAGGCGGCGGCCCGGCTGGGCGAGGCGGTGAGGGCCGAGAGCGAGCACCTGCCACTGGCCAGCACCATCCGTCAACGAGTCGGGGACACCAGGGCATCGACCCTGCACCGGCTGCTGGGCACGACGTGGGGCACCGGCAGCCGTTTCCGGCACGACCGTCACCACCGCCTGCCCCACGACGTGGTCGTGGTGGACGAGACCTCCATGGTGTCGCTGTCGATGATGGCCCGCCTCGTCGAGGCGGTACGCCCGGAGGGTCGCCTCATCCTGGTAGGCGATCCCAACCAGTTGGCGTCGGTCGAGGCGGGCGCGGTGCTGGGCGACATAGTCGGCCCAGCCGCATCCAGGCCCGACCCGGGATCGGAGAGCGGCGCGGCGGCCGAGGTGCCCGCCGGGTCGGAGGCTGCCGCCGGGGCCATGGCCCGCCGCATCGTCGTGCTGCGCCGCGGGCACCGGTTCGGCGGGGGGATCGCCGCGCTGGCCGAGGCCGTGCGCACGGGCGATGCCGATGGCGCCCTCGCGCTCCTCGAAAGTCCTGCTGGCGGGCGGGCTGACAGCAGCCGGGGCGGACCCGCCATCCGGTGGTGGGAGGTCGACCCGGCCTCGGCGCCCGACTCGGCTCTTCTCGGGCTGCGATCGACCATCGTCGAGCGGGCCGACGCCGTTGCCCGTGCAGCCCGATCGTCAGACGCGTCCGCCGCCCTGGAAGCCCTGGGTCGGTTCCGGGTGCTCTGCGCGCACCGCCACGGCGACGATGGCGTAGCCGGCTGGAACCGGCGGATCGAGCACTGGCTCGGCCTCGACGACGCGGCGGGCGGCCACCGGGGCGAGTGGTACCCCGGCCGGCCGCTCCTCGTGACCAGGAACGACTATGCCCTCAGGCTCTTCAACGGCGACACCGGGGTGATCGTCACCCGGCTCGACTCGTCAGTGGAGGCGGTCATCGGCGCGGAGTCCGGCCCGGTCCGCATCAGCCCGGCCCGGCTCTCGTCTGTGGAGACGGTGTACGCCATGACGGTCCACAAGAGCCAGGGTTCGCAGTTCGACGAGGTCGCGGTGCTCCTGCCCGACGCCAACGCCACCGTGCTCACACGCGAGCTGCTCTACACCGCCGTCACGCGGGCCCGGCGCAGCGTCCTGATCGCCGGTACGGAAGATGCCCTCCGGGCCGCCCTCGACCGGCCCGTCGCCCGGGCCTCGGGGCTGACCCGCCGGCTCTGGCCGCCGCCGACCTGCTAGCTCGTATCGGGCCGTGGCGCCTCGGGCCCGCCTGGCGCGGCCGGGCGTCTCCTTTCTGTTGACACCAATCGCGCTATAGGCGCGATTGGCGTCAACAGAATGTTTTCACAAGGGGCGAGCGCCTTGGCGACGGCGGCCGGCGGCCCGCGGCCGGCTACGGCTCACCGGCTGCCCGGCCGGTCCCGGGGCGGGTGACGACGGCCGCCTTGGCCTCGAGCTCGGCCCATTCCCGCTCGGCGGTGGAATAGGCGGTGATGCCCGAGCCCACCCCGAACTCGGCGTAGCCCGTCGATCGGTCCACGACCGCCGTCCGGATCGCCACCGCGAACCGCTGGCTCGGCCGGGTCCCGGCTGGGGCGGACCACCCGACCGCACCGCAGTACACCCCGCGGCAACCGGCCTCGACCTCGGCGAGCAGGGCCATGGTGGCCACCTTCGGGGCGCCGGTCACCGAGCCACAGGGGAACAGGGCCCGGAACGTCTCGGCCAAGCCGCACTCTGCAGGGACCCGGGCTTCGACGGTGGAGGTCATCTGCCAGACCGTGGGGTATGCCTCCAGCTCGAAGAGCGCCGGCACGCTGACCTGACCGTATCGGGCGAGCCGCCCCAGGTCATTGCGCAGCAGGTCGACGATCATGACGTTCTCGGCCCGCTCCTTGGCCGAGCCCAGCAACCCGTCCGCCGCCAGCCGGTCGGCGACCGGGTCCACGCCCCGGGCCGCGGTGCCCTTCATGGGCCTGGTGACCAGCCGATCACCGTCACGTACGAAGAACAGCTCCGGCGAAGCACAGGCGATGGCCCACCCCTCGTCCTCCAGGTAGGCGCAGTAGGCCCCGCCCTGGGCGGGCGCGAGCCCCGCGTAGAGCCCGTACGGGTCGGTGATCGAGGGATGTGACAGCCGGGTCGTCACGTTGGCCTGGTAGGTCCAGCCCGCGGCGATGCGTTGCTGAGCGGTGGCCACGGCGGCGTCGAACCAGGACCGGGCGCACTCCCAGCGCCAGCCTGCGCCGGCGGTCGCGAGCGCGGCGGTGACGGGCCGAGGCGGACCGGCCGCCCGGCGGCGGCGCTCGAACAGACCGAACCACGCCAGCGGCAGCTCGGGCGGCCGGCCCCGGGCCTGCGGCGCGCCGGCGCCCACGCGCAGCGCAGGATCGAGCCCCGGCGCGGCCTCGTAGGCCACGAACCCGGCCGCGAACAGCTTGTTCCGGTTCGCCTCCTCGACCGCGGCCAGCACGGCGGGAACATCCTCCGGCCGCCGCGCGGCCACGACGCCACGCGCTCCCTCGAAGACCCACCCCGCTCCCGCTCCAGTGAGGTCGTCGAAGCGGCATTCCATCCCGCCCGAACGTTACGAGGCGAGCCGGCCCGCCACACATCTTCACACTTCGATCAACAGCGGATCGCAGTCCGCGCATGTCTGCGCCCGAAGATCCAGCCATCGATGTCACCCAACCCGAAGGAGCCCCACATGAGCGTCAAGACAACCATCGCCTCCGCTGTCGCCGCCGCCGTCGTGTTCGGCGGCGTGGGTGTGGCGGCGGCGTCCATCGGGTCCCCCGCCCGACCGTCCGTCTCCTCTTCCACGTCCCCCGCCGCGGAGCCAGCCGCGGCGCCGGCGACCGCAACGTGCCGGGGCGACGACGGCAACTGGCCGGCATTCGCCGGCGGGCGGCCGGCCGGGCTCGACGCGGGAGACAGGGCCGGCGTGTACCTCCGGCACGACGGGACGGGCTGGCACCTTCGCGTGACCCACCGCAACGACACGCGCCGGGTCTACACGGGCACCATCTCGACGAGGGGCACCATCGACGCCCGACGGGTCGACGACGAGCGCGACGACGTCGTCCGGGTCGGCCCCGAGGGTCACAACCTCTACTTCCGGTTCGTGAACTACGGCCATTTCGACGGGGTCGACTTCACCACCCACTGCGCCCCGTCGCTGAGCTTCAACCTGAAGGGCGACGGCCAGGAGCTCCAGACCTCCGAGGTGCGCATCGGCAAGGAAGACAGCAACCCCACGAGCGTGCCCTTCGTGATCCAGCGGGCGGAGTAGCGCCCGGGCCGGGACTCCGGTGACGGTCGGTGTGGCTAGGCGCGGTACGGGTGCAACCCGCCGGCCGGGATGGTGCCCAGGCGACCGGCCCGGTAGTCCTCCATGGCCTGGGACAGCTCCGCCCGGGTGTTCATCACGAACGGACCGTAGGTCGCGACCGGCTCCCGGATCGGCTGACCGCCCAGCAACAGGACGTCGAGGGGCTGGGTGGCCGAGGCCGCCACGGTCACCCTTTCCCCCTCTCCGAACACGGCCAGCTGACCGGTGGCAACGGGACGCTGCTCGGCCCCCACCGAGCCGCTCCCGGCCAACACGTAGGCCAGGGCGTTGAACGTCTGGCGCCAGGGCGCGCTCAGCCGGGCCCCTGGCGCCACGGTGGCGTGGGCCACCGTGATCGGAGAATAGGTGGAGCCGGGGCCTTCGAAGCCGCCGATGGTGCCGGCGATGATGCGCACGAGCGCGCCCCCGTCGGGTGAGGACACGAGCGTGACCAGGTCGGCGTCGAGGTTCTGGTAGCGGGGCGGGACCATCTTGTCCCTGGCCGGAAGGTTCACCCACAGCTGCACGCCATGGAACAGGCCGCCACTGATCACCAGCTCCTCGGGCGGGGTCTCGATGTGCAGGATCCCGCCGCCCGCCGTCATCCACTGGGTCGCGCCGTTGGTGATGAGCCCACCGCCCCCGTTGGAGTCCTGGTGCTGGAAGGTGCCGTCCATGATGTAGGTCACGGTCTCGAAGCCCCGGTGCGGGTGCCAGTCCGTCCCCTTGGGCTCGAACGGCGCATAGTCGACCTCACCCATCTGGTCCATGTGGACGAAGGGATCGAGGTCGCGGAGGTCGACGCCTGCGAAGGCGCGCCGGACCGGGAAGCCTTCGCCCTCGAACGACGACGGCGCGCTCGTCACTGACCGCACGGGCCGGTCCACCTCGTCCGGGCGCGGGGCGGCGAGCTTGGGAAGGGTCAGGGTGTCGGCCGTGACGGCGGGCATGGCGCCACCTCCTGGGGCACTTGGTTGAGCGTTCAATCATGCCAACGTCCCCAGCATCGGGGTTGTTCCCCGGAAAGGTGCCGGCGCCGATGGTCAGAGGCTCTCGACCGAGGACTGAGCCGAGGCGAGCGAGGTGCCGATCATCGCCCGGAAGCCACTGAGATCGACGTCATCGGTCGACTTCTGGCCACGCCGGTACCGCGTGTAGACGCCGTGCACGATGCATGCCGACTTCCAGTGGTTGAACGCCACGTAGTAGCCCAGCCCGCTCAGGTCCGCGCCCGTGGCGGCCTGATAGCGGTCGGCCATCGCTTGTCGGGAGAGGAAACCGGCCGGCATCGTGATCCCACCTCGCGGTCCGACATCACCGTCCCCCGACCACCGGTTGAGCACGTAGGCCAGATCGGCCAGGGGATCGCCGAGCGCGCACACCTCCCAGTCGACGACGGCGGCCACCCGGCCGTCCTCTCCGATCAGGCAGTTGTGGAGCCCATAGTCCCCGTGGGCTATACGGGCCGGGCCCTGCGGTGGCTTGTGGGCATCGAGCCAGGCGTGCAGCTCGTGCACCCGCGGGTCGTCGTAGCCGGCCGCCTCCGCCGAGGTCGTCCACGAGCGGTACCACGCCCGCAGCTGGCGGCCCACGTAGTCCTCCCTGGCCCCGAGGTCACCGAGGCCGGCGGCGTCGGGATCGAGCACGTGGAGGGCGGCGAGGACGTCGGCGTGCGACTCGCTGGTGGTGCGGCGGCGCTCGACGGGGAGGTGGGCCTCGATCTCGGCGGACGAGGGAAGGGCCCTTCCGGCGACGAAGCCCATCAGGAAGAAATGAGCACCGGTGACCGACGGATCACCGCAATATGCAAGCGGCTCCGCCACCGGGACGCCGGTGGGCCACAGCGCCTCGATGATGCGGAACTCGCGATGCATGTCGTGGGCGCGAGGCTGCAGCTCGCCAAGCGGCGGGCGGCGGATGACGGCCCGTCGGCCGCCGGCATCCTCCAGCAGGCATGTGAGGTTGGAATGGCCGGCGTGGAACCGGGTCCACCGGAACGGCGGGTCGAGGCCGGGCACGTGGTCCCCCACCCAGTCGGTGACCTGGACCACGTCGTAGCCAAGCGTGTCGCTCTCGCTCGCCTGCATCGCTCCCCCTTCGTGACACGAGCATGGTAGAGGGGTAGCCGGGTTGGCTCCCTGCCATGACGGCCCACCTGAGTAGGATCAATGGGTCGGGAGGCAGCATTTCGATGCGACGCAACAGTAGGAATCCGTTCGCGACCATCGACGACGCGTTCCGTCTGGCGCGCAAACGCCTCCCCCGGACTCTGGCCACACTGGCTTGTGGAACCGGGAATGGGATCACGGGGTCTGAGAACACTCGCATCTTCGATGATGTGTTCTTCCGACCGAGGGCCGCCACCGTCTTCGAGGAGCGCGATCTCACGACGTCGGTTCTCGGAACCGAGATCTCCATGCCCGTGCTCCTCGCCTGCCCGGGCGGAGGCCGGATGTTTCATCCGCAAGGCGAGAAGGCGACCGCGGCTGCGGCGGGACGGGCCGGCACGATCAACGTCGTGGCGATGGGCCCAGGGCATTCGATAGAAGAGGTTGCGGCGGCCGCATCTGGTCCTCTCTGGAAGCAGCTCTACATGTCCCGGGGCCGCGATGGGGCCGAAGAGGTCATAGATCGTGCCAAGAGCGCCGGCTACCAGGCGCTGGTCGTCACCGTCGATGTTCCCCACCCGCCACCCAGAGCGGCCCTCGACTCGCGAATCAACCTTGCCAACCTGGTGAAGTTCGGCCCTGAGGCGATTGTACGGCCTCGCTGGCTGACCGGCTTTCTGAACGACAGGCTCAAGGCCCAAAGGACGGAACACCTGACGGACAACGAACGCCTGGGCACGTTCTCCGCCGGGGGACCGGCACTGTACCTTCGTACCGGTACGTTCCAGAACAAGTTGGCGGCGACCTGGGACGACTTCGGCTGGCTCGGCGAGCTGTGGGAGGGCCCGATCGTGGTAAAGGGGATCCTCTCCGGTGACGATGCTCGGCGCGCCGTGGACGTGGGAGCCGCGGCAGTGATCGTCTCCAATCACTACGGCGGGGGAACCCTCGACTCCTTTCCTTCCACTCTTCGCATGCTCCCGGAAGTGGTGGCAGCGGTCGACGGCGACTGTGAGGTGCTCCTGGACAGCGGTATTCGTAGCGGTGCGCACGTGGTCAAAGCCGTCGCCCTGGGGGCGCGAGCCGTACTTATCGGTCGTGCCTACCTCTGGGGCCTGGCCGCAGCCGGCGAGGCGGGAGTTGACCGAATCCTCGAGATCTTTCGAGACCAGATCGACCACACCCTGGCCGGGGTCGGCTGCGCCTCCGTCAGAGCGCTCGACCCGTCCTACGTCGAGATCCCGCCGGACTGGCCCCGCTGGTCGCCTGGGATAGCGAACACGGCGCCGTCCTGTCAGGAGCTGCACCTTCCGATCTCTTAGCTCTTCACGGACCTCGGCCACCGGGTGAGCTGCCCGTTGTTCAGCGCCGAGATGTACCGTATGTACTGGCCTTGCCGGTGATGACAGGCCTCCCGGCTCGGAGCCGGGGCGGAGGGCGGTGGCATGGCCAAGGCCTCGTGGGGCGATGCGGCAGACCGACGAGGCCGCGACCACAGGCCCTTCCGCCCGGGGGAGATGCCCCCGGCCTTCGGTGACACCGCGGCAGTGTTGGTCGTCGATGACGACCCCCAGCTGGCCCAGGTGCTCGACCGACTCTTGAGCAGGGAGGGTTACCGCTGCACCCTGGCGGCCAGCGCGGCCGAGGCGCGCAGCCGTTTATCGGAGGGCCGCTTTGCCCTCGCGCTGGTCGACGTGATGATGCCGGGCGAGTCTGGCCTCGAGCTGGCGGCTGAGCTGCTGGCCAGCCACCAGGATCTCGCCGTGGTGATGGTGACCGGGGTGGACGACCCCCACGTCGCGGAGCTGGCCCTCCGGAGCGGCGCCTATGGCTACGTCGTCAAGCCGTTCCGAGCCAACCAGGTGCTCATAACGGTCGCCAATGCAGGGATGCGTCGCTGCGTGGAGATCGAGCGGGACCTCTACGAGCGGCGGCTGGAGGTGCAGGTTGACGAGCAAGCGGCGGACCTGGACGAGGCTCTGCTGCGTCTGAAGAAGGCCAGGCAGCAGGTCGTGTTGTCCCCGAGCGAGCAGGGAACGCTCCGCGGCCTGGTCGAAGCGGCGCCGGACGCCATCGTGGCCGTGGACGCCAACGGCGTCATCGCTCTGGTCAACGCCCAGACCGAGCGCCTGTTCGGTTACTCCCGTGACGAGCTGGTCGGCCAACCGGTCGAGCTGCTGGTTCCGGAGCACGCCCGGGCGGTCCACCCGGAGCGCCGTGGCGGCTACCTGGCCGACCCCCAGCCTCGGTCGATGGGCGTGGGCATGGAGCTGGCCGGCCGGCGCAAGGACGGCACCGAGTTCCCGGCCGAGATCAGCCTGTCGGCCATCGAGACCGACGAAGGCCCGCTGGTGTCGGCCGCGGTGCGCGACGTGTCGGACCGCAAGCGGGCCGAGGCCAAGTTCCGCGGCCTTCTCGAAGCAGCTCCCGACGCCATCGTCGGCGTTGGCCCCGACGGGTTGATCGCATTGGTGAACGCCCAGGCCGAACGACTGTTCGGCTACTACCGCGACGAGATGGTCGGCGAGCCCGTCGAGATCCTGGTCCCCGAAGGCGTCCGGGGCATCCACCCGACGCGCCGCTCCGGCTACTTCACCGACCCGACGCCCCGCCCCATGGGAGCAGGCATGGAGCTGGCCGGGCGGCGCAAGGACGGGACCGAGTTCCCGGCCGAGATCAGCCTGTCGGCCATAGAGACCGAGGAAGGCGTGCTCGTGTCCGCCGCGGTTCGAGATGTCACGGATCGGCGCCGGGCCGCGGAGGCCCAAGCCCAGCTGGCTTCGATCGTGCGGTCGTCGCACGACGCCATCATCGGCGAGACCCTCGACGGCGTCATAACGACCTGGAACCCGGGCGCCGAGCGCCTCTACGGCTACAACGCGGAGGAGATGGTCGGCGCCAGCATGGAGGCTCTGATCCCACCCGGTCGGCGGGCCGAAGAGGCAGAGAACCTGGCCCGCATCGCCCGCGGGGAGCGCATCGAGCAGTACCAGTCCGAGCGCGTCCGCAAGGACGGCAACGTCGTGTCGGTCTCCCTGTCGGCCTCGCCCATCGCCGACGCCTCGGGACAGATAATCGGGGCGGCGAGGATGTCACGCGACATCAGTGACCGCCAGCGGGCCGAGGCCAGGTTCCGCGGTTTGCTGGAGGCCGCGCCCGACGCGGTCGTGGGGGTGGACGCCCAGGGCAACATCGCCCTGGTCAACGCCCAGGCCGAGCGCCTTTTCGGGTACGGCCGCAAGGAGCTGGAAGGCCAGCGGGTCGAGATCCTGGTCCCGGAGGCGGCCAGGGCGATCCACCCGTCGCGCCGATCGGGTTACTTCGCGGACCCGACCCCCCGGCCGATGGGGGCGGGCATCCAGCTCGCCGGGCGCCGCAAGGACGGTACCGAGTTCCCGGCTGAGATCAGCCTGTCGGCCCTGGAGACCGAAGAGGGCCTGCTGGTCTCGGCGGCCGTGCGCGACGTCACCGAGCGGATCGAAGCCCAGGCCGAGCGCGAGCGGCTCAAGGCCCAGGCCGAGCGCGAGCGGCTGGAAGGTCAGCTCCACCAGTCCCAGCGGCTGGAGAGCCTGGGCCAGCTGGCTGGCGGCGTGGCCCACGACTTCAACAACCTCCTCGGCGCCATCATGAACTACGCCTCCTTCGTCGGGGAAGAGGTCGCAGCCGTCGTCGCCAGGGAACCATCGCATGATTGGCCCGCGGTCGAGCGCGACGTCGGCCAGATCCAACGGGCGGCCGAGCGCGCCGCTCAGCTCACTCACCAGCTCCTGGCCTTCGCTCGCCGGGAGGTCGTCCGGCCCCAGGTCCTTGTCGTCAACGACGTGGTCGGCGAGGTGGAGCAGCTGTTACGACGGACGATCGGCGAGCACGTCGAGCTCAACATCTCAACCTCGCAGTCAACGCCCGCGACGCCATGCCCGGGGGCGGCGAGCTCACCATCGAGACCCAGAATGTGGCCGTCGACGACGCCTACGTGGCCGGTCATCCCGGCGCCAGCGTGGGGCGCCACGTCCAGCTGCGGGTGAGCGACACGGGGTCCGGGATGGACCCCGACGTCCTGCAACGGGCCTTCGAGCCGTTCTTCACGACCAAGCCCAAGGGCGAGGGCTCGGGCCTCGGGCTGGCCACCGTGTACGGGATCATCACCCAATGGGGCGGGGTCGCCCAGATGTACTCAGAACCGAGCCTCGGCACGACCTTCACGGCGCTGCTCCCCGCCACCCAAGAGGTCACCCGCGCCGATGATGAGCCTGGCCGGCGCCGGGTCGCAGGCGGAGGCGGAGGCGAGACCATCCTCGTCGTCGAAGACGAAGAAGGCATGAGAGAGGTCACAGAGCGGATCCTCACCCGCAACGGCTACCGGGTCCTCACCGCCCCGAACGGCCCTCGTGCCATCGAGCTCGCCGAACGCTACGACCAACGAATCGACCTGCTCGTCACCGACGTCGTCATGCCACAGATGCTGGGCAAGGAGGTGGCCGAGCGGGTCGTGGCGCTGCTCCCCGGCGTCCGGGTCCTGTACATGTCGGGGTACGCCCAACCTGTGCTGGGCGCGCAGGGCACGCTGGAAGCAGGCGTGACCCTGCTGGAGAAGCCCTTCTCCGAGCCGACGCTGCTCACCAGGGTGCGGGAGGTGCTCGACAGGCGGTAGCAGCCGAAACACCTCAGTGACAGTCGACCCCGCCGACAAGGATGGGGGGCCATCTCTGATGCCGGATGGGTCATCGGAGTCCTCCCCGGGGCGGGCGCCACCGAGGCGGTCGTGGCCGACGTCGTCGGCAGCTATGCGTAAAACGCCGCCATGACCCTGGGCGCGTCGGCCCTGGCGAGGCAGTTGCGGATCACGCAGGCCTCCGGTTTGCTTCTCCCGCTGCTGGTCATGATCGCCGCGCTCGTCACCGCCCTTGCGTTCGCATGGCGGCCCCGAGCGCTGAATCGCGCCGCCCGGATCGCCCTGCTGGCCTGCTACCCGGCCTTCGTCGTCGCGGTGCTCGTCGTCGCGTAGGTCAGTCTTCGGTCGGCCTGACCTCCCCGTCGATGCGATCGTCGGGCCCGCTGGGATAGCCCTCTGCGGGATAGACGTACGAAGTGCGAACGATGTAGCACGGAATCGACGACGGGCCGTCACGGACTTCAAAGATCGCGCTTGACTTGCTCTCTAGCTATATGGCTAAATAGCGATATGGCAGACGACGCAGCAGCATCGGTGTTCCGGGCTCTGGCTGACCCAACCCGGCGCCAGATCCTCGAGGACCTCCGCGATGGCGAGCTCCCCGCTGGCGACATCGCCTCCCGGTTCCCGATCAGAGGGCCATCGGTGTCACGCCACCTGTCCATCCTGAAGGCGGCCGGCCTGGTCCAGGAGCGGCGGGACGCCAACCGGATCATCTACTCATTGGCCGAGGACCGCCTGGCGCTGTGCCTGGGCGGCTTTCTGTCGGCGGTTTGCCCCGAACAGTTCGTCCTGCGCAACCGCAGGGCCGGTCGCACCGCTGAGAGCGCGTCATGAGGCCGACGCTTCGAGCCATGATGGAGCGCAGGATCCTCGTCAACTACCGCGTCGACCCCGATGTCCTCGCGGCAGTGCTACCCCCGCCGTTCCGGCCAGCGTTGGTCGACGGACGCGGCGTCGCCGGCATCTGCCTCATCCGGCTCGGCGGCATCCGGCCCGCTGGCCTGCCCGCAGCCTTCGGGCTGACGTCAGAGAACGCAGCGCACCGGGTCGCTGTCGAGTGGGACACACCCGACGGTCCCGTCAATGGCGTGTACGTCCCTCGGCGCGACACATCCTCCAGGGTGGCAGCGGTGGCCGGTGGGAGACTGTTCCCCGGTTGGCAGCACCTTGCCCGGTTCGACGTCGAAGACCACGATGGTCGCTATCGAGTCGAGGTGGAGAGCCGAGACGGGGCCGTCCTCATCCTGGTCGCCGCCCGTCACAGCGACGCCGTCATGCCGGGTTCGGTCTTCGCCGACGTCGAAGCGGCGTCTCGGTTCTTCCGCTGCGCTCCCCTCGGCTACGCCGCCACCCCGACCGAGGGAACCTTCGACAGCGTCGCGCTTGGCACCGAGGGCTGGGGAATCGAACCGCTCGAGATCGAAGAGGCCAGGTCGAGCTTCTTCGACGACCAGGCCCGCTTCCCGCCCGGCAGCGCCAGCCTGGACAGCGCCTTCCTCATGGGCGGGCTCGCCACCACCTGGCATGCCCAGCCGAAGCTCATGGCCACCGCCCCGAAGCGCGAGAAGCTACAGGCATCGCCATGAGCGTGGACCTCGCAGCCCGCTGCAACGCCCTCAAGAGCTACGGCCTGGCGCAACCCCTGCCAAGGCCCGCGACCGCGACCGGGAGCGTCACCGCAGCCTGGGCCCGAGCCGGCATGCGGGCCGGAACAGTCCTCGGCGCCACCTTCGGCGGCCTGCTCACCCTCTTCGGCGGGCTATTGCCCGTCGCTCGCGTCGGCGCCACCCTCGGCGGCCTTCTTACCGTCATCGGCGGGCTATTGCCCGTCACCCTCATCGGCGCCCTGGTGGGCGGCGTAGTCGGCGCGGTCGCGGGCCTGGTCGTAGGCACGCTCAATGGCGTTGTGCTCGGCGCGCTCTCGACCACGCTCCTTAACCCGAAGGCGCCCGATCGGCGGGAGCGGGCGACGGTCGTCGCAGGGGCCACCACCGGCACGGCCGGGCTGGCCTTCCAGATGTTGCTTTTTGGCTGGCTATCCGGCGTCGGAGCCAGGGTCTTGCTGGTCTACCTGCCCGCGACCGCTGCAGCGCTGATGGCCGGCCGGCTCAGCCGCCGGCTGCCGCCTGTGTCTTGAACGTCGTCGTTCGTTCAACGCGGCAACGACATCGGCCCTGGAGAGGACCGGGAGCGCCGGGCTCACGCAGAGAGTTCGATGGTGGCGACGATGGGAGGTTCGAGACGCTCGGGAAGCGTCTCGTCCTCGAAGTACAGCTCGAGCGCCTCGCGCAAGTTGGCGAGCGCCTCTTCGACGGTGTGTCCCTGACTGGCCACTTCGACTTCAAGGCAGCGCGCGACCTGCCAGTCGCCCTCGTGGATGATCGCTGCCGTGAACCGCATGGCGGAGAGGTTACGCCTCGGAAGTTAGCGCCCAGGAGAGTTGGGCAACGCGAACCCCCTGGTCAGAGCCTGTCGCATGGTTCATGTGGCTGTTGAGGCCAGTGGGGTTGATCGATCCCGTTCGCTGAGCTCCGCGGCGAGTTTGCGACGCCGGTTGGAGGGCCTGGTTCGGCCGCGGCGGGTTGTTAGCCGAAGGC
>WNFC01005152.1_pt1 | contig 14302 bp, 14 predicted proteins | sample 5400541 | NCBI WGS metagenome assembly WNFC01 (sample SAMN13153342, study PRJNA577476) | soil metagenome | isolation source: 120 cm saprolite under Douglas fir tree site 2 hole 2 replicate 1 | place: USA:California | collected 2015-04-18
CGGCGGCCGTGGGCTCGTTGATGATGCGGACGACGTTGAGGCCGGCGATCTTGCCCGCGTCCTTCGTCGCCTCGCGCTGCGCGTTGTTGAAGTAGGCGGGGACGGTGACGACCGCGTCGCTGACCGGCTCGCCGAGGTACGCCTCGGCGTCCGCCTTGAGCTTCTGGAGGATCATCGCGCTGATCTCCGGCGGCGCGTACTCCTTGCCGCCGGCCTTCACGCGCGCGTCCCCGTTCGGACCCTTCACGACCTCGTAGGGGACGATCGTCATCTCCTCGGAGACCTCGTCCCACTTGCGGCCCATGAACCGCTTGATCGAGAAGATGGTGTTCTCGGGATTCGTCACCTGCTGACGCCTGGCGGGCGCCCCGACGAGACGCTGGCCGTCCTTCGTGAACGCGACGACGGACGGCGTAGTCCGACCACCCTCCGCGTTCGGGATCACGGCCGGCTCGCCGCCCTCGAGCACGGCCATCGCGCTGTTGGTCGTACCGAGATCGATGCCGAGTGTCTTTGCCATTCGTGTTTCGCCTTTCCTTGGTGGGTTTACTGAGAAAATCTAAGCCGTAGGGTATCAAGTTTACCCGCCAGCACGCGAGCGGCTGCGGGCTCCGCCAGGACGATGCCCGCCATGATCGCGAGGCAGCCGCCCCAGCCCAGGGCGCCGAGCCGGTCGCCCGCGAGCGTGAAACCGAAGAACGCCGTCCACACCGGCTCCATCGTGAAGGCAAGCGCGGTGCGCGTCGCCGAAGTGCGCCTCTGGGCCCAGGTCTGCACGAGCCAGCCGAGCGCGCTCGCGAAGACGCCGGTCACGACCAGCGCGCCCCACACGGTCCAGCCATGCGGCATCGACAGGTCGCCGACGGAGAGCGCGACCACGAGCAGTCCGACGAACGCCGCGGCCATCTCCACGAATGTGAAGGCCACCGGGTCGGCTGTCGGCGCATACCGCTCCATCAGCACGATCTGGAGCGAGTACACCGCCGCGGCGGCGAGCACGAGCAGATCTCCCGTGAACGAGCCCGCGTGGATGCCCGAGAGCATCGCCAGCCCCAGGGCCGCCAGCGCGACTCCACCCCACGTTGCGAGCCCGATGCGGGCGCGGTAGAGCAGCAGTGCGATCAGCGGAGTGAGCACGACATACATACCGGTGATGAAGCCCGTGCTCGAGACGCTCGTGCGTTCGAGTCCCGCAGTCTGCAGCACATACCCGGCGGCGAGCAGCAAGCCGAGAAACGCGCCGCCTGCCACACCGCCTCGGCCGAGCCCGCGCACCCGCCTCGCCGCCGGCAGCGCAAGCGTGCCCGTGGCGATCGCGAACCGCACCGCCAGAAAGGCGAAGAGCGGATAGATCGCGACGGCGTCCTTGACCTGGACGAACGTGACGCCCCACACGGCGGTCACCGCGATCAGCGCGAGAAGGGCCTTCACCGCACGATTCTCACCAAATCCTTGGGCTAAGCTCATTCCATGGAGCCGCTGCGCGACTCGTGGGGCCGAGAGATCAAGTCGGTGCGCGTGTCGGTCACCGACAAGTGCAACTTCCGCTGCACGTACTGCATGCCCGCTGAGGGCCTCGAATGGCTCGGCCGCAGCGAGATCCTCAGCTTCGAAGAGATCGCGCGCCTCGTCGGAGTGCTGGCGCGGCTCGGCGTCGATGAGGTCCGGCTGACGGGAGGCGAGCCGCTGGTCCGCCGCGATCTGCCCGTGCTGGTGGGAATGCTCGCGCGCACCGACGGCGTCCGCGACCTGTCCTTGACGACGAACGGCGTTCTGCTCGACCGGCTCGCCGGCCCATTGGTCGAAGCAGGACTGCAGCGCCTCAACGTCTCGCTCGACTCCCTCAACCACGTGCGCTTCGCGGAGATCACGCGGCGCGACGCGCTCGACTCGGTCCTGCGCGGGCTCGAAGAGGCGGAGCGCTACCCGGAGCTCCGGCCGATCAAGGTCAACTGCGTCGCCGTGAAAGGCTTCACCGAGACGGAGGTGCCGGCGCTGGCAGAGCTGGCGCGACGGAAGCCCTACATCGTCCGCTTCATCGAGTTCATGCCGCTCGATGCGGACGAAGCATGGCGCGAGGACGACGTCCTGACGGGCGCCGAGATCCGCGCGATCATCGAGGCGGAGCACGGTCCTCTCGTCGAGGTGCCGGCAAAGCCCTCGTCGACGGCGCGACGCTTCCGCTTCGCGGACGGAGCGGGCGAGCTCGGATTCGTGAATCCGGTCTCCGAGCCCTTCTGCTCGAGCTGCGACCGCATCCGCATCACCGCCGACGGGCAGCTGCGCACGTGCCTTTTCTCACGAAGGGAATGGGACCTGAAAACGCCTCTGCGCGAAGGAGCGGGCGACGACGAGCTGATCGAGCTCCTCCACTTTGCAGTGCGCCACAAGGAGCTGAAACACAGAATCAACGACCCCGGCTTTGTCCGCGCGAGCCGATCGATGTCTCAGATCGGCGGCTGAAGGCGACAAGGCGGCGGTTCGTTTAGACGCGGCGACAGGCGAAGCCCGCCGCCGCTCTAGACGGCACCGCAAGCGGCGCCTCAGCGCTCGATGTCGCAAATAGGGGGTAAGGCCCCGAACCGGGGATTTCTGACAGCGCGACCGACGTTTAGAATTCACAGGTCATGACTGCCGCCATTGCAGCCGGAAGGCGCCTATTCCCGCGTGGTTACGCCGATTTCGGCTACCAGCTGCTGATCTGGTTCGGCTTCCTCGCGGCGTATCAGGTGGCGCGGGGCGTCGCAGATCGTGATCCGACACGCGCGTTCGCCAACGGGTGGCGTGTGATCGACGTGGAGCAGCGACTCGCCGGCCTCGGCGAGCTGACGCTGCAGGGCTGGACGCAATCGTCGCGTGTCCTCGCGACACTGGTCTCGTGGACGTACTGGAATTCCGAGTTCACCGTGATCGGGCTTGCACTGCTCTGGGTCTATTTCGGGCACAACGCAGCGTTCACGCGTTTCCGCAACACGATCCTGCTCGCGAACGTGCTCGGCCTGATCGGATATGTCTTCCTTCCCACCGCGCCGCCACGCCTGTTCACGTCGATGGGCTTCACGGACACGCTCAACCAGTTCGGTGGGCTGAACCACGGCAGCGGCATCATCGAGCTTGCGTCGAACCCGTATGCGGCCATGCCGAGCCTGCATGCGGCCGACGCCCTGATCGCGGGAGTCATCCTCGCATCGGTCGTCAGGCGGCCGATCTGGAAGATTGTCTGGCTGCTCTGGCCGGCGTGGGTGTGGTTCGCCGTGATGGCCACCGGCAACCACTTCTGGCTCGACGTCGTCGCCGGCATCTTGCTCGCCGTCGTCGCTCTCGCGATCGTGTACCGGGCGCGGTTCAAGAGCGCCATCGCAAGCCTGCTATAGTTTCGTACATAGCAGGAATGCGATGGGCGAGGACATGAGGGAAACGGCAGTTCTCCAGCGCGTCAAGCAGGGCTACACGGTGGGGGCGCGCACGCTGGCGTCCCGTTGGATCGTCGGCCTCACACGCACGCGCATCACGCCGAACGCGCTGACCACCGCAGGCGTGTCGCTGTGTCTCGCCGCCTCCGTGATCGTCCTCTTCGAGAACCGCAACACCTGGCTCTTCTATTGGGCAGGCGCGCTGCTGTTCGTCGTCGGCTCGATCCTCGACATCCTCGACGGTGCGCTCGCGCGCGCGGGCGGCAAGACGACGCCGTTCGGAGCGTTCATCGATTCCACGACCGATCGAATCGGAGAAGGAGCGATGCTCGGCGCGATCGCGCTCGTCTTTCACAGGCACGACCATCCCGTCGCTCTGGCGCTGACCTTCGCCGCACTCTCCGGCTCTTTCCTGGTGAGCTACACACGCGCCCGGGCCGAGGCCCTTGGCCTGCGCGGCGACGTCGGCCTCGGGTCGCGGGCCGAGCGAGTCGTCGTCATCACCGCCGGGCTCGTGCTTGCGCCGATCAGCATCTGGCTGCTCGTGGGCGCGATCTCGCTCCTCACCGCCACGGCTTGGCTCACCGTCCTCCAGCGGATCGTGTTCGTGCGCAAACAGCTACTCGACCGAGGCTCCTGAGCTGTGCTGATCTTCATCATCGGTCTGATCGTCTGGGGCTTCATCGTGGGCGGTCTGGCACGACTTTCCCTCCCCGGTCCCGATCCGATGCCCTGGTACGCGACCATCGGCCTCGGTCTCGGCGGGTCGCTCCTCGGCGGGATCATCGCGAGGGTCATCCTCGGCACGGCCGGCGGCCTCATCTTCGCCTTCCTCGGCGCTGTGCTGCTCCTGTACCTGTACCGCCGCTTCGTCCAGGGTCGCGGCATGACGGGCCCCTCGGCCCGCCGCCTGCCCTAGCCCGATATCGCAAACCTGCTATTTTGCCGGGCATAGCAGGAATGCGATAGGAGGTCACCCAGGATGACTGAACAGAACGGCAAGCAGAACGGGAAAGCGCGCCTCGACGACCGCGTCCGCGTCGCGCTCGTAGGCGTCGGCAACTGCGCCAACTCGCTCCTGCAGGGAGTCGAGTACTACAAGGACGCGCCTGACGACCAGTTCGTACCCGGTCTGATGCACGTGAACCTCGGCGGCTACCACATCCGCGACATCGAGTTCACGGCCGCATTCGACGTCACGACGGACAAGGTCGGCAAGGATCTGTCCGAGGCGATCTGGGCGCACCCGAACGACACGATCAAGTTTGCCGACGTGCCCAAGTCGGGCATCAAGGTCTCGCGCGGCATGACTCACGACGGGCTCGGCAAGTACATCTCCGAGGTCGTCACCAAGGCACCCGGCGAGACCGACGACGTCGTCGGGATCCTGCGCGATACGCACACCGACGTGGTCGTCAACTATCTGCCCGTCGGCTCTGACGCCGCCACCAAGTGGTACGCGGAGCAGGTGCTGGAGGCGGGCTGCGCGATGGTGAACTGCATGCCGGTGTTCATCGCCCGCGAGGCGTACTGGCAACGCCGCTTCGAGGAGAAGGGCCTACCGATCATCGGCGACGACATCAAGTCACAGGTCGGCGCGACGATCACGCACCGCGTGCTCACGTCGCTCTTCCGAGAGCGTGGCGTTCGGCTCGACAAGACGATGCAGCTGAACGTCGGCGGGAACTCGGACTTCCTCAACATGCTGGAGCGCGAACGCCTCGAGTCGAAGAAGATCTCGAAGACGAACGCGGTCACGTCGATGCTCGACTACGACCTCGGCGCGAAGAACGTCCACGTCGGCCCGTCCGACTACGTGCCGTGGCTCACGGACCGCAAGTGGGCCTACATCCGCATGGAGGGCTCGTCCTTCGGCGACGTGCCGCTGAACCTGGAGCTCAAGCTCGAGGTCTGGGACTCGCCGAACTCCGCAGGCATCGTCATCGATGCCGTCCGGCTCGCGAAGCTGGCCCTCAACAACGAGGTCGCAGGCGCCCTCGAAGGGCCCAGCTCGTACCTGATGAAGTCGCCGCCGAAGCAGGTGCCCGACGACGAGGCCTACGACGCGGCGGAGAAGTTCATCCGGGAGAACTCGCGGAACGCCGCAGGGGTCCCGGAAGCCCCAGTTCCGGGCGCGTAAGTCCTCTCTGGAGGGCCCGTTCGAAGTGGCCGGGCCCTCCTCACTACACTCGGAGCGATGGGTTTGAGGATCTGCCTCGTCACGCCCTTCGCCTGGTCGCAGCCGCACGACGTCAACGAGCACGTGGCAGGGGTGGCGGAACAGTTGCGGGCGCTCGGTCACACCGTGGTCGTGCTCGCGTCCTCCAATCGCGCTCGGGATCTGGCCGCCGGCCGGCGGGCGCTGCTCGACGGGCTCGACGCAGACGTGGTCACCGTCGGCCCGGCCGTCCCGATCTCGCGCCGGAGCCGAATCGGCGTCCCCGTCGGCGCGCGTGCGAACCTGTCGCTCGCGCTTGCACTTGGGCGGTTCGACATCGTCCACGGCTTCGAGCCGGGGCTTCCTTCGCTGTCCTACCTGGCGTTACGCGACGCGCAGGCCATGACCGTTGCGACCTTTCTGTCTGCGGAACGGCTCGGCTATCCCCCGGGCCGGGCGCAGCGGGACCGACTGCTCGGCCGTATCGACGCGCTCGTCGCGACCAGCGAGCACACAGCCGAGGCAGCCGCCGCGCGCTTTCCAGGCCACTATCACGTCATCAGCGAGGGCTTCGAGCCGAGACTCTTCGCACCCGCGCGCAAGCGCGAGCTGATCGTGCTGGAGTGGCGACCGAACGAGCGCTCGCTGCTACGCGGGGTGTTTCGCGCTCTGGAGGAGCTCCCGGACTGGGAGCTCCTCCTACTGCGCACGAAGCCGCTGGTCGGCCGCCCGACGATCCCGCGTCCGTTGCGTGACCAGGTACACGTGCGAACCGCACGAGACGGGGCCGCGCGTGCGCCGCTGCTCGCGGAGGCGAGCATCTTCGTCCCGGCGCTCGCCGGGCTGGAGCGAGTGCGCCTCGAGGCTGGGGCGTCCGCCTGCGCCGTCGCAGCGCCGCCGGGCGTAGGCGGCCAACCCGAGCTCGCCGGGGCGGAAGTCGCACGGCTTGCCGAGGACCCCGCGTTTCGCCGGCGCAAAGCGGAGCGAGCACGCGCCGAGGCCGAGGGCCAGACCTTCGCGGACGTGGCGCGAGAGCTCGACGAGCTGTACCGCTCGCTGAGCGATCGTCGCCACGCACCGACTCGATTCGACGACCCGCTGGCCGACCGGCCCTGGGTGCTCTGCGACCTTCACATGCACACCAGCTGGTCGACCGACTGCGCCGTCGACCCCGCCGACCTGATCATGCACGCCTCCGCGATCGGCCTCGGCGCCATCGCCGTCACGGACCACAACGTCTTCGGCGGCGCGCTCGAGACGAAGGAGCTCGCGCGCGACCACGACCTCGTGGTCATCTCGGGAGAGGAGGTGAAGACGGACGGACAGGGAGAGGTGATCGGCCTGTTCCTCCGCGAGGAAATCCCGCGCGGCCTGTCGTTCGCCGACACCGTGGCCGCTATCAAGCAGCAGGGCGGCCTCGTCTACCTCCCGCATCCCTTCGACCGGATGCACTCGATTCCCGATCCCGCGACACTCCAGCGTCACCTCGCGGACATCGACGTCTTCGAGGTGTACAACGCCCGTCTCCTCTTCGAGGCCTACAACGACGAAGCGCTCCGCTTCGCGCGCAAATACAACCTGACGATGGGGGCGGGCTCGGACGCGCACGTCCTCCAGGGCGTCGGCACCGGTGCCGTCCGCATGCGGGCCTTCGAGGGCCCGGAGGAGTTCCTGCTCAGCCTCGGCTCGGCCCAGGTGCTGCGGCGCCCCAGGTCGCTCGTCTACCTCCAGTCCCTCAAATGGATGGCCCAGGCCAAGGAACGGGTTCGGTAGTCCCGAAACTGGTCCAAGCAGTGTCTGCGACCGACGAGATCTACGAGAAGTACCTCCAGAAGGCGATCGTCGAGATCAACGAGCTCGCCCACGAGGTCGCCCAGGCGGGCGGCGGCGCGAGGGTGCCGGTCGTCGGATCCGGCCATCCGCTCGCAGACGTGATGCTGCTCAAGTTCCGGCCACAACCGGCAGAAGTCCAGGAGGGCGTCGCCTTCTACGGCCGCGCCGGTCAGGCGATTCTGAAGTCGCTTCAGCGGCTCCACGTCGATCCGATGTCCGTCTACGGAACGAACTGCCTCAAGTTCGCGGACGGCAGCGAGGACGAGTCGCGGCCCTTCCTCACTCGCGAACTGCACATCGTGCAGCCGAAGCTGATCGTCGCGATGGGAGAGAGCGTCGTCGAGTTCCTCAACACGATCGACTTCCCGCTTGCCGATACGGTGGTGTACAAGCCGGGCGAGCTCGCGCGTTTCACCGCAACGGTCCAGGTATTGGTTGTCCCCGACATCGACGCGTCGCTCGACGAAGCCCCCGCGAAGACTCAGTTTTGGAACGCTTTCAAGCCACTCGGCCAATGGTGGGCCGAGCTGCCGCCCTATTAACGCTCGGGACGGCGCTCGCCCTCTATTACGCGTTCCACGACAGGCTGTGGAGGGCGTCCACGTGGTGGGACATCGCGTTCATCGCGCTGGTTCTGATCCCGGCCTGCTTCGCGCTCGTGTGGCTCTTGCTGCCCCTACGCAACGCCCCCGGCCTCCTGCCGGCGGGCCTGGCCTTCGGCGCGCTCGCGTTTCTCTTTCACCTTGCCGGCTGGAGCACCCCCGAGAACTTCGCGAAGCTGTTCGGCGTCACGGCGGTCGGCTTCTGGTTCCTGCGGTACTTCGAGGGCCTGAGCTGGGTCGTGCTCGTGGCCCTGGTCATTCCCTGGGTCGACGCCTACTCCGTGTGGCGCGGGCCGACGAAGGTGATCGTGACCCAGCACCGAGAAGTGTTCACGAACTTCTCGTTCGCCTTCGCCATTCCCGGTGAGACCTCGGCCGCGAACCTCGGGCTACCCGACCTCCTGTTCTTCGCGCTCTTCCTCTCGGCGTCGGCCCACTGGGCGTTGCGCCCGCGGCTGACGTGGCTTCTGATGACGCTGTCGTTCGGCGCCACGCTCGCGCTCGCGGTCTGGCTCGAGCTCGGCGGCCTCCCCGCCCTGCCCCTGCTCGCACTCGGGTTCCTGCTTGCGAACGGCGATCTGATCTGGAGCAGGCTCAAGCAGGAGCGGGCAGAACGCGCCGAGGAGATCGCAGCCCGCTCTTCCGGTCGGAGCGAGCCCTAGGTGTGACGTTCCAGCAGGGACACAGCCTCGATGTGTGGCGTGTGCGGAAACATGTCGACCGGCTGCACGCGCTTGAGCTCGTAGCCGTACTCCGCACGTAGACGCTTCACATCGCCTGCGAGAGTCGTTGGGTTGCAACTCACGTACACGATGCGCGGCGCGCCGATCTCGCCGAGCCGCTTGAGCGCCTTGCCGGCGAGCCCTGCGCGCGGCGGGTCGACGACCACCAGGTCCGGGTCGCCGGCGCGCTCGTGCAGCTCCTCGAGCACCTGCCCGACGTTGCCGGCGAAGTACGCCGCATTGCCGATCCCGTTCAGCTCGGCGTTCTCCAACGCGCAGGCGATCGACTCCTCGGAAACGTCGATCCCCCAGACCGTGAGCGCATCGCGTGCGAGGAGCAGCCCGATCGTGCCGATCCCGCAGTAGAGGTCGTACACCGTCTCGTTGCCCGTGAGCGCCGCGAACTCCCGCGCCGTTTCGTACAGCTTCTCGGCCATACCGGTGTTCGTCTGCAGGAACGCGTTCGGGCGAACGCGAAAACGCATCCCACACAGCTCCTCCTCGATCGCTTCCTCACCCCAGAGCAGCTGCGTGGGGAGGTTCGTCGTCACCTCGGCAGGTGTGTCGTTGATCGACCAGTGGATCGACCGCACCTCCGGAAACAGGCGCAGCGTGTCGACGAATCCGCCCGTGTCGAACTTCTCGCCGGGACCGGTGACGAGCTGGACAAGCACCTGACCGGTGTTGCGGGCCTCGCGCACGACGAGATGGCGGAGGTAGCCCGTGTGCTCCTCCTGGTCGTAGGCGACGAGCTTGTCGCCGCGCGCCCACTCGCGCACGGCGTTGCGGATGGCGTTCCCGAGCTCTGTCGTGAGCCAGCAGGAATCGATCTGGAGCACCTTGTCCCAGCGGCCGGCCAGATGCAGCCCGAGCGTGGGGCCGTCCTCGAGCTGTGTGAACGAGTACTCGAGCTTGTTGCGGTAATGGAAGATCTCCTCGGCCGGCAGGATCTCCTCGAGCGGTGGGTCCGCGAATCCGCCGATGCGGCGAAGCGCATCACCGACCTGAGCGTGCTTCGCCTCGACCTGCGCCTCGTAGGCGAGATCCTGGAAGCGGCAGCCGCCGCAGGCCGGGTAGTGCCGGCACGGAGCTTCGACGCGCAACGGGCTGGGCTGCAGCACCTCGGTGACGAGCGCCTCGGCGTGACGCCGCTGCACCTTCGTCACGCGTGCCCGAACGGTGTCGCCAGGAAGCCCGCGGCGGACGAAGACGACGAAACCGTTCAGCCGTGCGACACCGTTCCCGCCGTAGGCGAGACGGTCGATGGTGAGCTCGAGTTCCTGATCTCTGCTGACGGGAGCGGCCACGCCTCGAGCGTAGCCACTCCTCAGTGGAGGTCGGTCGGAGGGTGGGGATCCAGGATGAGCGCCGCTCGCAGCTTCTGCTTGAAGTTGAAGTCATGCACGAGCGTCCCGAGGATCGGCTGATTCTCGCGGACGTCGGGCCTCGGATCCGGACGTCCGTCGGTCAGAGGATCCAGACGCTGCCCGTGCAGGAAGTCGTCCTCGATGAACTTGACGTAGGCATCGAAGCTGAGCGTCTGATGGTCGACGAGCCCTTTGCGCGCGTAGGGGCTGATGACAAGCCCGGGAACTCGGAGGCCGTACCCGTTCTGGTCGACGCTCGGCGGCCTGACATGGTCGTAGAACCCGCCCCAGTCGTCCCAGGAGACGAAGATCGCCGTGGACTTCCACTCCGGGCCGCGCATTGCGGCGTTCACGAGCCGGGTCACGTACGCCTGGCCTGCTGTTACGAGACCGGGCGGATGCTCGCTCACCGAGCCCGTCGGGTTGATCCACGACACGGCCGGGAGCGTGCCCGATTTCGCCGCCTGAAAATAGTGGGACAGGGTGGTGACGTTGCCGAGTTGGCCGTCCTGCTTGACGGTGTCGAAGTACGGCAGCGGGTTCCAGATGCCGGGCGTCTGTGCGCCTTGCTTGACGGACTCGCAGATCATCCCGTCGTTCTCACAGTCCGGCTCGGTGCCGCTGAAGACGTAGTAGCGCCAGCTCACACGTGCCCGGTGCAGCAGATAGGTGAGGTCGGTCCAGGCGTAGTCGGGTGCAATCCGCGCCTTCGGCGAAGCGGGATTCTCGAGCGCGCTGACGCAGCTCGTCGGGTCGCCGGAACGAGAGCAACGTGCCGACCATTCGGAGACCATGAACAGATGCGCCGGCAGGCTCCACGAAGCATTCGGCTCGAACATGTGGTCCTGGAGGACGAAGTTGCGCGCGTAGGCCCAGTAGTTCGCGATGTCCCGCCCGTCGTGATAGCCCATGACGTCAGGGTTCGCCGAGCGCTGCGAGCAGATCGGATCGTTCGGGTTCACCTTGCAGCCCTTCCCCAGCGCTTGCTCCGCCTGCGCGACGAAGCCGTCCATCTTGCCGCCGTTGACATCGGCGGTTGCGCTCGCCTCGCCGTGCGGGCCCCCGGCGTTCAGGTCGTTCGTGTCGTGGTACGGCTTCTGACAACCGCCCTTGACCGGATCGGGAACGCAAACCGCGAAGTCGCCGTTCGCCGCACGGGGAAAACCGTCCGCTCCTGGATAGGTGCCGAAGTAGTGATCGAAGGAACGGTTCTCCTGCATGATCACGATGACGTGCTTGATCTTGTGGATACCCGCCGGCGCAGCGGTCGGCTTGCGCTGCGTTCCGGCGTCAGTCGAGCGGGCCGAGACGGCGAGGACCAAGGCGATGGTCAAAGCAGACAGGCCGACCGCTAGAAGCGACTTTCGCATGACCCTCCCTTTGTCGATCAGTCGCGTTCTAGCCGCAGGCTTTTACGTTGCCGTTAAGAGGGCGTAAGGGTTCGGGCGCGTTCAGGTCCGCAAGGCCGTACGATCCCTCCGTGGACGCCGAAGCCGCGGCACGCGCCTGGGTGGACGCTTGGGATCGCGCGTGGCGGACCAAGGACGAAACGCAACTTGCGCCGGTCTACGCCGACGACGTCGTCTTTCGCTCGCATCCGGACCGCGATCCACAGCGACCCCTCGACTATGCGCGCGGGGCGTTCGCCGAGGAAGGCGACGACCTGGAGCTCTGGTGGGGCGAGCCGCTCGTCGCAGGCGACCGCGCAGCCGTCGAATGGTGGGCAGCTTTGACGGAGAGCGACGAGCGCGTCACCCTCTGCGGAACGTCATGGCTCACGTTCGGCGACGACGGCCGCGTGGTGGAGCAGCACGACTACTGGACGATCTCGCCGGGCCGAGCGAAGCCCTGGCAAGGCTGGGGCGCCTAGCTCAGCGGGGTGACGTAGACCTTCCGCTCGCGCGGGCCGTCGAACTCACAGAAGAAGATTCCCTGCCACTTACCCAGTGCGAGCTTGCCGCCGTCGAGCGGGATCAGGATCTGCGGGCTCATGAGCGACGCACGGATGTGCGACGGCGCGTTCGGCCCGTCGGGATCCTCGACGTGTTTCCACTCCCAGGCGTCGTCCACCACCTTCTCGAGCGCGGCTTCGAGGTCTCGCGCAACCGCAGGGTCGGCGCCCTCGTTGATCGTGACACCGGCCGTCGTGTGGGGGACGTAGACGAGCGCGGCCGCTGCGCCGTTGAGCGAGCCCAGCGCATCCTGCACCCGCTGAGTGATGTCCACGAGCTGGGTCCGGCGCTCGGTCTTGAGGCGGATCTCTTTCACTGCTTGCGTATCCTAGGCGCATGCACATGAAGACGAGGAACGGGGCGACCCAAGATGCTGGTTGAGACGGCCGCGCGCGCAAAGCGCGCACGGCCTCTCGGCGGCGCCGCCGAGGCGGCGCCTTAGGAGACGATGCCTCCCGCCCCGTCCTCTGACCGGGAGCTGGACGCCTACCGCGAGCAGGCGGACCGGTTCATTTCTGAGCTCGACGAGGAGTTCTACCTCCATTACGCGGGGCTGAAGGAAACGTTCGATCTGGCGCCGATCTACGAGCGCCACAAGAATCTGACCGAGCTCGATCAGGTCAAGTCGATCGGCCTGTCTGTGAACGGCGGCGCACGCGTGACGGAGCTCTGGCGGTTCGCCTGCGAGGGATACTTCGGCGAGCTCACCCGGGACCACGCCGAGAAGCTGGCCGAGCTCGAGTCGGAGCTCGCGGTGTCGGTGGGCGGCGAGGAGATCCCCTACCGGATGGTCCGCCCGGCCCTCGCCAACGAGCCGGACCGCGAGAAACGGCGTGTGCTCGACGAGCGCGCCAACGAACTGCTCGACGAGCACATGAACCCGATCTACCTCGAGGCCGCGGAGAAGATTCAGCATGGAGCAGGCGACCTCGAGTTCGCGAACTACCTCGAGCTCTACCGCAAAGCTCTGCCGTCGTCCGCGCTCGACGACCTCGCCGCACAGTGCCGCACGTTCCTCGACTCGACCGAGCGGCTCTACGAGGAGTGGGCCGACAAGCTCTTCCGCACGCGTGTCGGCGTCTCACTCACGGAAGCAGAACGCTGGGACGTGCCGCGTCTCTTCCGTGCGCCCGAGTGGGATCCGATGTTCCCCGGGGACAAGATGGTCCCGGCGCTCGAAGGCACGCTCGAGGACCTGGGGATCGACCTGGGCTCGCAGGAGAACGTGACGCTCGACCTCGAAGAGCGACCGAACAAGAGCCCGCGCGCCTTCTGCGCGCCGATCGAGGTGCCCGATCGCGTCGTGCTCGTCATCCAGCCGATCGGCGGTCCCGACGACTGGCGCGCGCTCTTCCACGAGGGGGGACACACCGAACACTTCGCCCACACGTCGCGCAACCTCTCGATGGAGGAGAAGCGCCTCGGCGACAACGCAGTCACCGAAGGCTGGGCGATGCTGCTCCAGCATCTGACAGACGAGCCCGAGTGGCTGACGCGACGGCTCGACTTTCCCCGACCCAATGAGTACGCCGTGGAAGGCGCGACCGGGCTCCTGTATTTCGTGCGCCGCTACGCCGCGAAGATCCTCTACGAGCTCGAATTCCACGCCGCGGAGGACGTCACGACGATGCGCGGACGCTATGCGGAGTTCCTCTCCGACGCCCTGAAGATCGACGTCGCCCCGGCGAACTACCTCGCAGACATCGACTCAGGCTTCTACGTGTCTTCGTACCTGCGCTCGTGGGCGTTCGAAGCACAGCTGCGCGCATACCTCAAGGAGAAGTTCGGGTCGAAGTGGTTCGCGACCCACCAGGCGGGCTCGCTCCTGCGTGAGCTCTGGGGGGAAGGCCAGAAGATGCGCGCCGAGGAGATGTTGAAGGAGGTCACCGGCTCGACCCTCGAGATGGAGGCCGTTGCCGAAAGGGTCCGCGAGGTCTTGCGCTGACTATCCGGGCGAAAGCTGCGCTTTCGCCCGGTGATTAGGGACGGCGCTTCGCGCTAAACGTGCGCGGGCCGAGCCCGCGCACTCTCATGGTGTCTGCGGTCCGCGGTTGTTCCCTTCCGTGCGGGCACGGGCGCTGAAGCGTCCGCGCCCGCATCGCTACGCCTCCGCCTAAGCCCGGCTCCGCCTGGTCTTAGTCTGCGGCCTTGGTGGTCCGGGTTGGACGCGCGTTGGCCTGCAACACCGAGGGCCGGAGCTTAGACCAGGCGTAGCCGGGCTAAGTGCAGGCCGACCTCACGCGGGCGGTGACGCC
>WNFC01009882.1_pt1 | contig 14297 bp, 13 predicted proteins | sample 5400541 | NCBI WGS metagenome assembly WNFC01 (sample SAMN13153342, study PRJNA577476) | soil metagenome | isolation source: 120 cm saprolite under Douglas fir tree site 2 hole 2 replicate 1 | place: USA:California | collected 2015-04-18
TCAAAACCCTCGGCGTGCGCGTCGAGCGCCAGTGCGAAAACGCCATCGCCGTCGCTAAATTCCTGGAGAATCATTCGAAAGTAGAGCGTGTGCATTATCCCGGCCTGAAGTCGCATGCGGATCACCAACTCGCCCGCAACCAGATGCGCGGATTCGGGAGCATGCTGGCGTTCGACATGAAGGGCGGGCTGCCTGCGGCGCGGCGCTTCTGCGATCGCGTGCGGCTGTTCCTGCTTGCGGCAAGTCTTGGCGGAGTCGAGTCGCTGGTGATTCTTCCGATCTACAGTTCGCACTACAACATGACGAACGAAGAATTGCGGCGCGCGGGCGTCAGCCCGGGAACGGTGCGCGTTTCGATTGGTCTGGAAGACAAAGAGGACTTGATCGAAGATTTGAAACAGGCGCTCGCTTAATTTTTGCAGCGTCGCGCATCAGAACTTGGCCGGACTCCTTCGGCTACGCACAGGACAAGTTTCGCCCGGCTGCTACAAAAACGAAACAACCTACCGCGCGGTGACCACAGAAAACCATAAACGAGACGGCCGAGCGAATCCTAAGACTTCTCCAGGAGGACCGGAGAAGTCCACTCCTCCTGCGAGGGGAGCAGGGATTTCACGATGTCTTCCAGTTCGTGCGCGCTTTTCACGTGCTCGGGATAATTGTGCGCGGTGATGTCAAACGAAAGATTGTGCTTGGCGCGGATCTCTTGCAACTCCTCTTGCAGGCGGACGGCGACGCGCTTGGCATTTAGAACGTCCGTCTCCGGGAGAACCAGGGCAAACAAGTCAGTCGAAAGCCGGTAGATCGAATCCGTGGGCCGCAGCTTGCGGGACAACGCTTTCGCGGCCTCGCTCCAGGCTTCCGAACTTCCGTCAATTTTTGCGGAGGCGGATGCAGGCTTGGCTTTCACGAGCAAGAGAGACAGCGTCTTCTGCATGGTCATGGCCCTCCGGTATTCCATGGTGAGGCGATCCCAGAAATGAAGCTGATCGGGCATGGTCTGGAGCAAGTCCACGCTGGCCTGATGCTGCAAAGTGACGTTGCGGTCCAGTTCTGACAGAATCTGCTCCTTCAGTTTGCGCACGGTGCGCTGGCGGTCGAGCAGGTACACGACAAAGAGGAGCGTCAGCGTGCAAAATCCGAAGAAGGCGACGCGAAGCGTCCACTTGTTCCCAATGGGGTGGAGGAACACCAGCGGGTACATGAACATGGCCAGGCCAACGGCCTGCACCAGAACGAAGGCAGCGGCCAGAATCGTGAGCTGCAGCTCATGGCGTTCGAGATGATCCAACTCTGTGCGGTTCAGCGTACCCATGACGTTTTTTCTTGCGACCCCGACCCGGTCGGGGCCAACCTGCTTAGGCTCCTGTCAGCCAACACCCGCGCCTGTGAGGCGAGCTTCGCCTCGGAATGCACTTCCATCGTCCGGCTCGTGCCCGCTTTCCACAATGGCCGCGAAGTACCGTGTTGCGGAAATGCTACTGGCCCATTTTGGAGCAGAGTTAAAAGTCGAAAGTTTAAAGTCGAAAGAGTGAGGCGGAATTAACACCCCGACCCGGTCGGGGCAGGCGCCGTTCACGGAGACGGAGACAGCTAAGCCACGGGGATACTTCGTGCGCGGGGCGGCGGGGCGGCTAGTCAAGACGCACCCCCCCACCCCCCGGTAGTTTTGCGCAAAGAGTGCGGAATCGCTTGAAAACAAAAGAGTTGAGTTTTGCGTGCGTGCAAAAGAGTGCGCAAGAATGTGAAAAGAAAGGACTTGAGTACAGTGGCGAGTGTTGAGTGGCGAGCGGCGAGTTCCAGAATGGGAATTGTTGGTATACACCCGGCAGTTTTCGCAAGAGTGGCGAGGAAAGGACTTACGGGATACGGAACTTGGAAGAGGGTACGGAAGATGAGAGATCGAGAAAGGGGATAGTGATCGGGAGAGCCCCCCACCCCCGGTTTTTTGTAAGTGGTGCAGCTAAAGGACTTAGGGGGATAGGGAACGTCTGCACGTCGGAACGTTTGAACGTCTGAACGTCGCCCCCTCCCCCCTATGTTTTTGTAAAAGATTGATGCGACTGGGGTTAGGGGGTGGGGGTCGGCAAAAACATTGAGCCCATGGGACTTAGGGGATCCTTCGGCTACGCTCCCCGAGATGCTCGGGGCAGGCAGGACAAGTAGGGGACAGGGAATAGGAGTTAGGGCAGGGAACGAATTCGGAGATCGGCGAGGATGGAGCTTGGCAAACACACGGAAAAGTAGCATGAAACTACAGCGCGTGTCAAGTATTTATTTAGGTATCATTCGAATGGATCCGTAAGACGTTGAAATGTTTGCAGGTTACAAGTTTGAAGGTTGAAGTTCAGGAATGGGGATGGGGTGTTCGCGCGCGCCGCTGCGGATCAACGAAAGGACCCTGGAAAGATGGGAACAGGGCAGGGCCAAGCCGAATCCTCAGGCGGCAGCGCTGGTACTGCTGGTGCGCCGGTATCCCGACACGCTGGAGCGGTTGGAAAAGGCGGCGGCTGGTTTGTGCGGTGCGAATGCAGAAGACAAATGAGAATTAGACCATTGAAATTAGAAAATAGTGAAGAGGACATCTCCGGCCATGCTGCGCATGAGTGGACAGCCCGCCCCCCTTCGGTGACCTTGCGCTTTTGAAAAGCACCAAACTACTAGGCTATTGCTCTTTGGTGCCAGAAAGAAATACCATCATGGTTCGTCAACCTGAGCCATTTTGATATGTACTTCAAAGCGTTTCTTGCGGAGTCTAACTTGCATGACTAAGTCGGCATCAAAAAAATCCGAGAACAAAGGCGGCCGGGAGCCCAGCAAGGTTGTCCTGAGTCCTTGGTGTGGAAAGCCTGCTGATAATTGCGGCGGCAAAGTATTCGTGAGAGCTACTAACTCGCACTTATCCCTGGCATCAGGCTCGTTCATCACCGCTCGAGCAAAGGCAAAAGAGCGATGATATCCAGCTTTGAGTAGGAGTCGTCCCCCGATTTCTGCGACGCTTACAAACCCACCACCCTGCTGGATTCGGAATGCTCCGTCTGGCTGGACACCGATCATGTGTTCCGCATGCGGGAGCGTTATCTTCATCGTATCCGCCTCAACCCGCACCGGCATCTGAACTATTGGTCTGTCAATTACGAGTGATTTCCTAGCCCATGCTCCCGCCTGCTGCGCGTGACCGTCGGCGATCTCCGTAATCACGTACATTTGGTACACCAGCAATCCCATCGGATTGAGGTTAATAACTTCCCTAACCTCGGGGCCACGGTGACGTGCCAAGAAGTCGTTAACAAGCCTTCTGAAATCGGCGGGTATCGGGACGCGTTCGAGCGGCTGAATTTCTCGTTCCGGCAATGCCTCGACACGCTGTCGATATTGAGCCCATAGGTCCTGTGCTTGCTGGTTTGTGAGAGGTGGATCGAAATAACATAGGTTTTGCAGGTAGGAGACGGCGTCGTCCCGCTCTATCCACCCCAAAAGGACTACTGCCTCGATGGTTGGTGGCACTTAGGCCACCTTGTCCTTCAGCGTCCCCAGCTTTGCGCCGAGGGCGCGCTTGACGGCGACATCGACGTGATACCGCGGCATTACAGCCGCGGTTAGCGCTTCTTCCGACCAGGCTTTCTCCAAATCCTCAATCGTCCACTGGCGGGCATCTCGGAGCGCCTGGACGCCGAGTACGGCCTCAATCATCTGTTGCTCGAACCACTCCCGGACTACATCCTGAACCGTCTCACGGGCGCCGCTTACGTGGCTATACCGCTCGCACCAGCGATTTATCATGTCCGAAAAGACACGAAAGTCAGCGTTGACGAGGATGAGATTCTCCTGGGGAAGATATTTGGCCGCGCGATCTTCAAGGTCAGGTGCAATGCGACTCCCGTCGGCCACGGCAACCCATCGCACGTCGGGGTCGCGCTCCAGTCGGAATTCTTCCCCTGGTACTCCCTTGGCGGACAGAAACATTGCATAAATGTCACCGGCTCTGCCGCTAGTGCGACCGCCTCGGCTGCCAGTTCCACTTACAGAGCGAGTGGTTTCGTTCTCTCCTGCTCTTCCGCCAGCCAACATTGTCTCGTCATCGATCATCAATTTACCTTTGGAGGCTGGGCGGTATCTGGTGAACTTGAATAAATCTCTAATCTGTTTCAAGCGGTCCTTGATCGATTGCTTGTGGTCCGAACCGACGGATCCGGAGGACACTTCCTCCATTAGCTCGTTGATCTCTCTTGGCATTTGTGCCCGGAATTCAGCGGCCCAATCTGCCCAGGGAAGAGGCTCACCATTGACCAGGAGATGGGTCCTGGCTGTGTTTGAAGTTACTCGGTTACGGGAACCGTTCCTAGGTTCGACGTAGATTACGACTCGGCTGTGACCAAAAATCACGCCGAAACCCTGAAGTCGAGCAACGCCGGCTCGAGCGGTAACCATCTCGTACAATTCATCTTGATATAATGCGGCCATGTGGCCACTAGAGGCGATAAACCCTGAGTTTTGCGACAGCGCTTCCTCTTCCTTCAGAATCCACCATCTTGCGACTGCACCCGTCAGTGAAACCTCACTGGCGGCGAGGGAGTGTTTGTCGAGGTATGCCTTCTGCCCCATGACCGTGCGAAGGATGTTGGTGTCCTTGTTGCTTCGGGGGTACTCCCATCCTTCTCGGGCCTTGACGGTCACGCCGTCTGGGAATCGAAAGTATCGGGTGTTAAGGTTGCGGGCGATCCACCGCGAGGGACTGGGAGTGCCATCGGGGGGCTGCATTGTATCGCCGTCGGTTTCGTTTCCGAGCAGGACTACCATCGTGCCATGCGACTTGATTGGCTCAGGTTTAATATCATCCTCGACATAAGCCCAGTGCCCAAAAGACCCGTCCGGAAGCTCAATTTGGCGCAGGCCGTACTTGCCGGTTTCAGGATCTTTCCACAAGTGAATCATTGAGCCGACCCCGTCTTTCCAGGAAAGATAAACGAGTCCGGCGCGATTACGAGGCGCCGCTGCGATCTTAGCGCCAACTCCATAGTTGCCGGTTTCGGATTGCTCGGCCATTGAAGATGACAAGGCGTTTATATAGCGAACCATCTCTTCGCCACTCATGCCGGTACCTGTATCGATGACGCAGAGCTTGTTTATTCCAGTGAGAGTGTGACGATTCCAGTCGACGTCCCAAATGATCTCGCCGTCTTCTTTCGGCAGAGTGCGGACTGCCTGCACGGCGTTTTGGGTAAGTTCCCGGAGATACTGGAGGGGCCCGCAATCCTGTCCCAGACGTTCCAACATGAAGCTCATGTTGTGAACTGTCATTTCCTTGGTTGTTTCGCGTTCAGGTAGGTGGGTAGACTTAGACATCTGTGGCTCCTTGCTGGAGAGGTAGGGTGACGCCCCCTCCGCAAAATGAGGACTCACTGTTCGAATTGAAAAGTGGAAAGCAAGAATCGCGATCGCCTTCTCAGTTCGTCGAGTGAACTCAAAGAAAGCATAACACAATTCCGAAAGTGGGGCAACGCGCGTGCCTGGCCAGCGCTTCCCAATCGAATCTGCGGCTGTTTACTCGCCGCCCTGGCACGCATGGGTTCAGAAGTCCGGGGTTACATGGTCCAGAGGAGGTCGAGCTTTTTTTCGACGTGGGCGAAATCTTTGTCGCTGGTGGCGAGGGAGGCTTTGCGATTGACGGCGAGGGCGGCGGCGAAACCCTCGACGTATGGGAGATTGAAGTTGGCTTTGAATTCGGCAGCGTGGCGCGCTAGCTCGACATCGGCGGGGACCAAGTGGATCGGCAGTTGGGCAATCTGCGCGAGAAACTGCCGGGCGAATCCCGGGCCCTGGTCGCGCCAGACAGAATAGTACACCTCGCCCCAATTGACGACACACATGAGGAGTTCGCGCTTGCCATCGAGGGCGAGTTGAATGAGTTGCTCGACCTTTTCCGCGCCGGGACGGTTAGCCGAAAAGGTCATGACGGCGCTGGCGTCGAGAACGATACGCTTCATAGGGTGGGGCGCTTCACAGTTTTCGCTCTCGGCGGCGCTCCTCGAGGAGAATTTCCGGAGCCTTGGAGTCTTTGCCGAGGCAGCCGCGGAGACTGCGGATAAACTCCGGAGTGAGCGGTTGGAGAATGAGACGATTTTCCTCTTCGACGAAGACCACCTGCGTACCTTTTTTGATGGAATATTTGCGGCGAAGCTTCGAAGGAATGACGAGCTGGCCCTTTGTGGTGACGGTGGAGACTTCGGTCTTCATTCGAACTCCAACGGGAAGGATTCGGAATAAGTATACCGACGACGGGAATGTAAGTCAAGTTCATCTTCAACTTACATTTTTAGCGAGTGTACGACATCCTGGCGAAGAGCACAGCCCCGTTCGGCAGGCTCAGGGCAAGGGAGCGGGCGGGATGAAAGCAAAGCGGGGAGAAGAGAGATTCATGGCGCAGGTCGACAAAAGAAGAAGAGAGATTTCTCTCTGCGCAGGCCGACCGCTTCGCAGGAGCGAAGCGGGAAGAAAAAGTCGGCCTGCTTCGTTCGAAATGACGGGTGAGGCAGGGCGGCCCGCCTCCCCGACAGGAGTCGGGATAAATGCCGTCGTCACAGATACAAGGGCAACGGAGGGGATGGCGACCTAAAGTCGCCGCTACAAAAGCAAGACCGAAAGAACCGGTCTGAAGACCGGCCACTACAACAGACAAAACAAGGTGCCGGGCTTCCCGACACAAACCGTCGGGACCCCCACAAATCGGGGGAAAGCCCGGCGCTACGGAGGCCGAAGAAGGGCACGATATATCGTGCCCCTACAAAAGCAAGAGCACAGCCCGTTCGGCAAGCTCAGGGCAGGAGTGGTTGTGCCACGAAGAAACGAGTGGGGCAAAAAAGCAGAACGGGCGGCACACCGAAGTGCGCCGCCCGTTCTGTATTTTTGTGAAGTGAAGCTGAAGCCGGCCGAATCGAGGTTAAGCCCGATTGGGCCGGGATCAGCTATGCATTAGAGGGGCTGTACGTTCGAGGCCTGCAGGCCCTTGGGGCCCTTGGAAACTTCGAATTCAACCGCCTGGCCATCGTTCAAAGTCTTGTAGCCATCAGCCACGATCGCGGAGAAATGGACGAAAACATCCTCACCGCTCTGGCGCTGGATGAAGCCGAAGCCCTTGCTGGCATTGAACCACTTCACGGTACCTTGTTCTTTACTCACTGCTTTACTCTTTTCTGTCAGCCGGGAACCGGCTGAGCACAACATTAAGCTATCTGATGCCCCAGTCCCGAGCCCCTCAACAGAGCTGCGGCCGTCTTCAAGCTTCGTTCGGGGGACTGCAAAGCGGTCCACCGAACAAAAAAATGGCCGCAAGTGTGACCTTGCGACCGCTTTACTACCCAAAGGCGATACAAGAGCAACAAACGCAAAGACAGAGTAGCACGGGCGGGTGAATTGCGCAAGTGATTTCTTTTGTGGTGTTGGAGGGGGCACGGGGGGACGCGATTCGGGACCCCGACAAGGTCGGGGCAGGCCGGTGACTCGTGGGAGGGGTCGAAAGTTGAAGGTCGAAAGTTGAAAGGAAGTCGCGGAATAAACGCGCCGACAAGGCGCCCGACCGGGTCCCGACAGGGTCGGGATCTTCGATCGGGGCAGGCGTGCCAGGCCGGTGACTCCTGACGGGTTTGTCTAGGGAGTCTGGTCTTTAAGGTCCAGTACGATTTTCAAAATCTCATCCGCCAGGAGGTTGGTGTTCACGTAGTCCATATTGGCCAGGACCACGACGCCGGCGCGCCGCTCGGGCACGATCAAGAACGCCGTGTCCGTTCCCTGTTGTCCGCCCGTATGGCCCGCGGTTCGAAGGCCAAACTTTTCAGCGACGAACCATCCCAGGGCGTAACGGCTAGGCTTGCCTTCGGGAGGTTGCTGGATGGTCCACATAAGTTCGCGCGTGGCGCGTTGCAGGAGTTTATCGGCCAAAATCGCGGCCTCAAAGCACGCCATGTCGTCCGCGGAGGAGATGAGGCCGCCGCCGGGAATCTTGTAGCTGGAGTCCAGGACGCCGGCATTGCGGACCATGCCCGCTTTGTCTTTGTGATACCAGCGCGTGCGATGTGGAACGACCGCGAAGAAATCATCGGCCTGGGTGTGCGCCATCCCCGCGGGCTTGAAAATATTCTCCCGCACGTAGTCCACGTATTTTTGCGACGCGGCGCCTTCCAGCACACAGCCGAGAAGCGTGTAGCCGTACGTCGAGTAGTTGAATTTCGTTCCCGGTTTCGCGACCAGAGGATCGGCCGCGAAAATCTGCAGCGACTCTTCCATGCTCGCGAAATGGCGGGCACTATCCTCGGGAATGTCTCCTTTTCCGTCGCTGTTGTAATGGCGGATGCCTCCCAGGTGGGCAAGCAGCTCACGCGAGGTAATCGGCCATTCTTTCTGTGGAAACGCAGGGCAATACTTCTGGACGGGCGCGTCCAGGTCCAATTTGCCGCGCTCCCAAAGTTGCAAAACCGCGGTGGCGGTGATCGATTTGGAAATGGATCCCAACCGGAACAGCGTGGATGAGGTCACTGGAGCAAAGTCCTCCAGATCGGCCGTACCGAATCCCGCGGACCAAGCGAGTTCACCGTCCAGGACGACAGCCACCCCGATTCCGGGCACGCTGTTTGCCGACATGAAACTCGAAACCGCTCTTTCGATCGCCGCGCGCTTTTCCACAGAAAGGCTTTTCTGCTGCGCGGAAGCGGCCGAAGCGCAGGAGAAGAACAAGGCCAGCAGGCAAACTACGCGTGTTCGGAAGAGGTTTGTTTTGGCAGGCTGCGCACAGGTATTCACGGATTCACCTCCGGCGCGAGTCTATCCCAAAGCGGGGACGCCCGGAACAGCGCCGAGGAAGGCCACGGCGTGTACTGAGAGCGTCACCCCCCTGCCCGCCGGAAAGCGTTGACCCGGACGGGAGGCGCTCCTTACCATAGAGAGATGAGGCAAAGGCTCAGCATCGCCGCGGGTACTCTGCTCTTTGCAGCGGGTCTTCTGGGCTGCGAGGACGCGGGAAGAAAGCCCGTGCAGGCGCGAGTTCCGGCGCTGGCGCCGGCGGCCGCCCCGCAGGCAACGGCGGAACTTGCGCTCTTGCCGCTCGTGAATCCGCCGCGCCGCTACTATGTCAGGCTGCTGCCACCAATTCCGGGCGGCAAAGACTATCTGATCCAGAAGGTCCAGGAAAAATTCGCCTCCGGGGAGCAGAATTTCAAAGCCGGACACCTGGAAGCCGCGCGCAAGGATTTTGACGACGCCGTCGACTGGTTGCTCGAGAGCGGCTACGACCTCAATGGTGATCCCAAACTGAGCGAACTGTTCCACCGCGTGGTGGACACGGTGTATGCCTACGAGCTACAGGCCTTCCGAGCCGGGGATGGCTTCAGCGAAGCTCCTGCCGTTCCCGCGGCGATTGATGAAGTGGCGGAGATGACTTTTCCGGTCGATCCACGGCTGAAGGAGCGGGCCGAGGAAGCGGCCAAAAACATTTCCCACGACCTGCCGCTGACCGTGAACGACCAGGTGCTCTCCTTTGTGAATTTTTTCCAAACGCCGCGCGGCCGCGTCATTGTGGAAACCGGGCTGCGCCGCGCTGGGCGTTATCGCGAGATGATTTCGCGCGTGCTGCGGGAAGAGGGGCTGCCGCAGGATCTGATCTACCTGGCGCAAGCCGAGAGCGCTTTCCAGCCGCTGGCGCTTTCGCGCGCCGGCGCGCGGGGAATCTGGCAATTCGTGGCCTACCGCGGGCACGAGTACGGGCTTCGGCGCACCTGGTGGATCGATGAGCGCCAGGACCCCGAGAAAGCCACGCACGCCGCCGCGCAGCATCTTCGCGACCTCTACAAGCTCTACGGCGACTGGTACCTGGCGATGGCCGCTTATAACTGCGGGCCGGGCAACGTGCAGAGGGGCATCGAACGCACCGGTTACGCCGATTTCTGGGAGCTCTACAAGCGCAATGTGCTCCCGCGCGAAACGAAAAACTATGTGCCCATCATCATTGCGCTGACGCTCATCGCCAAGGATGCGGCGCACTACGACATTCAGGCCGAACCGGAGGCGCCCGTCCCGGCCGACATCGTGAAACCGGGCCGCGCCATCGACCTGCGGCTGGTGGCGGAAACCATCGACGCCGACGTGGAGACACTTCGCTCGCTGAATCCCTCTCTCCTGCGCCTGGCGACTCCCGACGATCCTTCTTTCGAACTGCATTTGCCGCTGGGCACGGCGCAGAAATTCTCCGCGGAGATCGCGGATATTCCTCCGGACAAGTGGGTAAGCTGGCGGCGCCATCGCGTGGAAACCGGGGAAACGCTCACCTCCATCGCCAAGAAATATCGCGTGACGGCCGCGGCCATCGCCGATGCGAACAGTCTGGAGCGCCATGCCGCGCTGGATGCGGGTGAAAAGCTGATCATCCCCGCGACGCAGCCGCAATCGGAAACGAAACGGCGGCTGGTGAGTTATCGCGTGCGCCGCGGCGACACGTTCTTGGGAATCGCCGACCGCTTCGGCGTGAGTGCGGATGACCTGCGCAAATGGAATCGCTTGAAAGCCAACAAGGTGAGCCGCGGCATGGTGCTGCGGCGGGCGGCACGGCTAGCGGAGCACTCGCCGCAAATCATAACTAAGTCTTTTTTATGAATAAGTTACGAGCCGCCAACGCTCTCGAAGGAGCTTCTGCCGCAGTTCGCTTCCAGCCCGTTCTCCTCAACCCTGGCAGTCTCTGGGAGGGAATACCGCAGAACGCTTGACAACGCCCGGCGACTACGGTAACAACGGCTCAAGGGCGGGGTGGCCTTTGAGGTAACTCCGGCCAGAACAGCGGCCCTCGGGCCCCTCTTGTGATGGGTCTCCGGGATTCCCCCAGGGGAGGATGGAATGGATTTCGAGAAGGATAATTTCGAAGATGACAACGAGCTGTCCCGGCTGGAAGACGACGAGGAGCTGGCGGGCGAACCGGAAGAGATCGCCGAAGCCGAGGAAGAGGAGCTGGTGATCGTCGGCGAGGATCCCGAGGAAGAGGCGCCCGCTGCAAAGCCTGCGCCCAAGCCGGCGCCGAAGAAACCTACGCGGAAAGTAGCGAAGCGGAAAGCGGCGCCAAAGAAGAAGGTAAGAAAATCGAAGCCTAAAAAGAAGGCCGCCAAGAAAAAAACGAAAAAGACTGCGAAGAAGAAAAGGCGATAAGGCCTTTTCATAAATTTGGGATCTGCGTTAGGAAGAGGCCGGAACGATGGTTCCGGCTTTTTCATTTTGCGGAATCTTACGTCCCAGAGTGGGATTCCAAACGCCTTGCTCGTTTCCCAACTTGAACACAGCGCTTCTCAATTCAGGAATTCGGCTCCCGGATGGAGCGTGGTGCTTGCCGCAAGCAGCGAGTGCCATTAGCATGACCTGGCATGTTGCGGGCCTTGGAACAGATACGCCGGATGCGGGGCGGCGCGCAGTCTCACCTGATGCGCTGCGATGATGGCTACTACTATGTCGTCAAATTCCAAAATAATCCCCAGCATACGCGCGTGCTGGTCAATGAACTGCTTGGGACTAGGTTGGCGGCCCGACTGGGGCTTCCCACGACACCCGTGGCAATTATTTCTGTCAGCGAAGACCTGATTCGGCTCACTCCGGACCTGTGCATGGAGATGCCGCGAGCGCGCATCCCGTGCCGGCCGGGGCTGCAATTTGGGTCCCGCTATCCGGGGGATCCGCACCGTTTGACGTTGCTTGATTTTCTTCCTGACAAGCAATTGATGGAGGTCGAAAACCTACATGATTTTTCGGGCATGCTGGTCTTCGACAAATGGACGTGCAACACCAATGGCCGGCAGACCCTTTTTTTCAGGGAACAGCGCAACGGACTCGAAACAGCGGAGTTGCGATACCGCGCGGTCATGATCGACCAGGGTTTTTGTTTCAATGCCGGGGAGTGGAATTTTCCCGATGCTCCGCTGCGAGGCTTGTATGCCCGCAACCGCGTCTATGAAGGTGTGACCGGACGTGAGTCGTTTGGTCCTTGGATCGAGCGGATTGAAAAACGCATCACGGAACGAGTCTTTGATGATTTGATTCGCGAGATTCCGCCAGAATGGTATGCCGACGACTTGGACGCCCTGCTGCGGTTAGCCGAACAGCTTTATCGGCGCCGGACCATGGTGCCGGAATTGCTGCTGGCGGCGAAAAATACAACCCGGCACCCATTTCCCAACTGGATGTGACCTATGGCTGAACTCATTTCTCCTCTCGACGACAGCAAGTTTGTTTACCGGGTTTTACGGTACACCTCGGATCTGGTCCGCGATGAGTGGGTCAACATCGGAGTGATCCTGTTTGATCCCCTGACCGGGGCACTGCGCCTCCGACTGGTTGAGGAGCAGGACGAATATGCCCGTATTCGGCGGCTCCATCCGACCGCCGATGAAGACACTCTGCGCGGCTTCCGCGACCATCTCGAAGACCGGTTTGCCACATTTCTGCGAAATCGGCGGGCGGAGAAGGGCGGGACGCTGGGTGTGGGAGAGGAACTCCAGAAACTCATCGAGAATTGGAACAATACCCTCTCCAATGGACTGCAGTTGGCACCGCAAAAAGGAGTCTACGCGGATGACCTGGATGCCGAGCTTGAACGGCTCTACACGGAGCACGTTGCTCCACCGCGCAAAGTCATCCGTGTCGGCGCCCCAGGCAATCGTGCGATGATTCGCAGCTACTGCTCGCAAGTCTGGAAGGCGGCTGGACTCTGGGATCGAATCCAAAAATCGGTGCGCGTAACCGAGTTTACCTTTCCAGGGGACCCCATGCGGATCGACTATTGTTACCGCCGAAATGGCACGCGAGGCTATGTGCAAACGCTCAGCGTTTCTCGTGCTCCTGCGGATTGCAAGCTTTACGCGTACACCGCGGCTCGCATTGCTGCTCGGGCGCCTTTCTCCTCAGAGTTTGCGGCGGTGACCGACATTCCGCTGCTGGCTGAGAATGAGCGTCATCGCTTCGTACGCGACACCCTGCGCGACGCGGGGATCGAACCCGTCGGGATGGACTACTTTGCGACCTGGGTGCCAAAACTGAAGCCGACGATCCAATAACTGATGATTCGCAATCCGGGTAGAAAATGCCAGCCTTCACCTGACACTTCACTGCGAGTTCTTTTCGCAAACGACGAGAACCACAAGCGTGGCATCGTCCTGCCAGCGGCCTCCGCTGAACTCGGCTGCCGCGGCCAGGATTTTCGCCTGCAATTCATGGGCGGATAAACTGCGGTGATCTTCCAGCAAGCGCAACAGGCGGGCTTCGCCAAACTCCTCGCCCGCTGGGCTGCAAGCTTCCGTGACGCCGTCGGTGAACAAGACCACGCGGTCGCCCGGGGACAACTGCGCCGAACCCAGCTCATAATTCGGGCTGGCGAAAACACCAAGCACGGCGCCGCCTTCCCGCAATCGTTCGTGCGAACCGTCGGCGCGCACCACGAACGGCGCATTGTGCCCGGCGTTGACGTAGGCCAAACGGCGCGTCGGGCCTTCCAGATGCCCGTAGAAAAACGTGATGAAGCGGTTGCTGTCGGTGTTCCGATGGACAATAGAATTCAACCGGCCACAAAGCAGGCTTGGCGCCAGGGAAGGGGAAGAGAGACCCCGCACGGCCGCCTGCAGGTTGGCCATGAGTAGCGCGGCCGGCATGCCCTTTCCTGCCACGTCGGCGATGCAGATTCCCAGCGTTTGCTCGTCGAGCGGAAGAATGTCGAAATAATCGCCGCCGACCAGCCGCGCCGATTGCCACGCGCCGGCAATCTCATACCCTGGCATTTGCGGAATTTCGCGCGGCAGAAGTTTTTCCTGAATGGCCTTGGCTTCCGCGATCTCTCGTTCCTGTTCTTGCAGATGAAGCAGGGCCTCTTCCCGCCCGCGGGCTTCTTCCTCAGCGTGGCGCCGGGACTCGCGGCGGTCGCGGCCCACTTCGACTTGCTTCCGGAGGATTTCCAGCAACCGTGTGTTGGTCCACGGTTTCTCCACAAAGTCGCTTACGCCAAATTGCATGGCTTCCACAGCCAGGCCGACGGTGGCCCATCCGGTCATCGCCACCACAGGTGGTGAATCCTCAAGCTCCTTCAGGCGGCCGAGCACATCCAAACCTTCACGTCCGGACGTGGTGTCGCGCGCATAGTTCAGATCGATGAGGAGAATATCGAACTCCTGGCGTGCCACCGCCGACAGCAAGTCCGCCGGGGAATTCACCGTTTCGATGCTGTAGCCGTGCCCCTTGAGCAACAGCCGCAGTGCGTCCAGCACATCCTGCTGGTCATCGGC